>Ga0102930_1000021_pt1 | contig 45837 bp, 38 predicted proteins | sample SalPon1_B_H2O_MG_FD_84514 | JGI IMG/M metagenome (GOLD analysis project Ga0102930, IMG submission 84514) | Salt pond water microbial communities from South San Francisco under conditions of wetland restoration - Salt Pond MetaG R1_B_H2O_MG | ecosystem: Environmental > Aquatic > Non-marine Saline... | reverse complement strand
ATGGCGGCAACGATTTTCCACTGGGGGCTGCATCCCTGGGGGATTTACGCCGTGGTGGCGCTGTCGCTGGCGCTGTTCTCGTTCAACAAGGGACTCCCGCTGACCATGCGCTCGGTGTTCTACCCCGTGCTTGGTGAGCGCGTCTGGGGCTGGCCCGGGCATGTCATTGACGTGATCGCGGTGTTTGCCACGCTGTTCGGTCTGGCGACATCGCTGGGGCTGGGCGCGCAGCAGGCGACGGTCGGCCTCGGGTATCTGTTCGGCGTGCCGTCCGGCGATACCACCATGGTGCTTTTGATCATCGGTATCACCATTATCGCGCTGGGCTCGGTGACGCTGGGCGTGGACAAGGGCGTGCAGCGGCTCTCGCAGCTGAACATGGGGCTGGCCGGACTGCTGTTGCTGTTCGTGATCCTGGCCGGGCCGACGCTGCTGATTGCCACGGGCTTTTTCGAGTATCTGCTCTCCTACGCCAAGAACGTGCTGCCGCTGTCGAACCCGATCGGCCGCGAGGACACCAACTTCTCGCAGGGCTGGACGTCGTTCTACTGGGCGTGGTGGATTTCCTGGTCCCCGTTCGTCGGCATGTTCATTGCCCGGGTCAGCCGCGGCCGCACCGTGCGTGAGTTCCTGATCGCGGTGCTGGTCATCCCCACGCTGATCTCGGTGCTCTGGATGACCGCACTGGGTGGCACCGCCATCGATCAGGTGGTCAACAAGGGCCTCGACAGCGTTTCCGCGGCCAGTGGTGATGTGCAGCTCTTCGAGATGCTGTCCAATCTGCCGCTGGGGCTGATCACCTCGAGCCTTGCAATCTTCCTGGTGATCGTTTTCTTCGTGACCTCCTCGGACTCGGGGTCGCTGGTCATTGACGCGATCACCGCCGGCGGCAAGGTCGACTCGCCCAAGCCGCAGCGCATGTTCTGGGCGATCATCGAGGGTGCCATTGCCATCGCGCTGCTGCTCGGTGGCGGGCTCTCGGCCCTGCAGGCCATGGCCCTGTCGGCCGGCTTCCCGCTGACACTGGTTCTGCTGGTGGCCTGCTACTCCATCATCAAGGGATTGATGTCGGAGCCCCGCGCGGCCTAGACCCAGAGCTGGCCCACCCGGGTCGAGCGGCTGTAGTGGTGCTGTATCTGCGCCTGCAGCAGCTCGGCCGCCCCGATCGCATCCAGTACGGCCTGGTGCCCCTCGTAGGGGGGCAGGCCGTACCGGGTGCGGCTGTCGTTGAGGCGGATTGACGCCGGCGTGCGGCGCAGCAGTCGGCGCAGGCGCAGCCGCCAGGGGCGGCGATGGCGGGTGGCCTCGATCTCCATGGTGTCGATGAGGGGAAACCGGAAAACGCCTCCGGTGCGCTCCTGCACGGCGCGATCCAGAAAGCGTCGCTCCATCGGGTGGTAGTGAACGACCGGCAGGCGTCCGTGCAGTTCGGAGAGGATCGCCGGCAGCACCTCCGCCAGATCCGGCGCCTGTTCCACTTCGGCATGGGTGATGTGGTGGTAGGCAACGGACTCGCCGGAAAAGCCCCGCGGCGGACGCAGAATCCAGTGTCGACGCTGGGCAAGGGCGATGCGATCGAGGCTGAACGGGACAACACCGATGCTCAGGATGCCGTGTCGGCGCGGATCGAGCCCGCTGGTCTCGAGGTCGATGGCCACCAGCGGTGTCTCGCTGATGGGGGCATCCAGGTCTGCGGGGAAGGCCGTATAGAAGTCGCGCAGCGACGGCGTCGCCGCCTCGCGGGCCATGGTGCCCAGCCACGACGTCCAGCCATCGTGGGGGGGGGCGTTGACGCGCATGCCTAACGGCTCCGCCGGGGGCCGCCACCGGCCGGCATCGGGTAGCGGAAGCGCAGAAATTTCTGCGCGTCGCTGAGCGCCCGGAAGGCTTCCTTGATCTCCGCCCGCTGCTTGCCGGGCACGTTCCGCGGCTCGATGTTGTTGTCGGGCTCGCGCTCCTGCTCGATATCCAGCGCCTGATCGCGCAGGCGCGCCAGACTGAGCACCTCCAGGGAGTAACTCAGCCGATCGGCAACGCCGGGCCCGAGCAGCGAGGTGGTCTTGATTTCGGCGAGGCGCTCGAAGGAGTTCTGCGCGCGTGAGCCGCAGGCAAGGGCGTGAATGCGGATGAGATCGGTCAGTGGGGCGGTGCCACGGCGCTTGACGTTGATCGAGTCGTTCTGGGCGCCATCCTTTTCCGTGACGAATTCGCGGAAGAAGCCGATCGGCGGTGTGCGGTTGAGGGCATTCCGGGCCATCGCGGCGAGAAACGCCGGGCTCTCGCCGGCCTCGCTGGCGACCAGCGTCTGCAGGCACTCGATCAGCCGCTCCTCGCCGTAGAGGTTGTCGAGATCGAAGAAGATGTTGCTGTGCAGCAGGCGCTCGGCATTGGGGGCCTGGATCCAGCTGCGGAAATAGCGCTGCCAGATGGACAGTGGCTGGCGCCAGCGCGGATTGGTGGCCATGATCCCGCCCTTGCAGTAGGCATAGCCACAAGCATCCAGCCCGTCACTGACCCGCTGGGCGAGGGCAGCGAAGTAGTCGTCGTGCTGCTGTGGATCGAACCGGTCGTCCAGCACCAGGGCATTGTCCTGGTCGGTGACCAGCGTCTGTTCATCGCGGGCCATCGAGCCCATGCCCATGAACGCGTAGGGCACCGGAGGCGGGCCGAGCTCGGATTCGGCCAGTTCCAGCAGACGGCGGACAAAACTGCGCCCGATCGACGACAGCGCCGTGCCCACGGTGCGCGAGTCGGCGCCGTCCCGCACCAGTCGCACGGCGGCATTGCGCACATCGGGCAGAAGCCGGGCGAGGCCCTCGGCATGGCGCTGACTAAAGATACTCTCAATCAGATAGAGGCTGCTCTGGGTCTCATAGCGCACCACGTCTTCAAGACGGATGACGCCAATCGGTCGCCGCCGGTGGACAACCGCGAGGTGATGGACGTTGTGCCGCAGCATGGCGAGCATCGCCTCCTGCACGGTCTCGTCCGACTGCACCGCTACGAGCTGATCGCTGACGATCTCACCGACCGGCGTGTCCACCGCCCGGCCCTCGGCGACCAGCCGGGCGCGGAAGTCGCCATCGGTGAGTATGCCCTTGACCTGCCAGAGCGCGCCCGTGTCATCGGCATAGGTGTAGCGCGGATCATCGCCCGGGGCCTCCACCACCAGCAGCGCAGCGGCCGGCTCATCGGCCAGCCGCCTTGCCACGTCGCGGGCGCTTTCGTCGCTCTCGGCGATGAGTGGCCGGCGGGTGACCAGCTTGCGCACCCGGGTTGCCATGCGATCGTTATTGCCCGAATGCGCGTCCGGGCCGGTCGGGCCGCGGGGGCGTCCCAGTTCGATGTAGTCGGCGAACTCGCCATCGCTTTCATAGAGCGCATCGAACCGGCCGGCGTCGATGGCATAGATCAGGGTGTCTTCGATGGCCACGGCCGGGTAGCGGGCGCGCCGACCGCGCAGCAGCCCGTAATGGCCGAACAGGCTGCCTTCGCTGAGGCGGTCGAACAGATCGCCGCTGCGCCGGTAGACCTCGACCGCACCGCTTCGGACATAGTAGAGCGCGTCGATGGCCTGACCGGAGGCCAGGATCTGGGCGCCGGCGCGGTAGTAGCTGATCTCGATGTGATTGGCGAGATCATCCAGCTGATCGTCGGTCAGTCCGTCAAACGGCGGATGCGCGCCCAGATGGCGGCGGATCTCGAGGAGTTCGGGGTCCATGCTGATCGCTCCCGGTCAGATACCCGCCGATTCGAGCCGCGCTTGCAGGTGGCGCTCGAGCGCGTGGCGCTGCTCGGGCGTACGCGCCTCGATCGCCTGCTGCACGACATCGTCGTTGAGATGCGGCGCGAAGGTCTCGATGAACGCGAACATGTAGGCGCGCATGTAGGCACTGCGGCGAAAGCCGATCCGCGTGGTGCTGGCCTCGAACAGATGGCTTGCATCCAGTGCCACCAGTCCCTCGTCGCGGTCGGGATCAAACGCCATGCTGGCCATGATGCCCACGCCAAGCCCGAGCTGCACATAGGTCTTGATCACCTCCGAGTCGGTGGCGGTGAAAACCACCTCGGGCGTCAGTCCATGGGCCGAGAAGGCTGCATCCAGCCGCGATCGACCCGTAAAGCCAAACACATAGGTAACGATCGGATGATCGGCGATGGCCTCCAGGGTCAACGGCCGGCAATCGCACAGGGGATGGCCCTGCGGGACGACAATGCTGCGGTTCCAGCGATAGCACGGCAGCATGACCAGGTCTTCGTAGAGCTCGAGCGCCTCGGTGGCGATGGCAAAGTCCACCTCGCCGGCGGTGGCCATCTCGGCGATCTGGGTGGGCGTGCCCTGGTGGAAATGCAGGCTGACCGCCGGGTAGTGCCGGCGGAATGCCTGCACCGCGCCGGGCAGGGCGTGACGCGCCTGGGTATGGGTGGTGGCAATGCTCAGGCTGCCACTCTGGTCATCGGCGAACTCCGCGGCGATCGACTGGATGCCGCGGGTCTCGGCCAGGGCCCGCTCGGCCGCCGCGAGGATCTGATGGCCGGGTCGGGTCAGTCCGGTAAAGTGCTTGCCGCTTCGCTCGAAGATGGGCACGCCGAGCTCGTCTTCGAGCAGACGGATCTGCTTGCTAACACCGGGCTGCGAGGTGTAGAGCGCATCGGCGGCGGCCGAGACGTTGAGGCCGCGGCGCACCACTTCGACGATGTAGCGTAATTGCGTGAGTTTCATGGCGTTTATGCACCGTAAGTCTTAACAGCCACCATGATAGACGTTCTGGCAATAAAAAACCCCGCCCAATCGTGCATTGAGCGGGGTCGGATCAGGCCCGAGGGGACCGGTTACCGCTCGCCGGCAAACGCCGCGAGCAGCTGGAGCAGACTCAGGAACATGTTGTAGATCGTCACGTAGAGCGTGATCGTGGCCATGATGTAGTTGGTCTCGCCCCCGTTGATGATCTCGCTGGTCTGGTAGAGGATCAACGCGCTCATCAGCACCACGAATGCCGCACTGACGGCCAGCGACAGCGCGGGGATCGAGAACAGCACCGCCACGATGGAGCCGGCGAAGGCGACGAGCACACCCGCGAAGATGAACCCGCGCATGAAGCTGAAGTCACGCTGGGTGGTCAGCGCGTAGGCCGACAGACCCAGAAAGATCATGCCGGTGCCGCCGAGCGCCATCATCACCAGCTCGGCGCCATTGCTGAAGGCGCCGATGTACATGCTGACAATCGGGCCCAGCGTGAATCCCATGAAGCCGGTCAGGGCGAACACGCTGACAAGCCCCCAGACGCTGTTACGCAGCCAGGTGGTCAGGAACAGCAGCCCGAAGTATCCCCCGAGCACCATCAACCAGTGCATGGGCGGCGCATTCGTGGCCATGGCGGTTCCGGCCATGGCGGCACTGAACAGGAGCGTCAGTGCGAGCAGCGCATAGGTGTTGCGCAGCACCGTATTGGTCGCGAGCACCGACTGACCGGTCGAGCGGCCACCGGCGATCGAGGTGCGAAAGTCCTGAGCCATCGTTGCTTACCTCCGTTGGATCAATGATGCAACTGCCCTCAATATCTCATTGGAGGGTCGCAATGTCACGCAAGTTCAATGCGTTCATGGCGGGCGTTGTAACCGGCCGTGGCCGGCTTGCAGCGTATCGGGAAAAACCGTACCGTCCAGCCGCTCGGGTCATGGAGAGGTCAACGCCGGTGAATATAGTCTGTCTCGATCTCGAGGGTGTGCTGGTCCCGGAAATCTGGATCGATTTTGCCGCGCTGACCGGTATCGACGCCCTGCGGGCCACCACCCGGGACATCGCCGACTATGACGAGCTCATGCGGATGCGCCTTGGCACACTCGATGCCTACGGCCTGGGGCTGCCCGATATCCTTGCGGTGATCGACCGCATGACTCCGCTGCCCGGTGCTCAGGCGTTTCTCGACGAGCTGCGTACGCGCTATCAGGTCATCATCCTGTCGGATACCTTCTACGAGTTTGCCCGTCCGCTGATGCGCCAGCTGAACTGGCCGACGCTGTTCTGCCACGAGCTCGAGACCGCGGCTGACGGCACCATCACCGGATACCGGCTGCGGATGGCCGATCACAAGCGGGCTGCCGTCGAAGCGCTGCGCGGTCTGAACTTCAACGTGGTCGCCGCCGGTGACTCGTTCAATGACACGAGCATGCTCGCGGCTGCCGGGCAGGGCATCTTCTTTGGCGCGCCGGCCAATGTGACCGCGGCGTTCCCGCAGTTCCCCGTGACCGATCACTACGCCGCGCTGACCGCCGCCATCGATCAGGGTTTTGCCTCGCAATGACCGGCCCCGCGGTCCGCGTCGCCATCCTGGCCGATACCCACGGATTCCTCGACCCGCGCATCGCCGAGCGCATTCGGGACTGCGAGTTCGCCCTGCATGCCGGCGATGTCGGCGGCGCCGATGTGCTCTCCGCCATGCAGCCCGGGCAGGAGACCGTGGCCATTCGGGGCAACAACGATGACACCGCCCATTGGGCGGCCGGCGAGCACGATGCGCTGGCGGCGCTGCCGACGGACGCGACGGTAACGCTGCCCGGCGGATCGGTGCGGATGGTCCATGGCGATGATGGCGGCACGATCGAGCAGCGCCATCGCCGCTATCGCCGCGAGTTCAGTGACTGCCAGGCCGTGGTCTATGGTCATAGCCATCGCCCGTGCATCGATCAAACCGCCACGCCCTGGGTGCTGAACCCCGGAGCGGCGGGCCGCACGCGGACCAACGGCGGACCGGGCTGTCTGCTGCTCCAGTGTGATGAGGCGCACTGGACGCTCGAGGCGCTGCGATTCGAGCCGCGCCCGAGACCGCGGTCCCGACGGCGTCCCGGCCGGCCTGCAGCGGAGTCGAACGACCGCCGGAATGGCTGATCCCCGCGGCTCACAGCCGGCGCGCAACGCCGACGCGGCGCGGGCCGCCCGCGAAGGCGTCGCCCTGCGCCCCGACTACGCCCTCGATCTGCCCGTGCTCGAACATGCCGAGGCGATCAAGGCGGCGGTGCGCGACCACCCGGTGGTGGTGATCTGCGGGGAGACCGGGTCTGGCAAGAGCACCCAGTTGCCCAAACTCATGCTCGACCTTGGCCGTGGGGTGGACGGCATGATCGCCCACACCCAGCCGCGGCGGATCGCCGCACGCAGCCTGGCCAGCCGGGTCGCCGAGGAGTGCGCCACCCGAGTGGGCAGCGGCGTGGGTTATCGGGTGCGCTTTAGTGATCAGACCGGGCCGGAGACCCGTATCAAGCTGCTCACCGACGGGATGCTGCTCGCCGAGACCCAGGCCGATGAGCGCCTGGCCGGGTACGACACCATCATCATCGATGAGGCCCACGAGCGCAGCCTCAACATCGACTTTCTGCTCGGTTATCTCAAGCGTCTGCTGCCGCAACGGCCGGATCTGCGCGTTATCATTACCTCGGCGACGATTGATCCCGAGCGGTTTTCCCGCCATTTCGACGACGCGCCGGTCATCGAGGTCTCGGGGCGGACCTATCCGGTCGAGGTCCGCTACCGACCGCTCGTCGAGCAGTCCGAGGACGAGCGCGAACGCAGCCTGCGTCAGGGCGTTGTTGAGGCGGTGGATGAGCTGGCCGGTCTGGGGCGCGGCGATGTGCTGGTGTTTCTGCCCGGCGAGCGCGAGATCCGCCAGTGTGCCGAGGCCCTGCGCAAGCATCACCCGCCCCAGACCGAAGTGCTGCCGCTTTTCGGGCGGCTGTCGACCGCCGAGCAGCAGCGGGTGTTTGCGCCGCACCGCGGCCGTCGCATCGTGCTGGCCACCAACGTCGCCGAGACTTCGCTGACCGTCCCCGGGATCCGCTATGTGGTCGATAGCGGGCTTGCGCGCATCAGCCGCTACAGCTACCGCACCAAGGTCCAGCGCCTGCCCGTCGAGCCGATCGCACAGTCCAGCGCCGATCAGCGCGCCGGACGCTGCGGCCGCGAGGGCCCGGGCGTGTGCATTCGCCTGTATGACGCGGCCGATTTCGAGGCGCGGCCGCGGTTTACCGATCCCGAGATCCTGCGTACCAATCTGGCCTCGGTGATCCTGCAGATGAAGCATCTGCGCCTTGGCGCGATCGAGGCCTTTCCGTTCGTCGAGCCGCCGGATTCGCGCTATGTCAAGGACGGGCTCAAGCTCCTCGACGAGCTGGGCGCACTCAACCGGCGACAGAATCTCTCGCGACTGGGCCGTCAGCTTGCCCGCCTGCCGGTGGACCCGCGTATCGCCCGCATTCTGCTGGCGGGGGATCGCGAGGGCGCGCTGGATGAGTTGCTGGTGATCGCGGCGGCGTTATCCGTGCAGGATCCCCGCGAGCGGCCCCTGGATCGGCGCGAGGCGGCCGATGCCGCCCAGGCCGCCTGGCAGGACAAGCGCTCGGACTTTGCCGGACAGCTGCGTTTGTGGGCGGCCTATCGCGAGCAGGCCCATCACCTGAGCCGTCGCAAGCTCCAGGCCTGGTGCCATGAGCATTTCCTCTCGCATGTGCGCATGCGTGAGTGGGCGGACACCCACTCCCAGCTGCGTCGTCTGGTACGGGACATGGGACTGACGGAGAACGCCGCGCCGGCCCGCCCGGTTGCCATTCACCGGGCGCTGCTCAGCGGCTTTCTGTCCAATATCGCCCGTCGCGAGGACGGCAGTGAGTACCTTGGGCCGCGGGGGCTCAAGCTTGCCATCCATCCCGGCTCGAGTGTGGCCCGGCAGCGACCGCGCTGGATCGTGGCCGCGGAGCTTGTCGAAACCCGTCGGGTGTTCGCCCGAACGGTGGCTGACGTGCGGCCCGAGTGGATCGAGCCCCTTGCCGGTCACCTGCTAAAGCGCCGTCACCGCGACCCGTGGTGGGAGCCCGCCAGGGGCAAGGTGTTTGGCCGGGAGGACGCCACGCTCTACGGGCTGCCCATTGTTGCCGGGCGCAAGATCGATTACGCGCGGGTCGCCCCCGCGGAGGCCCGGGCGGTGTTCATCCGTGACGGGCTGCTGGGTGAGCCGCCGCCCGATCCACCGGCGTTTCTCCACGCCAATCAGGCCCTGATCGCCGAGGTGGAAACCCTGGAGGCCAAGGCCCGGCGGCGCGATGTACTGATCGATCACGAGGCGCTGGCGGCGTTCTACGATGCGGCGCTGCCGCCGGGCGTGGTGGATGGCCCCAGTCTGGATCGCTGGCTGCGCGACGGCGGAGATGACCGGGCCCTGCGGCTGGATCGCGACCAGCTGATGGCCCGCGGCGTGAGCGAGGGCGTCGCCGACTACCCCGATACGTTCGAGCTCAACGGCATTCGCCTGCCGCTGCACTACTCGTTCACTCCGGGCAGCGAGCTCGACGGCATTACCGTGCGTGTCCCGATCGCCGCGCTCAATGCCCTGTCGCCGGAGCCCTTCGAGTGGCTGGTCCCGGGGCTGCTCGAGGAAAAGGTCATCACCCTGATCCGGGGGCTGCCCAAGTCATTGCGGCGGCATTTTGTGCCGGTCCCGGATTTTGCGCGTGCAGTTCTCGAGTCGTTGCCGGCGCGGGAGGGCTCGCTGGAATCGGCGGTGCGTGGCGAGCTGCGACGGATGACGGGCATCGACATCCCCGGGGGCGTCTGGGACGAGCTTGTGCTGCCCGAGCACTTGCGAATGCGCTTTGAGGTGCTCGATGACAGCGGCGCACTCATCGACGGCGGACGCGATCTGCCGGCGCTGCAGCGGGCCTGCGCCGAGCAGGCGGCGCGCGATTTCCAGGCGCCGTCCGATACCGGCTTCGAGCGCAGCGGCATCACCGACTGGGACATTGGCACGCTGCCCGATCGGGTGGCCTTTACCCAGAGCGGTGTCGAGCTGCAGGGCTACCCGGCGCTGTGCGCCGAGCCCGAGGGAGTGGCGCTGCGCCTGCTCGACGGGCCCGAGCGGGCGGCCGCGGCGCACCGCGAAGGTGTTCGTGCGCTGCTCATGAAACGATTCGCGCAGCAGGCACGGCATTTGCGACGCGGCCTCGAGGGGCTTGATCGCATGGCCATCAACTACCGCGATGTCGGCGATGCCGACACCTTCAAGCGCGACTTCGTGGCCGCCGTGTTCGAGCAGGTGTTTCTCGCCGGGACCCTGCCCCGCGATCGCAGCACCTGGCTGACACGCTGCGAGCAGGGCCGTACCGCGATCATCGAGCGCGGTGAGCAGCTGCGTGATCGCGTCTCTGATATCCTGTCGCGACAGCAGCGGGTGCGCCGGGCACTCAAGGGCAACATCCCGCTGGGCGTAATGGAGAGCTATCAGGACATCCGCCAGCAGCTCGACGGGCTGGTGTATCCGGGCTTTGTGCTGGATATCGAACCGGAGCGGCTCGACGATCTGCCGCGGTACCTGGCCGGCATGGAGCGTCGGGTGGAGCGCCTGCAGCAGGATCCCAGCCGTGACGCGGCCGGTCTGGCAACGATCCAGCCCCATCAGCAACGGCTCGACGAGGTCATGGCCCGCCATGCCCGGCGCGCCATCCGCGACCCGGCGCTAACCCAGGTCCGCTGGCTGATCGAGGAGTACCGCATCTCGCTGTTCGCCCAGGATCTGGGCACCCGCGAGCGGGTTTCCGAAAAGCGGCTGGCGCGGGCGTGGGAAGCCGTGCGCTGAGCGCCATCGCCAATCGACACTCAAACAAAGAGGGACACCGTGCTCGATATCAATCAGCTAGCCACCCAGCTCGACGATCTCAAGGGACGTACCGAGTCCCTGAGGGGGTATCTTTGACCTCGCTGAAAAGGAAGAGCGTTTCGAGGAAGTCACCCGCGAGCTCGAGCAGCCCGATGTCTGGAATGATCCGGAACGAGCCCAGAACCTGAACCGGGAGCGCGCCGGACTGGACACCGTTGTCGGGCAGATGCGCGGTCTGCTCACCGGACTCGAGGAAGCCGGGGAGCTGCTGGAGATGGCCCGCGAGGAGGATGACGCCGACACCCTCGAGTCGGTGGCTGCCGATCTGGTCGCCCACGAGCGGCTGATCGAGACGCTGGAGTTTCGGCGCATGTTTGCCGGGGAAATGGACCCCGCCAATGCCTTTGTCGACATTCAGTCCGGCTCCGGCGGCACCGAGGCCCAGGACTGGGCGGACATGCTGCTGCGCATGTATCTGCGCTGGATTGAGAGCAAGGGCTTTCGCGCCGAGCTCATCGAGGTGTCCGAGGGCGATCCGGCGGGTATCAAGAGCGCGACGATCCGTGTCGAGGGTGACTATGCCTTTGGCTGGCTGCGCACCGAGACCGGCGTCCACCGGCTGGTGCGCAAATCGCCGTTCGACGCCGGCAATCGACGGCACACCTCGTTTGCCTCGGTGTTTGTCAGCCCCGAGCTTGATGAGAACGTCGAGGTGGACGTCGATCCGTCGGATCTGCGGGTCGATGTCTATCGCGCCAGCGGGGCGGGGGGGCAGCATGTCAACCGCACGGAATCGGCGGTCCGCATCACCCATCACCCGACCGGCATCGTCGTCCAGTGCCAGAACGATCGCTCGCAGCACAAGAACCGGGCAACGGCCATGAACCAGCTGCGCGCCAAGCTCTATGAGCGCGAGATGGAGGCCAAGCGCGAACAGGCGGCGGCGGTGGAAGACTCAAAGTCGGACATCGGCTGGGGCAGCCAGATCCGCTCGTACGTGCTCGATCAGAGTCGCATCAAGGATCTGCGCACCGGAGTGGAGATCGGCAACACCCAGGCCGTGCTCGACGGCGGTCTGGATTCATTCATCGAGGCCAGCCTCAAGGCGGGCCTGTAAGCCGGCGGCAGGCCGGGGCAAATCGGGAACGGGAACAGCATGGCTGAAGAGCAGGATGAACATCGCCTGATCGCCGAGCGGCGGCGCAAGCTCGACGAGTGGCGCGCCGCCGGGGCGGCCTTCCCCAATGGTTTTCGGCGCGATGCGCTGGCGGGTGAGCTGCAGTCGCGCCACGCCGATGACGAGGCCGATGAGCTGGCCGCCTCGCCGGTGCGCGTGCAGGTCGCCGGCCGGTTGATCCGCAAACGCGTCATGGGCAAGGCAAGCTTTGCAACGCTTCGCGACATGTCCGGCGATATCCAGCTGTTCGTGCGCCGCGATGACCTGGCCGAGGGGCAGTACAGCGCCTTCAAGGGCTGGGACGCCGGCGATATCATTGGCGTGACGGGGACTCTGATGCGAACCCGCACCGGCGAGCTCTCGGTGCACTGCGATGCGCTGGAGCTGCTGACCAAGTCGCTGCGTCCGCTGCCCGACAAATACCACGGCCTGGGCGATACCGAGGCCCGATACCGCCAGCGCTACCTTGATCTGATGACTAACCCCGAGTCGCAGCGGATTTTCACGACCCGGAGTCGGATCATCCGCAGCATTCGTGAGGCCTTCCACGAGCGTCACTATCTCGAGGTGGAGACACCCATGATGCAGCCGATCCCCGGCGGCGCCGCCGCCCGGCCGTTCGTCACGCATCACAACGCCCTGGATGTCGATCTGTATCTTCGCGTTGCCCCCGAGCTCTATCTCAAGCGGCTGGTGGTGGGCGGCATCGAGCGGGTCTTCGAGATCAATCGCAACTTTCGCAATGAAGGGGTCTCGACGCGGCATAACCCCGAATTCACCATGCTCGAGTTCTACGAGGCCTATGCCGATTACCGCGACGCCATGGATTTTACCGAATCGCTGCTGCGCCGGCTGGCCCGGGATGCCGTGGGCACCGAGCAGATCGTCTGGCAGGGCGTAGCGATTGATCTGGCCCCGGCGTTCCGGCGCCTGAGCGTTCGCGAGGCGGTCATCGAGCACAATCCCGCGCTGGGTGCCGGCGTGGACGATCCCGACACGCTGGCCCGCTATGCGGAGTCCCTCGGCATTGAGATCGCAAGCCACTGGGGCAGTGGCAAGATCCTGCTCGAGGTCTTCGAGAAGACCGCGGAATCGGCGCTCATTCAGCCCACCTTTGTCACCGACTATCCCGTCGAGGTCTCGCCCCTGGCCCGTCCCCGGGATGATAATCCCGCGGTCACCGAGCGCTTTGAGCTGATCGTGGCGGGGCGGGAGATCGCCAACGGCTTCTCGGAGCTCAATGATGCCGAGGATCAGGCCAGTCGCTTTCGCCGCCAGGCCGAGGAGAAGGCCGCCGGTGACGAGGAGGCCATGCACTATGATGCCGATTACATCCGGGCGCTTGAGTACGGCATGCCCCCGGCGGTCGGCGAGGGCATCGGCATCGACCGGCTGGTGATGCTGCTCACCGACAGCGCCTCGATTCGTGATGTGTTGCTGTTTCCGGCGATGCGCCCGCGGGACTAGCCGGTCGCCGTACGTCGACCGGGCAGGCGCTCGCCAATCGACGCGTGCAGCGACAGCAGCACCGGGATGACGAACAGCACCAGCAGCGTCGAGTAACCCAGCCCGAAGGCGATGGACGTGGCCATCGGGATGAGGAACTGCGCCTGCAGCGAAGTCTCGAATAGTAGCGGTGTCAGGCCGCCGATGGTGGTCAGCGAGGTCAGCATCACCGCCCGCAGGCGCCGCACCGCCGCCTCCTCGAGGGCGGCGTCCACCGCAAGCCCCGCCTCCAACTGATCGCGGTAGAACGCCACCAGGATGATCGCGTTGTTGACGACGATCCCCGACAGCCCGAACAGCCCGAACAGCGAGAGCACCGTCAGCTCGATGTTCATCAGCCAGTGTCCGACGATGGCGCCGACCAGCCCCAGCGGGATCACCCCCATGACGATCAGCGGCAGCGTCCAGGCCGAAAACACCCACACCAGCACCACCGACATCAGCGCCAGGCCCAGGTACAGGCCGAACTGCATGTCATCCAGCGTGTTGCGCTGATCGGCCTGTCGGCCCTCGAAGCTATAGTCGATGCCGTAGCGTTGTGCCAGACCGGCCAGCGCGCCGTCGGTCAGCGAGCCGGTGATGCGGTCGGCATTGGCCACCTGACGGTCCAGGGACGCCTGAATCTGCACGGCGCGTTCGCCGTCGGCATGACGGATGGCCTCAAAGCCCCGCTGCGAGCCGCGATCGATGACCTGACTGACCGGCACGAACTGCCCCTCGGGCGTGCGGATGGACAGGTCGTCAAGCGAGCCCAGGCGGCGTTGCTCGGCGCGGGGCAGCAACACCCGCACCTCCACCTCGTCGGGCCCGGACTGATAGATCTGACTCAGCGCGCCATCGAAGGCGGCCCGCAGCTGCGAGCCCACATCCTGGGTGGAAAGCCCCAGTGCGCGGCCCTGCTCGTTGACCGAAAAGGTGATCTGCTGGCGGCCGTAGGGCAGATCATCGCTGACATCCACCACGCCGGGGATACCGCGGAGTGTCTCCGACAATGACACCGCCGCGGCCTTCAACGCATCGGTGCCCGCGTTCGTCAGGCGCACGGTCAGATCGGCACCCGGCGGGCCGCCCTGACGCGAGGCGATGGAGAAATTCTCCATGCCGGGCGGGACCCGGGTGTTGGCTCGCCATGCGGCGATGAACGCGGCATTGCGCGTGGCCCGGGCGTCGGGCGGCGTCAGTTCGACCAGCATCGATCCGAGCGCATCCCCCTGGGTCGCGCCAGTCCCCCCGACCGTGCCGCCCGCGCGGGTGATGGCGGTCTGCACCAGACGTTCGCCGGACTCGGACTGCGTCTGCTCCAGGCTGCGCTCGAGTTCATCGAGGAATGCCTCCATCGTCGCGCGATCGGTGCCGGCCACAAAGGTTGCGTTGGCGTAGACCACCTGGGATTCGGGGGTGGGGAAAAAGGTAAAGCCGAGCCGTCCGCTGGCGAGCAGGCCGGCGGCCAGCACTACGCTGGCGGCGGCGATCGACAGGGTGACCGCGCGATGCTGGACCGCCAGACGGACGGCGCGCCGGAAGCCGTTTTCCCGAAATTGCTCGAAACCGCGTTCAAAACGCGCCCGCCACGCCACGGGCCCGCGTCCGGCGGAGACGGGGGGAGTGGCGGCGGCCGATGGCTCGCTTGGACGGCGCCGCCCGGTGAACGCGCCGCGCAGATGCCCGGGCAGTACCAGGAAGCTCTCGACCAGTGAGGCGGCGATCACGCAGATCATCACAATCGGGATGTCCCGCAGGATCTGGCCAATGGTCCCACCCACCACGAGCAGCGGCATGAACGCCGCCACCGTGGTCAATGAGGAGGCCATCACCGGCCAGAACATCCGCCGGGCCGCGCCCTGCGAGGCCAGCAGTGCGGGCTCGCCGCCGCGAAAATGCGCATCGGCATCCTCGCCCACCACGATGGCGTCATCGACGATCACCCCCAGCGCCATGATCAGCGCAAACAGCGAGATCATGTTGATGCTGCCACCAATCAGCCACAGGATGGCCAGCGCTGCGAGGAATGCCGAGGGGATGCCCACCGCCACCCAGAACGCGACGCGGGCCGGCAGAAACAGGTAGAGCAGGATCAAGACCAGGACCAGTCCGCCCAGTCCGTTGGTGATCAGCAGGTTGATGCGATCGCGAATCAGCTGCCACGACTGATCATAGAGTGTGAGCTCGAGATTGGCGGGCAGGCGCGCGCGGGTATCGGCCACCCACTGCTCGAGTGCCTGCGCCGATTCCAGGCTGTCGCCGTGCTGCGCGCGTTGCAGGACCAGTTCGATGGCGGGCGCCCCCTCGTGGCGCATCAGTACCGAATCCGGTCGCGGCGCCTGTTCAATCGCGGCAATCGAGCCCAGTTGCAGTGAACTGCGCGGCCCACTGATCACCGGCAATTGGTCAAAGCCCCGCACATCCCGGCGCTGCTCAACGGCGCGCAGTTCGCGGCCGCCGTCGGCGCTGCCGAACTCGCCGGCGGGGATATCCGCAGAGCGATTGGCGATGCGCTCGGAGAGCTGCGGCAGGCTCAGATCCAGCGCCGGGATGCGCTCGGTGGGAACGGCCACGGAAATCTGCTGCTCGGGCATGCCATTGACGCTGATCCGGTCGATGCCGCGCTGGACAAGCTGACGCTCGAACGCATCCGCCCACGTCCGCAGTGCCGAGCGATCGACATCGCCATGCACCAGCACCCGTCCCACCGGATCAAACTCCGGCGCCCGGCTGATCTGTGGCGACTCGGCGTTGGCCGGAAAATTGCGAAAGCTCTCCACCTGTTCGCGCACATCCGCCAGCGCCAGCACGGTATCGGTGCCCTCGATGAATTCCAGCGTGATGGTCGCGATCCCCTGGGCCGAGGTCGAGGTCATCTTGCTCACGTCGGGCACCGCGCGCAGGCGCTCTTCCAGCGGCTCGGTAATGCCGCGCTCCACGTCTTCCGCCGATGCTCCGCTCCAGGCCACCGACACGGTGATGATGTCGACCGAAAAGTTGGGGAAGAACTGGACATTCATCCGCGAGATGGCGAACAGCCCGCCCAGGATCATGAGGATCATGACCAGGTGCGGGGCGACGCGGTGACGGGCGAAACGATCAAGCAGTCCCGGCGATTCGCTCACGGCGATCCCTCGTCGCTGTCGGCGCGCTCGACGCGCAGGCCCTCGACCGCATTGGGCAGTTGAGTGGTGGCGATGCGATCACCGCTGGACAGCGCCGGGCCGCGAATCAGCGCCCGTTTAGCGCCGTCGACCCGCGTGGTCCCGAGGTGTTCCACGGCCACGCGCTCGAGACGGCCGTCGCGGATGCGATACACCCGGTCGTTCCCGTAGAGGGCGCTGGGCGGGACCGCGATTGTGCCGGCCATCGCGGGCATCCGTTGCTCCAGGCGGACGACCTCGCCGGGGCGCAACGTGGTGTCTGGCGCCTCGAAGCGGAACAGCCCGGTGACACCCCGGGCACTGGCCGAGCCGCTGAGCTGCATGAGTCGAAGCGTGACCGATCCGCCCAGCAGTCGGGCCTCGGCGGTGGGATGCTCGTCGCGGGCCAGCGCGCGCAGCAGTGGTTCCGCCCGCTGGTTGGGGATCAGGGCGCGCACCTCGAAACCATCCCGGGGCAGGAAGGTGAGCAATGTCTGGCTGGCGTCGACGCGTGAGCCGATAGCCACTTCGCGCTCGGTAATGATCCCCGCTCCGGGGGCTTCGACCCGCGAGCGTCGCACATCGCGCCGGGCACGACGCAGCTCCGCCTGCGCGGCCTTGCGACGGGCCTGCAGCGATGCCAGGCGCGCCTCGAAGGTGGCGACACGCTGTTGGCGCGCATTCAGGGCAAGGCGGGCTTGATTGAGTGCATCGCGATCGGCCTCCACCGCCGAGGGCGAGGCCAGTTCGTCGTTTTGCAGGGTCAGCGTGCGCTCGAGGGATCGCTGCGCGGTATCCACCAGCGCCTGCTCGATCTCCAGGGCCTGCTGGTCGCTCTCGTGGGCGCGGCGCGCCTCGGTGATCTGAGCCTGCAGATCGGCGAGTTCCGCTTCCGCGCGGCGCAGGGGCGGTTCGTAATCGGCCGGGTCCAGCGCCACCAGCAGGTCGCCCGGATCCACGGCATCGCCATCGGCGACCGGCAGACTGGCCACCCGCGCGGTCAGCGGGGCGTTGATCACCACCTGGTCCGGATTGCGGACTTCGCCGGTCAGGGTCAGGCGCGGCTGATGCGTCGCGCGCTCGACGACGGTGGTATCGACCCGCCAGGCGCGCTCGGCAACCTCCGCCGCCGGTGGCGTCGGTCCTGTCCGGTCAAGCCAGACGTAGCCGCCAACGGCCAGGGCGATGATGAGCAGAGGCAGAACGAGTCGGGTCAATCCCCATCGAAACCATTGTCGAGCGAGCGAATCGTGGGCCATGTGCTAATCGCCTGCAGTCCGGGGCCGCCGTCAGTCGGGCGGGGTGTAGGGAAGGTCGAGGATTTCAAGTGTGCGCTGCGCCACGGACAACACCTTGTCGGCTTTTTCGATGCGCAGCACCGCCAGCAGTTCACTGCCCGGGCCGGTCGCCGCGGCACTGATGACAACGCCCGCCTCCTGGCCCTCGGCATCGAGCACGGGGCTCCCCGGCGCCGGTGGATCGTCGGCAAGGGCTGCACGGTACAGGCGCCGTTTGAGCTGGCTGCGATAGTGCATGCGAGCGATTACTTCCTGACCGGGATAGCAGCCTTTGTCGTAGCTGATGCCCCCCAGGGGCTCAAGGTTGAGCATGGTCGGGACGATCGACTCGCTGACCGGCCGGGTCAGCTCCGGGATGCCGGCGCGAATCGACTGCAGCTGCCAGAACGCTTCACTGCCCTCGGTCAGCGCCTCGCCGTAGCGGGCCTGCAGGGCCGCCATCTGATCCGTGGGGGCGAGGATGAGGTAGCGCAGCGCGTCGGCTCCCGGCAGGGCGATTACGTGCAGATCGCCGGCGCGGGACACCTCGCCGGCCTGCGCGGGCAATGTGCCGGCCGCTTCACTGAGCAGCCGGGCGGCGGCCGGGCCGGCCATGCCCAGCGCCTGCTCGCCGGGCGTCAGGTCGGTAAGCGCGACCTGCGAGCGCAGGATGAACATCTGCAGCGTCGGGCGGATCGCTTCGATGAGCTCGGCATCGGCGAGCAGGATCATGCCGGTATCGCTTGGCACGACCCGGAACAGCGCGCGGGCCCGTCCCTTGGCGTTACACCACGCCGCCAGCGTGCTGCGTGAGGTTTCCAGGGCGGGGATATCGGCGCTGAGCTGGCTTTGCAGAAACGCCACGGCATCATCGCCCGCGACATGGAGTAGCCCCAGTGAGGGCAGTGGGCAGATCAGCCCGCTGTCGTTGAGCGCCCGTTCCATTTCGTCGGGGGTGTTCGAGGATTCATGCATGGTGAACTCCGGACTCAAGCGGATAAAATGCAAGTTTCCGCTGTCGCAGATGATGCCATTTGCTGACGGCTCCGTGTAGCTGGAGGACCTGTTATGACTGATGACCGCCATCCCGATCCGTCCGATCACGAATCCCATGACGACACCGGCGAGACGCCGGCGCCCGAGTCGGTGGACTGGGAGCATCCCGAGACCTGGCCCAGGGAGGTGGGCGGCAAACGCGGCCCGGAACCCACACGCTACGGTGACTGGGAAAGCAACGGCCGGTGCACCGATTTCTGAGGCCAGCTGCGGGGTTTGTTGCACTGCCGCGATATTGCGCGGGACGCCGCGAGCGCGTAGCTTATCGCAATAATTCCAAAGATGATGACCAGCGGAGAGCGTTCAGATGAGCACCGACAACCGGCCCCTCTCGCCTCACCTCCAGGTCTACCGCCTGCCGTTCACGGCCCTGACCTCCATCAGTCATCGCATCAGCGGCGTCCTGCTCTCCGGCGGTGCCCTGCTGCTCGTCTACTGGGTGGTTGCCGCGGCGGCCGGCCCGCAGGCCTATGCAACCGCCAGCGCGATTCTTTCGAGTCTGCCGGTGCAGGTGCTGATCTTTCTGTGGACGTTTGTCCTGTTCTACCACCTGTGCAACGGCATCCGTCACCTGATCTGGGATGCCGGCTACGGCTTTGATCTGCAAACCGCCCAGCGCTCCGGTCAGATCGCCATCGGTGCGGCCGCCGCGCTGACCGGGGTCGCCTGGCTCATCGCGCTGGTCTGAGGAGAATAGCGATGGATTACCGGACTCCCCTCAAGCGCGCCCAGGGGCTGGGCGCCTCCCACCACGGCGTCGGTCACTGGTGGATGCAACGGCTCAGTGCCGTCGCCATGGTGCCGCTCATGCTGTGGCTGGTCATCGGCCTTGCCACCCATACCGGCGGGGGCTACGAGGGCACCGTTGCCTGGCTCGGCAACCCGATCAATACGGTGGTGCTGGCGATCGCCTTTGGCGTGCTGTTCTACCATGCCTCGCTTGGCCTCCAGGTCGTGCTCGAGGACTATGTCAGCCATATCGGGACACGGCTTGCACTGGTGACGGCGGTGCGGTTTCTGGCCGCGCTGCTGGCCGTCTCCGCGATTTTCGCCCTACTCACGATAGCGCTCGGAGGTTGACCGGATGAGCACCGATTACGAGATTGTCGATCACACCTACGATGTCGTGGTGGTGGGTGCCGGTGGCGCCGGCCTTCGCGCAACCTTCGGCATGGCCGCCAAGGGGCTGAAAACCGCCTGCGTCACCAAGGTCTTTCCCACGCGCAGTCATACCGTGGCGGCGCAGGGGGGCGTCAGTGCGGCGCTGGGCAACATGGGCGAGGACGACTGGCGCTGGCATGCCTACGACACCATCAAGGGGTCGGACTGGCTGGGCGATCAGGACGCCATCGAGTACATGTGCCGCGAGGCGATCCCCGCGATCATCGAGCTCGAGCACTATGGCGTGCCGTTCTCGCGCACCGAGGAAGGCAAGATCTATCAGCGTCCGTTCGGGGGCATGACCACCCGCTTCGGCGAGGGCACGGCGCAGCGCACCTGTGCCGCCGCCGACCGCACCGGGCATGCGATCCTGCACACGCTCTACCAGCAGTCCATGGCGCATTCCGCCGACTTTCACATCGAGTTCTTCGCGCTCGATCTGATCATGGAAAACGGTGCCTGCCGCGGGGTCATTGCCCTCGAGCTGGCCACCGGCAAGATCCATCGCTTCCGCGCCCATATCGTGGTGATGGCCACGGGCGGTTACGGCCGGGCCTGGTTTTCCTGCACCTCGGCGCATACCTGCACCGGCGATGGCGGCGGCATGGTGCTGCGCGCCGGCCTGCCGCTGCAGGACATGGAGTTCACGCAGTTCCATCCCACGGGGGTCTACGGCGCGGGCTGCCTGATCACCGAGGGCGTGCGCGGCGAGGGCGGCTATCTGACCAACGCCGATGGCGAGCGCTTCATGGAGCGTTATGCCCCCAATGCCAAGGACCTGGCGTCGCGCGATGTGGTGTCCCGGTCGATGACCGTCGAGATCCGCGAGGGTCGCGGTGTCGGGCCGAACGCCGATCACATCCATTTGCATCTCGAGCATCTCGGCCCCGACGTAATCAATCAGCGTCTGCCTGGCATTGCCGAGACGGCCAAGATCTTCGCCGGCGTGGATGTCACGCAGTCGCCGATTCCGGTGCTGCCGACCGTGCACTACAACATGGGTGGTATCCCCACCAACTATCGCGCCGAGGTGGTGGCCCCGCGCGATGGCGATCCGGACGCGGTGGTGCCGGGCTTGATGGCCATCGGCGAGGCGGGCTGCATTTCGGTGCACGGTGCCAATCGCCTGGGCTCCAATTCGCTGCTTGACCTGGTGGTCTTCGGGCGCGCCGCGGCCATTCGTGCCGCCGAAATCGTCTCGGAAACCGGTGAGCACCGGCCACTGCCGGCGGACAGTGCGGATTACGCCCTGACACGGCTCGACCGGTTGCGCCATGCCAACGGCAGTCACCCCACGGCGGCGATTCGCGAACAGATGCAAAAGACCATGCAGGAGTACGCGGCGGTGTTCCGCACCGAGGAGACACTCGCCACCGGCAAGGAGCGGATCCACGAGATCCACGCCATGCTCGAGGATGTTCAGCTCTCGGACCGGTCACTGATCTGGAATACCGACCTGGTGGAGAGCCTTGAGCTCGAGAACCTGCTCGGCAACGCGGTGGTCAGCATGGACTCGGCCCTGAACCGTCAGGAAAGTCGGGGTGCGCATGCCCGTGAGGACTATACCGAGCGCGATGACGAGCACTGGATGAAGCACACCGTGTCCTGGATGCGGGATAGTGGTGAGGTCCAGCTTGATTACCGGCCGGTTCACATGACGACGCTGTCCGACGAGATGGAAGTGATTCCGCCGAAAAAGCGCGTGTACTGATCCCAGGAGAGATTAGCGATGGCTCAGTTCGTACTACCCCCCAATTCCCGGATCAAGCAGGGCGAGCATCACCAGGCGCCCACCGGCGTCAGCAACACGCGGACGTTCAAGGTCTATCGCTGGGAGCCGGACAAGGGCGAGAACCCGCGGCTTGACACCTATGAGGTGGATCTCGATACCTGCGGGCCGATGGTGCTCGACGCCCTGGTCAAGATCAAAAACGAGATCGATCCGACCCTGACCTTCCGGCGCTCCTGCCGTGAGGGCATCTGCGGGTCGTGTGCAATGAACATCGACGGGCGCAACACCCTGGCGTGCATTCAGGCCATCGACGAGATCGACGGCGATGTCCGGATCTATCCGCTGCCCTCGATGCGGGTGGTCAAGGACCTGGTCCCGGACATGACGCATTTCTACGCCCAGTACGCCTCGATCCGGCCGTGGCTGCGCACCGAGACGCCGACGCCGCCGGATCGAGAGCGGCTGCAGAGTCCCGAGGACCGCGAGGAGCTGGACGGCCTCTACGAGTGCATTCTGTGTGCCTGCTGCCAGACCTCGTGCCCAAGCTACTGGTGGAATCCCGATCGGTATCTGGGACCGGCGGTGCTGTTGCAGGCCTACCGCTGGATCGCCGATACGCGGGACGAAGACACCGCTGGTCGGCTGGACGATCTTGACGATGCCTTCAAGCTCTACCGTTGCCACACCATCATGAACTGCGCATCGGCCTGCCCCAAGGGCCTCAACCCGGCCAAGGCCATTGCCGAGATCAAGCGCATGATGGTGGCCCGGCAGTAGGCGGCAGCGAACGCCGTGAGCGAGCTTTCGAGATTGCGCTGGCGTTGCCGGCGCGGGACTACGGAACTGGATCGGCTGCTGACCCGGTTCCTGGAGGCGCCGTCGCTCGGCTATGAAGCCCTCGATGTCGAGGGGCGGGCCGCCTTTGATCGTCTGCTGACGATCGAGGATGACCATCTCATCGACTGGCTGGTCAACGGCCAGCGCCCGTCGGAGGAAGGCATTGTCGATATCGTCAATCGAGTCCGCCACGCCTCCGGTCTACCGACTCACGCCTAGTCGCTGGCTGCGTGGCGCGTTGCTGGCTGTTTTTGGCCTCGCGCTTGCGGTGGCGCTGGGCGCATCGGGGATCCCGACCCTCCTGCGCGTGACTGGGGTGGGGCTGACCCTCGGGGTGGCGGCGTGGGTGCTGCCGCTGCACTGGCCTACACGTGACCGCGCCGTTCGTGCGTTTCAGCTCGAAGCCGACGGCCGTGCCCACCTGTGGCGGCACGATGGCACCTACGAGCAGCACCGGCTGCGCGACTGTCAGGTCTGGCCGGCGCTGGTGGTGATGGCATTGGGGCAGGGCCGCCGGCGCCGGTCGTTATTCGTGCCCCGCGACGCGCTGGGCGGCGAGGCGCACCGGCGGCTGCGCCGGGCCCTTGACGCGCGGTAACGGGTTTTCCGGCATCCCGGGTATCCGCTAGCCTCGGCGGAATGGCTGAACTTCTACCAGACTTGCGGGTCATTGCGGAGGGTGAATGAGTACCGCTAATGCGGACAAGGAGCTGGTAGAACGTGTCCAGGCGGGCGATAAGCAAGCCTTTGACCTGCTTGTGCTCAAGTATCAGCACAAGCTCGTCAAGCTCATATCGCGCTACGTGCATGATCATGCCGAAGCAATGGATGTCTCCCAGGAGGCCTTCATCAAGGCGTATCGGGCGTTGCCAAGGTTTCGGGGCGACAGCAGCTTCTATACCTGGCTCTATCGCATCGGGATCAATACCGCCAAGAACCATCTGGTCTCGCAGGGAAGGCGGCCTCCCGATAACGACATTGATGCCCAGGACGCCGAACGATATGACATCGAATCGCGTCTCAAGGATCAGGAGTCGCCGGAGGCGCTCGCGCAGCGCGACCAGGTTCAGGAGACCGTGGTCAGCGCCATCGAGGATCTGCCCGATGATCTGCGCACGGCGATCACGCTGCGCGAGTTCGACGGATTGACCTACGAGGAGATCGCGGAGGCAATGGACTGCCCGATCGGAACGGTACGGTCACGGATATTCCGTGCCCGCGAGTCAATTGATAAGCGGTTGCGACCGCTGGTGTCCGGTTCAAACGGGTGATAACGATGCAGGATGAGACAGAGCAACAACTCTCGGCCTACGCGGATGGCGAGCTGGGTCGTGACGAGCGCCGCTTTCTCGAACGTCGGCTGGCCGCCGATCCGGCTCTCAGGCAGGCACTCGAGTGGCATTATACGATGCGGGCGGCCATTCGCGGCGAGCATGTCCCCGGAGTCGAGGGTGTCGCCGATCGGGTTCGCAGCCATATTCAGGCCGAGCCTGCCCACAACGGCGTCGACGATCCCGCCCAGATCGGCTGGCGTCGGGCGTCTTTCATGATGCAGCCGGTGGCCGGGCTTGCCATCGCGGCAAGCGTCGCGCTGGGTCTGGTGGTGGCCTGGCCGATGCTGACGGCACCGTCCACGCCGGCCCCCACCGCGACCCCGGTGCAGATCGCCGCGGAGCCCACCAGCGGCAGTCTCTCGCGGGTGGGTGGTCCATCGGCCGGTCCCCGGGATGGGGCGGTGGATGCCCAGCTGCGACGCGAGCTCCAGCCCTATTTCATCGACCACAATGATCAGACCGCTGCACGTGCGATCGGCGGCACTCTGGAGTCGGCGAGAATCATCGGTCATGACCGCGAGCGCTGATCGAGACGGATGGCGGAGTCGCCATACCGGCCCGGCGGGCGTCGTCCTCCTCGCGGCGCTGCTCACCACCGCCGCCGCGGCCCAGACGCCCCGCAGCGCCACCGAGTGGCTGGAGCGGGCCAGCGAGGCGGTGGGCCAGTACAGCTTCGTCGCCGATGTCATCTACGAGCAGGGCTCGCACGTCGAAGCGCTGCGACTCTGGCGGGATGCCTCCGCCGCGGGCGGTGGACGCGAACGGCTGATGTCGCTGTCCGGTCCGCCCCGCGAAATCCTGCGCACGCCCCGGACCACGACCTACCTATCGCCCGCCGCCTCGCCCAATCCCCGACAGCGCTATGCCAACCGCCCGCTGCGACTGCCGGGGCCGGAGGGCATCGATCGGCTTGATCAGTCCTATACCCTCAACCTCGAGGGGCAGGGCCGGGTGGCGCAACGCCCGGCGCAGCGGCTTCGCGTGATTCCGCGCGACGATCAGCGCTACGGCTATGCACTGTGGCTCGACCAGCGCACCGGCATTGTACTGCGCGCCGAGATTCTCGAACCGGACGGCTGGGCGGTGGAACGCTTCATGGTGGTCGAGCTTGAACGGCGCGATGCGCTTGATCCGGCGCTGCTCGACCCGGTGCTTGCCGAGGATGGCACGACCTTCGACCGGCTGACCCGCGAGCCGACGGCCTCCGATGCCGGCGGGCCGTTGCATGGGCAGTGGTCAGTCAATGACCTGCCCGCCGGGTTCACGCTGCAGGCGGACCGGACCCAGGCCCTGCCCGGTCACGACAGACCGGCCCGCCATGTCGTGTTCTCCGATGGCATCGCCAGCGTGTCCGTGTACATCAAGCAGTCCGGAGCGGGTCAGCTGCTCCGCGGCGCGATGAGTATGGGGGGTGTGAATATCCATGCCCGCGTCGACGACGGGATACAGATTCTGGTCGTCGGCCAGGTGCCGGCAGCAACCGTGGAACGGATGGCCAATGCAACGGTCCGCTCCAGTCAACCCAATACGACAGGGCAGCAAACCGAATGATCATTTCCCAATCGATTCCCTGCGCCGCCCGCCGGCTTGCCACGGCGCTATTGGCCGCCACGCTGCTCGCCGCGCCGAGTGTCGGGGCCCAGAATCTGCCGGACTTTACCGACATGGTCCGCGAGAACAGTCCCGCCGTGGTCAATATCAGCACCACGCAGTCGCGGCCGGAGGGCGGTGCCCGCATGCCGGATGTCCCCGGCATGCCCGACCCCGAGGACCTGCCCGAGGGGCACCCGTTCCGCGATTTCATGGATCGGTTCATGGACGATGAAGGCCCGGGGCAGGGGCCGCCGCGTCGCGAGGGTCGCTCCCTCGGCTCCGGCTTCATCATCTCCGAGGACGGCTACATCCTCACCAACAATCACGTGGTCGAGGGCGCCAGCGAGATCATCGTGCGGCTCAACGACCGCCGCCAGATGACCGCCGAACTGGTGGGCGCCGATGACCGCGCCGATCTGGCGCTGCTCAAGGTGGATGGACAGGACATGCCAACGGTGGAAACCGGTCGGTCCTCCGAGGTGGAAGTCGGCGAGTGGGTCCTGGCCATCGGTGCGCCGTTCGGGTTCGAGTATTCGGTGACGGCCGGCATTATCAGCGCCAAGCAGCGCAGCCTGCCCATGGAAAACTACATCCCGTTCCTGCAGACCGATGTGGCCATCAACCCGGGCAACTCCGGCGGCCCGCTTTTCAACCTCGACGGCGAGGTGGTGGGCGTCAATTCGCATATCTACAGCCGCTCCGGGGGGTTCCAGGGCATATCCTTTGCCATCCCCATCGAGCTGGCCATGGATGTCGCCGATCAGCTGCGTGACGGCGGCGAGGTCAGCCGCGCCTGGCTGGGTGTGGTGATTCAGGACGTGACCCGGGATCTGGCCGAGTCCTTTGGCATGGATCGGCCCGAAGGCGCGCTGATCGCCCAGGTCCTGGCCGATAGTCCGGCGGCCGCTGCCGGGCTTGAGCCGGGCGATGTGGTGCTCGAGTTCAACGGCAGCGATGTCCCGGCATCGGGCGCGCTGCCACCGATGGTGGGTCGGACCACCGTGGGATCCACCGTGCCGGTGGTGGTCATGCGCAACGGCGAGCGTCAAACCCTGGACGTCACCCTCGGGGAGCTGCCGGATGACGCCGGCCAGCGCGGCGGCGAGTCGTCCGGCACCGATCCGGGGGTTTTCGAGGAGCTGGGACTGGCGGTGCAGCCGCTGACCCGCGAGCGTCGCGAGGCCCTGGGCCTGAGTGACGACGTCTCGGGGCTGGTGGTTGCCGGAGTTGACGGTGGACCGGCGGCCGAGGCGGGTATCGAGCCCGGCGATGTCATTGCGCGGGTCAACCGCGAGCCGGTCGAGCAGGTCGAGTCGTTTCGCGAGATGATCGCCGGCATGGAGTCGGGACAGAGCGTGCCACTGCTTGTTCTGCGTGATCAGAGCCAGCGTTTTCTTGCCCTGCGTATCCCCTGATGGGTATTGTACCGGCGTAGCGTATCGGCCTCGGGCCGTGCAGGCCGCGGTGGCGTCACGTTGCCGCGGCTGAGTTGTTGTCACAACCGGCCCGATCGCGGCCAGGATTCCATGGACCAGATCAGAAATTTCTCCATCATCGCTCACATCGATCATGGCAAATCGACGCTCGCGGATCGCCTGATCGAGCGCTCGGCTCATTTCCAGTCCCGCCAGTCCAACGAGCAGATGCTCGACTCCATGGATCTCGAGCGCGAACGCGGGATCACGATCAAGGCGCAGAGCGTATCGCTGGACTACACCGCCGCCGACGGCCGGACCTATCAGCTCAACTTCATCGACACGCCCGGGCACGTGGACTTTTCCTACGAGGTCAGCCGGTCGCTGTATGCCTGCGAGGGGGCGCTGCTGCTTGTGGATGCCTCCCAGGGCGTCGAGGCACAGAGTGTCGCCAACTGCTACACGGCGGTGGAGCAGAACCTTGAGGTCATCCCCGTGCTCAACAAGATCGACCTGCCGTCGGCCGAGCCCGAGCAGGCGATCCAGCAGATCGAGGAGATCATCGGGCTGGATGGCTCCGAGGTGGTGCCGATCAGTGCCAAGACCGGCGAGGGCGTGGATGATCTGCTCGAATCACTGGTCGCCAATGTGCCGGCACCCCAGGGCGATCCGGAGGGACCGCTCAAGGCGCTGATCATCGACTCGTGGTTCGATAATTACCTGGGCGTGGTCTGTCTGGTGCGGGTCTTTGACGGGGTCCTTCGAAAGGGGGATCGCATTAAGGTCATGTCCACCGCGCGCGAGTTCCAGGCCGACAACCTGGGGATCTTCACGCCCCGGCGCATGCCCTGGGACACGCTCGAGGCGGGCCGCGTCGGGTTCGTGGTGGCCGGGATCAAGGACATCGACGGCGCCCCTGTGGGCGATACCCTGACCAGCGCGCGTCGGCCCACGGATGCACCGGTCCCGGGTTTCAAGCGCGTCCAGCCGCGGGTTTTTGCCGGCGTGTTTCCCACCAGCTCCGAAGATTACGAGGCGTTTCGTGATGCCCTCGGTAAGCTGCGCCTCAACGACGCCGCGCTGCATTACGAGCCGGAGAATTCCGAGGCCCTGGGGTTCGGTTTTCGCTGTGGATTCCTCGGCATGCTGCACATGGAGATCATCCAGGAGCGGCTCGAGCGTGAGTACGGACTGGATCTGATCACCACCGCGCCGACGGTGGTCCACGAGATCGTGGACAAGGACGGCAACGCCTTCCTGATCCACAACCCCTCGGAGATGCCGCCGGTCAATGACGTCGAGGCGATCCGCGAGCCGATCATCCACGCCAGCATTCTCGTGCCGCAGGCCTACATCGGCGCCGTGATCAAACTCTGCGAGGAAAAGCGCGGCGTGCAGAAGGGCATGCAGTACGTGGGCAATCAGATCGCCCTTGAATACGAGATGCCCATGGGCGAAGTGGTCCTCGACTTTTTCGACCGACTGAAGTCGGCGTCCCGCGGCTACGCCTCGTTCGACTACGAATTCCGCCGGTTTCAGGACGAGCGGCTGGTCAAGCTCGACATCCGGGTGAATGGCGACAAGGTCGATGCACTCTCGGTGATCGTCCACCGCGAGCAGGCCGAATACCGGGGGCGCGATCTGACCGAAAAGCTCAAGCAGATCATTCCTCGGCAGATGTTCGAGGTGGCCATTCAGGCCGCCGTGGGCTCAAAGGTCATCGCCCGCTCGACGGTCAAGGCCCTGCGCAAGAACGTGACGGCGAAGTGCTACGGCGGCGATATTACCCGCAAGCGCAAATTGCTCGAAAAGCAAAAGCAGGGCAAGCGCCGGATGAAGCAGGTCGGCCGGGTGGAAATCCCCCAGGACGCCTTCCTGGCGGTCCTTCAGGTCGATAACGACCAATGATGCCGGGCACGGGGGCATGACCATGCCGGATTTCGAACAGCTGCTGGTCCTTCTCACCCTGGTCAGTGGGGTGATCTGGGTGGTCGACCGGTTCCGCCGGCGCCGGCGCGCCGCGGATGCGCGGGTCTCGTGGTGGTTTGATCTGGGGCGCTCGCTGTTTCCGGTGATCCTGATCGTGCTGATCATCCGCTCGTTTGTCATCGAGCCGTTCCGTATCCCCTCTGGCTCGATGCTCCCCACCCTCGCGGTGGGCGACTTTATCCTCGTCAACAAGTTTGGCTACGGGCTGCGGCTGCCGGTGGCCCACGAGCTGATCGTTCCGGTGGGCGATCCCGAGCGTGGTGACGTGGCCGTCTTCCGCTACCCCGAGGATCCCGCTCAGGATTACATCAAGCGCATCGTCGGCGTGCCCGGCGACCGCATCACCTACGTCGACAAGCGCCTGATCATTAACGGCCAGCCGTTGCCCGTGGAACCGCTGGGTGCGTGGCGCGGTGACGATGCGTTCAGTCGTCGGCGCGAGCGCCTCGGCGGCGACTGGCATGACATGCTGGTGCATCGTTCGCCCGATAGCCGCCAACTCAGCCTGACCGTTCCGGAGGGCGAGTACTTCGTGATGGGCGATAATCGCGATCGAAGCAGCGACAGTCGCTTCTGGGGGACGGTGCCGAGGGATCACCTGGTCGGCGAGGCCTTTTTCGTGTGGCTCAGCTGGAATGGGGGGCCCAACTGGTCGCGCATGGGGGGCTGGATTGAGTGATGGTCGAGAGTCGGCAGGCATGACCCAGCGCGAGGCACTTCTCGCGCAGCTTGGACGGGTATTCGATGATCCGGCGTTGCTGGATCAGGCGGTGACGCATCGAAGCGCCGAAGGCCCGAATAACGAGCGACTGGAATTCCTTGGCGACGCCATCCTCAACTTTGTGATCGCCGCCGAAGTGTTCCAGCGCCGTCCCGAGCTGCATGAGGGCGAGCTCAGCCGGCTGCGCGCGGCGCTCGTCAACAAAAACGCCCTGGCCGCGATTGCCCGGGAAATCGATCTGGGCCGTCACATCGTGCTGGGCAGCGGCGAGCTCAAGACTGGTGGCAGCCGGCGCGACTCCATCCTCGCCGATGGTCTCGAGGCGGTCATCGGCGCGGTCTATCTGGACGGCGGCTATGAGGCGGGCCGGCAGGTGGTGCTGGCGCTGTTCGAGGGGCATCTCAGCCGGCTCCCCGACATGGAAGCCCTCAAGGACCCCAAAACGCGGCTTCAGGAATATCTGCAGGCGCGGCACCTCGAGCTGCCGAGCTACCACGTCGAGGCGGTCAGCGGACGAGCGCATCAGCAGACCTTTCGAGTGACCTGCCACTGCGAGCCGCTACAGCTGGTGGGGGAGGGCACGGCCGGCAACCGGCGCCAGGCCGAGCAGGCGGCCGCTGATGATTTGCTCGCCCGGATCGCGGCGGCCGAAAAAGGACAAGCCCATGACTGAGACCGATACCGCCGCGGGCGCCGCTTTTGCAGCCGGGTTTGTGGCATTGGTGGGCCGGCCCAATGTGGGCAAGTCGACACTGCTCAATGCCGTGCTGGGCCAGAAGGTGAGCATCGCCACGCGCAAACCCCAGACGACACGGCATCGCATACTGGGCATCCATCAGCGCGACGACGCGCAGATCGTCTACGTCGATACGCCGGGTCTGCATGAAGGCGGCCGCAGGGCGATGAATCGCTATATGAACGAGGCGGCAGCGAGCGCACTCGGCGACGTTGATGTGGTGGTGTTCATGATCGAGGCGGGGCGCTGGACCGAGGACGACGAGCGGGTGCTGCAGCGACTGCAGGCCGTCAAGGCACCGGTGGTGGCGGTGATCAACAAGGCCGATCGGCTGCGGGATAAAAACCGGCTCCTGCCCGAGATCGAGGCGCTGAGCGCGCGTTACCCGTTTGCCGCGGTGGTGCCCGTCTCGGCGCTTAAAAGCGACAAGCTCGATGCCCTTGAAGCGGCGCTCATCGAGGCCCTGCCGCAGGGGCCGGCGCTGTTCCCCCGCGATCAGGTTACTGACCGCGACGAGCGTTTCATGGCCACCGAACTGATCCGTGAGCAGCTCACCCTGATGCTCGGCGACGAGTTGCCCTACGCGAGCACCGTCGAGATCGAGGCCTTCGAGCAGGAGGGGCAGCTGCGCCGAATCGCCGCGATTATCTGGGTCGAGCGGGTCGGCCAGCGGCGGATTGTGATCGGCGAGGGCGGCGAACAGACCAAGCGCATCGGCGCGGCCGCCCGCCGGCAGATGGAGCACTGGCTGGGCGGCCGCGTGTATCTCAAGCTCTGGGTCAAGGTGCGCGAGGGCTGGTCGGACGATGCCCGGCTTCTGAAGTCGCTCGGTTACAGCGCCGATCAATGACAACAAGCCCGCGGGAGGCAACCCTGGAACCGGGGTTTATCCTGCATACCCGGGCGTATCGTGATACCAGCGCGTTGCTGGAACTGCTCAGTCGCAGTCACGGCCGAGTCGGCCTGGTGGCGCGAGGCGCGCGCGGCCGCCGGTCACGGATCGCCGGGCTGCTCCAGCCGTTTCAACCACTGGCGCTTTCCTGGCGTGGCCGCGGCGAACTGGCGGCGCTGCGCCATGTCGAGCCGGCCGGCCGGCCGTTCGCGCTCGTCGGCCGACGCCTGGTGAGCGGGCTCTACGCCAACGAACTGCTCCTGCGGCTGCTCGGGCGCGATGACCCGCACCCCGGGGTGTTCGAGCACTACCTGAACTGCCTCGAGGCCTTGTCGGCGTCCGTGCCCGAATCGGTGGCCCTGCGCGGATTCGAGCGCGACCTGCTGGGGCTGCTCGGTTACGGCCTGCCGCTGTCGCGTGATAGTGAAGAGGCACCGCTGGTCGCGACGCAGTGGTACCGGTACGATCCCCAGCATGGAGCGATCCCCGTGGCCGGGCCGCATGCACCGGGGCAGGTGGTCAGCGGCGAGACACTGATCGGCCTGACCCGGCCGACCCTCACCGAGACGACCGCACGCGCCAGCCGCGATCTGATGCGTGCAGCGCTCGAGCCGCACATCGGCGATCGTCCACTGAAAACCCGCGAACTCTACGCTCGTACCACAGCCAGGGGAGATCCCGATCATGGCCCATCATCAGGGCAGTCTTGAGCCGCTGCTTGGCGTTAATGTCGATCATGTCGCCACCCTGCGACGCAAACGCGGCACGCGCTATCCGGATCCGGTGCATGCCGCGCAAGTGGCCGAACAGGCCGGCGCCGACGCCATCACGGTGCATCTGCGCGAGGACCGCCGTCATGTCACCGATCGCGATGTCGAAATCCTCGCGCAGACGCTCCAGACCCGCATGAACCTTGAAATGGCAGTAACCGACGAGATGATCGAAATCGGTCGGCGCGTTCAGGCAACGGACTGCTGTCTGGTGCCCGAGCGTCGCGAGGAACTGACCACCGAGGGCGGACTGGATGTGGCAGGTGACCCGTCCCGCTGCGCGCAGGCCTGCCAGGCGCTGACCGAGGCCGGTACCCGCGTGTCGCTTTTCGTCGACCCGGAACCGGCGCAGCTGCATGCCGCGGTCGAGGTGGGGGCGCCGGTGGTGGAGCTGCACACGGGGGCGTTCGCCGACGCCCGCAGCGACGGGGACATCCACGCCCAATTCCAGCGGGTCCGCGAGGCCGCCAGTCTGGGGGCCTCGCTGGGCCTGCAGGTCAACGCCGGCCACGGGCTGCACTACCACAACGTGGCGCCGATTGCGGCGCTGCCCGAGATCACCGAGCTCAACATCGGTCACGCCATCATTGCCCATGCCATCTTCGCTGGCCTGGAGGGGGCAGTGCGCGAGATGAAGCGCCTCATCCGCGAGGCCCGCCATTGAGCATCGTCGGGATCGGCACCGATCTGGTTGAAATCGATCGACTCGCCGCGCTGCAGCGGCGCTACGCGCGTCGGCTCGGCGCGCGGATACTGGCCCCCGCCGAGCAGGCCGACTTTGCGGCCTACGCGCGGCTCGACCGGGCCAGTGCTGCGTTTCTGGCGCGCCGCTTTGCAGCCAAGGAAGCCGCCGCCAAGGCGCTCGGCTGCGGCATCGGGGCGCGCGCCCGGCTGACTGAACTGGCTGTTACCCATTCCGCCGACGGCGCACCGATCCTGACGCTGACGGGTGCGGCGCGCCGGCAGGCGGATGCCCTGGCGGTGCAGCACGTGCATCTGAGCATCAGCGACGAGCGCGGTCATGCGCTCGCCTTCGTGCTCCTCGAGCGCTAGCGGGGCTCGGCCTCGGGCAGCACCTGCTCGAGCCACTGCGCGTTCAGCCGATCGCTGAGGCGATTCTGCTGCTGACGCGCGGACAGGTTGTCGAGGTCGATCCAGGTCAGCGGCTGATCCTGCCCGGCGCAGGAGAAGACCGGCCGGGTGCGCTCGCCCGTCTCGGGGTCGATCTGCCACTGCAGGCACTGCGCGCAGACGCCCTGCATCATGCACTGCATGGGGCTGCCCACCGTGCCGAAGGCATCGCAGCCGCGGGCCAGCCGGTCGGCCAGCTCGCCGCGCACCGCCTGCTGAAAGCCCTTGAGCAGGCCGGTTCCGCCCATCACCATCACCCGGTCAACGTCGGACAGCGGTATACCGCCCTCGGCGGGACCGATCCCGCCGTCACCGTAGCGCTTGACCACATCGATCATGTCCGTGGCCTGAATGCTGACATCCTGCGGCCGGCGGGCCTCGATGCGGTCCGCCTTTGCCGTGCACCAGATGATCTGATCAGCGCCGGCCTCGAGCTCGTCCTGATGATCGACATCGCCGGCGCTACCAAAGGCCGCGACATATAGCACCCGGTTGCCGGCGGCGCGCAGGGCGGCGCCGATGTCCAGCATCACCGCCGCCCCCCAGCGGCCGGCCACGACCATGATCGTGCGGCCGGTGGGCATGTCGGTGGGGGCACCGGTGGGGCCCATGAGCACCAGTGGATCACCGGGGCGCAGACGCCCGACCAGGCGGGGGCCAGCGCCCCATTGCAGGACCATCAGGCGTATGCAGTCATTCTTGACGCCGGTCCCCGATACGGTGATCAGCGGAATCTGCAGCCGGGTATTGTCGACCACCGGCGAGAGCGACTCGAAGGTCTGCAGCCGGTAGAACTGCCCGGCGCGGAAGTTGCGTGCCGCCATCGGGGCCTTCACCCAGACCTCGACCATGGCCGGGTTGTCGTTATTGACCTCGACCACCCGCGCGGTCAGCAGATCATCCATCCGCGCGAGGAAATCACCGTGGACCTCATCACTGCCGGGGACCTCATGGGCCATCGAGGCCATGACATAGGGGTAGGTCCGCATCCCCGAGGCGATCGCCTTGACCACGCTGCCGTGGAAGGCGGGATGGGTGTCACCGATGAACGTTACCCGGCGTCCGCCCTGCTCGTAGGAGGTGAACGGGCCGAACACCCGTGACTTGGCATGCTCGGCGTCAGCCACCGGCTCGAGCCCCTGGTCGGTGGGCGTATGGGCGAGGAAGTGATTGCCCTCGAGCCGGAAGGTGTCGGCGTGCTCGCGCTCGTAGATGGTGTTCGGGACGGTTCCTGCCGCGATGAAGATCGCCCGCGCCGGCAGCCGGCGCTCGGCCCCCGTGGGCGTCCATTTGCCGTCGCGGCGGTCGAGTTCGCGGCAGACCAGCGCGCTCACGTGCTGATCGTCGTCCACCTCGGCATGCAGCGGCTCGAGCCCCTGGGCATAGTAGAGCCCTTCTTCGGTGGCCTTGATCATCTCCTCGTGATTGCGCACGTAGGCCGGCGAATCGCTCATGCCCTTGCGGTAGGCAACGGTGACCCCGCCCCAGGCGCGAAGGAGCGGGCTGAAGTCGGGCTCGCGATCCTCGCGGGCGGCCTGCTCGCGCTCGGCCCGAACGGCCCGGCCGTGGGTCAGGAATTCCTCGAGGGTGGCCTGATCCTCGTCGTTCATACCCGCGCTGACCGCCGCCTCGCCGAGACGCTCGGAGAGCCGCTCGTAGCGCTCGAGGATTTTCTCCACCTGTTTGACGTAATAGGCCTGCACCTCGGTGGCGGTATCCACGCCGGTCAGTCCGCCGCCGACCACCACCGCCGGCAGCCGGACCTGCAGGCTGGCCAGGCTGGAGGCCTTGGCCGCACCGGTCAGCTGCAGCGCCATGAGAAAGTCGCTGGCCTGGCGCATGCCGCGGGCCAGGCTGTTGCCCATGTGCACCACCCGCGGCAGCCCCGCGCCGGTGGCATTGACGACATGATCGAACCCGAGCGCCCAGGCATCCTCGAGCGTGACAGTGCCGCCAAGCCGCGCGCCGCCGTAGACCCGAAAGTTGTGACGGCGGGCGAGCGTGAGGTAGATCAGCTTGAGGAAATTCTTGTCCCAGCGCACGGTAATGCCATATTCGGCGACGCCGCCAAAGCCCATCAGGATGCGCTCGTCGAGGTCTTCCTGGAGCTCGCGCCAGCTTGGCACCGGGGCATCGAGCAGCGCCGTCGGCAGCGGTTCGATCTTGAGCCCGTCAACGCCGACCACGGCCGTGCCATTCATGGTCAGGTGATGGGCCATGGTAAAGCCCGCTGGGCCCATGCCCGCCACCAGCACGCGGCGGTTGTTGTCGGGCTGCTGGATGAACTGCTCGCGGCGCAGCGGGTTCCAGCGCGTGAGCAGGTGATAGAGCTCCACTCCCCAGGTCAGATCCAGGCTGTCGCTCAGTACGCGGGTTTCGATCTGCGGGATGTCGACCGGATCCTGCTTCTGGTAAATGCAGCCTTTCATGCAATCGTTGCAGATGCGATGACCGGTCGCCGGCACCATGGGGTTGTCCACCATGACCATGGCGAGTGCCGCCAGGTTGTAGCCATCCCGACGCAGTACATGCATCTCCGAGATCTTTTCCTCGAGCGGACAGCCGGTCAGCGTGACGCCCAGCGGGTCTGATTTGAAGCCGAGCTCGGGCTGAGTCTTTTTCTCGGGGAAGCCACGCGAGCAGAAGTCCCCCTCGTGATCGTGGCAGTAGATGCAGTAGTGGATCTCGCTTTGCACATGGCGGGAATCCATGCGGTAGTCGGTCAGCGAGAAACCGTCCCGCGCCCGGCGCCGCTCGGGCTCGGCCTGGAGTCGCTCGACGCCGTCCACCTCGACGCGCTCGGCGGGCACGCGGTCAAAGTGATCGACCCGCTCGGGCAGCTTGAAACTGGCCCAGCCGTGCACGCGCGCCTGTCCGGCCGGCGTCTGGCGGGCGAGTTTGCACCAGGCCGTGAGGGTCTCGATGGCCTCGGCATTGACCGTCTCGTCCTCGAGCAGCGCCATGCCGAATTCAGCAATCGCGCGCTCCTCGTCATTGCCGGCGACGTAGCCCAGGCTGGCCCGCACGGCGGCATCAAGCTGCTCGAACGAGTGCTCCACCGGCCGCCGGTGGCGTTTGACGCGACGCTGCACAAACGCCTGCTTGAACTGCATGACCACGTCATCGGCGAGGATCGACTCGCGCAGGCCGTGCAGTTCGGATTCAATGCCGAACAGCCGGCCGATGAACGCCTCCACGTAGGGGCCGAGCTCGATGAGCAGTTCACTGTTCTGGGTGCCGGGCAGATCGCTGTCACGACGGCGATACTCGCGCAGCCGTGCGGCGAGCGCCGGTGCGGTCGTGTCCAGCTCATCGAGGAACGCCGCATCGACGCGGGCGAGGCCTTCGGGGGTTTGCAGGGCGGCAAAATCAAGGCCGTAGTGGCCAAGGCTCAAATCGAGATCCATAAACGTCCAGCGGATGGGTGGAAAATATCGACATGATGCGATGGGCGATGCAACGCAACAAGCCAGCTCAAATGGGGTTTAACCGCCGTTGTCGTGCTCCTCGACGCGGGCGATCAGCGTGCCCTCGCCAAGCCGGGCGCGGATCGGATCGCCCACGGCAACCTCCGCCGCCCGGTGGATGACCGCATCCCCGGTGCCGGGCTGGACGATGGCATAGCCCCTCGCCAGGGTGCCGAGCGGGCTCAGGCTCTCGAGGGTTCGGGCCTGCGCCTCGACCCGGGTGCGCTCACGGGCGACATGCGCCCGCACACCGCGCTCGAGCGAGCGCTGGTATTGCTCAGTGATTGCCCGGAGTCGCTGGATGCGCGGCGCCGGATCCTGGGCGTGCAGCCGTTGCCGGGCCCGCGCGACCTGCCGCGATCGCTCGGCCATTCGGCGGGTCATGGCGCGACCAAGGCGCTGGTCGAGCTCGTCGAGACGCTGTGAGCGATCCCGCAACCGTCGGCCCGGGTGCTGCGCCTCGAGCCGGCGGGACAGGCGCTCAACCCGCTCGCGGCGCTCGGCCAGTCGCCGTGCCGTGCCCTTGCCGAGCCGTGTCTGTGCCTGTTGAAGGCGGCGCGCGAGGGCTTCGCCATCGGGCGAGAGCCGCTCGGCGGCGGCTGACGGTGTGGCGGCGCGCTCATCGGCCACCAGATCGGCAATGGTGAAATCCACCTCGTGGCCCACGGCGCTGACGACGGGCAAGCGGCAGTCGTGGATTGCCCGCGCGACGGTCTCGTCGTTAAACGCCTGCAGGTCCTCGAGCGAGCCGCCGCCGCGGCCCACGATCAGGGCATCCACCTCGTGGCGCTGATCGGCGGTCCGGATGGCCTCGACAATGGCGGGCGCCGCCTGGACGCCCTGCACGGCCACGGGATAGATCAGGATGGGGAGCCCCGGAAAGCGTCGCCGCAGCACGCTGACGATGTCGCGAATGGCGGCCCCGGTGGGCGAGGTGATCACGCCGATGCGCCGGGCCGGAGTGGGCAGCGCGCGCTTGTGGGCCGGGTCGAACAGACCCTCGTGTTCCAGTCGGGCCCTGAGTTCGGCAAACGCGCGCTGCAGCGCGCCATCGCCGGCGGGTTCCAGATGCTCGGCAATCAGCTGGTATTCACCCCGTGGGGCGTAGAGCCCGATGCGGGCACGCAGCCGCACCTGATCGCCATTCGCCAGCGACGTGCGCAGTCGCAGGGCGCGGTTGCGAAAAAGCGCGCAACGCACCTGGGCGTTGGCGTCCTTTAGGGTAAAGTACAGATGCCCCGAGCGCGGTCGGGCCAGATTGGAGATTTCGCCCTCGACCCACACCAGTGGCAGCGCCTGATCGAGCACACCTCGAACGGTCTCGTTCAGCGCCGAGACGCTATAGACGTGGCGGGCATCGGGGCTTTCCATGAACGGAGCGTAGCAGCTCATGGCGCGATTGCCACCAAGCCCGTCCCGCGTTGGCGTTCATCCCGCCGGCGGCCTATAATAGACGGTTACCATCGCGTCAGAAGAGAGCGTCATTATGCAGATTGCCCAGGAAGCCCTGACCTTTGACGACGTCCTCTTGCTGCCGGATTACTCGGACGTGCTGCCCAAGGCCGTCGACCTGTCGACGCGGGTGACGCGGGATATTCCGCTCAATATCCCGCTGCTGTCCGCCGCGATGGATACCGTGACCGAATCCCGCCTGGCCATCCGGCTTGCCGAGCAGGGCGGTATCGGCATCGTGCACAAGAGCATGAGTATTGACGATCAGGCGCGGGAAGTGCGCATCGTCAAGAAGTTCGAAAGCGGCGTCATCAAGGAACCCATCACCGTCACCCCGGCGGCGACCATCCGCGAGGTCATCACCCTGATGGGCCAGTACGGGATCTCGGGAGTGCCGGTGGTCGAGGGGCGGACGCTCACCGGAATCGTCACCAGCCGTGACCTGCGCTTCGAGACCCGGCTCGACATGAAGGTAACCGACGCGATGACCCCCAGAGAGCGGCTGGTGACGGTCCGCGAGGGTGCCGAGCGCGACGAGATCCTCACCCAGCTGCATCGCCATCGCATCGAGAAACTGCTGGTGGTCAACGCGCAGTTCGAGCTGCGCGGCATGATCACCGTGAAGGATATCCAGAAGGCCGAAGACTTTCCCAACGCCTGCAAGGACGAACATGGCCGTCTGCGCGTGGGAGCGGCGGTGTCCACCGGCGAGGGCACCGAGGAGCGCGTCGAGGCGCTCGCCGAAGCCGGTGCCGATCTGCTCGTCGTCGATACCGCCCATGGCCACAGCAAGGGCGTGATCGAGCGAGTGGGCTGGATCAAGCGCCACCACCCCGGCGTTCAGGTCATCGGCGGCAATATCGCCACCGGCGACGCCGCGCGGGCCCTGGCCGACGCCGGCGCCGACGGCGTCAAGGTGGGGATCGGGCCGGGCTCCATCTGCACGACCCGCGTGATCGCCGGCGTGGGCGTGCCGCAGGTGACCGCCGTGGACAATGTCGCCACCGCACTTGCCGGTACGGATGTCCCGGTGATCGCCGATGGCGGGATCCGCTTTTCCGGCGACATGGCCAAGGCCATGGCGGCCGGCGCACACTGCGTGATGATGGGCAGCATGTTTGCCGGGACGGACGAGGCGCCCGGCGAAGTCGAGCTCTACCAGGGGCGCAGCTACAAGTCCTATCGCGGCATGGGCTCGATCGGCGCGATGTCCGGCAAGCAGGGCTCGTCGGATCGCTACTTTCAGGAGAACGCTCGCGATGCCGACAAGCTCGTGCCCGAGGGCATCGAAGGCCGAGTGCCCTACAAAGGCCCGATGAACGTCATTATTCACCAGCTTCTGGGCGGCCTGCGCGCCAGCATGGGCTATTGTGGCTGCGCGGACATCGACTCGTTCCGCGAGCGGGCGACCTTTGCCCGCATCACCAACTCCGGCGTGCGCGAGGGCCATGTCCACGATGTGAGCATCACCAAGGAAGCGCCCAACTACCGGAGCGATTGACGCCATGACCGGCGATATCCATGCCGAGCGGATCCTCATCCTCGACTTCGGGTCGCAGTACACCCAGCTGATTGCCCGACGGATCCGCGAGGCCGGGGTGTATTGCGAGATCCGCCCCTGGGACGTCGCCGCCGCGCGCATCCGCGATTTCGCGCCGCAGGGGGTGATCCTCTCGGGCGGGCCGGAGTCGGTGCACGAGGACGGCGAGCATACGCCCCGACTGCCCGCTGCCATCCTTGAGCTCGGCGTCCCCATCCTGGGCATCTGCTATGGCATGCAGACTCTTGCCCACGAGCTGGGCGGTTCGGTCGAGGCCTCGCAGACCAAGGAATTCGGCTACGCCGAGGTCCGGGCGCGGGGGCACTCGGCGCTGTTGCAGGCGATCGAGGACCGCACCAATCCCGAAGGGCACGGGTTGCTGGACGTGTGGATGAGCCATGGCGACCGGGTTTCGGGTCTGCCGGCCGGGTTCAAGGTCATCGCCAGCACCCCATCGGCCCCCATCGCCGGGATGGGTGACGATGAGCGGGGCTTCTACGGCCTGCAGTTCCACCCCGAGGTAACGCACACCGCGCAGGGGCAGCGCATCCTCGAGCGCTTCGTCCATGACGTCTGCGGCTGCTCGGGGCGCTGGACGGCCGGTCACATCATTGATGACCTGATCGCCCGGGTGCGCGAAACGGTGGGCGATCAGAATGTCCTGCTGGGGCTTTCCGGGGGCGTCGACTCCTCGGTGGTCGCGGCACTGCTGCATAAGGCCATCGGTGACCAGCTGACCTGTGTGTTCGTGGATAATGGCCTGCTGCGGCTTGGCGAGGGCGATGAGGTGATGCAGACATTCGCCCGCCACATGGGTATTCGCGTGATCCGTGTGGACGCCGAAGCGCGCTTTCTCGACGCGCTTGCCGGCGAGGCGGATCCGGAGGCCAAGCGCAAGATCATTGGCCGGACCTTCATCGAGGTGTTCGACGAGGAGGCCGGCAAGCTCGAAGACATTCAGTGGCTTGCCCAGGGCACCATCTATCCGGATGTCATCGAATCGGCCGGCGCGGCAACCGGCAAGGCCCACGTTATCAAATCCCATCATAACGTCGGCGGGCTGCCCGAGCGCATGAACCTGAAACTGCTCGAGCCGCTCCGCGAGCTGTTCAAGGATGAGGTGCGCCGGATCGGCCTGGCGCTCGGCCTGCCCGCGGCCATGATCCATCGTCATCCCTTTCCCGGCCCGGGCCTGGGGGTGCGTATCCTTGGCGAGATCCACAAGGAATACGCCGACTGCCTGCGCCGCGCCGACGCCATATTCATCGAGGCGCTGCGCGCCAGTGGCTGGTACGAGAAGACAAGCCAGGCCTTTGCGGTATTCCTGCCGGTGCGCTCGGTGGGTGTGACCGGCGACGGCCGGCGCTACGAGTGGGTCATCGCCCTGCGGGCGGTGGAGACCATCGACTTCATGACCGCCCGCTGGGCGCATCTACCCTACGATTTCCTCGATGACGTCTCGCGGCGGATCATCAACGAGATCGACGGAATCTCGCGGGTCGTCTACGACATTTCCGGCAAGCCGCCGGCGACCATCGAATGGGAGTGACACCCGAATGAGCGAGCTTTTACTGCATCACTACTGGCCATCGCCGTTCGCTCAGAAGACCCGCATGGCGCTGGGGCTTGCCGATCTGGCCTGGACCTCGGTGGAGATCCCGCGGGTGCCCCCCAAGCCGCTTTTGATGCCGCTGACGGCGGGCTATCGGCGCACACCGGTATTGCAGATTGGCGCCGATGTTTACTGTGATACCCATAATATCGCGCTCGCACTGGCCGCTAGCGATAAGGATGCGGCCGAGCGGCTGTTCCCGGGTGACACCCGCGGCGAAGCGTTAGTGGTTGCCGAGTGGATCGATCAGGCGCTGTTCCCGCTCGCCGTGCGCATGGTGATGACTGAATCGCTGCAGACCGCGCCGGCGGATTTCATTCAGGACCGGTGCGATCTTTACTTCGGCCCGGGCTGGACCCGTGAGGGACTGCGGGCCGACCTGCCCGGGGTCACATTGCAGCTCGAGGCAGCATTGCTCCGTCTGGAGTCATGGCTGAGCGGCGCCGGGCCCTGCGAGCAGCGATCGCTCAACTATGGCGATGTCGCCGCGGCGTTCATTGCCTGGTTTGTGCGTGGACGCGCCCGTCGCGGTGCCGAGCTTTTGAATGGCCATCCCCACCTCTGTGCGGTTGAAGCGGCGCTGGGCGCGCTGGGACAGACACCGACCCGATCGCTGACCGGCGAGGAGGCGCTGGCGGTGGCTTATCGTGCGCAACCGCAGACGCCCACGGGCATTGCCACGGACAGCGACCTTGTCACCGGCGAGGCCATCGGGATCCGACCCTATCACGGCCATACCGACCCCGAGGTGACGGGCGCGCTGCGGTGCCTCACGCCCGAGCGGGTATCGATCGACCATCACCACCCCGATGTGGGCGACGTGGCGGTGCATTTTCCGGTGGCGGGCTACCAGATCCGAGCAGGGAACCGCGCGTGTTCATGAACCGAGCCCTGGCGCTCGCCCGCGAGGCCGCCGCCGTCGGTGAGGTTCCCGTGGGCGCCGTGGTGGTCAAGGACAACGCGATCATCGGTGAGGGCTTCAATCAGCCCATCAGCGCACGCGATCCCAGTGCCCATGCCGAGATCGTGGCCCTGCGTGCCGCCGGCGCGCGGCTTCAGGCCTATCGCCTGCCCGGTACCGTCCTGTATGTCACGCTTGAACCCTGTGCCATGTGTGTTGGTGCGCTGATCCACGCCCGGGTGGACGAGGTGATCTTTGCGGCCAGTGATCCCAAAACAGGTGCCTGCGGTGGCGCAATGCGCCTGCATGACGCCCCCACCCACAATCACCGCCTTGCCGCGCAGGGCGGGGTCCTGGCCGAGCCCTGCGCGGCCCTGCTGAAGGACTTTTTCCAGGCCCGGCGTCAGCGTCAGGATCGGGTCGGGCAATGACGGGGTTGCCCCGGACCATGGCCGCCGTGCAACTGGACCGTCACGGGGAGCTGGACGCCCTTTGCTATCGGGACAACGTGCCAGTCCCGCGCCCCGGCGCCGACGAGCTGGTGATCGAGGTGCATGCCTGTGGCATGAACAACACCGATGTCTGGGTGCGCGAGGGCGCTTATGGCAGCGACACGGACCCGGATGCCGTTTCCACCTGGCGCCGGGGGCGCTCGACCCTGACCTTTCCGCGCATCCAGGGCACCGACAGTGTCGGTCGGGTGGTCGCCGTGGGGGAAAACGTGTCCGCCAAGCGCATCGGCGAGCGGGTGATGATCGATTTCAGCCTGTACAACCGCGACGACAACAGCCTCGCGGACATCGATTACATCGGCCATGGCCGGGATGGCGGCTATGCCGAGTACCAGTGCGTGCCGGCCGCCAATGCGCATCGCGTCGAGACCGCCTTGAGCGACGCCGAACTGGCGACATTCTGCTGTGCCTATCTGACCGGCGAGCACATGCTGGAGCGGGCCGCTGTGCAGGCCGGCGAGCGGGTGCTGGTCACCGGCGCCTCGGGTGGCGTGGGCTCGGGGATCGTCCAGCTGTGCCGGGCACGCGGCGCCATCCCCTACGCGGTCACTCGAGCCGACAAGGCGGCCGCGTTGTCGGCCATCGGTGCCGAGGCGGTGGTGGATCGCGGCGCGGCTGACTGGGTGGAGGCCGTGGCGGCGGCCACCGGCGGCGCGCCGATCGATGTGGTGGCCGATCTGGTGGCCGGGCCGCATTTCAATGATCTGTTACGCGTCCTGCGGCCCGAGGGGCGCTATACCACCGCCGGCGCCATTGCCGGACCGGTGGTCGATCTCGACCTGCGCACCGTCTACCTCAAGCAGCTCCAGCTCAATGGCTCGTCCCAGGGGCGGCGCAGCGACTTTCGGCGTTTGCTGGATCATATCCTCGCCGGGCGCATTCAGCCGCTGCTGCATGCCACTTATCGGCTTTCGGACTTTCATCGCGCCCAGCGCGACTTCATGGACAAGGACTACGTCGGCAAGCTCGTGGTTGTTCCTGACCGGCATTGGGACCGGGTGGGTGCGCCCCATGCCCGCGACTGACCCGGTTGCACTGGAGTGGATGGACGTCGCCGTAGGCAGCGACATCCACCGCGTGGTCTTTGCCGGTGTCCCGACTGATCCCACGCACAGTGTGCGCGAGCGCATGGAGTGGCTGAGCGGCCCGGGAGATGGACTGCGTCAGCTGCTGATCGAGCCGCCCTATGGTGCGCCCACCTTTTGCGTGGATCTGCTGACGCCGCCGGATGACCGCCGTGCCGAGGCGGCCTTCATCATCATGGAGGTCATGGGTTACCCCTTCTTCTCGGGGTCAAACACCATGGCCACCGCGTGCGCGCTGATCGAGAGTGGCCGCCTGCCCGGTACCGAGCCCGACGGCAGACAGTGTCTGCGCCTTGAAGCCCCGGGTGGCCGGGTCGATGCCCACGTGGAGCGACGCGGCGGGCAGGTGGTCAAGGTGACCGTCGAGGGGGACGAGGCATTCGTCCAGCGGGCCGATGCCCGGGTCGAGCTGCCGAGTGTGGGGCCCGTCGCCTACGACCTTGTCTGGAGTGGCGGCCACTACGTGATGGTCAACGCCGAATCGCTGGGCCTGCGACCGGCCGATGCCGGCGGGACGGAAGCGCTGGCGCTGGCGGCGCGGATAATCGAGGCGGTCCAGGCGGATCGCCCGCCGTTGCACCCGCGGCTGGGTGATGTCGGCGCCCCGCGGTTTCTGCACTGGATGTGGCCCGAGACCGAGACGTCGCCGGACTGCCTGCAGGCAACGGGCGCGACTTACGGCCATCCCGGCGTGCTCTGGAGCTGCCCCACCGGCACGGGCACCGTCGCGCGCCTGGCGCGGCGGATGCACCGTGGCGGGGCCGGTGTAGGGACGTCGTTACACAACACAAGCCCCGCCGGGACCACATTCGAGGGCCGCGTTATCGAGCAGAGCCAGGTCGGGGACTATGCGGGCATTCGCACCCAGGTCAGCGGTGCGCCCCGGGTGGTCGGCCAATGCACGCTGACCCTGCCGCCTGGCAGTCCGATGATCGCCGAGCGCGGTCTGGAGTGGCTGCTGCCGTCTGGCTCAGGCCTGATCTAGGATCCAGTCGGGGACAATACCGGATGAATCAATCGCCGCATCGATATCCATGTCCGCGAGCACCCCGGTCTGTGTGACAAGCGCCGTGCGAACCCCCGCGGCCTGGCCGCCCAGCACGTCGGTATGCAGCGTATCCCCCACCATCAGCGTTCGCTCGCGGTCGATTTCAGGGCCCAGCCGCTCGAGCGCCAGCTCAAAGATATTGGCAAAGGGCTTGCCGTAGAACGCCGGTTCGACGCCCGTAGCATCCTGGATTTGATGGGCGAAAGTGCCCGGCTCGGTGGAATCGCCCCCGGTCTGCGGGGCCAGAAGGTCCGGGTTGGCCACCAGCAGACGCCGCGGATTGTCGAGAAGGCTCCGGGTCAGTAGCGCCTGGCGGGCCGGCGTCCACTCCGACGCGCCCACAAACAGAAAGCCATCGACGGCGTGATAGTCGGCGATGTCGTCCCCCAGCATCCGGTAATCCAGCGGCGGGAACTCGTCGGGACCAAACTGCTGGCCCGCGATCATGCCCCAATGCCGCCGCGGCTCCTGCTCGAGCTGGCGTACCAGGGTTTTCCGGCTGGTGATGACATCGGTCGCGTCAAACTGATAGCCCAGACGCTGGTAGCGGGCCATCAAGGTGGCATGGGAAAACCCCGCCGCATTCGAGACCACCATGACCCGTTTCCGCGCGGCCTGCAGGTCGGCAATCCGCTCGGGGACCCCCGGGATCGGGGCCTGCCCCCGATTGAGGACACCGAAGGCATCCAGCAACACGGTGTCGAAGTGATCCACGATCTCGCCGAGGTGAGCCGCGCGTCGGGCTGCGCCCGGGCGGGCCGGCGCCGGCAGGCGATGGCGAATGGCCTCGTAGGCGGTAAAACCGAGCGGCGCGTCGGATTGGGGGGAGGGCGGTGCGTGGGTCATGAGTGTCCTGTTGCTCACATAGTAATCCCGACATTATACCGCGTCGCAATGCCGGAGGCTTGAGGGCGTACCTCAGATCACCGCGTGGCGTATCCTCGCGGCGATCACTCCAGCATACGGTTTTCGCCAGCGGCAGGAGATGTTGTACACTCCGCTGCGTTGGAGAGGTGGCTGAGTGGTCGAAAGCGCCGCACTCGAAATGCGGTGAGTCCGAGAGGGCTCCGGGGGTTCGAATCCCTCCCTCTCCGCCAGACATAAAACAGGGGCCGCAGGCCCCTT
>Ga0102930_1000020_pt1 | contig 51626 bp, 44 predicted proteins | sample SalPon1_B_H2O_MG_FD_84514 | JGI IMG/M metagenome (GOLD analysis project Ga0102930, IMG submission 84514) | Salt pond water microbial communities from South San Francisco under conditions of wetland restoration - Salt Pond MetaG R1_B_H2O_MG | ecosystem: Environmental > Aquatic > Non-marine Saline... | reverse complement strand
CATTTCGGCGGTGTCAATAAAGTTGATACCGTGCTCGAAGGCATAGTCGAGTTGCGCAAACGCATCATCTTGTGTGTTCTGTTTGCCCCAAGTCATCGTGCCTAGGCAGAGTGCGCTGACATTAAGATCGGTATGGCCAAGTTGGCGGTATTTCAAGGCATCGCTCCTAGTGCGTTGAGTTCAATCAACCGGGGATCACACGGCTTACCAAAGACTATCCCGGGTTTACCGTGACCCAATTCGATGGCTTGATCGTGGTGGGCGGTACTGGGATTGAACCAGTGACCCCTGCCGTGTGAAGGCAGTGCTCTCCCGCTGAGCTAACCGCCCAATCATAGAAGAGTCTAGGAAGTCGCCGGGTGAGTGTCAACGCGCCGGCATTGGCGTATTGATTCTGGTTGATGCTAGTCGGACAGGGCTGTGAGTCGCTACACTAGTCGCTTTCCCGGAACCAAAGAAGCGCTATGTCTGTTATCACCCGTTTCGCTCCCAGTCCCACTGGGTTTCTTCATATTGGCGGTGCGCGCACAGCCCTATTTTGCTGGCTGTACGCTCGGCGTCATGGTGGACGGTTTGTCCTACGCATTGAGGATACGGACATAGAGCGCTCTACACCGGAGGCGATTAACGCCATTTTGGAGGGGATGAGTTGGTTAGGTTTGGACTATGACGAGGGCCCGTTCTATCAAACCGATCGTTTTGATCGCTATCGCGAAGTGCTCAACCAAATGCTTGAGGCAGGAACAGCGTATCGCTGCTATTGCTCAAAGCAACGACTTGAGTCGTTACGAGCCGAGCAACAAGGGCGTAAAGAAAAACCGCGTTATGATGGCCGTTGTCGCCATTTGACAACGCCGCCCGCTGATGCCGAAAGCACGCCAGTCATTCGATTTAAACAACCTCGCGAAGGCCACACCGTTGTCGATGATCAAGTTAAAGGTCATGTTGTTTTTGATAATGCTGAGCTTGATGATCTGATCATTGCACGCGGCGATGGCACACCCACCTACAATTTTGTGGTGGTGGTTGATGATATGGACATGAACATCAGTCATGTGATTCGTGGCGATGATCATCTCAATAACTCAGCCCGGCAGGCGAATATTCTACAAGCGCTTGGGATCGCGCCGCCGGTTTATGCGCATGTGCCTATGATTCTTGACGAGACGGGCAAAAAGCTCTCCAAGCGAACAGGTGCAGCAAGTGTAATGGACTACCGCGACGCGGGTTATTTACCTGAAGCGGTGGTTAATTATCTGGTGCGCTTGGGTTGGGCACATGGTGATCAAGAAGTATTCACGCTCGATGAAATGATCGAGCATTTTGATATTACCGACATTAATCATTCAGCCTCCAGCCTAAACCCCTCTAAGCTAGACTGGCTCAATCAGCATTATTTAAAAACCTTGCCGCGGGCCCATATCGCTAGGCATTTGGCCGGGCATCTTGGGGCCTTGGGCGTTGATCCAGGCGCCGCAGGCACGCCCGATATTGAGGCTGTGGTCGAGGCGCAAGCAGAGCGCAGTAAAACGCTTATCGAGATGGCACAGCAGAGTGTGTTTTTTTATCAGACCCCCTCCGCTTATGAGGAAAAAGCAGCACGTAAGCACCTGCTTGGCGCTGAGCCAACGTTGCTCGCTTTGCATGAGGCATTGAGTGCGCTTGAGAGCTGGGAGGCCAGTGAACTCCACAACGCCGTTATTGGCGTGGCGGAGGAGCATGATCTTAAACTGGGCAAAGTCGCTCAGCCTATTCGAGTGGCTGTCTCTGGGGGACCAGTGTCGCCGCCGATTGATCAAACGCTCGAGCTGCTAGGCCGAAAGGTGTCTTTATCACGGATTGCTGCTGCCCATGAATGGGCGTTGCAGGCGAGTGAGACTTGACACAAAGCGGGGTCATTCCTAGACTCTGGCGTCTTCCGTATGGGGGCCATAGCTCAGCTGGGAGAGCGCCTGCATGGCATGCAGGAGGTCGGCGGTTCGATCCCGCCTGGCTCCACCATTATTTTTATCTCTGGCAGATCACCCGATTACCTTGACGGCAGAGTGAGCGCTGCCTATCATTCCGCGGGTCATGTCAATCGCCGTCCCCATCGTCTAGCCGGCCTAGGACACCACCCTTTCAAGGTGGCGACACGGGTTCGAATCCCGTTGGGGACGCCAATTCTCTCGCGCTTTCACACTTCTGTAACACGCCATAGCCACACTCCGAATCAACGTGCAGGGAGTAACTGGTTATGGCTGAAGATGTTGCCTGTATCACCACAAAACAACGCACCCGAGATTTTCATCGCATTATGAATGATGCGCTCAGCCTTGCGGTACTGACGAGCCTGTATGAGGCCGGTGAGCTCGAGGCTGAGGCGCTGGCGGATGCATTGATGCGAGATCCGGCAGAGTTGCGCGAATTAATTGCGTCTCTTAGCAGTGTTGGACTTCTTGCCGAACGGCACGAGCGTTTTCGACGCTATTATCGCCTCGCGGACGCACTGCCTGCATGGGTGGTGATTGCGCTAGGCACGGCATGCTCGCAACGAGTGGCTGCGAATAGCTGAACAGGTCTTAGCGAGCCCACCGAAAAGAGCGAAGACTTAGAGGCCCGGTAGGCCCGCAAGCGCCATTGACTGCTCCGCATTACTCGCCTGGTCATCGGAGAGCTTACCGGCTAGATAGTCGGTATACGCTTGCATATCAAAATGCCCATGACCACAAAGATTAAACAATAAGGCTTTCGATTCTCCCGATTCCCGACACGCCATCGCCTCATCAATAGTCGCCTTAACCGCATGATTTGCCTCTGGTGCCGGAATAATGCCCTCAGCGCGGGCAAACTCAAGTCCAGCGGCAAAGCACTCGAGCTGCCCATAGGCACGTGGGTGGATATAGCCTAGGTCGGTAAGATGACTGATTTGTGGCGCCATACCGTGATAACGCAGGCCACCTGCGTGAAAGCCTGGCGGCACAAAACCAGAGCCTAGCGTATGCATTTTGGTCAGCGGCGTTAGGTGACCCGTGTCCCCCCAATCGTAAGCAAACTTACCTTTTGTAAGGGTGGGGCAGGAAGTGGGCTCAACGGCAATAAATTCGGTCTTAGGCCCCCCTTGTAGTCGCTTGCCAAGGAATGGAAAAGCGATCCCTGCAAAATTTGATCCGCCTCCAGTACAGCCAATCACTTTATCTGGGTAGTCATCTAGTCTCTCTAACTGGCGCATTGATTCTAGGCCAGAGACGGTTTGATGCAGCAACACGTGATTGAGCACGCTACCGAGGGCGTACTTCGTATCATCACGCTGGGCAGCGAGTTCGACCGCCTCGCTTATCGCAATGCCCAAGCTGCCGGTAGAATCAGGGTGTTTCGCTAAAACAGCGCGCCCGGCATCCGTTGTGTTGCTTGGGCTTGCCAGGCAAGTAGCACCAAAGCTTTCCATGAAAGCACGCCGGTAGGGCTTTTGGTTAAAGCTGACTTTAACCATAAACACTTCAATATCGAGATCGAACATCGCCCCCGCGAGGGCAAGAGATGATCCCCATTGGCCGGCGCCGGTTTCTGTTGTGATGCGCTTAACGCCCTCGGCTTTGTTATAGAACGCTTGGGGAATAGCCGTATTGGGCTTATGGCTCCCCGCCGGGCTGACGCCCTCGTATTTGTAGTAAATACGCGCTGGCGTATTAAGCGCTTTTTCAAGTCGTCGCGCTCGATAAAGGGGGGTCGGCCGCCACTGCCGGTAAACATCACGCACGGGTTCTGGGATATCAATATCCCGCTCTGCGCTCATTTCTTGTTCGATTACCGCCATCGGAAATAGTGGCGCAAGATCATCTGGCCCGACTGGCTCATGAGTGACTGGATGCAGGACAGGGGCCATCGGTGCTGGCAAATCGGCATTGATGTTGTACCACTGCTTGGGCATCTCAGATTCAGGCAGTAGGGTTTTAATGGACTCAGACATAGAACAAAAATCTCTTAAAGATTATGCGTAATCATTAAACCTTAGCATTACTCGCTTTGGCTGCCATGGTTTTGGCCAATCGATTGTGGCGATCAATCATGACCCCTAAATCATGCCCAAGAAGCTCGCCATTTTGAACACGAGGTTGGCCATTAACGATGACTAAATCGGCTTGCCGTGGCGGGCAAAAAACCAAAGCAGCTAACGGGTCGTGCACGGCACCGCCTGCCATTTCTAGTGCATCTAGACGATACCCAGCGATATCCGCTGCCATCCCGGGTGCCAGTGCACCAATGTCGTTGCGACCGAGAATCTTAGCACCGCCAACAGTGGCTAGGCTGAGTGCCTGTTCCGCGCTTAATGCGGCTGCGCCTTGGTTGACTCGTTGTAGTAGCAGCGCTTGGCGAATTTCATTGAGTAGATGGCCGCTGTCATTGGAAGCACCCCCATCTAACCCTATGCTCACGGCAAGTCCAGCAGCGAGCATTGCTTTAATTGGAGCAATTCCATTGCCAAGTCGCATATTTGAGCATGGGCAATGGGCAACACCACAGCCGCTTCGATGCACGCGAACGATCTCAGTACTTGATAGCGCAACCATATGCGCAAACCACACATCATCCGCTAACCAACCCAATGACTCGACATACAAAAGCGGCGTTTGTCCAAGGTTCTCTCGAGCCCAATCAACCTCGTCCTGACTTTCTGCAAGATGGGTATGGAGTCTTACCTTGTGGTGACGAGCGAGTGCAGCGCTCTCGCGCATCAACGTTGGTGTGACAGCGTAGGGTGAGCGAGGGGCGAGTACGATTTGCAACTGACTGCCGGGTTTGGGGTCGTGGTAGCGGTTAATGATGCGCTCGTAATCGGCTAGGACTGCCGCATCATCTTCAGCACCAAGTAAGCCAGCTTGCGTAATCGATCCGCGAGCCACATGAAAACGCATGCCCATTTCTGCCATGGCACTGATCTGGTCATCAACGCGAGCGCCATTAGGCCAGAAGTAATTATGATCTACTGTGGTCGTGCAGCCACTGAGCAGTCGTTCGGCGGCGGCAATTTGTGTTGCGCTTGCCAATGCCTCTGGCGTGGCCTGCCACCAAATTTGCTCGTGCGCACGCTGCCATTCATGAAGTCCTTTGTTTTGGCCGGCGGGAAGGGCTCGCGTGAGATTTTGCAGGAAATGATCGTGGGTATTGATCAGGCCAGGAATCAGGATAAGGCCATCGCCATCAATGCATTGATAACCCTGAGTATCGAGGCGATCTGCCGGCCCCATCTCAGCGATAAACCCTTCGTTAATAATTATGCTGATATTCTCCAGCGCGGGTGCGCCACTGCCAGGATTGATTACCCAGGTCGCATTGGTTATCGCACAGCTACCCATCACAGGCTCCTCGATCAATTAATCCTGATAATCAGCATACGCCAGACTTGAATGCGCGCGGCATCGCCTCCATTTCATGGGTATAGGCATCGATTGATCTCGATGCACAACGGAGGTTTCTATGACGATATCCGATCAGCAAAGCGACGCGGATGATCCGCTCGAAGGTGAGGCAGCCGCTGAGGTGATCTCACCCTCACGCAGTTTGGTTGTGCCTCGGCTGCCGGATGATGCAATGGTGATATTGCCCGTGCGCAATATGGTGCTTTTCCCCAATATGTTGGTGCCGGTGGGGGTGGGCCGCTCGCAATCGATTCTTGCCGCACGCCAAGCGACCCAACAGGATTTGCCCATTGGGGTTTTGCTCCAGCGCGATGCAAGTATCGAAGAACCGGCGGGCAACGATCTCCATACGATTGGCTCCGTCGCGAATGTCATGCGCTTTGTGACCGGGCGTGAGGGGCATCATCACCTCGTACTCCAGGGTGTGGAGCGGTTTCGGGTGGTCGAATTTTTGCAAGGCTATCCCTTTTTAGTGGGCCGCGTAGAGCGTATTGAAGAAGTCCAACCAAGCGGGCCAGAAATTGATGCGGGCATGCTGGCCTTACGCGAAAAAGCTCTGGAGGCGCTTGAGCTCCTGCCTCAGGCGCCGCAGGAGCTAGCTGGCGCGCTTACCAATATTGAAGCACCCGGTGTGCTAGCGGATTCGGTAGCGGGTTATCTTGATTTGGGCAGCGAGCAGCGCCAGTCACTCCTTGAGACACTCGACATTGAGGCCCGGCTTGAGCGCGTGCTCTCTTTAGTTGATTACCGCGTTGAGGTATTAAAGCTTTCGCAAAAAATCAGTGAACGCACTCACGAGACGATGACAGAGCGTCAACGTGAAGCCTTGCTGCGTGAGCAGCTTCGCTCTATTCAACAAGAGCTTGGCGAGAGCGACGATAAAGGCGAGGAAATCCGTGAGCTTGAAGCGCGCCTCGATGAGGCAAAAATGCCCGATGAGGTCGATCAACAAGCGCGTAAAGAACTACGCCGACTCGAGCGCATGCCCGAGGGGGCAGGTGAGTACTCTATGCTGCGGACATATTTGGACTGGCTGCTCGAGCTGCCTTGGTCTGTCGAGCGCACAGAGGATATTAATATTGCTCAGGCGCGCGAGATTTTGGATGCCGATCACTATGGCCTTGAACCGGTTAAACGCCGAATTCTCGAGCACCTAGCCGTCCGCAAGCTCAACCCCAATGGCCGCAGCCCGATTCTATGCTTCGTTGGTCCACCCGGTGTGGGAAAAACCTCGCTAGGCCAGAGCATTGCCCGAGCGACGGGGCGTGATTTTATGCGCGCAAGCCTAGGTGGTGTTCATGATGAGGCCGAGATTAGGGGCCATCGGCGAACCTATTTAGGCGCGTTGCCGGGCAAAGTCATTCAAAGCATTCATAAGGCAGGTTCTAATAATCCGGTTTTAATGTTTGATGAAATGGATAAGCTAGGTGGTGGCATCCAAGGTGACCCTTCAGCGGCGCTATTGGAGGTATTAGACCCGGCACAAAACGGTAGTTTTCAGGATAACTACCTCGGTTTGCCGTTTGATCTGACCGGGGTTTTCTTTATCGCCACAGCGAATGTGCCCGATCAAATTCCTGGCCCGCTGCGCGATCGTATGGAAATGATCGAAATCCCAGGCTACACGCAAGAGGAAAAGGTAGAGATTGCCAAGCGGTATTTACTCGATCGGCAACGCGAGTCTGCAGGGTTGAGTGCAGAGCAGCTTGCGCTTACCGATGCGGCGCTCAACGAGATTGTTTCCGCTTACACCAGAGAGGCAGGTTGTCGACAGCTTGAGCGTGAGCTTGGCGCGGTCGCGCGTAGCCTCGCCGTGCGAATTGCTGAGGGGGAGATAACGAGCGCTCACATTGATGCCAAAGATTTACCCGAACTCTTAGGTGCCCCCCGATTTGAGAGCGAGCTTGCGATGCGCACCAGTGTCCCCGGGGTAGCCACTGGTCTGGCCTGGACGCCGGTGGGTGGGGATATCTTATTTATTGAGGCTAACCGATCTCAGGGGAGTGGGCGCTTAATGCTCACCGGGCAACTCGGTGATGTCATGAAAGAAAGCGCGCAAACCGCTTTGAGTCTCATTAAATCGCGAGCTGATGCATTAGAGATTGATGCCGCTGCGCTACAGTCTGATGACGTCCATGTTCACGTGCCTGCCGGTGCCATTCCAAAAGATGGGCCGAGCGCGGGTGTGGCGATGTACAGCGCGCTCATTTCATTACTCACGAATCGCTGCATTCATGAAGATGTCGCGATGACCGGTGAAATCACCCTTCGTGGACTCGTTCTTCCGGTGGGTGGAATTAAAGAAAAAGTGCTTGCCGCCCGGCGAGCAGGAATTACCACAGTGCTGCTGCCGGCACGCAATCGCAAAGACTATGAGGACATACCTGAGGCTGCGCGCGAGTCAATGACGTTTCACTGGATTGAGCACGTCGAACAAGCCACCGCAATCGCGCTTCGCGAGCAATCAAAATAAAGGTTGTAAGGGCATGCCACGAAAACGCTCTGGCGGCGTGTCTTGCCAACGCGTGCTGGCAGGCGCGGTTGCCTTGGAGTGATCGCTATTTCGATACCAACGTCGTGCAAGGCGATTCACAGGCACCTCGCCTCTGCGCTCTTCAATCGTCGGCGGTAGCCACATCGGGGCCGTGCGGCTGGTGAGGATCAAAATCAGCGGGTAGAGCATCGGCCCTGCGAGAGCAGGTAATAGCCAGATAGCGAGTATCGGGTCATGCCAGAACACACTGATCTCGATAGCGATCGCAATTAAAGCGATCGGCCCGCCGAGTTTTAAACCATCACTGAGCGTGACACGGCGTCGCCCGCGCAATCCAGTCTGCCAACCGGCCGGTCGGCCGCTTAGGATGCGCGTAATATAGCCGCTGTAGAGCAGCATCATGAGGGGGCCGCGAAGGATGCTAAATCCCAGCTCTAAAAGTCCGCCACGGGCTAGTTCAACGCGATGACCGGCAGCTTGAGTGCTGGCGATAACCGTGCCAATGCTAAGCAGGCGCGGTATGAATAGGAGTGTGAGGGTTAATGCAACGAGCAAAGAACCCGCAGTGCGTCCGCCATCACTAACCGTCATCTGCCAAGCGCTACTCGCCGAGGTAAGGGCATCAAAAACGCCAACGCCCATTAATGCTAACCATAATGGTGCATTGACATAAGCAAGACCACCAAGCAAGAAATTAAGCCGCGTGATCGCGCGCCATCCAGGTGCGGCGAGTAAACGGAGATGCTGGAGGTTGCCTTGGCACCAACGTCGTTCACGTTTTAGGTCATCGACAAAATTGCCGGGCATGCCCTCAAAACTGCCCTCAATTTCAGGCAACACATAGACGCCGCGACCGTGGCGTCGCATGAGTCCTGCCTCGACATAATCATGACTCATCACATCTCCCCCTAAGGGCGGTGAGCCAGGGAGTTTCTCCAAGCCGCAGTAGTCTTGGAAATCACGAACACGAATAATCGCGTTGTGGCCCCAGTAATTGGTGCTGTTGCCCTGCCAAAAAGCCAACCCCGTGGCGATTGCATGAGCTTGCACGCTCGCTCCTAGTTGCTGAAAACGGCCAAGAACGGTGCGTTGTCCAACCGGTAGTGGCACGGTTTGAATAATCCCGGCTTGCGGATTTGCTTGCATGCGACGCACGAGCGTTAAAATAGCCTCACCCGTCATTCGACTATCCGCATCCAGCACCACCATATATTGGTAGTGATTACCCCAGCGTTCGCAAAAATCTCTTATATTACCGGGCTTGCGGCCTTCGTTATTGGCTCGCGCGCGGTAATACAAACGAATCTGACTGCCAAATCGACTGCGCAGGCGAGCAATTGCATTGCGCTCCGCAATGCGTTGGTCGCTCGCGGTGCTATCGCTGAGTAAAAAAACATCGAACCCGTTGGCTTCGCCGGTGTCCATCAAGGATTGCCAAGTCGAGGCAAGGCAATGAACCACACTGGCCATGTCCTCGTTATAAACCGGCATGACGAGTGCGGTTGGTGCCAGCGGTGGCCATGTTGACGCGTTTGATTTGATGGGACTCAGTGTGACGGGATGGCAATTGCAAAAGCGCAAAAAAAGCCCGGTCATTGTGCTCCAGAACGATACGCACAGCAGACTAAAAGGCAGGGTAAAAATGAGCAACATGAACCACTCGATCGGCCGCATTCCCTGTGCGCCTAATAACAGCGCCATTAATGCGATCCCTGTACCAGCAGTGGCAATCACAAGCATGCCAAAGAGCGTACGGCGGAGGTACAGCTTTGGCTCGTGTAGTTTCCAAGCTGCATCATGTCGGTCTAATGTCATTGCGGATATCACTATGGCCTTCGCCCAGAATCGACAGCAAGAGCATTCGGTTAGTTGCATAACTAAGACGCCGCATTATTAATGAGCGTGCCTATCGATCGATCTTTTTGGTTTGTTGCGGCGGCAACAACACTGCTCATTAACGCCTTACTTGTGGTGCCCGAGTGGTGGATGCCCTATAGCGCATTCGCTGCGCCATTAATCGCAGCAGAGACGCTGCTGTTGATGGGATTAGTGGGGTTAATGGGGTTGATGCCGGCAGCGATCGGGCGTTTGATTGCGGCTTTTTTTGCCGTCGCGGTGCTGCTGGCCCTGGGTCTTGCACTCTCTGATTTAGGCACTGCTTGGGCACTTGGCCGGCCGATGAATCTCGCCATCGATTTACCCCTAGCTCAATCCGTTGTGCACCTATTGAGTGGCGCAATTGGCAAGCCTCTGGCGTGGCTGGTTTTAAGCGTTGCCGGTATGGCGGTCATCCTGCTTTGGCTGGGTATTTTTTGCGCCTTTCAATCACTCTCGCTGCGATCAAACTCGCTGGCAAAAAAGGGTGTCGCTGTGATTAGTATTATTTTGGGCCTTGTGCTCTGGCAGCAACGCGATGCGGCATTAATGGATGAATCAGTTGATACGCCGATGCATATTCGCTTGAGCGATCAAGTCGAGCGGGTGCAGCGCACGTTAATTGAACGCGAGGCATTTGCTCAAGCTCTAGTGGCACCAAGCACCGAATCACTGGCTAATTTCTCCAGGCTTGATGGTCGCGATGTCGTGATGGCATTTGTTGAATCCTACGGAGTGAGCTTTTTGCATGATCCGCGCTACCAAGCGGTCGCGGCAAAGACGCAGCAAGCGATGGCGAGCGCCCTTGATCAAGCTGGACTCGCGGTGGTGACCGCGAGCCTGCGCTCGCCGGTGCAAGGTGGACAGTCTTGGTTGGCTCATGCCAGCGCACTCAGCGGCCATTGGATTGATAATCAAATTCGCTATGACTTGTTCTTAAGCGCCGGGTCGTCATCGCTAATGACTGACTTTAAAAATGCCGGCTATCAAACCGCGGCGATTATGCCCGCTATTACTGAGCCTTGGCCTGCGGGAACACAATGGGGTTATGACCAAATTCATGATTATGCAGCGATTGACTATGCGGGGCCTGCGCTTAATTGGGTAACGATGCCGGATCAGTACACTTGGCATTATTTTGCGCAGCAAGTTCGCGCCACGACCCGAGCGCCATTATTCGCAGAGCTAGCGCTAATTAGCAGCCATGCACCGTGGACGCCGATCCTACCGCGACTTAACTGGGATGCGCTTAGTGATGGTCGATTGTTTTTGCCGTGGGCTGAGGTGGGCCCATCTCCGGCCGTGTTATGGAGTAATCAAGCAGACATTCAGCGTTTTTATGCCCGGGCGATTGACTACGCTTTACAGACCGCCGCGGAGTGGGCAGCCCGTGATCTTGATGATGGCATTTTGGTCTTATTGGGTGATCATCAAGCCGCGCCATTGATTACCGGAAATACCGCCTCACGCGCGGTACCTGTCCATATTATTAGCGCGGATAAAAATCTACTGAGCGATTTCACAGCGCATGGGTTTGAGTTTGGATTATCCGCACCCACTGATTCCACGGGATCCTTAGCGGACTTGCGCGGTTATATGCTGCGCGTGCTTGACGTTAGTCATCTCAATAGCGCGTCAGCGACTGCCCTCGGTGATCCAGCTATGGCACCATCAATAAAGCCAAGACAGGAGTAACTCAATGGAAGGCAGACGCGTGCTCATTGTGGGTGGCGGTATGGTTGGTAGTGCACTGGCGGCTGATTTAGGCCGTCGTGGCGTGCCCGCTCGCGTGCTCGAAGCCGCGCCGCCGAGCCGGCCTGAGTTAGCAGCACCGCCACGCCTGCGCGTCTCCGCGCTCAATCGAGCGTCTATTCGCTATCTCACCTCCATTGCAGCTTGGCCAGCGTTGGACGCTGATCGGCTAGCAGATTTTGATGAAGTTTGTACCTGGGATGTTGGCGGGGGCGGGCGTTTAGAATTTCGTGCCGATGAGCTCGGCTTAGACCGGCTGGGCGTATTTGTTGAAAATGATCATCTGCAAGCCGCCTTAATGGAGACTGCAAAGTCCTGCGAGAGCGTAGAGTTTGATGCGCCGGCGCCAGCACTTGATATTCAGCCTGGTAAGCATGGTCCGATTTTGTCGTTGGCTGATGAGGGTCGACTTGATCCCGCCTTAATCGTGGCGGCCGACGGCGGCGCATCGCGGTTGCGCGATGCGGCGGGCATTACCACGGCCAACGGCGATTACCGCCAGCATGCCGTGGTGGCTAGCGTTACCCCTGAACCACTGGCAACGCATCGGACATGGCAGCGATTTACGCCAGAGGGCCCGCAGGCGTTGTTGCCGCTAGCAGAGGGCGCGGCATCGCTTGTTTGGTATGTTCGGCCAGATAGGGCGAGCGAATTGCTTGCGTTGGATGCCGCGGATTTTATTCGAGCGCTCGAAGATGCTTTTCCGGTTGAGCTTGGGCGTATTCGGGTGCTGCATGAGCGCGGCAGTTTTCCAATTCGGCGTTTACACGCCCGCCGGTATTGGCGATCAAATGTCGTTTTGGTTGGCGATTCGGCTCACGTCATTAATCCACTCGCAGGCCAGGGCGTTAACATTGGTTTACGCGACGCCGGTGCATTGGCTGAGTGCATCGCGGAGGCGTTCGAACAAGGCCTTCCACTATCCCATCCACCATTGTTGAGTCGTTATGAGCACGCAAGGCGGCTCGATAATCAACTGATGCAATCGACAATGACGGCATTTCATTGGGGATTTACCGCGCCGCTGGGTCCGCTCGCCTCACTGCGCGGGCTTGGTTTGGGATTAGCCAATCGCGGGGGTTGGGTTAAACGCCGGGTATTGCGTTACGCACTCGACGGTGCCTAGATGGTCTTAAACAAAGCGAATCAGTAATTCATTGCCGATCGCGCAGGCAGCAACGACCCAATAGACCGGGATACGAAAGCGCATTAGTGCAACGAGCGCGCCCAAAGCAATCAATGCATCGATCAGGCTTTGGATGCCAACGGTGAGTAGTGGGTTCCAAAGCACAGCGGCAATCAGCCCAACCACGGTCGCATTAATGCCGGCAAGCGCTTGTTGTGCCGGTTGATATTGGCTCAAAGTTTGCCAAAAGGGCATTAATCCAGCGACCAACAGCATGCCAGGACTGAAGATCACTATCAGTGCGATGAGCCCAGCGCTAAGTGCATGATTGGGGAAAATTTGCGCGCCTAAATAACCAGCAAACGAAAATATCGGGCCGGGGATCGCTTGTGCAGCGCCGTATCCGGCTAAAAAACGATCATTATCGATCAATCCGGGTGCCACTAAGCCAGTTTCCAGTAAAGGCAAGACCACATGGCCACCACCAAATACCAAAGCACCACTTTGATATAACACCGCCCACAGCGAGTCTTCGGTGATGTTTGCGATTCCACTTACGATCAGCGCAAGCGCAAAAAGGCCTAACACTAGGCCGCCTTGAGCACGCGTGAGGGGGCTTTTTAACGCCTCAGTGGGGGTTGCCGAGGCGGAAAGAAACCTAAGGCCAATTACCGCTCCAATCGCTATCATGGCCATTTGCCCTGCTATCCCGGGCAGTAAGCTAGCACCGAGTGCAGCAATAATCGCAATGCTCGCTCGGCGCATATCTGGGCAAAGCGTGCGCGCCATTCCGTAAATTGCATTCGCCACCACGGCAATGGCTGCGAGCTTTAAGCCTTGAATCCAGCCTGTTTGATCGATCACGCCCCAATGGGTCAAGCCAATGCCCAACCCAATCATGATGATCGCGGCGGGAAGCGTAAACCCAATAAATGCAGCGAGCGCGCCAAACAGCCCCGCCCGATGAAGGCCAATAGCAAAGCCCGTTTGACTGCTCGAGGGGCCAGGAAGTAAGTGACAAAGGGCGATGATTTGTGCGTACTGGGCATCATCGAGCCAGCCACGCTCGTCGATGAACCAACGGCGGAAATAGCCCAAGTGAGCGACGGGGCCACCAAACGCGATAAAACCAAGGCGAAGGAAGGTCCAAAAAATCTCGCTTATGCTGGCCACTTGTCCTCCAATTCTTCTCGCTCCATGGCTATTGAACTGCTAGCATCGCGGATGCGGCGGCGCTGGTCCCCTCGCGACGACAGACCGCAAACCCCGTCAGGCCCGGAAGGGAGCAGCGGTAGCGGTGGACTCGGGCGCCGGGGTGTGGCTGGCGCCCCGCACTTCCTCCGTCTCAGCCCCAACCCGATGGTATACTAACGGTTATGTCCTATCAGGTGCTTGCTCGGAAATGGCGACCGCGTGGATTCGCGGAAATGGTTGGCCAAAGTCATGTGCTGCGCGCACTGAGCAATGGCCTAGCCAATGGCCGTGTACATCATGCGTATTTATTTACCGGTACTCGTGGTGTCGGCAAGACCACCATTGCAAGAATCTTAGCCAAATGTCTTAACTGCGAAGGCAATGGTGTGAGCGCAACGCCCTGTGATGAGTGCTCCGCTTGTCAAGAAATTGATGCCGGTCGCTTTGTTGACCTCATCGAGGTTGATGCTGCCTCACGTACTCGGGTGGAGGATACTCGCGAGTTACTCGATAACGTTCAGTACGCACCGAGTCGGGGGCGTTTTAAAATTTATTTAATTGACGAAGTGCACATGCTCTCGTCACACAGTTTCAATGCGTTATTAAAAACCTTGGAAGAACCCCCCGAGCATGTAAAATTTCTGCTGGCCACCACCGATCCGCAAAAACTTCCCGTCACCGTGCTTTCTCGTTGTTTGCAATTCAACCTCAAGCCGCTGTTGCCTCAGTTAATTAGTGCTCAGCTTGAGCATATAGCGAGCGCTGAAAACATCGAAACCCAGGCGGCTGCGTTGCAACGACTGGCGCGGGCCGCCGATGGCAGTATGCGAGATGCCTTAAGTCTAATGGACCAAGCACTCGCATTTTCTAGCGGCGCGCTGTATGAGGCCGAAGTGGCCGACATGTTGGGCAGTCTCGAGCAGGACTTTTTGCTCAACTTACTTGAGTGTCTTGCGAGCGCTGATGGCCCGGGGCTGCTCGCCGGTATCGATCGACTCGCCGATGCATCGCCCGATTTCACCGAAGCACTTGCCGAGCTTTTAGCTCTACTGCATCAAATCACGTTAATACAAACCGTGCCCGAGAGTATTGATACTGATGCGCCGGATGCCGAGCGTTTGCAAAGGCTCGCAGCGCATTTTGATAGCGCGGGCGTGCAATTGCTCTACCAAATTGCCTTGCACGGTCGTCGCGACTTGCCATTGGCGCCGGATCCACGGGCTGGCTTTGAGATGACAATGCTTCGTATGCTTGCGTTTGAGCCGGACTGCGGTGCGGCAAGCCAGCAAAGTCCAAAGCTGGCTTCGAGAACGGCTAGCGTGGCCGATAAACCGGCCCAGACTATCAACGATAAATCGGCATCAGCTTCAGTAGCAGCGCCGGAGCCAAGTATTGATCATTGGCATGCAATGGTCGCTGAGCTCCCGGTCAGCGGTGTGACTCAAGCGCTTGCCCGTCATTGTGAATGGGGCGGTCGTGAGGGTGATCAGGTGACATTAAAAATTGATGAAGGTCATGTGCATTTATTAAATGACAACGTTAAATCTCGGCTTGCAGAGGCCTTGTCGAGGTATTTTGATACCAGCATTAGCGTGAATATTGCGATCGGCGGTGTTGAGGCCGAAACGCCTGCTGAACTCGCTGTGCGCACGCAATCAGAGCGTGAGGCAGCAGCGCATGCCTCGATTGCGGCTGATCCCAATATTGCGGCACTGAAAGCGACTTTTGGTGCCGAAGTGATTGATGATTCTATCCGGCCCGATGATCAGGAGAGCAAATCATGAAAGGCGGCATTGGTAATATGATGAAGCAGGCTCAGCGTATGCAGGAGCAAATGCAAAAAGCGCAAGAAGAGCTCGCGGAAATGGAAATCACTGGGCAAGCCGGTGGCGGTATGGTCAGTGTGGTGATGAACGGACGTCATGAGGTCCGTCGCGTTAACATTGACGAGAGCGTCTATGACGATCGTGAAATGGTCGAAGATCTTATCGCCGCTGCCTGTAATGACGCAGTCCAGCGCTTAGAGCAAGTGACCCAAGAGCGAATGTCTAATCTCACCGAGGGTATGAACTTACCCGCGGGCATGAAGCTGCCGTTTTAAAGCGCGCCTACAATAATGGCTTACTCTCCGCTCGTGCGTGAGCTCATTGATGCGTTCCGTTGCTTACCTGGTGTGGGGCCAAAGTCCGCTCAGCGTATGACCTTCGCCCTACTGCAACGTGATCGCGCCGGTGCGACCCGTTTAGCGCGTGCGCTCGAAGGCGCAGCCGAGGGCGTTGGTGAGTGCAGCCAGTGCCGAGATTTGACCGAAGCACCGGTTTGCGCTTTGTGCACAAGTGATCGGCGTGACGCCAGTGTGCTCTGCATTGTTGAGAATCCAGCGGATATACAGGCGCTTGAAGAGGCAACGGACTATCGAGGCTTATATTTTGTACTTAAAGGTCGGCTATCGCCGCTCGATGGTATTGGGCCTGCAGAGCTTGGTCTTGAAGTTCTGGAATCACGGTTTGCTAGCGGTCAGGTGCGTGAAATCATTTTAGCCACTAACCCCACGGTGGAAGGTGAGGCAACCGCTCAATACGTTGCGGAGATGGCTCGCGTGATGAATATCCAGATTTCGCGCATTGCCCATGGCGTCCCGCTAGGCGGCGATTTGGAGTATGTCGATAGTGGAACACTCTCGCATGCCTTTGCCGGACGGACACGCTACGGCTAACGATTTTGTAGAGCGGGCTCAAGCGCTTGGTCTATTGCCTCGCGCGCTTCAGGACTGCGCGCATGAATGGCTTGGTCAACGATAGCGTGATCGAGATGCGGGGCAAACGTCTCGATAAACGCGTACATGTAATCGCGTAAATAGGCGCTGCGTCTAAACCCAATTCGTGTGGTGCTTGGCGCAAACAAATGCCCGGCATCGAGGGCGACGAGGCCTTGATCACGTTCAGCATCGAAGGCCATGGTCGCCATGATGCCAACGCCTAAGCCTAGCTGGACATAGGTTTTAATAACTTCCGAATCGGTGGCGGTAAAGACAACATCGGGAGCGAGTCCAAGCTCGGCAAACGCCTCATCGAGCCGTGAACGCCCGGTAAAGCCAAAGACGTAGGTGACAATAGGGTAGCGTGCAATCGCTTCAAGCGTGAGTGGATGGTCAGTGCACAGCGGGTGGTTTTCAGGCACAACAATGCTGCGGTTCCATCGATAGCAAGGCAACATCACCAAATCGTCATACAGTTCAAGTGCCTCAGTTGCGATTGCAAAATCGACCTCACCTTGCGTGGCCATTTCGGCGATTTGCACGGGCGTGCCCTGGTGAAAATGCAGGCTCACACGCGGGAAGCGATCGCGAAAGGCTTTAACCGCCGGCGGTAGGGCATGCCGGGCTTGGGTATGCGTGGTTGCGATGGCAAGACTGCCACGTTGATCATCGCTATGTTCTTCGGCAATTGCGGTAATGTTGCGGGTTTCAGCGAGTGTTCGCTCAGCCGCTAGCATGACCTCTTTGCCGGCGGGCGTAAGCTGGGTAAAGTGTTTGCCGCTACGTTCAAAAATCTGTACGCCTAGCTCTTCTTCTAGCAAGCGTATCTGCTTGCTAACACCGGGCTGTGAGGTGTAGAGCGCTTCGGCGGCAGCCGATACATTGAGGCCACGGCGATTCACCTCAACAATATAGCGTAGTTGATTGAGTTTCACGGGGACTCCTAATTACTAATAAAACTATGATCAGGCTTTTTCATGCCATTTGTAAATAATTGGACTGGGTTTTCAGGCGGCAACATCGTCGTTGCTATTTTGCTTATGCTCTCTGTCCTCGCCTTAGCCATCGTGCTGCTAAAGCTCTGGCAATGGCGAGGGATTTCACTTAAACGCCAGCATGCTGTCAGTGAGGCCATTGACTTCGTGTATGCCGGTGCCGATGCCTCAGCGCTCAATGCGTTGCGTGGACAACGTAATCCCATTGCCGTGGCGCTCGCGGCGGCGTTACGCACGCGATTGAGCGATCAGCCGATTGAAGCGGCACGAGAAGCTTTTGAGCGTGAGGGTGCTAATCAATTAATGAGCCTACGCTATGGTCTACGCGCTTTGGAGATGATTGCTAATCTGGCGCCATTGCTTGGTCTTTTTGGTACCGTTTTAGGCATGATCGAGGCGTTTCAGGCGCTAGAAAATGCCTCGGGTCCGGTTGATCCGGCAATGCTCTCAGGCGGTATTTGGGCGGCGTTAACCACAACCGCGGTCGGCCTTGCGCTTGCTATTCCAACGATGATGGCGTTTGCCCTGTTTGATCAGCGCACACATCGTCTTGCGCATCGAATGGATGACACGATCTCCCGGGTCTTAGTGCCGGATCCTGAGTTAGAAAAAGATCAACGCACGCAGTGAATAGCGGGCTTGCGCAGCGCCTACCAACACGGCGTCAAAAAATCCCACTCACACCACTGATCGATGTGGTGTTTATTTTATTGGTGTTTTTTATGCTCGCGGCCAATACAGCGGATTGGCGTGTTATTACCATCGCGCCGGGGGCAACGAGTCGGCAGATTGAGCCAGAACCTCCCGTGCAGTGGATGACCTGGAAGCTTAATCAGCAAGGCTTGCAACCCCTATCGGCTAGCGCACAATCCGGGCTATCGAATCCGGTCTCGGCGAGCGAGGCCGCGCGTGAGTATCTCAACACTATTCGGGCGCAGGGTGATGCGGCTGACTGGGGCTTTGCCCTGATCCCGGAAGCGGGCGTTGATTTGCAAACGCTTATGGACAGCGTTGGCCACCTTGAGCAATCTGGGGTCAAAAGATTGCGATTACTGGAACCTGCCCAATGAGTGATTTCAGTCGACGGGCCAGTGGGCTCGCAAAGCGAACGGCGTATCGCGAACAAAGTAGCGATGAGCAGTTGTTAGCGTTAATTAATGTTGTCTTTTTGCTGCTCATTTTTGTCTTAATTAACGCAACGTTTATACCCCAGCCTCCATTCGCTGTTGAGTTGCCAATCAGTCAAAGTGCTGACGAAGCATCCAATCAACCGCTCACCATTGCATTAGGGGCAGATGGTCAATTGGCCTGGAATGGACAGCAGATCAGCTCAGATGCGCTCATTGAGGCACTGCGTGGGCAAAGCCTAAGTGCTGAGGCCGGTGTGCAACTCCATGCGCATTCGGCCGTGCCGGCTACAACAGTACTAAAGCTCGCGAATCAGATTGAGCAAGCCGATTTAGGTCGCATCGATGTGATTTTGCGAGTTCGCCAATAATGCGAGGCTGGCCATCATCACGCACGTTAGCGATTGTATTAGCCATGTCTGTAGCCATACATGCGATGGGATGGTGGATTGTTCAACGTGAGTTAGCCCCATCGACGCGAGAATCAGCGATAGCCTCAAAAGAGCAGGATCTGAGCCGTCAACTTGGCATGCGCAGTCAAATTGAGACAGGCGTTGCCACACCGCCAGTACCACCTGAGCCGCAACCGAAGCCTGAGCCTGAGCCTGAGCCTGAGCCTGAGCCTGAGCCTGAGCCTGAGCTTGAGCCTGAGCCTGAACAGGAAGAACAAGCAGTAGCAGAGCCAAAGTCAGACGCAGCGCCAGCCCCGGAGCCTGAACCTAGCGCTGAATCTGCGCCTCAACCTGCTTCCAAGGCGATTGAGGGCGCAGATAAGACGATTGATTCCGATTGGCTCGCGCAGCTTAAAGCACATCTATCAGCGCATGTGTACTACCCGCAACAGGCAAAATGGCGTGGCCAGGAGGGCAAGGTAGTAGTGTCAATGCATATTAGCGGCGAGGGGAGGGTTAAAGACTATAAAATTATCCGCTCGAGTGGCGTCGCCGCGCTAGATGCGGCAGTGACTGAAATGCTCGAGCGGGCCGGGCCATTTCCGGAACCGCCTGCTGATCAAAGCACAAGGCGGAGTCAGCAAGTGAGCGTACCGATTATTTTCTCACTGCAGAATTAGCCAATAAAAAACCCGCCACGGATTAGTCCGGGCGGGCCTTTAACTGCGTTATCAGGACGATTAGCGCTCGCCAGCAAACGCCGCTAAGAGCTGGAGTAAGCTGAGGAATAGGTTATAGATGGTTACATAAAGCGTAATGGTCGCCATGATGTAGTTCGTCTCACCGCCGTTAATGATCTCGCTTGTTTGATACAAGATCAAAGCACTCATCAAGATGACAAACGCAGCGCTCACCGCAAGCGATAGTGCCGGGATTGAGAAGATTATGGCAATAATGCCACCTGCGAAGGCAACGAGCACGCCGGCAAAGATAAATCCACGCATGAAGCTAAAATCACGCTGTGTGGTTAGTGCGTAAGCGGATAGACCTAAAAAGATCATGCCCGTGCCGCCTAGTGCCATCATCACCAGTTCTGTGCCGTTGCTAAATGCACTGATATAGAGACTAACAATCGGTCCGATGGTATAGCCCATAAACCCGGTCATCGCAAAAACACTGACCAAGCCCCATACACTATTGCGAAGCGAGGTGGTTAGAAAAAGTAGCCCGAAATAGCCACCAAGCACCAAAAGCCAGTGCATTGGTTCAGCCTGAGTTGCCATTGCCACACCGGCCATGGCGGCACTGAACAGCAGTGTCATCGAGAGCAGTGCGTAGGTATTACGCAGTACTTTGTTGCTAGCTAGTGCCGAGCCGCCGGCGGCGGGACGGTTGGCAGTTACTGCGCGGAAATCCTGAGCCATCGTGATTCCTCCAGTCGGTAATCAGGTCATTAATATCTAACATGACATGAGATGGGGTCAATGTCACTGTCATTCAAGTCTATGAAACCTTGATGACATTCGGGATGATTGCTTGCAGGTCGCTAGGAAAAGCCTTAGTGTCCGCTACCCTGCGTTAGAGGCTTTACTCTGTGAATATTGTTTGTCTTGACCTTGAAGGGGTCTTAATTCCTGAGATTTGGATTAACTTTGCTGAGCTAACCGGCATCGATGCCCTGCGAGCGACTACTCGCGACATCGTTGATTATGACGAGCTCATGCGTATGCGTTTGGACACTCTCGCAAAGCATAACTTGGGCTTGCCAGATATCGAGCAGGTCATTGCGCAAATGGCGCCATTGCCCGGAGCAGGTGAGTTTCTTGATGGCCTGCGTGCGCGTTACCAGGTGGTTATTTTATCGGATACGTTTTATGAGTTCGTCCACCCACTGATGCGCCAACTGGCATGGCCGACATTGTTTTGCCATTCGTTGAGAGTCCAAAAATCGGGCCAAATTAGTGGTTATAGCCTACGTATGGCTAATCATAAGCGTGCGGCTGTTGAGGCATTTTTGCAGTTGAACTTCAACGTGGTGGCCGCTGGCGATTCATACAATGACACGGCGATGTTGGCGGCAGCCAATCACGGCATCCTATTTAATGCCCCTGATAATGTTATTAGCGATTTTCCCGACTTTGCCGTTAGTCATGATTATGGAGAACTGAGCGAATTAATTGCCCAAGGGTTTCCAAACCATGAATAAGGCGCCCACTCGCGTCGCGATTCTGGCTGATACCCATGGATTTTTGGATCAGCGCGTCGCTGAGCAAGTCGCCACGTGTGATATTGCCATTCATGCGGGTGATGTTGGTGGCGCGGATATTTTATTTGCACTCCATCCGCGCGAAGAGGTGATTGCCATTCGGGGCAATAATGATGATGACGCGCATTGGGCCATTGCTGAGCGCGATACGTTAGCCAATCTCCCCACAGAAACCACGGTGAGGCTACCGGGTGGAGAAATTAAGGTAGTCCACGGTGATGACGGTGGCACGCTTGAGCAACGTCATCGGCGCTATCGCCGCCAATATGCAGACTGCCGAGCGGTTGTTTACGGCCATAGCCACCGCCAGCTTGTTGAGCAGCAAAGTACCCCTTGGTTATTAAACCCCGGTGCAGCGGGGCGAACGCGGACCTATGGCGGGCCTGGGTGTTTAATCCTCACCTGTTATGAGGCGGATTGGCAGATAGAGCCTATGTGTTTTGAACCGCGTAACTACCGGACACATCGCTCCCGCAGTGGCTGATCAGCCCAAATTATCACCGCGTTTTGACCTAGATCTGCCCGTTCTCGCGCATGCCGAGGAGATACTCGAAGCCGTTCAAACGCATTCTATTGTTGTCATTTGTGGTGAGACCGGCTCGGGCAAAAGCACGCAGTTGCCAAAGCTCATGCTCGAACTAGGCCGCGGCACAGAGCATATGATTGGGCATACTCAACCGCGACGCATTGCAGCGCGAAGCCTAGCGAGCCGTGTGGCCGAGGAGTGTGGCACCCGCGTGGGCGAGGGCGTGGGGTATCGGGTGCGTTTTAACGATCGCACGAGTGCGCAGACACAAATAAAGTTACTCACCGATGGCATGCTGCTAGCGGAAACCCAGCGTGATCCGGACTTACGCCAATACGACACGCTCATCATTGATGAAGCCCATGAGCGCAGTCTCAATATTGATTTTTTGCTCGGCTATCTTAAGCGCTTGATCGCTCGTCGTTCCGATTTACGCATCATTATCACCTCAGCCACGATTGATCCACAGCGCTTTGCTGAGCATTTTGATGAGGCGCCGATTATTGAGGTCTCTGGGCGTACTTATCCGGTGGAGATGCGTTATCGCCCGCTTGCAGCGCAAAGCGAGGATGAGCGTGAACGAAGTTTACGCCAGGGCGTATTAGAAGCGGTTGATGAGCTCTCCGGATTAGGCCGTGGCGATGTCCTGGTGTTTCTGCCGGGTGAGCGCGAGATTCGCCAATGTGCTGAAGCCCTGCGTAAACACCAGCCAGCGCATACAGAGGTCTTGCCGCTGTTTGGTCGCCTTTCAGCCGCAGAGCAACAGCGTGTTTTCGCAGCGCATCGCGGCCGTCGCATCATTCTTGCCACCAATGTGGCGGAAACATCGCTCACCGTGCCGGGGATTCGTTATGTTATCGACAGCGGGCTTGCCCGAATCAGTCGTTATAGCTACCGCACGAAAGTCCAGCGTTTGCCAATCGAGCCGATTGCCCGCTCCAGTGCGGATCAACGCGCCGGGCGATGTGGCCGCGAGGGCCCCGGCGTTTGCATCCGTCTTTTCGATCAGGCGGATTACGAGGCACGCCCCAGATTCACTGATCCGGAGATTTTGCGTACCAATCTCGCCTCGGTGATTTTACAAATGAAACATCTTCGCTTAGGTCCCATCGAGGCGTTTCCTTTTATTGAGCCGCCAGATCCTCGCTATGTCCGTGATGGACTAAAATTGCTTGATGAGTTGGGTGCACTGAATCGGCATGAAAAACTCTCTGCACTGGGGCGGCAATTAGCCCGTCTGCCGGTTGACCCGCGCATTGGCCGAATATTGCTAGCTGGTGCAAAAGAGCATGCCCTTAGTGAGCTTGTGATTATTGCGGCGGCGTTATCGATTCAAGATCCACGTGAACGCCCTATGGATCAGCGCGAGCGTGCAGATGCTGCGCAAAAACCTTGGCAAGACCGGCAATCAGACTTTGCGGGCCTGCTGCGTTTATGGGAGGCCTACCAGGAACAAAGCCGAACGCTGAGTCGGCGTAAGCTCCAGGACTGGTGTCGTGAGCATTTTCTCTCTTATGTTCGTATGCGGGAGTGGCGCGATGTGCAAACTCAACTGCATGGATTAGTCAAGGGTATGGGCTTAGAAGAAAACGCAACGCCAGCCCAATCGATTGCGATCCACCGAGCGTTGTTAACGGGTTTTCTCTCTAATATCGCCCGCCGCGAGACCGCCTCAGAGTATATTGGCCCGCGCGGTTTAAAGCTCGCTATCCACCCCGGCTCCGGGCCGGCAGCAAAGCGGCCTCGCTGGATTATGGCCGCTGAGTTGGTAGAGACCACTCGTGTCTTTGCGCGTGCCACCGCAGAAGTTCGGCCGGAATGGATAGAGCCCCTCGCTCCGCATTTGCTCAAACATCGATACCATGACCCTTGGTGGGAGGCGCAAAAAGGCAAAGTTTTTGGCCGCGAGGATGTCACGCTTTATGGCTTGCCTATCGTGAGTGGCCGTAAGATCGATTATGCCCGCGTTGAGCCCGCACAAGCGCGCCAGATATTTATCGAAGAGGGATTACTGGGTGAACTGCCGGTCGATCCGCCTGATTTTTTATTGGCTAATCAAGCGCTTATTGAATCGGTCGAGGCGCTTGAAGCAAAAACTCGACGACGTGATGTGTTGGTGGATAAAGAGGCGTTAACGGCGTTTTATGAGGCGGCGCTGCCAGCGCAGGTGATCGATGGTCCTAGTTTATCCCGATGGCTAAAAGCCGGCGGTGATGACACCCCATTACGACTTCAGCGTGATCAGCTTATGGCGCGGGGAGCCGGGCTCAGTGTCGATGCTTACCCGGATTATCTTGAACTCAATGGAGTAGAACTCCCTTTGACCTATCAGTTTGAGCCCGGCCATGGGGCTGATGGCGTGAGCGTTCGTATTCCCATTGCCGCGCTCAATGCGCTCGAGCCGGAGCCATTTGAGTGGCTTGTGCCGGGGATGCTCGAAGACAAGGTCATAACGCTGATTCGTGCTTTGCCAAAATCCCTACGCCGGAACTTTGTCCCGGTACCGGATTTTGCGGCCGCCGTGCTCGAGGCGCTGCCGGCCCGAGCGGGTTCGCTAGAGGCTGCCGTTCAGCAAGAGCTTCGACGAATGACCGGTATCGATCTACCCGCTGGTATTTGGGATGCCGCGCCGTTGCCGGCGCATCTGCGAATGCACTTTCAGATCGTTAGTAGCGAGGGAGAAACACTCGACCAAGGCCGCGATCTACCTGCCTTACAGCGTGCGCTTTCGACACGTGCCGCTGAGAACTTCGAGGATCGAGCCGACCCGGGGTTTGAGCGCGTTGGCTTAACCGATTGGGATATCGGGACGCTGCCTGAGCGGCTGGCCTTTGTGCAAGGCGGCGTCACCTTGCAGGGCTATCCAGCACTATGTGCCGAGTCCGATCAAGTTGCACTGCGATTGCTCGATAGTGCTGATCGTGCCAAAGCCGCCCATCGCGCTGGTGTGCGTGCATTGCTGATGAAGCGATTTGCTCAGCAGGCGCGTTTTCTCCGGCGCGGCCTCGAGGGATTAGATCGTATCGCGATTGATTATCGAGACGTCGATCGCGCGGCGGCCTTTAAGCGCGAGTTTGCGGCGGCTGTTTTTGATCAGGTATTTCTGAGCGAAGGTTTACCCTATAGCCGAGAGGCATGGCTTGAGTGTTGTCAACAGGGCCGTGAACAACTCATTGAGGCCGCAGAGCGACTCCGTGATCATGTCTCTGCTATCCTCCGGCGCCAAGTGGTGGTGCGTCGGGTGCTCAATGGTAATGTCCCGATGGGGCTTATGGATAGTTATCAGGATATGCGCGAGCAGCTTAATGGACTGATCTATCCTGGTTTTTTGCTGGAGACGCCAACGGATCGATTAACTGAGCTGCCACGGTATTTAGAGGCGATGGAAAAGCGCTTAGAGCGCTTAGAGCGGGATCCAAATCAAGATCAAGCCGGGTTAGCGCTTATTAAACCGCATCAGCGCCGATTACAGGAGACGCTGAGCCGACATCAGCAAAAAGCCATTCGGGATCCAGCGCTTAATCAAATCCGCTGGATGTTGGAAGAGTATCGGGTCTCGCTGTTTGCTCAGGCCCTCGGTACCCGCGAACGGGTCTCGGAGAAACGCTTAGGAGAAGTTTGGGCAACGCTACGTTAGTGCCCCGCAACGAATGAGGATTGATGTGCTTGATAGCAATGCATTAGCGAATCAGCTCGATGATTTAAGAGAACGCGCCGAGTCTCTGAGGGGGTATCTTTGACCTCGCTGGCCAAGAGGAACGCTTTGAGGAGGTATCCCGTGAGCTCGAACAGCCGGATGTTTGGAGCGAGCCTGAGCGAGCGCAAGCGCTCAACCGAGAGCGGGCGGCGTTAGAGAAAGTCGTTACCCAGTTAAATGGCCTTTGCAACGGACTCGAAGAAGCGGCTGAGCTTTTAGAAATGGCCCGCGAAGAAGCCGATGAAGCAACGCTTGCAGCCATAGAAGCGGATTTACAAGGCCACCAGAACGTTGTCGCAGCGCTTGAGTTCAGACGCATGTTTGCCGGTGAGATGGACCGTGCAAATGCCTTTGTCGATATTCAAGCGGGTTCAGGTGGCACCGAGGCGCAGGATTGGGCGGAGATGTTACTGCGAATGTATTTACGCTGGATCGAGCATAAAGGCTTCCAAGGCGAACTCATCGAAGTCTCTGAAGGTGAGCAGGCCGGAATTAAAAGTGCGACGATTCGTATCGAGGGCGACTATGCATTTGGTTGGCTTCGCACGGAAACAGGCGTCCACCGATTAGTGCGTAAGTCACCGTTCGACTCGGGCAATCGTCGCCACACCTCGTTTGCTTCAGTCTATGTCACCCCCGAGCTCGATGAGGATGTCGACATTGAGATTGATCCATCGGACTTAAGAGTCGATGTGTATCGCGCGAGCGGGGCGGGTGGTCAGCATGTTAACCGGACCGAATCAGCGGTACGCATCACTCATCAACCCACCGGAATTGTGGTGCAGTGCCAGAATGATCGCTCGCAGCATAAAAATCGGGCGACGGCGATGAAGCAGCTTCGCGCTAAACTCTATGAGCGTGAAATGGACGCGCAGCGGGCGCAGGCGGCAGAGGTTGAACAATCCAAAGCGGATATAGGCTGGGGTAGTCAAATACGCTCTTATGTACTCGATCAAAGTCGGATCAAAGACTTACGAACGAGCGTTGAGGTCGGCAATACCCAAGCTGTGTTAGACGGTGATCTAGATGGTTTTATTGAAGCGAGTCTTAAAGCGGGACTGTAGCTACGCTTAGACACTCTGCTATGCATTAACGGGAAAAAAGATATGGCCGAAGAGCACGAAGAACATCGATTAATCGCTGAGCGGCGGCGTAAGCTGGGTGACTGGCGCAAGAGCGGCCAGGCTTTTCCCAATGATTTTCGGCGTAAAAATTTAGCCACTGACCTGCAAACGCGCTTTGCGGCGTTTGATCCGGAGCAACTGCAAGCGGATCCGCAAAGCGCTCAGGTGGCTGGACGTATGGTCCAAAAGCGGGTGATGGGCAAGGCGAGTTTTGCCACGATTCGGGATATGTCGGGCGATATTCAGCTATTCGTTAGGGGTAATGACCTGCCGGAGGGTGTCTACGAGGCGTTTAAGGGTTGGGACGTGGGCGATATTGTTGGGGCGAGTGGTACCTTGATGCGTACGCGAACTGGCGAGCTCTCGGTGCATTGTGACTCATTGCGTTTGCTCACTAAGTCACTGCGGCCTCTACCCGAGAAATATCACGGACTCGGTGATACTGAGGCACGGTATCGGCAGCGCTACCTCGATCTTATGACGAATCCTGACGCCCGGCGAATTTTTCAGATGCGCAGTCGCATTGTGAGCGTTATTCGTGAGGTCTTCCAAGAACAGGGTTTTCTTGAGGTTGAAACCCCCATGATGCAACCCATTCCCGGCGGCGCAGCAGCGCGGCCATTTGTCACCCATCATAATGCGCTCGCACTGGATCTCTACTTAAGAGTTGCCCCTGAGCTCTACTTAAAGCGCCTTGTAGTGGGCGGCTTTGAGCGCGTTTATGAAATTAATCGTAATTTTCGCAACGAAGGCGTGTCCACTCGGCATAATCCTGAATTTACGATGCTCGAATTCTACGAAGCGTATGCCGATTACAATGACGCTATGGATTTAACAGAGCGGTTATTACGCCGCTTGGCCCAAGAAGTGCTCGGCAGTGAGCAGCTCACTTGGCAAGGTGAGACCATTGATTTAGCCCCTAATTTTACTCGGCTGAGTGTCGCCGATGCGGTGCTTGTCAATAATCCAAGCTTAGCGGGCAAGCTCGATGATCACTCGGCACTGAGCGTGCATGCTGAGTCGTTGGGGATTAGCGTCCAATCGCATTGGGGCGCGGGGAAGTTACTGGCAGAAATCTTTGAGAAGACCGCTGAGGGCGCGCTGCGTCAGCCGACCTTTGTCACTGATTATCCAACGGAAGTCTCGCCGCTTGCACGCCCCCGCGATGACAACCCCGGTGTGACTGAGCGTTTTGAGTTAATTATTGCCGGTCGCGAAATTGCGAATGGCTTCTCGGAACTTAATGACGCCGAAGATCAGGCCCGACGTTTTCAGCAACAGGTCGAAGAGAAAAACGCGGGTGATGACGAGGCCATGCATTTTGACGCCGACTATATTCAAGCGCTGGAATACGGAATGCCACCGGCCGTCGGTGAGGGTATCGGTATCGATCGCTTGGTAATGCTGCTAACCGATAGCGCCTCGATACGCGATGTGTTGTTATTCCCCGCCATGCGTCCGCGTTAACCGCTATCGCCCGGCGGGGGGTAGGGCAGGTCAAGAAATTCAAGCGCATGCCCATCAATATTGAGTGTGTCTTGAGCCGCTTTTTCAATTCGACAAACTACAAGCAATTCGCTGCCATTATCGCTCGCCGGTGCTGCGGTAACGACCTGTCCCGCCTCGGCTCCCTTGGAATCATTAACGGCTGTGCCTGGCGCCGGTGGTTCAGCGGCAATGGCGGCCCGATACATGCGGCGTTTTAACTTGCCTAAGTAGTGCATTCGGGCGACAACCTCTTGGCCGGGGTAGCAGCCCTTTTCATAGTGAATCCCTCCTAGAGGCTCGAGATTGAGCATTGTGGGAATAAACATTTCCTGCGTCTGCAGGCTTACCTCAGGCAGCCCGGCCTGGATGTTTAGCAATTGCCAGAATTGCGAATCCGCTCGACTGAGTGCGGTTTTATAACGCTGCCAAAGGGCGCTGAGTTGATCAGCGGGTGCGAGCACCAGATAGCGTTGGGTTGATTCACTAGCTAATGCAATGACGTGCAAATCACCGGCTCGCAGCAAGTGGCCGGCCGTTGCCGGAAGGGTGCCGACGGTCTCGGTGAGCAAGTTAGCAGCGACCGGGCCGGCCATTCCCATCAAGCCCTCACGGTCGCTAAGTGAGGTCAGCGCCACCCGCGAGCGGAAGATAAACATTTGCAGCGTTGGCTGTATCGCCTCGAGAACCTCGGCATTGGCGATGAGGAGCAATCCGGTGTCGCTGGGAACCACTCGCACGAGGGCGCGGGTTCGACCTTTAGGATTGCACCAAGCTGCGAGCCGCGTTTCATGTGCTTGAATATCGGTAATTGATTGGGTGAGCTGGTTATGTAGAAACGCACTCGCGTCATCGCCAGCGACATGGAGGACGCCAATCTCAGGTAATGGCGCAAGCAATCCTCCCTCGTGAGCAGCGACAGCGAGTTGAGCGCTGGAGGGAAAGGGGTCTAAATCTGTTTCGGGTGATTCGGCTAAAATGCTGTGCCAAGGTTCGCGCATAGTCGGCTCCCATCGGGTGCGTTTCAACAAGTAACCATGCGATAATGCCAATTGTTTCATGGTTTAGGCACCCCAAGGAGTTCTCATGAGTGATGAACCGCAGGAAAAGCCAGTCAGTGATCAGGCAAGGACTGAACAGTCAGCTAATGATCAGCCCGAAAAAGCGAAAGAAATTGGCGGCGCGCCTGGGCCAGAGCCTACGCGCTATGGAGACTGGGAGCGAAACGGCCGTTGCACTGACTTCTAGCCCGGTTGCTGCAGTGCAGCGATCTTGCTTCCGCCGCCCTGTCCGCGTATCTTATTGGTATTATTTCAATCTACATCTTGCCCGGAGAGAGACTCGATGAGTACGGATAACCGTCCGCTATCGCCGCATCTTCAGGTCTATCGTTTGCCCTTCACGGCATTGACCTCAATTAGTCACCGAATCTCTGGCGTCCTACTGTCTGCGGGTGCGTTGGTGTTGGTCTACTGGGTCCTAGCAGCGGCAGCGGGGCCAGCCAGCTACGCGAGCGCTAGCAGTCTCCTAGGCAGTTTGCCTATGCAGTTACTCATGCTGCTTTGGACATTCGTTTTGTTTTATCACCTATGCAACGGCATTCGGCATTTATTCTGGGATGCGGGCTACGGTTTTGAACTGGAAAGCGCAAAGCGATCGGGTCAGGCGGTTTTGGTTGGCGCATTCTTGCTCACTGGCCTTGGCTGGCTTATTGCCCTTGTCTAAGGAGACACGGAATGGCATTTCGAACACCGCTTAAACAGGCCCGTGGGCTAGGCGCGTCACATCATGGCGCATCGCACTGGTGGTCACAGCGTCTAACAGCGATCGGCATGGTGCCGCTAATGTTGTGGCTAGTCATTGGTATTGCCGCCAATGCGGGAGCTGGCTATGCAGAAACCATTGCGTGGATTGGGAGTCCGATTAATGCGGTACTGCTAGCGGTACTGTTTGGTGTGCTTTTCTATCATGCCTCATTGGGGCTGCAGGTCATCTTAGAGGACTATGTAAGCCACCAAGGGGTAAGGCTAGGATTAATTATTGCAGTGCGCTTTCTCGCACTACTGCTCGCGACAGCGGGTATTTTCGCTGTCATAAAGATTGCGCTCGGAGGCTAAATTAATGACCGCCGATTATGAGATTCTCGACCACAGTTATGACGTTGTCGTTGTGGGTGCTGGAGGTGCAGGCTTGCGGGCGACCTTTGGTATGGCTGAAAAAGGTCTTAAAACCGCCTGCATTACAAAGGTATTTCCTACCCGAAGTCATACTGTAGCGGCACAAGGTGGCGTGAGTGCGGCATTAGGCAATATGGGTGATGACGATTGGCGTTGGCATGCCTACGACACCATTAAGGGGTCGGATTGGTTAGGCGATCAAGATGCCATTGAATACATGTGCCGCGAGGCTATTCCGGCGATTATTGAGCTCGAACACTACGGTGTTCCGTTCTCGCGAACGCAAGCGGGTAAAATCTATCAACGCCCCTTTGGCGGCATGACCACGCATTTTGGTGAAGGAACTGCGCAGCGGACTTGTGCTGCGGCTGATCGCACCGGTCATGCCATTCTGCATACGCTCTATCAGCAGTCGCTTGCGCATGAGGCTGAATTTTATATTGAGTATTTTGCGCTCGATTTGATTATGGAAGATGGCGCTTGTCGCGGCGTTATTGCGCTAGAACTTGCCACTGGCAAGATCCATCGCTTTCGTGCACATATTGTTGTGCTGGCAACGGGTGGTTATGGCCGGGCTTGGTTTTCATGTACTTCTGCGCATACCTGCACGGGTGATGGCGGCGGTATGGTGCTACGTGCTGGCCTACCGCTGCAGGATATGGAGTTCACCCAGTTTCATCCCACCGGTGTCTACGGTGCTGGCTGTTTGATTACCGAGGGTGTCCGTGGTGAAGGCGGCTATCTGACAAATGCCGAGGGCGAGCGCTTTATGGAGCGCTACGCGCCGAACGCGAAAGATCTGGCCTCGCGTGATGTTGTATCGCGCTCGATGACAATAGAGATTCGCGAGGGCCGGGGTGTGGGGCCAAACAAAGATCACATCCACTTGCACTTAGAGCATTTAGGCGCCGATGTGATTAATCAACGGCTACCCGGTATTGCCGAGACCGCACAAATTTTTGCTGGTGTTGATGTCGCCAAGGACCCTATCCCTGTCCTACCGACGGTCCACTACAACATGGGTGGAATTCCGACGAATTACCGCGCCGAAGTCGTCGCGCCTCGTGACGGCGATCCGGATGCGGTGGTGCCTGGGTTAATGGCGATTGGTGAAGCGGGTTGTATATCGGTGCATGGCGCGAATCGCTTAGGCTCGAACTCTTTGCTGGATTTGGTGGTCTTTGGACGCGCCGCGGCGATTCGCGCCGCTGAGATTGTGGCGGATTGCAGCGACCACAAACCGCTGCCTGCCAATAGCGAGGAATACGCCCTCTCACGTCTTGATCGGGTGCGGAATGCGGATGGTGAACATCCCACAGCGAAGATTCGTGATCAGATGCAAAGTGTGATGCAAGAATATGCGGCGGTCTTTCGTACCGCAGAAACGCTTGATGAGGGGAGTCGACGGATTCACGAAATCCATGACATGTTTAACCACGTCAAGCTCTCGGATCGCTCGCTCATTTGGAATACCGATTTAGTGGAAAGCCTTGAGCTTGAGAATTTGCTCGGTAACGCGTTGGTGAGCATGGACTCGGCAAGCAACCGTCAAGAAAGCCGTGGTGCCCATGCACGTGAAGATTTCTCCGAACGTGATGATGCTAACTGGATGAAACACACTGTCTCTTGGATGCAAGCTGACGGTGATGTCCAGATCGATTATCGACCGGTGCACATGACCACGCTAAGCGACGAGATGGAAGTCATCCCGCCGAAAAAGCGTGTCTACTGACCCAGAAGAGGTATTTCATGGCTCAGTTTATATTGCCCCCCAACTCGCGCATTCAACAGGGCGAGACGCATCCGGCCCCCAGTGGGGCGGCGAATACGCGTTTATTTAAAGTCTATCGTTGGGAGCCTGAGGCGGGGGAAAACCCGCGCCTTGATAGCTATGAGCTCGATCTCGATGATTGTGGGCCGATGGTGCTTGATGCGTTGGTAAAAATTAAAAATGAACTCGACCCCACATTAACGTTTCGGCGCTCTTGCCGTGAGGGAATTTGCGGGTCTTGTGCCATGAATATTGATGGGAAAAATACCTTGGCTTGCACCCAATCAATTGACGATATCAGCGGAGATGTTCGAATTTATCCGCTCCCTTCGATGCGAGTGATCAAAGACCTTGTGCCGGATATGACGCATTTCTATGCCCAATATGCCTCGATTCGGCCTTGGATTCGTAAGCAATCACCAACGCCTCCTGATCGTGAACAATTGCAAAGCCCAGACGATCGTGAGGCGCTTGATGGGCTGTATGAATGTATTCTGTGCGCTTGTTGCCAGACATCCTGCCCAAGCTATTGGTGGAATCCAGATCGTTATCTTGGCCCTGCCGTACTCCTTCAGGCGTACCGCTGGATTGCGGACAGTCGTGATGAAGACACCGGCGCACGCCTTGATGATCTTGATGATGCGTTTAAGTTATATCGCTGTCATACCATTATGAACTGCGCATCGGCCTGCCCTAAGGGCCTGAATCCGGCTAAAGCCATCGCTGAGATCAAGCGCTTGATGGTAGCGCGGCAATAAGCAACGTAGCGAAAAGCGTGAGTGAGCTCTCCCGATTGCGCTGGCGCTGCCGGCGGGGCACGACCGAACTTGACCGGCTTCTCAATCGCTTTTTAGATGCCGAATCACATGGTTATGCCGCGCTAGACGCGAAGGGACGCGAGCAATTCGAAACCCTACTGACCTGTGAAGATGATCAACTAATTGACTGGTTGTTAAGTGGCCAAAGGCCTACGGAGAGTGCCCTTGTCGATATCGTCCAGCAAATTAGATCAGTATCCGGTTTATAGAATTCGTCCGAGTGTCTGGTTGCGAGTTTTCATCCTTTCGGTCCCTAGCGTTATTGTTATTGGCTTGCTAATCACGCCCGCAATATCAGTTGGCGTGAAAAGCCTGCTCATCATGCTAACTGGCCTATCAATGCTGCAGGCCTATCGCTGTCACTGGCCAGGAGCGGCCCGGGCCCCTGCAGCGCTGAGTCTCGATGATCGGGGCGTGTGTGAGGTTGAGCTGGAAAACGGCCAACACCTAACCGGTGCTATTTCTGATCGACTTGCGCTGCCTTCTCTTATCATTTTATCTCTCGGTAATCGTATGTCTCGGCGAGCGGTTGTCATCCCTGCTGATGCGCTTGACGCTGAGTCGCATCGACAACTTCGAACCCAAATTGGGCAAGGTTTATGAGTTTGCGGTGTTATGGGCCATTCGCTAGCCTGCTGGGCAGTGTGAACTTAATGATCAGGTGGGGGTCGATAGACACTGGCAGCGTCCGGCTGTCGGGAGCGTCGGGCGCGGAGGTGCAATGAGTACCGCAAATGCGGACAAGGAGTTAGTTGAACGTGTACAGGCCGGAGATAAACGGGCTTTTGATGTGTTGGTTCTTAAATATCAGCACAAGCTCGTGAAATTGATTTCTCGCTATGTCCATGATCATGCTGAAGCGCTTGACGTGGCTCAAGAAGCTTTCATCAAGGCGTACCGCGCGTTGCCTCGGTTTCGTGGAGACAGCAGTTTTTATACTTGGCTCTATCGCATTGGCATTAACACCGCGAAAAATTATTTGGTCTCACAAGGACGGCGGCCGCCGGATAATGATATTGATGCACAAGATGCGGAACGATATGACATCGAATCGCGTCTGAAAGATCATGAATCACCGGAAGCCCTCGCGCAGCGTGATCAAGTACAGGAGACGGTTATGAGCGCCATCGACGATTTGCCGGAGGATCTGCGGACTGCGATTGTACTGCGAGAATTTGAAGGTTTGACTTACGATGAAATAGCGCAAGCAATGGAATGTCCTATTGGAACCGTCCGGTCGCGAATTTTTCGTGCCCGGGAAGCGATTGAAAAACGGTTAAAGCCGTTGCTAGACGATACAGGCGGATAAAACAATGCAGGATAAAACGTCAGAACATCTCTCTGCTTACGTCGATGGCGAGCTCAGAGCCGATGAACGACGATTTCTGGTGCAGCGGTTAGCCGCCGATGACCAAGCGTTCGATCAGTTATCTCGATATCACACCATGTCTGCTGCGATACGCGGAGAATACGTCAGTGGGGCAAATGAGCTTACCCAGCGCATATCAGAAGCTCTCACTGATGAGCCAACGTATCAGGCCAATATGACGTGGGAAAAATCAAACCGAAATACATTCTCGGTCGTTAAACCACTTGCTGGCATGGCCATTGCCGCTAGCGTGGCGCTGGGGATTGTTGCGGCGTATCCGCTTGTCACCGGTTTGTTATCGCAACCAAGTTCCACGGTTGATATGGCAGAGAACACTGATGCAGAGACGCTGACCTCACCAACCGCTGAGTCGTTTGCCACGGTCAATCAACAAGGCATGCAGCGGGTTCAACAAACTGGCGGGCTTGATGCCGCCGAGCGCCATCGTCTGAATCCTTATTTCGTCAACCATAGTGAGCATTCCGCAAGTGGACGGCTTGGTGGAACGCTTAAATATGTACGCATTGTCGGCCATGACGCTGAGCGCTAATTCGTTAACTCGAACGGTATTAGCAGCGCTATCAATCTGCTTAATCGCGCCGGTCGTAATCGCGCAAACCCTACCGGAAACGGCGGGCGAATGGATTGAGCGAGCGAGTGATGCTCGTGAGCGCCATAGCTTTGTTGGCTCTTTTATTTACCAGCATGGTGATGATATTGAGACGGTTCGAATTTGGCGCGCGGCCAGTGCCGGTCAAGGGGTTCGCGAGCGGCTAGAATCGCTCTCGGGGGAATATCGAGAAATTCTCCGCGACGACGAGTCAATCACCTGTATCTTGCCTAATAGTGATTCGCGTTTTATTGATGATCGGCGCTTACGCCGCACGCTGAGCTCGCGTATTCCGAGGGATAGCTCGACGCTGCGCCCGCATTATCAAACCGATCTTGGCGCGCAAGATCGCGTTGCCGGACGTCAGGCTCAGCATGTCCGGCTGGTCCCGCGCGATAAGCTCCGGTACGGCTATGATCTGTGGTTTGATGTCCAAACCGGCATGCTCGTGCGCGCTGAAGTAATCAGTCCACGCGGTCAAGTGATTGAGCGGTTAATGATGCTTGATTTTGAACCGCGACAAACAATCGCTAAAGCTGAACTTAGGTTAAGTGAGCCTAATGAAGGATTTGCGCGGGTCACCACACGAACAGCGCTTGTTGATTCAGCAAAACCAACACTGGCGAATTGGGTACTCAATGACATTCCCGCCGGATTTACTCTGCAAATGAACCAAATCGAAGAATTACCAGGACGTCCTCAGCCAGTTCGCCACCTGATGTATTCTGATGGGTTGGCTACGGTGTCGATCTATATCGAAGCTGCCGGATCGGCGAAAACGATTGAGGGAGTTTTGCAAATGGGGGCAATGAACGCCTATGGCCGGGCCGTTGGTGCTCATCAAGCTATCGTGGTGGGCGAGGTGCCAACACGCACTGTTGAGCGCATGGCCAAAGCCCTCGTGCCGCTTCAATCCCGCGACAACTCAGGAAACTGATCTCATGACGCAAGTAGACACTTTACGCCGATTCGTCGCCCGATTAACGGGGACGATCATTCTCTTGCTTGTTAGCATCGGGGGTGCCGGTGCGCAGTCCCTGCCGGACTTCACCGAGCTGGTTAAAGCCAACAGTCCGGCTGTCGTTAACATTAGCACCACCCAAGAAATTGAAGCCCATAGCAGCGGTATGCAGGATATGCCGGGCATGCCAGACTTCAGTGATTTGCCCGAGGGCCATCCTTTCCGTGAGTTCATGGATCGTTTTATGGATGAAGGCCGCTCGCAGCCGCCGAGTTTTAACACTCGCTCGCTGGGGTCGGGGTTTATTATTTCCGATGATGGTTACATTCTGACCAATAATCATGTTGTTGAATCCGCCAGTGAGATTGTTGTTCGTTTAAATGATCGCCGGCAACTCACCGCCGAGCTTGTGGGAGCCGATGAAAGAACGGACTTAGCGTTGTTGAAGGTTGATGGTGAAAACCTGCCCACGGTTAAAACCGGCGAGTCTTCAAATCTCGAGGTCGGGGAATGGGTGCTTGCGATTGGTTCACCCTTCGGTTTTGAGTATTCAGTGACCGCCGGGATTATTAGCGCAAAAGGCCGCAGTCTTCCGACCGAAAATTATGTGCCTTTTTTGCAGACGGATGTAGCTATTAATCCTGGCAATTCAGGAGGCCCTTTGTTTAATCTAAAGGGTGAAGTGATTGGTGTGAATTCGCACATCTATAGCCGCTCTGGGGGTTTTCAAGGCATTTCTTTTGCCATTCCCATTGAGCTTGCTATTGAAGTAGCCGATCAACTACGCGATGGGGGATCGGTCAGTCGCGCCTGGTTGGGCGTTGTTATACAGGATGTTACGCGGGATCTTGCTGAGTCTTTCGGTATGGATCGTCCAGAGGGCGCATTGGTATCGCAAATTCTGCCGGAGAGCCCAGCTGCAGCGGCCGGCCTTGAACCCGGCGATGTGATTGTTGAATTTGATGGGCGCGATGTCCCGAGTTCTGGTGCGTTACCACCAATCGTTGGTCGTGCGCCGGTGGGCTCTACTGTTGATGTAGTGGTGATACGCGATGGTGAGCGTCGCGGTATCAATGTCACAGTTGAGCAACTCCCCGATGACGCTGCTCGGGCCTCTGGTCAATCGCCACAGACGGATTCCGGTGAGTTTGAATCGCTTGGGATGAAAGTTCAGTCGCTAAGCGATGAGCGTCGCGAAGCGTTAGGATTATCAGCGGACATTCAAGGCGTTTTAGTCAGCGGCGTTATTGGCGGGCCTGCCGCTGAGGCTGGTCTTGCACCCGGTGATGTGATTCGGCGGGTCAACCGTAACGGCATAACAAGTATCGCTGATTTGCGTGAAGTATTGGCCCAAATTGACTCCGGTCGTAGCGTTCCGTTGCTGGTACAGCGAGAGAATAATCAGCGTTTCCTTGCTCTGCGTATACCCTGATCGGTATTGTCTCTCGCTGAGCGGCCAATCTTTGGCCAATGGGGCCGTAGCAATTGACGTTGCTACGGCCGCTTTATTCCCGCAACCGGCTAAAGCCGGGCCAGGTTTTAATGGATCAGATCAGAAACTTCTCAATCATCGCGCATATCGATCATGGCAAGTCGACGCTTGCCGACCGTCTCATTGAGCGCTCTCGGACATATAATGCCCGACATGCAAGTGAGCAAATGCTCGATTCCATGGATCTCGAGCGTGAACGCGGTATAACGATCAAAGCGCAAAGCGTCACGCTTGACTACACCGCAAGCGATGGACAGACCTATCAGCTTAATTTTATTGATACGCCCGGGCATGTTGATTTCTCGTATGAAGTGAGCCGGTCATTGTATGCCTGTGAGGGTGCATTGCTGCTTGTCGACGCCTCTCAAGGTGTTGAGGCGCAAAGCGTTGCCAATTGCTACACCGCAGTAGAGCAGGGGTTGGAGGTTATCCCTGTACTCAACAAAATCGACCTCCCCTCAGCCGAGCCTGAACAGGTTATTCAAGAAATTGAGGAAATTATTGGCCTTGATGGCGCTGAGGTATTGCCGATTAGCGCTAAAAGTGGGCTTGGGGTTGATGCGCTGATTGAGGCATTAATTCAGCGGATTCCGTCGCCTCGGGGTGATCCTGACGGCCCTTTGAAAGCGCTTATTATTGATTCCTGGTTTGATAATTACCTAGGCGTGGTTTGTTTAGTGCGCGTGTTTGATGGCGAACTTAAGAAAGGTGAGCGCATTAAGGTGATGTCCACCGGACGCGAGTTCCAAGTGGATGAGCTAGGCATATTTACACCGCAACGAACGACTTGGGATGCCTTGGGGGCAGGGCGGGTTGGGTTTGTGGTCGCTGGGATTAAAGATATCGATGGCGCGCCGGTCGGCGATACGCTGACGCACGCGAAACAGCCTACCGAACAGCCCGTCCCTGGTTTTAAACGTGTCCAGCCACGCGTTTTCGCCGGCATATTTCCGATCAGCTCGGATGATTATGAAAACTTCCGTGATGCGCTTGGAAAACTACGTTTAAACGACTCTGCACTGTCCTATGAGCCGGAGAACTCAGAGGCGCTAGGGTTTGGATTTCGCATTGGATTTTTGGGCATGCTTCATATGGAGATTGTCCAAGAGCGCCTTGAGCGCGAATACGGGCTTGATTTGATTACCACCGCACCAACGGTGGTGCATGAAGTGATCGATAAAGAGGGCCTCACGCATCGTGTCCATAATCCCTCCGAATTACCCGCCGTTAATTCGGTGGATGAGATTCGGGAGCCGATTATCTTAGCCAGTATTTTGGTTCCGCAGGCCTATGTGGGTGCTGTTATCAAGCTCTGTGAGGAAAAGCGCGGCACCCAAAAGGGCATGCAATATGTGGGTAATCAGCTATCACTGGAATATGAAATGCCCATGGGCGAGGTGGTGTTAGATTTCTTTGATCGACTTAAATCGGCCACCCGCGGCTACGCCTCGTTTGATTACGAATTTAAGCGTTTTCAAGCGGAGCGTTTGGTTAAGCTCGACGTATTAGTCAATGGTGACCGAGTGGATGCATTATCGGTCATTGTGCATCGGGATCAGGCAGAGAGCCGCGGACGTGATCTTACAGAGCGATTAAAAGAGATCATACCGCGGCAAATGTTTGAGGTGGCTATTCAGGCGGCTATAGGATCTAAGGTGATTGCGCGGTCATCGGTTAAAGCGTTGCGTAAGAATGTGACTGCGAAGTGCTATGGTGGCGATATAACAAGAAAGAAAAAGCTGCTGGAAAAGCAAAAGCAGGGGAAACGTCGAATGAAGCAGGTCGGGCGGGTAGAGATTCCGCAAGATGCCTTCTTAGCTGTCCTCCAAGTCGATCAGGATAAATAGCCGGGCAGGGGGACGATGGGGATGTTCGACTTTGAATTAATTATTGTGTCGCTGACGTTGGTTAGTGGGGTCATTTGGACATCGGATTGGTTTCGACGCCGGCAGCGATCGGCAGGCGCACAGATATCTTGGTGGGTGGATCTTGGCCGCTCATTATTCCCGGTGCTCTTAATTGTTCTTGTGGTGCGCTCCTTTATTGTTGAGCCGTTTCGTATTCCCTCCGGCTCAATGCTGCCCACCCTGGAGGCAGGCGATTTCATTTTAGTGAATAAATTTGGCTATGGGCTCAGGCTGCCAGTGGGCCATCAATTGGTTGTGCCGATTGGCGAGCCCGAGCGTGGCGATGTCGCCGTGTTTCGCTATCCGGTGGACCCTGCGCAGGATTATATTAAGCGCATTATTGGTTTGCCTGGCGATACGATTCGATATGTGAACAAACGCTTGAGTATTAACGGTGAAACGCTTGAAGTCGAACGCATGGGGCGATGGTCGGCCGATGAGACATTCGCGCTATTGCGCGAGCGCATCGATAGCGACTGGCATGAAGCGTTGGTGCATCGACCATCATCGACGCCGGGTTTTGAGTACACCGTGCCTGCTGGCGAATACTTTGTAATGGGTGATAATCGCGATCGCAGCAGTGATAGCCGCTTTTGGGGGCCCGTGCCGCGAGATCATTTAGTGGGGCGAGCATTTTTTATTTGGCTAAGCTGGAATGGTGGGCCTAATTGGTCGCGGATGGGTAATGTTATTCATTAGTGTGAAAAAGAGCGTTTGCTCATGACAGATTTGCAGGCACTTGCTGAGCGTGTTGGCTGGGATTTCAACGATCCCACCTTGCTGCGTCAAGCGGTGACGCACCGTAGTGCCAATGGTCCGAATAATGAGCGCCTCGAATTCCTCGGTGACGCTATTCTTAATTTTGTTATTGCCTCAGAAGTATTTGAACGCCGTCCCGATTTACGCGAGGGCGAACTCAGTCGTCTGCGCGCCTCGCTTGTGAATAAAAACGCGTTAGCGGATATTGCTCGAGACATCGCACTCGGCCCGCATATTGTCTTGGGAAGCGGCGAGCTCAAAACCGGCGGTCGACGACGGGATTCGATTCTAGCCGATGCGCTCGAAGCGCTGATTGGTGCGATCTATCTTGATGGTGGTTATGAAGGCGGTCGCGAGCTCATCCTCCGGCTCTACGCGAGACACCTAGAGCGCTTGCCTGAGATGCAAGCGAATAAGGACCCGAAAACACAATTACAAGAATATTTACAGGGACGAGGGCTTGATTTGCCAAGCTATGCGGTCGAACACATCAGTGGTCGCGCGCATGAACAGACCTTTCGCGTAATCTGCAGCAGTGAAGGGTTACAAATGGTGGGTAACGGAATCGCAAGTAATCGACGGCAAGCCGAGCAGGCTGCCGCGCAAGACTTACTCGAAAAGCTCCAGCCCGCTGAGCTTGCACGTGTTAATCATCATTCAGATTCTGAGGACGCTTAAGCGTAATGCGTAATCATTCATGAGCAAAGCTGAACCTGAGGTGCTTCCTGCTGGGTTTGCCGCGCTAGTTGGACGGCCTAATGTGGGTAAATCCACGCTCTTAAATGCACTCCTTGGCCAGAAAGTGAGTATTGCAACTCGCAAGCCACAAACGACGCGGCATCGTATTCTGGGAATTCATCAGCGCGATGATGCGCAAATCATCTATGTCGACACGCCGGGATTGCATGAGGGCGGACGAACGGCGATGAACCGATACCTCAATGATGCGGCTGGCAGTGCGCTAGCGGATGTTGATGTTGTGGTGATGCTCATTGAAGCGGGACGCTGGAGCGCGGCCGATGAGCGGGTGTTGCAGCGCTTAGCGCACACTAATTCACCTGTGATAGCGGCGATTAACAAAGTCGATCGAGTCCGTGATAAAAATCGCTTACTCCCGGAGATCGCGGAAGTCGATCAACGCGGTCACTTTGCAGCCGTTGTGCCCGTCTCTGCGCAAAAGCATGAAAACCTAGCGGCTTTAGAATCAGCCATTATCGCGCAACTGCCAAGAAGTCCAGCGTTATTTCCGCGTGACCAAGTCACGGATCGAGGCGAGTCGTTCATGGCTGCAGAATTAGTCAGAGAGCAGCTAACGATGATGTTGGGCGATGAGTTGCCCTATGCGAGCACCGTAGAAATTGAAGCCTTTGAGCAAACGGGGAGGTTACGGCGAATTGCCGCAATTATTTGGGTTGAGCGGCCCGGGCAGCGGCGCATTGTCATTGGTGAGGCGGGTTCGCGTGTTAAGCAAATTGGTGCGGGCGCACGGCATGAGATGGAGCGATTATTTGATGCGCGGGTCTATTTAAAACTTTGGGTAAAAGTGCGCGAAGGTTGGTCTGATGATGCCCGCATGCTTCAGGCCTTGGGGTATACCCAGCACCAATGAGCGCGGCGGGCCGAGATGCCTCATTGGAGCCTGCGTTTGTGCTCCATACCCGGCCTTATCGCAATACGAGTTTGCTGCTAGAAGTGCTATCACGTGTGCATGGCCGGGTGGGATTAGTTGCCAAGGGTGTCCGTGGAGGGCGTTCGCGAACAGCCGGTCTACTCCAACCCTTTCAACCATTAGCGCTATCGTGGCGGCTAAGAGGCGAAATGGGCACTCTCCAACAGGTCGAGAGCGCTGGGCCGGCTTTGCCGTTGCAAGGACGTCGGCTTGTCAGTGGTTTGTATGCCAATGAACTACTCATGCGGGTGCTTGGCCGAGAAGATCCGCATCCTGGGTTGTTTGAAAATTATGTCCGCTTAATTGATGCCTTAGCTGCCAATGAACCAGAGGCGCCTGCTTTGCGAACTTTTGAGCGTGATTTGCTGGGTATGTTGGGCTATGGCCTATCACTTAGTGCTGACCGTCAAGGCCACCGACTGGTGCCCGAGCAACGGTATCGGTACGATCCACTTAATGGTGCGATACCGGTCACAGACTCCCAGACGAGCGGCGTGGTGATGATTGGTCAGCATCTTATTAATTTGGCAAAAGATCCGATGAGTGCTGAGACGGCAAAAGCGACCCGCGCATTAATGCGAGCTGCACTGGCGCCGCATCTTGGCGGACGGCCGCTAAAAACCCGCGAGCTCTATGCTCGCTATCCGGTACAAGGAGATAACGACGATGGGCCATCATCAGGGCAGTCTTGAACCCCTATTAGGCGTGAACATCGATCATGTTGCGGGGCTTCGGCAAGCCCGCGGTACGCGCTATCCCGACCCTATTTTTGCTGCACAGCTTGCTGAGCAAGCCGGTGCTGATGCCATTACGGTGCATTTACGCGAAGACCGTCGGCATATTGTTGACCGAGATATAGACCGTCTCGCGCAAACCCTACAAACCCGCATGAATCTGGAAATGGCAATAACGGATGAAATGATTGCCATTGCCGAGCGTATTCAACCGGCTGACTGTTGTTTAGTGCCGGAGCGGCGTGAGGAATTAACAACAGAAGGCGGTTTGGATGTTGCGGGAGACCCCGAGCGTTGTCGTCAAGCTTGCCAAGCACTTAGCAAAGCGGGGATTCGGACGTCGTTGTTTATTGACCCAGAGCCTGATCAGTTGCATGCCGCGCAAGCCGCCGGCGCACCCGTTGTAGAACTGCACACCGGTGCATTTGCCGATGCCACGGATAATGCAACAATCCATGCCGAATTCCAGCGTATTCATAAAGCGGCACAGCTTGGCCAATCCCTGGGGCTGCAAGTCAACGCAGGACACGGATTGCACTATCATAATGTCGCGCCGATTGCGGCATTAGCGGAAATCACGGAACTCAATATTGGTCACGCCATTGTTGGGCGTGCGGTATTTACCGGTCTAGAAGTAGCCGTCCGCGAGATGAAGCGTCTTATTCGTGAGGCTCGGCATTGAGCATTATTGGCATTGGCACCGATGTGGTTGCTGTTGAGCGAATGTTGCGTATGCATCAAGCGCATGCTGAGCGGCTGGCGGTTCGCTTGTTAGCTGGCGCGGAAATTCCGGAGTATGAGCGCGCCCGAGTCAGCAAGACCGGCGCGGCTGCGTTTTTGGCCCGTCGGTTTGCGGCTAAAGAGGCAGCCGCTAAAGCGCTTGGTTGCGGTATTGGTGCTCGCGCTGGATTTCGCGATTTGATCGTCGAGCACTATCCGAATGGTGCACCCCGATTAGCATTTAGTGGTGCTGCACGGGATACTGCTGATCGCTTAGGAGTCAATCAGGCGCATATCAGTATCACCGATGAGCAAACGCATGCCGTTGCGTTTGTCGTGCTTGAGAACTAGCGCCCGTTAGGGAGCCTCAGGCAAGACATGTTCGAGCCACTGCGCATTCAGCCGATCACTCAGCCGGTTTTGCTGCTGACGCGCGGCTAAGTTATCTAAATCAATCCAAGTTAATGGCTGATCTTGACCCGCGCAGGAGAAAACCGGTCGGGTGCGTTTGCCAGTCTCCGGGTCAATTTGCCATTGTAAGCATTGCGCGCAAACGCCTTGCATCATGCATTGCATTGGGCTGCCAACCGTTCCAAATGCGTCGCATTGCGCAGCCACCATGCCCTTGAGATCACCTTTTACCGCCGCTTGAAAGCCTTTTAATAGGCCGGTTCCGCCCATAACCATTATGCGATCAACGTCACTCAGCGGAATGCCGCCCTCGGCTGGACCAATCTCACCGGCGCCATAACGCTTAACCACCTCAATCATGTCGGTCGCTTGTAGACTGCTATCTTGCGGGCGCCGTGGTTCGATTAGCGTGTCTTTGGCGGTGCACCAGATGATTTGGTCGGCACCGGCTTCCAGCTCATCTTGATGATCGATATCCCCTGGGCTACCAAATGCAGCGACATAGAGCACGCGATTACCGGCTGCACGCAATGCCGCACCAATATCTAGCATCACCGCGGCTCCCCAGCGTCCGGCAACCACCATGATTGTACGTCCGGTTGGCATGTCAGTTGGCGCGCCGGTTGGCCCCATAAGAACGACCGGATCTCCCGCTTGTAAGCGTCCTACGAGGCGTGGCCCAGCGCCCCATTGCAATACCATAAGACGAATACAATCATTTTTTACCCCAGTGCCAGAGACCGTGATAAGCGGGATTTGCAGGCGTGTGTTCTCAACCACGGGAGAGAGTGATTCAAAGGTCTGCAGGCGGAAGAATTGGCCGGCTTTGAAGTTACGTGCAGCCATTGGTGCGCGCACCCAGACTTCGACCATGGCAGGGTTATCGCTGCGTACCTCAACCACTCGTGCCGTTAATAGGTCATCGATACGAGTGAGAAACTGCTGATGGGGTTCATCGCTGCCGGGTAGCTCATGGTCCATCGCCGCGATCACATAGGGGTAAGTGCGCATGCCCGAGGCAATCGCCTTAACCACACTGCCATGAAAAGCCGGATGCGTATCGCCAATAAATGTCACACGCCGACCGCCCTCGCTATAGGAGGTAAATGGGCCAAACATATTAGATTTACAGTGTTCAGCATCTGCCACCGGTTCAAGGCCCTGATCGGTGGAGTGATGCGGCAAAAAGTGATTCCCCTCAAGAGCAAAGGTCTCGCTATGTTCGCGCTCGTAAATGGTATTAGGCACGGTGCCGGCGGCAATGAATATCGCCCGTGCCGGTAGCGTTCGTTTAGCGCCAGTCGGTACCCATTTGCCCTCTTGCGCGCAGAGCTCGCGGCATACTAAACCGCTGACATGCGCATAGTCATCGAGCTGGGCATGCAAGGGCTCAAGGCCCTCAGCATAGAATAAGCCCTCTTCGGTCGCCTTTGTGACCTCTTCGTGGTTGCGCACATAGGCCGGCGAATCTGACATCCCTTTACGATAGGCAACGGTGACACCGCCCCAAGCTCGAATAAGGCCGTTGAAATCTGGCTTGCGAGCAGCCGTTTCTGCAGCGCGGCGCTCTGCACGAACCGCTTTACCGTGCGTAAGAAACTCCGCTAGCGTTGCCTGATCCTCATCGTTCATGCCAGCGGTCATAGCCGCTTCACCCAGCTGCGCGCTTAAGCGTTCATAGCGAGTGAGGATTTTTTCAACTTGTTTGATGTAGTAAGCCTGTACCTCAGTGGCGGTATCGATGCCTGTGAGTCCACCACCAACGACAACGGCAGGTAAGCGGACTTGTAGGCTTGCCAGTGAAGAGGATTTAGCCGCGCCAGTTAGCTGCAACGCCATTAAAAAGTCACTTGCTTGGCGCATACCGCGTGCCAGACTATTGCCCATGTTGACTACGCGCGGCAGACCAGCACCGGTGGCATTGACGACATGATCAAATCCCAGTGCCCAAGCATCTTCAAGCGTGACTGTGCCGCCTAGGCGAACCCCACCATAAACTTTGAAATTCTCGCGACGAGCGAGGGTGAGGTAAATGAGTTTAAGGAAATTTTTATCCCAGCGCACGGTAATACCGTATTCGGCAACGCCACCAAAACCGAGCAAAATTCGCTCATCCAAATCCTCTTGCAGATCGGCCCAGCGTTCAACGGGCGCATTGAGTAGCGTCTCTGGCAGCGGTTCGATCTTAAGGCCATCAACACCGACAACAGCTGTGCCAGTCATGGTCAGATGATGCGCGATGGTAAAACCAGCTGGCCCCATGCCGGCGACTAAAACCCGTCGATTATTATTGCGTTTTTGCAGGTACTGCTCGCGGCGCAGCGGGTTCCAGCGTGTCAGGAGGTGATAAATTTCAACCCCCCAAGGTAAGTCGAGCGCATCAGTAAGGACACCCGTTTCAATCTGCGGGATATCAACCGCATCTTGTTTTTGATAAATGCAGCCTTTCATGCAGTCATTACAAATACGATGCCCGGTTGCCGGTGCCATGGGGTTGTCGACCATAATCATGGCTAAGGCGGCGAGGTTATAGCCCTCACGCCGTAGGACATGCATTTCTGAGATTTTCTCTTCTAACGGGCAGCCAGTAAGCGCAACGCCCAGAGGGTCATGCTTAAAGCCAAGCTCGGGTTCGGTTTTTTTCTCAGGAAATCCTCTAGAGCAAAAATCGCCCTCGTGATCGTGGCAGTAGATACAGTAATGCACTTCGCTTTGTATATGGCGAGCGTCCATACGCGCATCGGTAAGGGAAAAGCCATCGCGCGCTCGATGTTGATCTGCTGGTGCCTCGAGACGAGTGATGCCATCCATTTCGATGCGTTCTGTCGGTACAAGCGCAAAATGATCAATGCGCTCGGGGAGTTTAAAGCTCGCCCAGCCCGCGACTCGCGCTTGGCCCTCTGGCGTGTGCCGAGCAAGCTTGCACCATGCAGTGAGTGTCGCAATGGCTTTGGCATTCTTCTCAGGGTCTTTAAGTAAAGCCATACCCATTTGCGCGATTGCTTTTTCTTCATCACCCTCGATAACGGAACCTAGACGCTTAACAAGCGCTGCATCGAGTTCACTAAATGACTGCTCAATCGGCTGGCGATATTTTTTAACCCGTTTTTGTACAAAGGCTTGTTTGAACTGCATTACGATGTCATGCGCAATGAGGGCGTCATGCTGCTGGGCCAGCGCATTTTCAATGCCAAATACGCGACCGATATAACCCTCGATATGCGGTGCAAGTGCAATGAGCAATTCGCTATTTTCGGTTCCTGGCAAATCAGTGTCGCGATCGCGATAGCTCAGGAGCCGTTCTAGCAGGCTTGGTGCCGCGGTTTTAAGCTCTTTAATAAAGCCCGCATCAAGCTGTTCAAGACCTTCCGGTGTTTGGAGGGTTTTGAAATCGAGGCCGTAGCGGCTAAGCGCAGCATTGAGATCCATAACGTCCTGGTAAAAGTGGTGCGAATAATAAGCGTAAGGATGCGCCTTGGCGGGCTTGGCAACAAGCCAAATGCCGTGCGGTTTTGATGATTATGTCGATGAATTTGAGGGGTCCATTGGCTCAAGCGACTCGATCGACTCCACTCGCGTGATAAGTTCACCGTGGCCGAGTTGGGTTTTTAATAATTCTCCCCGCGCGGTGTTTTGTGCATCAGAAAGAATGCGGCCATCGGTGAGGCGACGGACGATGGCATAACCGCGATGAACGGTTGCAAGCGGGCTGACCGCCTCGAGTGCCCGAGCGTTTTCCTGTACCCGGGCGCGATGGTGTGTCAGTCGCTCTACCACTGCGCTCGCGAGACGCTGGGCAAGTGTTGCGTTATGGATTTTGTGCTGTTCGATATTGCGTGCTGGGTTGCTCGCCTGAAGGGCTCGGAATAAGCCATCCACACGAATCGATTGATGGCGCAGGCGAGCGTTGCTGGCATGACTCAGGCGGCGTTCCAATTCATCGAGGCGTTGCGCACGATCATGCAGACGGCGCCCGGGGTGTTGGGCCGATAGGCGCTCGCTAAGGCGCGTGATCTGATTTCGACGTTCATTCCACTGACGTTGCAAGCTTTGGCCTAAACGCGAGCGCTGAGCTATTAATACTTGCTGAATAGACTGCGCATCCGGTGAGATTAACTCGGCGGCAGCCGATGGAGTGGCGGCGCGTTGATCAGCAACAAAATCACAGATCGAAACATCAACCTCATGCCCAACCGCGCTAATGACCGGTTGTGAACAAGCTACAACAGCGCGGGCTACTTGCTCATCGTTAAAGGCTTGCAAGTCCTCTAACGAACCGCCGCCTCGCGTGACAATCAAGACATCAACTTCCGCGCGTTGATCAGCGCGTGCAATGGCACTGGCAATATCATCTGCAGCGCCTTCACCTTGTACACGGACGGGGTAAATCAGCACGGGCAGAGCGGGGAAACGCCGTTTGAGAACACTTAGAATATCGCGAATGGCCGCGCCGGTCGCAGAGGTCACCACACCAATACGTTGCGGTAGGTCAGGGAGGGATTTTTTAAGCGCCGGATCGAATAGCCCCTCTGCGCTTAGGCGGGCTTTGAGGGCTTCAAACGCACGTTGTAGCGCACCATCGCCTGCAGGCTCCATATGCTCGGCGATGAGCTGATACTCACCGCGCGGGGCATAGAGTCCGAGACGCGCATGCAGTCTGACTTGAGCGCCATTCTCGGGTGAGAAACGCAGGCGTGATGCCCGATTACGAAATAGCGCGCAGCGTACCTGAGCCGCGCTATCTTTGAGGGTGAAATAGAAGTGACCGGACTGAGGCCGGGCTAAATTAGAGATTTCGCCTTCGACCCAAATCAGCGGGAAAGCCTGTTCAAGCAGGTTTTTCACGTCTTGATTGAGGCGTGAAACGCTGTAGATTTCCTGACCGAGCGGTTCTTCCATGCATTAAGCCTATCAGCCCCGTATAATGACCGGTTAATTTATTGATGCAAAAAGAGGACGTCATTATGCAAATTGCCCAGGAAGCGCTGACCTTTGATGACGTTCTTTTGTTGCCTGACTATTCAGAGGTCATGCCGCGCGATGTCGATCTCTCTACTCGGGTAAGTCGTGATATTACTTTGAATATCCCGCTGTTATCAGCCGCAATGGATACGGTGACTGAGTCTCGATTAGCCATTGCACTGGCTGAACAGGGCGGTATCGGTATTGTTCATAAAAGCATGAGTATTGCTGAGCAAGCCCGCGAAGTACGAATCGTTAAAAAGTTCGAAAGCGGAGTGATTAAAGAGCCGATCACGGTGACACCGAATTCGAGTATTCGTGATGTGCTCACGTTAATGGGCCAACACGGTATTTCTGGTGTGCCGGTGGTGGAGGGCGAAAAGCTCGTTGGCATTGTTACGAGTCGTGATTTGCGCTTTGAAACCCGGCTCGATTTGCCGGTTACCGCTGCAATGACACCAGAGGATCGTCTAGTGACTGTCCAGGAGGGCGCAGAGCGTGATGAGGTTCTGGGTTTACTGCATCGTCATCGGATCGAAAAACTCTTGGTCGTTAATCGTGACTTCAAGCTGCGCGGCATGATTACTGTTAAAGATATACAAAAAGCTAAAGACTTTCCGCAGGCCTGTAAAGATGAGCATGGTCAACTGCGGGTTGGCGCGGCTGTGTCGACTGGCGAGAATACCGAAGAGCGAGTGTCGGCGCTTGCCGAGGCCGGTGTCGATTTATTGGTTGTCGATACCGCGCATGGTCACAGTCGCGGTGTGCTTGATCGGGTGTCATGGATTAAAAAACATTTTCCTGGCGTTCAGGTCGTGGGCGGTAATATTGCCACGGCGGATGCCGCCCTTGCGTTAGTTAAAGCGGGCGCGGATGCGGTCAAAGTTGGTATTGGTCCTGGCTCAATTTGCACAACGCGGGTGATTGCTGGGGTGGGTGTGCCACAGGTCACAGCAATTGATAATGTCGCGACAGCGCTAAAGGGAAGCGATATTCCTGTCATTGGCGATGGGGGTATCCGTTACTCAGGCGATATGGCAAAAGCGATTGCCGCCGGCGCTCATTGCGTGATGATGGGCAGCATGTTGGCGGGCACTGAAGAGGCACCGGGTGAGGTTGAGCTGTTTCAAGGCCGTAGCTACAAGTCTTATCGAGGAATGGGCTCGATCGGAGCGATGGCTCGACATCAAGGATCCTCTGATCGGTATTTTCAAGACAATGCTGGCGATGTGGATAAGCTGGTTCCTGAAGGGATTGAAGGCCGGGTTCCTTATAAAGGCGCGATGAGTGCAATTGTTCATCAGCTATTAGGGGGGCTGCGGGCGAGTATGGGTTATTGCGGTTGTGCGGATATCTCAACGTTTCGCGCGGATGCAAAATTTGCACGCATTACCAACTCCGGTGTTCTCGAGGGGCATGTCCACGATGTGAGCATTACCAAAGAAGCGCCCAACTACCGCAGTAACTAACGATGATGAGCCAAGATATTCACGTTGAGCGTATCCTCATACTGGATTTTGGCTCTCAGTACACACAGCTTATTGCCCGTCGCATTCGTGAAGTTGGGGTTTACTGTGAGATTTTGCCTTGGGATGTTGATGATGCGCGGATTCAGGCGTTTGCGCCGGTTGGCGTCATCCTCTCAGGGGGGCCTGAGTCGGTTCATGAGGATGCGCTCACAACGCCGCGTATCGCTGATGCTGTGCTCGCGATGAACATCCCCGTGCTGGGTATTTGCTATGGCATGCAAGCACTCGCTCAGCAATATGGTGGTGTGGTTCAAGCCTCGAGTCACAAAGAGTTTGGCTATGCTGAGGTGCGCGCTCGCGGTCACTCAAATTTGCTTCGCGATATTGAGGACCGTAGCAATGCGAAGGGCCATGGTCTGCTCGATGTGTGGATGAGTCATGGCGATCGGGTGGCAGAGTTGCCAAAGGGCTTTAAGGTCATCGCTAGCACCCCAAGCGCACCCATTGCGGGGATTGGTGATGATGAGCGGGGGCTCTATGGCCTGCAGTTTCACCCTGAAGTGACCCATACCCCCCAAGGTGCGCGCATTCTTGAGCGCTTTGTCCGCGAGGTATGTGGCTGTCATGGACAGTGGACTGCCAATAATATTATCGATGATTTAATCGCCAGGGTGCGCGAAACCGTTGCCGGGGATAATGTTTTATTAGGGTTATCCGGTGGTGTTGACTCCTCGGTGGTGGCCGCCCTGCTGCACAAAGCCATTGGCGATCAATTAACTTGTGTGTTTGTTGATAACGGGTTGTTGCGCTTGAATGAGGGCGATGAGGTGATGCAGACCTTTGCCCGACACATGGGGATTCGGGTGATTCGTGTTGACGCTGAATCGCGTTTTCTTGATGCCTTAGCCGGTGAGTCTGATCCTGAGGCGAAGCGAAAAATAATCGGTCGGACTTTTATCGACGTTTTTGATGAGCAATCCACTGCGCTTGATAATATTCAGTGGCTTGCCCAAGGCACGATCTATCCGGATGTGATTGAATCGGCAGGATCGAGCTCTGGCAAAGCCCATGTGATTAAGTCGCACCACAATGTGGGTGGATTGCCTGAGCGTATGAATTTGCAATTGCTCGAGCCCTTGCGCGAGCTATTTAAAGACGAGGTACGTCGGATTGGCGTTGAGCTGGGGCTTCCGGCAGAGATGGTTTATCGGCATCCCTTTCCCGGGCCTGGATTGGGTGTAAGGATTTTAGGCGAAATCCACAAACACCATGCCGACTGTTTACGCCTTGCTGATGGCATTTTTATTGACGAGCTACGTGCTGCTGGTTGGTATCAGAAAACGAGTCAAGCGTTTGCCGTGTTCTTGCCAGTCAAGTCTGTCGGCGTCACTGGTGATGGACGGCGTTATGAATATGTGATCGCATTGCGCGCGGTCGAAACCGTGGATTTTATGACCGCTCGCTGGGCGCATTTGCCCTATGATTTTCTCGACCATGTCTCACGCCGCATCATTAACGAAATCGATGGTATTTCACGAGTGGTGTATGACATTTCTGGCAAGCCCCCGGCAACGATTGAGTGGGAGT
>Ga0102930_1000019_pt1 | contig 51849 bp, 50 predicted proteins | sample SalPon1_B_H2O_MG_FD_84514 | JGI IMG/M metagenome (GOLD analysis project Ga0102930, IMG submission 84514) | Salt pond water microbial communities from South San Francisco under conditions of wetland restoration - Salt Pond MetaG R1_B_H2O_MG | ecosystem: Environmental > Aquatic > Non-marine Saline... | reverse complement strand
GGCAAGCTGCGCGGCATGATGCCCTGGATCCAGGCCAATCAGCTCGTGGACCGGGACCGCAACTAGGCCCGGAGCGCCGCGATGCCGAAGCCGTCATGAGCGAGCGCCCGGAAAGCCCGCGTCGTGCGGGCCGCGGCATCTATCTGCTGCCCAACCTGATCACTACGCTGGCGCTGCTGTTCGGCTTTTACGCCGTGGTGGCCGCCCAGTCGGGCAGCTACGAGGCCGCCGCCGTGGCCATCTTTCTGGCCATGGGCATGGACGGGCTCGACGGCCGGGTGGCGCGCCTGACCAATACCCAGACCGAGTTCGGCGTGCAGTACGACAGCATCGCCGACATGGTCTCGTTCGGCATGGCGCCGGCGCTGGTGGTGTTTGTCTGGGCCCTCGACGACCTGGGCGCGCTGGGATCGATGTGGGACAAGCTCGGCTGGGTGGGGGCGTTCATCTACACCGCCTGCGCCGGGCTGCGGCTGGCCCGCTTCAACACCCAGGTGGGGGTGGCGGATAAGCGCTACTTCCAGGGTCTGCCCAGTCCCGCCGCCGCCGCGGTACTTGCCGGTCTGGTCTGGTCGGGGGACCGGCTGGAGTTCGGCGGCTGGCCCGCCGGGATCCCGGCGCTGATCCTGACCGTGACGGCGGGGGTGCTCATGGTCAGCAACGTGCGCTACGACAGCTTCAAGGAAATCGACTTCCGCTACCGCGTGCCGTTTGTCGCCATTGTGCTTGGCGTGATGGGTGTGGCGCTGATGTCGGTCCACCCGCCACTGGTGCTGTTCGGGCTTGCATTGACGTATCTGAGCTCGGGGCCGATTCTGACGGTGATCCGGCGACGCCGTCGGCGCCGACGCCGGCATGCGGGTTAGACTGAACCGACGATCACAGGTGAGGGCTGAGTGATGAGTGAAGCCGACCGGCTGACCATCTTTGACACGACACTGCGCGACGGTGAGCAATCCCCGGGCGCGTCCATGACCCGCGAGGAAAAGGTGCGTATCGCCCGGGCGCTGCAGCGACTGCGCGTCGATGTGATCGAGGCGGGGTTCCCCGCCGCCAGCCAGGGCGATTTCGAATCGGTCCGGGCGGTGGCCGAGACCGTCACCGAGGCGCGTGTGTGCGGGCTCGCCCGTGCCAACGAGCAGGACATCGATCGCGCCGGTGCGGCGGTGGCCCCGGCACCGGCGGGGCGCATTCACACGTTCATCGCCACCTCGCCGGTGCACATGGAAAAAAAGCTCCAGCTCCAGCCCGATGAGGTGATCGAGCGGGCGGTGACTGCGGTGGGTCGGGCGCGCAACCTCTGCGACGATGTCGAGTTTTCGCCCGAGGATGCCGGCCGCTCGGATCCGGACTTCCTCTGCCGCATCATCGAGGCGGCCATCGCCGCCGGGGCGACCACCATCAACATCCCCGATACCGTGGGCTACAACCTGCCCGCGCAGTTCGGCGGGCTGATCCGCGGGCTGCGCGAGCGCATCCCCAATGCCGACCGCGCGGTCTGGTCGGTGCACTGTCACAACGACCTGGGCCTTGCCGTGGCCAATTCGCTGGCCGCCGTGCGCGAGGGCGCCCGTCAGATCGAGTGCACCATCAACGGTCTGGGCGAGCGGGCCGGCAACGCCGCGCTCGAAGAAATTGTCATGGCCGTGCGCACCCGCCGCGATGATCTGCCCTGCGACACCCGCATCGAGACCCGCGAGATCGTGCCCACCTCGAAACTGGTGGCCAACATCACCGGCTTTCAGGTGCAGCCGAACAAGGCCATCGTGGGCATCAACGCCTTTGCCCACGAGTCGGGTATCCATCAGGACGGTGTGCTCAAGCACCGCGAGACCTACGAGATCATGCGCGCCGAGGATGTGGGCTGGGGCACCAACCGCATGGTGCTTGGCAAGCACTCGGGCCGCAACGCCTTCCGCAGCCGGTGCGACGAGCTGGGTATCCGCTTCGAGACCGCCGCGCAGCTGAACGAGGCCTTCCAGCGCTTCAAGGACCTGGCCGACAAGAAACACGAGATCTTCGATGAAGACCTCCAGGCCGTGGCGACCGAGGCGGTGGCGGCCATGGAAGAGGATCAGAGCGCCACGCTGGTGGCGTTTCGCTGCTGCTCGGAGACCGGCGAGACGCCGGTGGCCGAAGTGACCCTGCAGGTCGATGGCGAGGAGCGCCACAACCGCGCCGCCGGGGATGGCCCCGTGGATGCCGCGTTCAAGGCCATCGACGGTCTGCTCGGCGTACAGGCCGAGCTGCTGCTCTACTCGGTGAACAACATCACCACCGGCACCGACGCCCAGGGCGAGGTCACCGTGCGTCTCGAGCGTGGTGGCCGGGTCGTCAACGGCCAGGGCTCGGATACCGATATCGTCATTGCCTCGGCCAACGCCTATCTGAATGCCCTCAACCGCCTGCGCACCACCGGCGGGCGGACGCATCCGCAGACCGACGGCGTCTGAGCGGGCAAGGGCGCGGAGGCGGCATGATCGACCCGCGGCGCCGGCGGATGCTCGAGGAGATGGGGCTGACGGTGTGGCGCTCGCGGGCGCCGGCCGATCCGCCGGATGCGGCCACGGAGCCGGCCGAGCCCGACGCCGGGGCCGACGCCGCCTCCCCGGCACTTGACTGGGACGGCCTGCGCGCCGGGATCGAGGCCTGCCAGCGCTGCCCGTTGCATGCCACCCGCCAGCATGCCGTGCCCGGTGTCGGTGATCGGGCCGCGCGGCTGATGATCATCGGCGAGGCCCCGGGAGCCGAAGAGGACCGACGCGGCGAGCCGTTTGTCGGCCGCGCCGGGCAGCTGCTCGATGCCATGCTCGCGGCGATTGGCCTGAACCGGCACGACGGGGTGTTCATTACCAACGTCATCAAGTCCCGCCCACCCGAAAACCGCGACCCCGGTGCCGAGGAGATCGCCGCCTGCCGGCCCTGGCTGGACGCCCAGATCGCCCTGATACAGCCGGCCGTGATACTCGCCGTCGGCAAGGTGGCGGGGCAATCACTGACCGGCAGTCGCCAGCCCATGGGCAAACTGCGTGAGCACTGGCACGAGCTGGCCGCCGGCGGCACGCCGTTGCGTGCCACCTACCACCCGGCCTATCTGCTGCGCCGGCCCGAGGCCAAGGCGAAGGCCTGGGAGGATCTGCTGGCGGTGCGGCGGGCACTGCGCGAGGGCTCGGTATGACCGCCGCCCCCGTGGACTTTCTGCCGGTGATCCGGCCCATGCGCCGGCGCGATGTGCCCTCGGTGCATGGTGTGGAGATCAATGCCTACGGCTTTCCCTGGGCGCAGACCATCTTCCGCGACTGCCTGCGCATGGGCTACGAGTGCTGGGTGCAGCTGGCCACCGATCGCATCGTCGGGCACGTCGTGCTGGCCATGGGCCCGGGTGAGGCGCATGTACTCAACCTGGCGGTGCACCCCGACTGGCATGGCCAGGGGTTTGGCCGGGCGCTGCTCGATCAGGCGCTGGAGCGCGCCGAGCTGCTGGGCGGCGAGTCGGTGTTTCTCGAGGTGCGGCCGAGCAATGCCCCGGCCGTGCGCCTTTACAAACGGGCCGGCTTTCGCCGGGTAGGCCGGCGCCCGGGGTACTACCGGACCGACGAAGGCCGCGAGGACGCGCTGGTCATGCGTTATGACCTGCGCGAGGTCGCCCCGCTCGGGCGGCGATGAGAGCCGCCCCCGAGCGGCGTGGGGTGGTCTGGGCCTGGGCGCTCTATGACTGGGCCAACTCGGCGTTCGCGACAGTGGTCATGGCCGGGCTTTTTCCGATTCTGTTCCAAGACTACTGGAGCGCCGATGTCGATGCCGCGCGGGCCAACCTGCGTCTTGGCTGGGCCAACGGCCTGGCCAGCGCGGTGATCGTGGTGCTTGCGCCGCTTGCCGGGGCCATGGCCGATCGCGCGGGCCGCCGAAAACAGGCGCTGCTCGGGTTTGCGTTACCGGCCGCCGGCCTGACCATGGCGCTGGCCTGGGTGCCGGCCGGTGACAGTGTGCTGGCCGCAACGCTGTTCAGCCTGGCGGTGATCGGGTTCATGGCCGCCAACCTGTTCTACGACGCGCTGCTGGTGGGCATCGCGCCGCCGGCGCGCTGGCATGCCATCTCGGGCCTGGGATTCGGTGTCGGCTATCTGGGCGGCGGTCTGGTGTATCTGGCCTGCGTGCTCGCCATCCTCCACCCCGCCATGCCGGGGTTTGCCTCGGCCACCGAGGCGGCCCTCGGCGCGTTCATCGTCACCGGGCTGTGGTGGACGGTGTTTGCCCTGCCGCTGGCTTTTCAGGTGCCCGAGCCACCGCGCGAGGGCGGCGGCGCCGCGGGACTTGCCGGCGGCCTGCGTCAGCTACGCGCGACGCTCTCCCACCTGCGCGCCTATCGCCCGGTATGGCTTTTTCTGCTGGCCTATTTCCTCTACATCGACGGGGTGGGCACCACCATTCGCATGGCGGTGGCCTACGGGCGATCGCTCGGGTTTGCCCAGACCGATCTGATGCTCGCCCTGCTGATCACCCAGTTCGTGGGGTTTCCGGCGGCGCTGCTGATGGGGCGGGTGGGCGAGCGTCTGGGGGCGCGGCGCGGCATCCTCATGGGCCTGGCGCTCTACATTGGTATCGCGCTGTGGGGGGCGTTCATTCAGGCGGCGTGGGAGTTCTATGCCATCGCCGCGCTGGTGGGCGTGGCCCAGGGCGGTGTGCAGGCGCTCAGCCGTTCGTTCTACGCGGGGCTGATCCCCGCCGAGCGCGCCGGCGAGTTCTTCGGCTTTTACAACGTGCTCGGCAAGTCCGCCGCTCTGATCGGCCCACCCCTGTTCGGTGCTCTGGGGGTCTGGCTGGGGGATGTGCGCTACTCGATGATTGCGCTGGTTGCGTTTTTTCTGGGGGGCGGGCTTATACTCTCGCGCATCAGATCCAAGGAGGATGCGCCGCGATGAACGACCCGCAACACGCCGACCAGCGCCCGGCCCGCGTCTCGCTGTGGCAGGCCATCAAAAGCACGGCCGCCGCCGCCTTCGGGGTGCAGACGGAGTCGGCACGCCAGCGTGACTTTACCCACGGCAACCCGGCGCATTTCATTATCGCCGGGCTGCTCTTTACCGTTGTGTTCGTGGTGGTGCTGGTGGTGATCGTCAACCTGGTGCTGAGCCAGGCCGGCTAGTCCCGCCGGCGCCCAGCGCCGCCATCACCGCAACCCCCAGGGCCGAGGCACCGAGCGCGCCCGCAAATGGCCCCAGAGTGGGGACACTGCCGGGAAAGCTCGCCACCTCAAGCCCCCCGGCCACGCTGCCGGTGGCGAGGGTGCCCGGGATCACGGCGCCGATCAGCCCGGCCAGGGCGCCCACCAGCGCCGCCCGGGGCGAGACCCGGTCCAGGAGCCCGCTCAAAAGCGGGATTACGGCGGTGGCACAGAGCAGATCCGCAATCAGGAACAGCCGCAGCACCGAGATCTGCTGCCAGGCGAGCAGCACCACCGGGATCATTAACAGCGCCGACAGCCATCGGGCCCCGCGACGTTCGAGTCGGCCCGTTTCGGTAACGCCCAGCGACACCAGCGCGTTCTGCAGCGTATCCACCGACGAGGCCACCAGGGTGATGCCAAGCACCAGCGCCGGCAGCGTCAGCCACGCCGGGGCGTCGGCGATGAGCGCAAACAGCGGGATCGGCGGTGTGCCCAGAGGCAATCCGCGCCCGGCGGCCAGCAGCCCCGCACCGCCCAGCACCGCCACCACGGCGATGGTGGACAGTCCCCCGATCACCGCGCCGCGCCGCAGGGCGCCGTCGTCCCGGGCCGCCCACACCCGTTGCCAGTAGCCCTGGTGGAACAGGTTGGCGGCGGTGACCGCCAGGATCAGCGTCAGCGCCACCCCCAGGGCATCGCCAAGGGGCGGGGCGGGCAGGCTGGCCGGCGGCTCGGCCGGGCGCCCGGGCGCCAGGCCAAAGACCGTTGCGGCCACCAGCGCGATCAGCACGACCAGCAGTCCGGCCTGCGAGCGGTCGGTGACCAGGCTTGCGCGCAGGCCGCCGGCGGCGGTGTAGATCACCGTCGCGATGGCGACGGCGGTAATGGCATAGCGGCCGTCGGCATCCGAGAGCAGGCCGGTAATGGCGCCCACGGCGGTCAGCTCGGCGGCCAGAAAGCACAGCATGTAGAGTACCGACAGCGCCGCCACCCACGCCCGAAAGCCATGACCAAAGCGCCTCGCCGAGAATTCGGTCAGGCTGCGCCCGGCCGGCAGCCGCCGGCGGATGGCCGGGCCGATCAGCCCGAGGATGATGAATGGCAGCGCCGAGCCGACGGCATAGCCGGTCACGGCGACGGGGCCCACCACGGCACCGATCTCCGGCGGGGCAAACAGGATCCACGCCCCCATGCCCGAGGCCAGAAACGACAACCCCAGCGTGGTGCCGGTCTGCGTACGCCGGGCGGTGAGGTAGTCATCGAGACCGTGGCTGTGGCGGGCCCGCAGGCCAAGCAGGACAAAGACGATGAGCGCGGCGATGATCGCCGCGAGCGGGATGGTGAGCATGTCGCGCTTCCTCCGCCGGTACAAACCGGTTCAGGTTCCAGGGTCTGCGCGCGCCGGCGCACTCTCAGTCCGAAGACTCCCCTGGCGACGTGGGTTCAGATTGTGTGACGGAATGAGTATGCCGTGGGGGCGGTGGTCGTGCCAACCTGAATGGGGCAGGCTGAGCCAGTCAGGGTGAAACGGCGGGGGATCAATGCATAAAGGGTGGCGATGGGCCGGCGCGGCGCTTGGCCTGGCGCTGGGCGCCGCGGCGGCCGGGTTGCCGGTGTTCAACGGCTGGCAGGCCGAGCGCAACTGGCAGGCGCAGGTCGCGCAGGCGGATCGCGCGCTGTCGGCAGGCGCCGCGACCGGGGCAAACGCGCGCATTGTCGAGTATCGGCGCGGACTGTACCGCTCGACGGTCAGCACCGAGCTGGTGGTGCCCGCGGCGTTGCTCACGCCGGGCGGGCGCGAGTCGCTCGGCCTGACGGCGTCGGCATCGCTGCGCTGGGTGCTCGATCAGACCGTGCGGCATGGCTGGCGGGGCGTGCGCTTTGACGGGGATTTGCGCGCGGTGGGCGCGCTCGCCCCAGTGATGGCGCGGTTGGGTGGCGATGCCGCGCGCATCGGCGTGCGTGGCCGGCTGGGCTTTGACAGTCAGTCTCTGGTCATCGACGCCGGGCCACTGGCCGGGCGGACAGGGGGTGTTGATCAGTTGCGGCTTGAGGCGAACAGCGCGCTGGACCGCGCCGGCCGGTTGCAGGGTGATCTGCGCCTCACCGGCGAGGGGCTGGATCTGCCCGGTTTGCCGCGCGCCAACGGCCAGGCCGTGCTCCATGTCGAGCGGCTCGATACCGCGGCACTCAATCAGGGGGCGGCGGCGCCATGGCGCTCGACACTGGCGGCGCTGGCGGCCGGGGCACCGCGTTTTGCCCTGACCCGCCTTCGCCTTGAGACCGCCGACGGCGATGCCATGCATGCCACGGCAAACCTGCGCGTCCAGCCGTTACTGGCCGAGCGTCTGCGCGAGGGCGCGACCGGGATGGCGCTGTGGGAGGCGCTGCGTCTGGATACCGAACTGGTGATCGACCAGGCCATGGTCGAGGCCCTGCCCAACGAGGCGCAGGCCTGGTTGCACCAGGGCCGGGCGTTCGGCTTTCTGCGCCGCCGCGAGGGCACCTGGCGCCTCGCGCTGGCGCTTGAGGAGGGGCAGCTCCGGCTCGACGACTCCCCGCCGCGCTAGAGCTGCTCGACGCGGCGGATCTGCTCGTCGATGCGGGCCAGTGCCGACTCGGTTTCGGCCTGCTTGTCCCGCTCACGCTGGACAACCTCCGCCGGTGCCTTTTCAACAAACGCAGCGTTGTTGAGCTTGCCGCCGGTGCGGGCGAGGTCGTCGGCCAGTCGGGTGCGGGCCTTTTGCAGCCGCGCCAGCTCGGCATCGCGATCGATCAGCCCGGCCATGGGCACGCGGATCTCCAGCGTATCCACCAGCGCCAGCGCGGACTCCGGTGCCTGATCGTCGGGGCCGATGAAGTCGATCGACTCGAGCCGGCCGAGAAAATCCAGCGCCGCGCGATGTCGGGCGACGCGCTGCCGGTCGCTGTCATCAGCGTTCTGCAGGATCACCGGCAGGCGCCTGCCGGGGGCGATGTCCATCTCCCCACGAATCCGGCGGATGCCGAGGACAAAGCGCTGCAGCCAGTCGATCTCGGCCTCGGCCTCGCTGTCGATCCGCTCGGCATCGGCGATGGGGAAGGCCTGGGTCATGATCGTATCGCCCGATAGACCGGCCACGGGCGCCACGCGCTGCCAGATCGCCTCGGTGATGAACGGCATGATCGGGTGGAGCAGTCGCAGCAGTGCCTCGAGCACCCGCACCAGGGTAAAGCGCGTGCCGCGGGCCTGCGGTGTGTCGCCATCGCCCTGCAGGGCGGGCTTGCTGAGCTCGAGATACCAGTCGCAGTACTCGTCCCAGGTGAATTCGTAGATGGCCTGAGCGGCCAGGTCCAGGCGGTAGCTCTGGATGGCCTGGTTGACCGTCTGCTCGGTGCGCTGAAGGCGGCTGACAATCCAGCGCTCGGCGGTGCCATAGGCCATCTCGCCGGCGTCGATCGCCTCGAGCCGGTCCTCGGTGTTCATGAGCACGTAGCGCGCGGCGTTCCAGAGCTTGTTGCAGAAGTTGCGATAGCCATCCACCCGGCCCATGTCAAAGACGACGTCGCGGCCGGTGGTGGCAAGGCTTGCAAAGGTAAAGCGCAGGGCGTCGGTGCCGTGCTCGGCGATGCCCTCGGGGAAGGCCTCGCGGGTCTGTGCCTCAATGGCCGGCGCGCGCTGGGGCTGCATCAGCCCGGTGGTGCGCTTTTTGACCAGCGATTCCAGGTCGATGCCATCGATGATGTCCAGCGGGTCGAGGACGTTGCCCTTGGACTTGGACATCTTGGCGCCGCCGCTGTCGCGCACCAGCCCGTGGATGTAGATCTCGCGGAACGGGACCTCGCCACGGAACTTGAGCCCCATCATGATCATCCGCGCGACCCAGAAAAAGATGATGTCAAAGCCGGTGACCAGCACGCTGGTGGGGTAGAAGCGATCGAGCTCGCGGGTCTCCTCGGGCCAGCCCAGCGTCGAGAACGGCCACAGCGCCGATGAGAACCAGGTATCAAGCACATCCTCGTCCTGGCGCAGCGTGCGCTCGGTGCCCAGGCCGTAACGGGCCCGCACTTCGGCCTCGTCGTGCCCCACATAGACCTCGCCGGCGTCGTCGTACCAGGCCGGGATGCGATGGCCCCACCACAGCTGGCGGCTGATGCACCAGTCCTGAATGTCCTCGAGCCAGTTGTAGTAGGTCTTGGTCCAGTTATCAGGCACAAAACGGATGTCGCCGTTACGCACCGCCTCCAGTGCCGGGCGGATGATTTCGCGCCAGCCGCCCGGCCGGCCGTCGGCCTGGGTCTCGCGGGTCAGATCGACAAACCACTGCCGGGTCAGAAACGGCTCGACCACCACGCCGGTGCGATCACAGCGCGGTACCATCAGCCGATGCGGGTCGATGCCATCGAGCAGGCCGGCGGCCTCAAAGTCGGCCACCACCCGATCGCGGGCCTCATAGCGATCCAGCCCCTGGTAGGCGGCCGGCGCGTTGGCGTTAATGCGGGCCTCTTCGGTGAGGATGTTGATGGGTGTGCAGCCGTGGCGCAGGCCGACCTCGTAGTCGTTGAAATCGTGCGCGGGCGTGATCTTGAGGCAACCGGTGCCAAATGCCGGATCCACGTAGTCGTCGCCGACAATGGGGATCTCGCGGTCTACCAGCGGCAGGCGCACCCGCTGACCGATCAGCGACTGATAGCGCTCATCATCCGGGTTCACGGCCACGGCGGTGTCGCCGAGCATGGTCTCGGGCCGGGTGGTGGCCACCACCAGCCACTGGTCGCTGCCGACGATCGGATAGCGCAGCCGCCAGATATGGCTCTGCTCTTCGGCCGACTCCACCTCCAGATCCGAGACGGCGGTCTGCAGGACCGGGTCCCAGTTCACCAGCCGCTCGCCGCGGTAGATGAGCCCCTCATGGTAGAGCTGCACGAACACCGCCTCGACCGCTTCGGAAAGCCCCTCATCCATGGTGAAACGCTCGCGGGACCAGTCCACGGACGCGCCCAGCCGGCGCATTTGGTTCTGGATAGTGCCGCCGGAGCGTGCCTTCCACTCCCAGATCTTCTCCACGAAGGCCGCCCGCCCCAGCGCGTGGCGATCACCGCCCTCGGCATTGAGCTGGCGCTCGACCACCATCTGGGTGGCAATCCCGGCATGATCGGTGCCCGGCTGCCAGAGCGTGTTATAGCCCGCCATGCGGTGATAGCGCACCAGCACGTCCATTAGCGTGTCCTGAAAGGCGTGGCCCATGTGCAGGGTGCCGGTGACGTTGGGCGGCGGGATCATGATGCAGTAGGGATCCCCCGCCCCGTCGGGCTGGAAATAGCCCGCCTGCTCCCATTGCGCATACCAGTGGGACTCGATACGGGCGGGGGTGTAGGTTTTTTCCATGGGCGGTGAGCGCTCCTAGTGGTCGATGCGGTGAGTCTGGGGAACGACGCCGGCCTGCTGGTAATCGCGGTATCGCGCGCGGCCAGCCTGACGGGTCGGCTCGTCAGCGGTGATGATTTCGGCGACGCGCTCGCGCTGCTGCCAGTCGGCGGCCAGCGAGCCGGCCAGATTGATCAGCAGGCCGCCGGGGCTGGCGGCCTCGTTGATGACGATGGGGTTGTCACCATCGAGCGGGCGGGTGCCGTGAGGGATGAAGCTTGCCTCGTCAAAGGTCCACAGGGCGGTGTCGAGCTGCTCGGTCATGGCGGTATCGGCGGTTCGGATCCACACCGAGACGCCCTCGCGCCAGGCACGCGCCGCCAGCCGACAGCAGAAAGGCGTCCGGCGGGCGGGATCCGCTTGATCCAGAATGTAGAAATCGACGCGCGGCATCATTGGCTCCGACGCTGTACCATGACCCGGTCACGGCGATCCGGCATGGACACGACCCCATTGCATAAACCGCTACAGACTACCGCAGGCACAGGGCCACTGTCGTGGTCGTGAACCGCCTCACCCGCTATGTAGGCCGCGAGGTGCTGCTCGCCTGGCTGGGTGTGACGGTGGTGCTCGTGGTGGTGCTGCTCACCAATCGGCTGATCCAGTTCATGGCCGATGCCGCCAGCGGCGATATCCCGCCCCAGGTGATCTTTACCCTGCTGGGGCTCAAAGCCGTCGCGAACCTGGGCGTGGTCCTGCCGGGGAGCTTTTTCCTGGGCTGTGTCATGGCCCTGGGGCGGCTGTACCGCGACTCCGAGATGACCGCGCTGGCCGGTTGCGGCATCGGCCCGACGCGGGTGTCTACCGGGCTGTTCGCGCTGGCCCTGCCGCTTGCCGTGGGGGTGGCCGGCCTGTCGCTGTCACTGGGGCCGGCGGCCGAGCGCCAGGCCGACGCGGTGCTTGCCAATGCCGAGCAGCAGGCCCGCTTTGCGGGGGTGCAGCCGGGCCGGTTCGTCAGCCCCGATAACCGGCTGACCCTGTATGTCGAGCGCATCGGTGAGGACGGAACCCTGCATGGCGTCTTCGCCGAACGCCGCGTTGATGGCGGTCGCCAGATCTGGGTGGCCGCACGCGGCCGGCGCCAGATCGATGGCGTGGCCCCCGGCGAGTTTCTGGTGCTCGAGGACGGCTGGCGCTACGACGGGCGGGCCGGGGAGGCGGCCTGGCGGGTCATGGACTATGCCGAACACGGGGTGCGCATCGCCCGACCGGAGCCGGTACAGCCCGGAGTCGGCCGCGATGCCGAGCCGTTGGCGTCGCTCCGGGCGAGTGATGCGCCCGGGGCCCGCGCGGAACTGCAGCGGCGCTTGTCGTTTCCGCTGATGGTGCTGGTGCTGGCGCTGGGTAGCCTGCCGCTGGCGCGCAGCGACCCGCGCAGCGGCCGGTATGGTCGGGTCGTGACCGCGGTGCTGCTGTTCATGATTTACTTCAACCTGATCTATACCGCGAGCGACTGGATGGCCACCGGCGCGATGCCCGGCTGGCTGGGTGTGAGCTGGGTGCACGCGCTGGCGCTGTGCATGGCGGCCGCCGCACTCGCGCGCGGGCAGGGCCGGCAGTGGCGCTGGCCGGGGAGGCGGCCGGCATGATCCGCCTGGACCGAACCATTGCGGCCACTGTTCTGGTGGGAGCGGTCATGGGGCTGGTGGTTATCGTCAGCCTGAGCTTTGTCTTCGAGTTCATCGACGAGGCCGATGACATTGGCCGGGGTGACTACGACCTGGCGACCGCCATGGCCGTGGTGGCGCTTTCCATGGTCCAGCGCGCCTACGAGGCTTTCCCCATGGCGACACTCATCGGGGCACTGGTCAGCCTGGGAGCGCTCGCCGCGCGCAGCGAGCTGATCGTGATGCGCGCCGTGGGCCGGTCCGTGGGGCAGATCGCCCGGGCGGTGGTGGTGGCCGGCATTGGCCTGGCGCTACTGGCCGGGCTGATCGGCGAGTTTATCGCGCCACCGGCCAATCAGCTCGCCCAGAACCTTCGTGCCGAGGCGGCCGGCGGTCGTATCGGGGCTACCGGGGCGGGCCTGTGGGCTCGGGATGGTGACTACCGCCTGCGCATCGATCGGGTGGTGCGCGCGGATCTGCTTGCCGGCGTGCGGGCCTACGAGATCGACGGCAACACCCTCACCCGCATCGTGACCGCCCCACGGGCGCGCTACGTGGACGGCGGCTGGCAGTTGCGTGACGCCCGGGTTACTGCGCTGGAGGGGTTTCCCGTGCGCGTCCGGGAGCACGCGCGATTGAGGCTGGGCGGGGAGCTGCGTCCGGCCACCCTCGAGGTGGTGGTGCAGGAGTCCCGCAGCCTGCCGGCCCGGGAGCTGATCCGCTACATTGGTTATCTGCAGGCCAATGATCTCGACAGCGCGCGCTATGAACTGGCGCTGTGGGTCAAGTTCGCCACGCCGCTGGCCACCGTGGTGATGCTGTTACTGGCGGTGCCACTGGTGTTTGGCTCGCAGCGCAGTACCGGCGTGGGCCAGCAGGTGTTCCTGGGTGTGCTGATCGGACTGGCATTTTTCCTGCTCAATCGGTTTCTCGGCAATGCCGGTCTGGTCTACGGCCTGCCGCCGTCGGTCAGCGCGCTGGCGCCCACGGTCTTGTTCCTGATGGTGGCATTGGTGGCGCTGCGGCGGGTGCGCTGAGCGCGCTGGCGGGTGGCGTTAGCGCCGCCTGGGCTCGAGCACCAGATAGGTCCGTGAAAGCCGGTCGTGCCAGGTCAGTCCCTGGCGATCGAAAAGCGCCCAGAGAAAGCCGATCCCCGCCGGCAGCCAGGACAGCAGGGCAGTCACAAACCGATGGCTCGCCGCGCGTGGCGTCACCCGATCGCCCCGGGCATCCACCAGCTGCAGGCGCCAGGCCCTCATCCCCAGCGTTTGACCGCCCCAGACCCAGAAGCCGATGAAAAACGCGTAGGCGACGGCCAGCAGGTATAAGCGAAACAGCCCGTCGCCGGCCGGCGCCGCCGCCCCGCCCTGAAAGGCAATCCACAACGCCCCGGCGCCCATCCACAGCGCGATCAGCAGCAGGCCGTCGTAGAGGATGGCGGCCAGGCGGCGCAGCAGGCTGGGGCGTTGCTCGAGCGGGAAGGGCATGAGCTGTCCGAGAAGGAGGTGGTGCTCCCACGGGGATTTGAACCCCGGTTTCCGCCTTGAGAGGGCGGCGTCCTTACCGCTAGACGATGGGAGCGTGGGCTGTTCGGGACGACGCCGCGTTATTGATCGGCGTCTCCAGCGCAGCCTGTTATTATACGGCCTCGACACTGTTGTACAAGAGGCCGAGTTCAGACCGTGACTGTCCCGCAAGCCCGGGGAATCGACCCCACCCTCATCACCCGCGATCAGCATGTGATCTCGCGGGCGAAGATCAGTGACAAGGCGCTGAGTGTGCTCTATCGGCTGAAAAACGCTGGTTACGGCGCCTATCTGGTGGGCGGCGGCGTCCGGGATCTGTCGCTTGGCCGCGAGCCCAAGGACTTTGACGTGGCCACCGATGCCACGCCGGACGAGGTCAAGGCGCTATTCCGTAACTGCCGGCTGATCGGCCGGCGGTTTCGGCTGGCGCATGTCCACTGGGGCCCGGAGATCATCGAGGTGGCGACGTTCCGCGCGCTCACACCCGATGCCGATACCGACGACGATGATCATGTGGTTGAGGACGGCCGAGTGCTGCGGGACAACGTCTACGGCACCCTCGAGGAAGATGCCCTGCGGCGCGATTTCACCATTAATGCGCTCTACTACAACATCGCCGACTTTTCGGTGGTCGACTATGCCGGCGGGATGGCCGATCTGCAGGCCGGCCGGCTGCGGCTGATCGGTGATCCGGCCATGCGCTATCGCGAAGACCCGGTGCGCATGCTGCGCGCGGTGCGCTTTGCGGCCAAGCTGGGCTTTACCATCGATACCGCCACCGCCGCCCCCATCCCGCGCATGGCCGATCTGCTCGATGATATTCCGCCGGCACGCTTGTTCGACGAGGTGCTCAAGCTGTTCATGGCCGGCCAGGGCGTGGAGACCTTCGAAGCGCTGCGCCATCACGGCCTGTTCCGGTACCTGTTCCCGGCCAGTGACACTGCGCTGGATGACGACGACCACGGCCAGCTCATCACCTTTGTGGCGCGGGCGCTCGAGAGCACCGATCAGCGCGTCAACAATGACCGCCCGGTGACGCCCGCGTTCCTGTTCGCGGCGCTGCTCTGGCCGGCCATTCTCGGCCAGCTGCCGGCCGCGCGACTTGAGCCCGGGGTCCACTCGGAGCTTTTCGAGCAGTCGGTCACCGAGGCCCTCGAGCGCCAGCTCCGGCAGGTGGCCATTCCCAAGCGCTTTGCTCTGCCGATGCGAGAGATCTGGGCATTGCAGCCGCGCTTTCACTCGGCCTCCGAAAAAAAGGCGCGGCGGCTGTTCGCGCATCCACGCTATCGGGCGGCCTATGACTTTCTGTTGCTGCGCCGCGAGGCCGGGCTGGTCGACCCGGAGCTTGCCGATGCCTGGCAGCGCTATACCGAGAGTAGCGAGGAGGCCCCGCCGCCAACGCCGTCACGCCGGCGGCGGCGCGGCGGACGTCGGCGCGGCCCGCCGCCCGGGGCGGGAGACGAATGAGCCGGGCGTTTGTCGGCATCGGCAGCAACCTCGATCAGCCCGGTGCGCAGGTGCAGGCGGCCATCAAGGCCCTGGACGGGCTGACCGGGACGCGCTGCGTGACGGCGTCGCGGCGCTATCACAACCCGCCTATGGGCCCCGCCGACCAACCGGACTATGTCAACGCGGTGGCAGGCCTCGAGACCCGTCTTGCCCCCCACGCACTGCTTGCCGAGCTGCAGGCGCTGGAAGCAGCCGCCGGGCGGGAGCGCACCGGCGAGCGCTGGGGGCCCCGGCCGCTCGATCTGGATCTGCTCAGCTATGATGATCGGCGCCTCAACGGCGCGATCCTCACGCTGCCGCACCCGGGGATTGCCGAGCGGGCCTTCGTGCTGGTGCCGTGGGCGGAGATCGCCCCGGAGACCCGGATACCGGGGCTGGGCCGCGTGCGGGATTGCGCGGCCGCGCTGAATGCCGCTGAATTGCGGGTGGAGGAGGACTGAAGCCATGACTCAAGCGCTTACGCTGTCGACCCTGCGCCGGATGAAAGCCGATCAGGCGCCCATTGTTGCCCTGACGGCCTACGACTACAGCTTTGCCCGGCAGCTCGATGCGGCCGGCGTTGATGTGGTGCTGGTGGGCGACTCGCTGGGGATGGTCATGCAGGGCCACGCAAGCACCGTGCCCGTCACGCTGGACGACATGGTCTACCACACGCGGTGTGTCGCGCGGGGGCTCGAGCGGGCCTATCTGATGGTGGATCTGCCGTTTCTCAGCGATACCGATGACCGGGCCGCCCTTGCAAGCGCCGCCCGCCTGATGAAAGAGGGCGGCGCGGATATGGTCAAGATCGAGGCGCATGCCGCCCAGGCGCCCATGGTCGAGGCCCTTGCCCGGGCGGGTGTGCCCGTCTGCGCGCATTTCGGGCTCCGTCCGCAGCGGGTCGGCCAGCTCGGCGGCTACCGTGTGCAGGGCCGCGACGAGGCCGGCGCCCGGCAGGTGCTCGACGACGCCCGGGTGCTCGAGGCGGCGGGTGCCGATGTGCTGCTGGTTGAGTGCCTGTCGGCTGCCGTGGCCGCCCAGGTGCGCGGGCAGACCTCGCTGCCGCTGATCGGTATCGGCGCGGGGGTGGATTGCGACGGCCAGATCCTGGTGCTCCAGGACATGCTGGGGATTACGCCCGGGCAGCCGCCGCGTTTCAGTCATGATTTTCTTGCCGACACCGGCCGCATTCAGGACGCCCTCGAGGCCTATGTCTCCGCGGTGCGGACGTGGCAATTTCCCCAGCCGCAGCACACGTTCGAGTAGCCCATGCAGGTCAGTCCCGATGCCGCCGCCCTGCGCGAGCAGATCGCGCAGTGGCGCCGCAATGGCGAGCGAATCGGCTTTGTGCCCACCATGGGCAATCTCCATGGCGGCCATCTGCGGCTGGTTGACGAGGCCCGGGCGCACAGCGATCGGGTGGTGGTCAGTATTTTCGTCAATCCCACCCAGTTCGGCCCGGGCGAAGACTACGAAAACTACCCCCGGACCGGGCCGGCCGATCGTGAGGCGCTGCGCGCGCATGCCACCGACTGGCTGTTTACGCCCGATGTCGTCACGCTCTACCCCGATGGCGTCGGGCTGCGCACCCGAGTGGTCGTGCCCGAGCTCGATGACATCCTGTGCGGCGCCTCCCGCCCCGGGCATTTCACCGGCGTGGCCACGGTGGTCACGAAGCTGCTCAACCTGGTTCAGCCGGATCTGGCCGTGTTCGGCCTCAAGGACTACCAGCAGTTGCTGGTGATCCGGCGGCTGGTGCGCGATCTGCGCCTGCCGGTGGAGATCATCGGCGGCGGCATCGCCCGCGAGGCCGATGGTCTGGCGATGAGCAGTCGTAATGCCTATCTGGGCACCGATGAACGGCGCCGCGCACCGGCGCTCTACCAGACCCTGCAGGCGCTCGCCGCCCGACTCGAGGCCGGCGAGACCGACTATGACGCGCTGTGTGCCGAGGGCCGGCGCCAACTGAGTGAGGCGGGGCTGCAGCCGGATTATCTCGAGATCCGCCGAGCCGGGGATCTGGGAGTGGCCGGCCCCGTGGACCGCGAGCTGGTCATCCCGGCGGCGGCCTACCTCGGCCGGGCCCGGCTGATTGACAATATCCGGGTCCATCGCCCGGGTGGAGAACGGTCATGAACCCACTGCAATCGACACGGCAATGGCAGGCGCTTATCGCCGCCCGTGAGCGCATCGCCGCGGAGTCCATCCCGGCTCTGTTCGCCGCTGACCCCCGGCGGTTCGAGGATTTCTCGATCTGCGTCAATGACCTGCTGCTCGATTACAGCAAGCAGCCGTTGACCCGGGCGGTGCGCGAGCAGCTCCTCGCCCTGGCCGAGGCGCGCGACGTGGCCGGTCAGCGCGATGCCATGCTGGCCGGCGAGCGCATCAACACCAGTGAGGGGCGTGCGGTTTTGCACACCGCGTTGCGTACGCCGCCGGGCACAGCGGGCTGGGCGGGCAAGGCCGTTGCCGCCGAGGTCGCTGGCACCCGCGCACGCATGGACGAGCTCGCTACCGCGATCCGCGCCGGTGAGCGGCGCGGCGCCACCGGCAAGCCCATCGAGCATGTCATCAATGTCGGTATCGGGGGCTCGGACCTGGGCGTGCGGCTGGTGCTCGAGGCACTGGCGCCCCTAATCGACGGCCCGCGGGTGCATTGTGTGGCCAATATCGATGGCGTCGAGCTGCAGTCGGTCATGCAGCAATGCGACCCCGAACGCACACTGGTGCTGGTGGTCTCGAAGAGCTTCGGCACGGTCGAGACCATGGCCAACGCCCATGAGCTGATGGCGTGGCTTCGGCGCCGCGTGCCCGCCGATGAGGTCCTTGCCCGGCAAGTGCTGGCGATCACCGCTAACCTGGATCGGGTACGCGAGCTGGGCCTGGACCCGGATCTGGCCCTGCCCATGCGTGATTGGGTGGGCGGCCGGTACTCGCTGTGGTCGGCGGTGGGTTTTGCCCTCATGCTGGCCATTGGTCCAGATCGCTTCGATGAGCTGCTCGCCGGGGCCCACACCATGGACCGGCATTTTGCCGATGCGCCCCTCGCGGCCAACATGCCCGTGCTGCTGGGACTGGTCTCGGTACTCAATGGCACGTTGCTCGGCCGGCGGAGCCAGGCGGTGGTGCCCTATACCGAGCGGCTCGGGCGGCTGTCCGCCTATCTCCAGCAACTGGTCATGGAAAGCAATGGCAAGGGCGTTGACCGCGATGGCGAAGCGCTGGGCATATCAACGGCCACGGCGATCTGGGGGCAGACCGGTACGCCCGGGCAACACGCGTTCTTTCAGGCCCTGCATCAGGGCAGCGATGCGGTGCCGGTGGACTTTGTCGGCGTGGCGCGGCCGGTGGCCGGCGAAAAGGGGGACCCCCTGACGCTGACGGCCAACCTGTTCGCCCAGAGCCAGGCGCTCATGCAGGGTCGACAGCAAGCCGGCACCGACGCCGCCCGGCGCTGTCCGGGTAACCGCCCCAGCAACACGCTGCTGCTTCGTGCGCTGACCCCGTCCACACTCGGCTCGCTGATCGCGCTCTACGAGCACCGCACCTTTGTGGAGGCGGCGATCTGGGGCATTAATGCCTTCGATCAGTTCGGCGTCGAGCTGGGCAAGGAGCTGGCCACCGATCTTCAGCCGCTGATCGCCGGCGGGGAGGAGCTTGACGGCGTGGATGGCTCGACGGCCGGGCTGATCGCCCGCTATCGCGACTGGCGGGGTTAGGGCGCCGCGGGTGGCGTCAGCCGCTCGAGGGCCCAGTTGACGTGCTCGCGGACAAGGTCCGAGGGATGCTCGAGGCGCTCGCGCAGCGCCTCGACGGCCTCGGGATCGGCCGGGCCGTTGCCCAGTGCCACGGCCAGGTTGCGTAGCCAGCGCTCGTGGCCCAGACGACGGATGGCCGAGCCCTCGGTGCGTTGCAGGAACGTGGTTTCGTCCCAGCGGAACAGGGCGACCAGCGAGCTGTCCTCCAGCCCGTGACGGGGGTGGAAGTCCGCCTCGTCGGTGGGCTGGGCATATCGATTCCACGGGCAGACCGCCTGGCAGTCGTCGCAGCCGAACACCCGGTTGCCAATGGCGGGCCGCAGATCTTCGGGGATGCGGCCCTCGTGCTCGATGGTCAGATAAGAGATGCAGCGTCGGGCATCGAGCTGCTGCGGGCCGGTGATGGCACCGGTGGGGCAGACATCGATGCAGGCCCGGCAACTGCCGCACAGATCATCCACCGGTTCGCTCTCGGGCAGGGGCAGATCGGTAAATAATTCGCCAAGGAAAAAGTACGAGCCGGCGTGGCGGTTGAGCACCAGGGTGTTCTTGCCGATCCAGCCCAGCCCGGCGTTGCGGGCCAGGGCCTTTTCCAGCACCGGCGCGCTGTCGACAAACACCCGATAGCCAAAGCCACCCACCGCGGCATCGATGCGATGGGCAAGGGCCTGCAGACGCTTGCGCATGAGCCGGTGGTAATCCCGGCCCAGCGCGTAGCGGGCGATGAAGGCCCGACGATTGTCGGCAAGCAGCGCATCATCCGCCTCGAGATCCGGCGGCCGATAGTCCATGCGCACGCTCAGGATGCGCACCGTGCCCGGCACGAGCCGTTCGGGGCGGGCGCGCTTGACGCCGTGGCGGGCCATCCAGGTCATGGTCCCGTGGCGGCCGTCCTGCAGCCAGCGCAGCAGGTGGCGCTCATCCTCGGCCAGCGCCGGTCGCGCCACGCCCACATCATCAAACCCCAGCTCGCGGGCCCAGTGCCGGATCGTTGGCATAAGCCGGGTGCTGTCGAGCGCCTGCGCCATGGCGTCAATTCTAGCGCGTCGGGCGAGGTGGGTGTGAGCGCGTTACAATGCGGCCATGCAGATGTTGCCCGAGTCGCTCTACACGCCCGCTCAGGTCCGCGAGCTCGATCGTCGTGCCATCGAGGACACCGGTATTCCCGGTCATGTGCTCATGGCGCGCGCCGGCCGCTCGGCCTGGCGCGCGCTCGAAAAGCGCTGGCCGGGGCCCGCCCGGCTGCTGGTGTTGTGCGGCGGCGGCAACAATGGGGGCGACGGCTATGTGATCGCCCGGCGGGCCGCCGAAGCGGGCTGGTCGGTGGATCTCTGGGCCCTGACCGATCCGCAGGGGCTTGAGGGGGACGCGCGGCGGGCGGCCGAAGCGGCGCTGGCGACGATCACGCCCATCGATGACCCGCAGCCGGCCCTGGCCGAGGCCGATGTCGTGGTCGATGCGCTGCTCGGCACCGGGCTTGACCGGCCGGTGAGCGGGCGGCTTGCGACATTGATTGACGCCGTCAATGCCGCCGGCTGCCCGGTGTTGAGCGTCGATGTGCCCTCGGGCCTGCATGCGGCCAGCGGGCAGGTGATGGGCACGGCCGTGCGGGCAACCCTGACGCCCACGTTCATTGGCCTCAAGCAGGGGCTTTTCACCGGCGAGGCCGCCGATTGTGTCGGCGAGATCCGGTTTGACGATCTGGGGGTCCCCGATCACGTGCATGCGGGTATGACCCCGGCCGCGCGACGCCTGCCGGACTCGGCGCCTGGCGACGCCCTGGGGCCGCGCTGGCGCACCGCCCACAAGGGGCGCTTCGGGCATGTGCGCGTGCTGGGCGGCGATCACGGCATGGGCGGTGCGGTACGCCTGGCCGGCGAGGCGGCGGCGCGCAGCGGCGCGGGGCGCGTGTCGGTCGTGACCCGGCCCGAGCATGTGGCCGGCGTGCTCGCGGGACGCCCCGAATTGATGGTGACCGGCCTGAGCGCCGAGTCGATCCGTGGCGCGGCCATCGCGCCGGGCGAGACACTCGCCCTGGGGCCGGGTCTGGGTCAGGCCCGGTGGGGGCGATGCGCGTTCGAGCGGGGTCTGCAGCACACCGGCGCGCTGGTGGTCGATGCCGATGGCCTCAATTGGCTGGCCACACAACCCCAGCGCCGGGATGACTGGGTGCTCACGCCTCATCCCGGCGAGGCGGCGCGGCTGCTGGGGGTCGGGACCGAGGCGGTCAGCGCCGATCGCTGGGCCACGGCCGATGCACTGGTGGCGCGCTACGGCGGTGTGGCGGTGTTGAAGGGCGCCGGCACGCTGATCGTTGACGCGCAGCGACGGCGGGTGGTGACGGCGGGTAACCCGGGCATGGCAAGCGGCGGCATGGGGGATGTCCTGACCGGCATCATCGCCGGGCTGCTCGCCCAGGGTTGGCCCCCCTTCGAGGCCGCCTGTCTGGGGGTCACGGTCCATGCCCGGGCGGCTGATCAGGCGGCCCGCGATGGCGAGCGCGGACTGCTGGCGGGGGATGTGCTCGCGCAGCTGCGGTCAGCGGTCAATCCGTGAGCCGCGCGCGCGGTCAGCTCGCCGACGCCGCCGCCACCGAGGCGCTGGGCGCGGTCCTGCAGCAACACCAGCCGGACCAGGGCAGTGTCCATCTGATCGGTGATCTCGGTGCCGGCAAGACCACGCTGGCGCGTGGCTGGCTGCGGGCGGCGGGCCATGCCGGCGCGGTGCGAAGCCCCACCTACACGCTGATCGAGCCCTACGAGGCGCTTGCCACGCCGATCTATCACCTCGACCTGTATCGCCTTGCCGATGCCGAGGAGCTCGAGTTCATCGGCCTGCGCGACTGGGTGGACACCGGTCTGCTGCTGATCGAGTGGCCGGAGCGCGGTGCGGGCGTGCTGCCCGCGCCCGGGCTCACCGTCTCACTGGCGGCCGTCGATGGCGGCCGCGTGGTCACCCTCGAGGCCCACACCTCCGACTGGCCCGAGGCGACGACATTGATTGAGGCACTGGGATAGAACATGACGCTATCCTGCTATGAATGCAGGCATTTATTGAAATCAGCGCCGGCCTGTGGCGTACTCTCAGCCATCATGCGATGCATCCTTTCAACGGTCCTGATTGCCCTGCTCGGGGTGATGCTGCCGACGGCCGGTGCGGCACCGGGCGCCACGCAGGTCGAGGCGGTGCGCACCTGGGAGGGGCCCGAGCACACCCGGGTGGTCTTCGATCTGAGTGCCGCGCCGGATCAGCGCGTATTCACCCTCAGTGATCCCCATCGGGCGGTGATTGATCTGCGGGGCGGGCGCCTCGACGCCGCACAGGTCGAGGGGATCCGCGACGAGGGGCCCATCCGTCGGGTTCGCACCGGTCGTCGCGAGGCGGGCGTGCGCATTGTGCTTGATCTGGATGGCGCGGTAGCGGCCGAGGCCTTCACCATGGCGCCCAACGACACCGGCGGGCATCGCCTGGTGGTGGACCTGCGCCCATCCGGGGCGGATGCGGCTGCGGCGTCGGACCCGGCGGATACCGGCGACGCCCGTGGCGAGGTGGCCGTCCGCCGTGCCCGCGAGGCGGCGGCCGAGCCCTTCGTGGTGGCCATTGACGCCGGGCACGGCGGCAAGGATCCGGGCGCGATCGGAGCCTCCGGCACCCACGAAAAGGCGATCGTACTGGCCGTGGCGCGCAAGTTTGCCGATCGCATCGACTCGATCCGCGGCCTGGAGTCGGTGCTGATCCGCGACGGGGACTACTACCTTGGTCTGCGCGAGCGGACCCGCAAGGCGCAGGCCGCCGGGGCGGATCTGTTTGTCTCGGTGCATGCCGATGCCTTCCATGACCGGCGCGTGCGCGGCTCATCGGTGTTCGTGCTCTCGCGCAACGGGGCCTCGAGTGAAATGGCGCGCATGCTGGCGCGACGCGAGAACCGCGCCGACCGCATCGGAGGGGTCAGCCTTGCCGACAAGGACGAGCAGGTGGCCTCGGTGCTGGTGGATCTGTCGCGGGCGCATACCGTTGAGGAAAGCCTGGATGTGGCCGATGTGCTGTTCGGCGAGCTTGACGCGCTGGGCGATGTCCACGGCAGCGGCGTGGAGCAGGCGGGCTTCGCGGTGCTGAAATCGCTCGACATGCCCTCGGTGCTGGTGGAGCTCGCATTCATCTCCAACCCCGAAGAGGAGCGGCGGCTCAACTCATCGCGCTATCAGCACCAGCTGGCGCGCGGCCTGACCGAGGGCGTCCGCGCCTATGTTGAGCAGACGCGCCCGGCACTGGCTCTGACCCGCGGCGATGAGCAGTACCGGGTGCGGCCGGGTGACACCCTCTCAGCCATTGCCCAGCGCCATGCCGTGAGTGTCGGCGAACTGCGCCGCGCCAATGAGCTGGCCGGCAGTACCATCGTGGCCGGCCGTACGCTGCGGATCCCCTGAACGGCATGGCCATCGAGCGGCTCGACGCCCAGCTTGTCAACCAGATCGCCGCCGGCGAGATCATCGAGCGGCCGTCCTCGGTGCTCAAGGAGCTGCTCGAGAATGCCCTTGATGCCGGCGCACAGAGCGTGGGGATCGAGCTCGAGGCCGGAGGGCTCACGCTGATCCGGGTGCGCGACGACGGCCGGGGCATGGGCCCGGATGATCTCGCGCTCGCGGTGGAATCGCATGCCACCAGCAAGATCGGCGCGCTGGATGACCTCGAGCACATCGCCACGCTCGGGTTTCGGGGTGAGGCATTGCCCAGCATCGCCTCGGTGGCGGCGCTGCAGATCACCTCGCGAACGGCCACCGAATCGCATGGCTACTGCCTGACCCCCAGTGAGTCCGCCACCCCGGCACCGGCACCGCATCCGCCGGGCACCACCGTGACGGTGCGCGATCTTTTCCATGCCGTGCCGGCGCGGCGCAAATTCCTGCGCACCGAGCGCACCGAGCTGCGCCACCTCCAGGAGCTTGTCCGTCGGGTGGCGCTGGGGCGTCCCGAGGTGGGCTTTTCGCTCTCGCACAACGGTCGTCGGCTGCTGGATCTGCCGGCGCTGTCACCGGCCACGGCCGAGCGGCGGGTAACGGAGCTGATGGGCAGCGCCTTCGTCGATGCCTCGCTTCGTATCGACGCCGAAGCGGCGGGACTGCGTCTGCAGGGCTGGCTGGGTCTGCCAACGGCCTCGCGGGGGCAGCCGGATCTGCAGTTCCTGTATCTGAACGGGCGCATGATCCGCGATCGGCTGGCCATGCAGGCGCTGCGAAGGGCCTACAGTGATGTGCTGTTCAAGGACCGCTACCCGGCCTACCTGCTGCACCTGCAGATGGACCCCGCCGGGGTGGATGTCAACGTTCACCCGACCAAGCACGAGGTGCGCTTTCGCGACAGCCGGCTGGTCTTTGACTTCATGCATCGTCATGTCCAGCGCGCCCTCGCCGAGGGCGGGGCAAGCGCAGCGCCGGCGGCCGTGCCGGAAGGCACGGCGGGGCCGGCGGGCGCACCGCAGCGCGATGCGAGCGCCCCGGCGGCACCCGGTGGGGCGGCACCGGCGCCGGCGCCACGCACCGGTGCACTGCCGCTGCCGGTGGCCGAGGCCCGAGCGCTCTATGCCGATGCGCCGGCGGACACCGCGACCGCCTCCGAGCCGCTGGCCGGGGCGGATCCCGTGCCGCGGCTGGGTCACGCAGTTGCCCAGATCCACGGGGTTTACGTGCTGGCGGAATCGGCCGACGGCCTGATCCTGGTGGATATGCACGCCGCCCATGAGCGGATTGTCTACGAGCGGCTCAAACGCCAGTATCGGGACGACGGCGTCGCGCGCCAGCCCCTGCTGGTGCCGGTGGCGCTGGCGGTGACGCCGGCGGAAGCGGATCTGGTCGAAGACCGGCAGGCGCTGCTCGCCGCGGTGGGCCTGGAAGTGGACCGGGTCGGACCCGAGCAGATTCGTCTGCGCAGTCTACCAGCGCTGCTGGCGCGGGCCGACGGCGAGGCCCTGCTGCGCGATGTGCTGGCGGATCTGCGCGTCGACCGGGGCACGGTTGCCATCGAGGCGCGTCAGCAGCATCTGCTGGCCACCATGGGCTGCCACGGCTCGGTACGGGCCAACCGGCGGTTGACGCTTGCCGAACAGGAGCACCTGCTGCGCGACATGGAGCGCACCCCCAATATCGACCAGTGCAACCACGGGCGTCCCACCTGGGTATCGCTGGGGATGGCCGATCTGGATCGCCTGTTTCTGCGCGGCCGCTAGCGATTATGGCGGACAACCCTCTCCCGGTGGTGTGTCTGATGGGACCGACGGCGGCGGGCAAGACCGATCTGGCCCTGGCCCTGCATGCCCGCGGGGGCGTCGATCTGATCAGTGTCGATTCGGCCATGGTCTATCGAGGTCTGGATATCGGCACGGCCAAGCCATCGCCGGCGGTCCGGGCGCGCGCGCCCCATGCGCTGATCGATATCCGCGACCCGGCCGATGCCTATTCCGCGGCCGAGTTTGTCACCGATGCCCATGGCGTGATCGAGGCCGCACGGCGGGCCGGACGCGTGCCGGTGCTGGTGGGTGGGACCATGCTCTATTTCCGCTCGTTGCTGGGCGGTCTGTCCCGGCTGCCGGCCGCGGATGCCCGGGTGCGCGCCCGGCTCGACGCCGAGGCTGCCGCGCAGGGCGTCGAAGCCCTGCACGCCCGGCTCGCGGGCGTCGATCCGGTGACCGCGCGGCGGCTCCACCCCCATGATGCCCAGCGCATTCAGCGCGAGCTCGAGGTGCACGCGCTGACCGGTCAGCCAATGAGTCGGCTGCAATCGGCGCCCGGGCCGGAACCGTTGCCCGGTCCTGTCGTCAAAGCAGGGGTAATGCCGGCATCACGGGCGGTGCTGCATGAGCGGATCGAACAGCGCTTCCGCGCCATGCTTGCCGAGGGCATGGTCGACGAGGTGGAAGCCCTGCGGGCGCGGCCGGATATCCATGTCGATCTGCCGGCGATGCGGGCGGTGGGCTACCGCCAGGTCAGCGAGTATCTCGACGGCCGGATCAGTCGTGAGGCACTGGCATTTCGCGGCACGGTGGCGACACGACAGTTCGCGCGTCGCCAGATCACGTGGCTGCGGCGCGAGGACGATGTGCAGTGGCTCGATCCGCTGGCGCACAACGCCTGTGACAGGCTTCGTGAACGCATCGACCGCGTGGTAGCGTAAAGCCGGTCGCTGACAATAATAATCGCCGCGAACAAGCAAGGAGTCACGGCACCATGTCGAAAGGACAATCACTGCAGGAACCGTTCCTGAACGCGCTGCGCAAGGAGAAGGTTCCGGTGTCGATCTATCTGGTCAACGGCATCAAGCTCCAGGGTCAGGTGGACTCGTTCGACCAGTTCGTGATTCTGCTTCGCAACTCGATCAGCCAGCTGGTGTACAAGCACGCCATCTCGACCATTGTGCCGGCGCGCAACGTCCGCGAGCTTCTGCAGGAGGAGCGAGATCCCGAAACCGACGACGACTGAGTCCACGGCCTCGCCGGAGACGGCACCGGCCCAGCTGTTCGACCGCCCGGATGGCGGCGCGAATGCGGTGCTCGTGCAGGTTGATGACGGGGTCATGGACGCCGACGACGCGCTGCGCGAGTTCGAGGCGCTGGCCCGTTCCGTCGGGGCCGGAATCGCCGCCCGCCAGACCGGGCGCCGGCGCCGCCCGGACCCGCGGACCTATCTGGGCAGTGGCAAGGTCGAGGCGCTGCGGGCGCTCATGCACGAGCACGGCGTTGACCTGGTACTGATCAACCATGCTCTGTCGCCCGTGCAGGAGCGAAACCTCGAGCACGCGCTGCAGTGCCGGGTGCTTGATCGCACCGGGCTGATTCTGGATATCTTCGCCCAGCGGGCACGCTCGCACGAGGGCAAGCTGCAGGTGGAACTCGCACAGCTGCGTCACCTGGCCAGCCGGCTGGTGCGCGGCTGGTCGCATCTCGAGCGTCAGAAAGGCGGCATCGGCCTGCGCGGGCCGGGCGAGACCCAGCTCGAGCTTGACCGGCGCATGCTGGGCACCCGCATCCGGCAACTCGAAAAAGGCTTGGCGCGGGTGCGCCAGCAGCGCGATCAGGGCCGCAAGGCGCGCCGCCGCCAGGATCTGCCGGCGGTGTCGCTGGTTGGCTACACGAATGCCGGCAAGTCGACGCTGTTCAACCGCGTCGCCGCGTCGGGGGTCTACGCCGCCGATCAGCTCTTCGCAACGCTCGATACGACGCTGCGGCGCATCGAACTGGCCGGGGGCGAGGCTGCGGTCATCGCCGACACGGTCGGGTTTATCCGTGATCTGCCACCGCAACTGGTCGCGGCGTTCCGCTCCACGCTCGAGGAGGTGATCGAGGCCCAGCTGCTGGTGCATGTCATCGACGCCGCTGATCCGATCCGCGAGGACAATGCCCGCGAGGTGGATGCCGTGCTCGAGGCGCTGGGTGCCGATGAGGTGCCGCAGCTGCGCGTCTACAACAAGATCGACGCGCGGGGCGTAACGCCGCGCATCGACCGCGACGCCCACGGCCGCCCCGTGGCGGTGTGGCTGTCGGCGGCTACCGGCGCCGGGCTGGATCTTTTCCATGCCGCCATCGCCGAGCGGGTCAGTGCCGAGCAGGCCCGGGGCGTGATCCGCCTGGGGCCGACCGAGGGCCGGCTGCGGGCACGTTTTTATGCGCTCGGCGATGTGCTCGACGAGCGCATCACCGAACAGGGCGCCATCGAGCTGGCCGTGGAGCTGCCGGCCCGAGCCCTTGCACGGCTCTACCGACATGAGGGCCTGACCGCGGAACTCATTCCGCTTGCCGATGCCAACTTGCCCGCGGGTGCGGTGGCTCATTAGAATCCTCGTTCTGGCGCGATGTCCCGTGCCAGCCGATCATTACTGGAGAACATTCATGGCCTGGAACGAACCCGGCGGTAACAACCGCGACCCCTGGAGCAGTGGCGGGGGCAATCGCGGCGGCAATCAGGGACCGCCCGATCTCGACGAGGCAATCCGCAAGGCCAAGCAGCGCCTCGAGGGGCTGTTCGGCAAAAAGGGTGGCGGCGGCCGCGGGTTCGGCGGCGGCAACGGCGAGCGCAGCAGCGGTGGCCCGGGCATGCCCGGTGCCAAGGGCATCGGTGTGATTGCCGCGGTGCTCGTCACCATCTGGCTGCTCTCGGGCATCTACATTGTTGACGAGGGCACGCGGGGCGTTGTCACCCGCTTTGGCGCCTATCAGCAGACGGCCGGTCCCGGCCCGCACTGGCACTGGCCCTATCCGATCAGTGCCGTGCAGACGGTGGATGTCTCGCAGCGCCGTCGGGTGACCATCGGCTATCAGGCCGTGGCCGCCCAGCAGACGCGGCCCGTGCTCTCCGAGGCGCTGATGCTTACCGAAGACGAGAACATCGTGAACGTGCAGCTCGCCGTGCAGTACCAGATCTCGAACGCGGCGGACTTCCTGTTCAACTTCGTCCAGCCCGAGGCCACCCTCAAGAGCGTGACCGAGAGCGCGCTGCGCGAGATCGTGGGCAAGCGCAACATGGACTTCGTGATCACCGAGGGACGCACCGAGGTGGCGCAGCAGACCCGCGAGCTGGTGGTCGATACCCTCGACAGCTACGACACCGGCATCAGCGTGGTCGAGGTGGTCATTCAGGATGCCCAGCCGCCGGAGCAGGTGCAGGGCGCGTTCGAGGATGCCATCAAGGCCCGTGAGGACCGCGAGCGACTGATCAACCAGGCCGAGGCCTACCGCAACGAGGTCATCCCGCGGGCGCAGGGCCAGGCAGCCCGCATCGGTGAGGAAGCCCAGGGCTACACGGCGCGCATCGTCCAGAATGCCCGCGGTGACGCCAGCCGCTTCAGCCAGCAGCAGCAGGCCTACGCCCAGGCGCCGCGGGTCACGCGGGACCGGCTCTACATCGACACCATGGAGCGGGTGCTTGGCAGTACCGGCAAGGTGCTCATCGACAACGAGTCGAGCCAGCAGCTGATGTATCTCCCGCTTGACCGCATCATGCGCTCGGGCAGCGCGTCGGCCGGCGGCTCGGGGGAGAGCAGCGGCTCGTCCATGAACAACGCCGTCTCGAGCAGTGATGGCTCGAGTCGCTCACAGAGCAATACCGCATCGAGTGGCTCGCTGCGGATGCGGGAGACACGCTAATGAATCGCCTCAGTGCAATCGTGACGGCGGTAGTCCTGCTGCTGGTCATTGGAATTACCTTCGGCACGTTCACCGTCAAGGAAACCGAGCGGGCGTTGAAGTTTCGCCTGGGTGAAGTCGTTCGCACCGACTTCGAGCCGGGGCTGTATTTCCAGGTCCCGTTCGTGAATAACGTCCGCAAGGTCGACGCCCGGGTCCAGACGCTGGATGAGAGTCCACAGCGTTTTCTGACCAGCGAGCAGAAAAACCTGATCGTCGATACCTTCGTGAAATGGCGGGTGGAAGACGTCGAGCAGTACTACGTGACCGTCCGCGCCAATCCGCGCGAAGCCAATCTGCGGCTCTCGGAAATCGTCCGTGACGGGCTGCGGGCCGAGTTCGGCAAGCGCACCGTCCAGGAGGTCATCTCGGGCGACCGGGCCGAGATCATGGACCTGCTTACCGAGGCGGCCAGTCTGGCCGGCAATTCGCTTGGTGTGACCGTCCTCGACGTGCGCCTGCAGCGCGTGGATCTGCCCGAGGGCGTGAGTGAGTCGGTGTTCAACCGCATGGTGGCTGCCCGCGAACAGGTCGCCCGTCAGTTCCGGGCTGAAGGGCAGGAGGAGGCCGAGCGGATCCGCTCGGCGGCGGACCGTCGACGTCAGGAGATTCTCGCCGAGGCACGGCGCGAAGCCGAAGAGGTTCGCGGTGCGGCCGACGCCGAGGCGACGAGCGTTTACGCCGAGGCCTATCAGGCCGACGAGGAGTTCTACCGCTTCTACCGCAGTCTCCGCGCCTACGAGAACACCTTTAACGACGACAGCGACATGTTGGTGCTCTCGCCGGATTCGGAGTTCTTCCGGTACTTCGATCAGCTCGATTCCCTGCCGGCAACGCCCTGATCAGCCCAACGACCCATGCAGGATCTCCTCACCGCAGCAGCGCTGCTTCTCATCATTGAGGGGATCCTGCCTTTCCTGAGCCCGCGCAATCTGCGACGGGCCCTCTTCTCTATCGTCCAGCAAAATGATAAAAGCCTGCGGCTGACCGGCATGGCATCGATGCTGGCCGGTATCGTGCTCCTCTATCTGGTTCGCTGAAGGACGATGACATGACTGACACATCGCCGGGCCCGCACAGCCCCTGGTTGCTGCCCGACTCGGTCGAGGAATTGCTCCCGCCGGCGGCGGCGGCGCTGGAGCAACTGCGCCAGTCATCGCTCGAGCGTTGCGCGCGCTGGGGCTACGAGCTGGTGATGCCCCCGGTCATCGAATACCTCGAGGCCCTGCTCTCGGGCGTTGCCCATGATCTTGACCTGCAGACCTTCAAGCTCACCGACCAGATGAGTGGACGCATGATGGGGGTGCGTGCCGATATCACCCCGCAGGCGGCTCGTATCGATGCGCATCAGTTGCGCCGCGAAGGGCCGGTGCGGCTTTGCTACAGCGGCACCGTGCTGCGCACCCGAGCCGAGGGTGGCGAAGGCTCGCGCAACCCGCTGCAGATGGGCGCCGAGCTTTATGGCCATGGTGGCATCGAAAGCGATGTCGAGGTGATCACTCTGATGGCCGAGGTCCTTAGCGCCGCCGGCGTGGAGCCACTCCACGTCGATCTCGGTCACGTTGGTATCTTCCGCGGGCTGTGCCGCGCGGCCGGCCTTGACGGCGATGCCGAGGCGCAGCTCTGGGATGCGCTGCAGCGCAAGGCCAGTGCCGATATCGAGGCGCTGCTTGAGACGTTCGAGGTGGCGCCGGCGCATTATCGCCGGTTAACCGCGCTGGCCGGCCTCAGCGGCGCGGCCGACACGCTGGACGAGGCCGCGGCGGTGCTCGCCGGTGCCGATGCAACGGTGGACGACGCCCTCGAGGCGCTTGCGCGCACCGCCAGGGCGCTCGAAGCCGCCCGGCCGGACATGATCCTGCATTTCGATCTGGGCGAACTGCGCGGGTATCGCTATCACACCGGGATCGTGTTCGCGGCCTATACGCCCGGTGTCTCCGGCGAGCTGGCCCGCGGCGGACGCTATGACGACATCGGCGCGGTATTCGGTCGTGGCCGGCCGGCAACCGGCTTCAGTGCCGATCTCAAGGCGCTGCTGCGCGCCACTGCGACCCGTGCGGGGACCACGCCGGCGGCCGGAGCCATTGCCGCGCCCTGGTCGGCGGATACGGCGCTGCACCAGCGCGTCGCCGCACTCAGACAGGCCGGCGAAACGGTGATCTGGGCGTTGCCGGGGCAGGCCATCACGCCGGCCGAACAGGGCTGCAACCGCCAGCTCGTGCCGTCATCGGCGGGCGACTGGCAGATCGAGACCATCCAGACAGCGGGGAACGCATGACAAAAAGCGTGGTGGTGATCGGCTCCCAGTGGGGGGACGAGGGCAAGGGCAAGATCGTCGATCTGCTCACCGACCGAGTGGCAGCGGTTGCCCGCTTTCAGGGGGGACACAATGCCGGTCACACCCTGGTGATCGATGGCCGGAAAACGGTCCTGCATCTCATCCCCTCCGGGATCCTGCGCGAGGGCGTGGAGTGTCTGATCGGCAACGGCGTGGTGATCTCGCCCGACGCGCTGATGGAAGAGCTCAGGGCACTCGAGCGCTCCGGTGTGCCGGCGCGCGAGCGGCTGCGCATCAGTCCCGCCTGCCCGGTGATCCTGCCCTCGCACATTGCCCTCGATCAGGCCCGCGAGCGGGCCCGCGGCAAGGCCGCCATCGGTACCACGGGGCGGGGCATTGGCCCGGCCTACGAGGACAAGGTGGCGCGGCGCGGGATCCGCATCGGCGATCTGTTCCAGCGCGAGCGGCTGGCCGCCAAGCTCGGCGAGTTGCTCGATTATCACAACTTCGTGCTCAAGCACTACTACGGCGAGGCCGGGCAGGACTTCCAGGCCATCCAGGAGACCTGTCTGGCCATGGCGGCCGAACTCGAGCCGATGGTGGCCGACATCAGCCACCGACTGTATCGCTATCGCCAGTCCGGCCAGAATCTGCTCTTTGAGGGCGCGCAGGGCACGCTGCTCGACATCGATCAGGGCACCTATCCGTACGTCACCTCGTCCAATACCACGGCGGGGGCCGCCACGGGCACCGGCGTGGGGCCGCTGGAGCTTGACTACGTGCTGGGCATCACCAAGGCCTACACCACCCGCGTCGGGGCCGGGCCGTTTCCCACCGAGCTATCGGATCAGCTCGGCCGGCATCTGGCCGAGCGCGGCCACGAGTTTGGCTCGACCACGGGCCGGCCGCGGCGCTGCGGCTGGTTTGATGCGGTGGCCATGCGCCGGGCGGCGCAGATCAGCAGCCTGTCCGGGCTTTGCATGACCAAACTCGATGTTCTCGACGAGCTGGATACGCTGCGTATCTGCACGGGCTACCGCTGCGGGGCGCAACGCAGCGATGTGCTGCCGGCGGGCGCTGAAGCGCTGGCGGAGTGCGAGCCGGAATACGTGGAAATGCCCGGCTGGAAGACATCAACCCTGGGCATCCAGCACTACGATGACCTGCCGGCCGAGGCCCGGGCGTATCTCGAGAGGATCGAGGCGCTCTGCGGCGTGCCGGTGGCCATTATCTCCACCGGTGCCGACCGTCGCGACACCATCATCCGGCAGCACCCCTGCGACGACTGAGCGCCGGGCTTAGGCGGTTGCCACGATGCCGGGGCGTGACGGGTCTCGATCAAGGCCAGAGCGTCACATCCTGCTCGTACCAGCCGTCGTGGATCCGCGCGTGGATTGGCGGGGTACTGCGGAAACCGCAAGATCTCGAAAGCGAGGAAGACCGTGTGCGAGGCGTAGAGCTGATCGCCGGGGCGAGCCGTCATGCTCAAGCTGGCGTGTTGCCCGGGTCTGGCCAGGGTTCACTCATGCCGCACCAAAACGATGGTGCCGAGGAGAGGACTTGAACCTCCACGGGGTCTCCCCCACTAGCACCTGAAGCTAGCGCGTCTACCGATTCCGCCACCTCGGCCGTGCTGAGGTCGCCCTCAACAACGCGTCGAAGAGTACCGCCAGTCCCCGATGCTGTCAACGAAATGCAGCCGGCGCGTAGGCACCGTGACGCGCATGCCGTATCCTGTCGGCCATGACAAACAAAGACACTGAAAGCGCGAATCCCGCGCACGACCCCTATCTCGATCGCGAGAAGGGCAAGTACGACTCGCCGGTTCCCAGCCGGGAATACATCACCCAGCAACTCGAAGCCCAGGCGCGGCCCCTGTCGCGCAAGGATCTGGCGGAACTGTTCGGTCTGAGCGACGAGGACGCCCTTGAGGGGCTGCGTCGACGGCTCAAGGCCATGGAGCGTGACGGCCAGCTGGTGCGCAACCGTCGCAACGGCTATGTCGTGGTCGATAACGAAGAGCTGGTCCGCGGGCGCATCCGCTCGTCGCCGGACGGCTCCGGGGTGGTCCACCCCGACCGGCCCGGGCCCAACGTCTACCTGGCCCCCCGCGAGATGCACCGGTTGCTGAATCGCGACCGGGTGGTGGTCAGGCTCACCGGCGACGATGACGATGGCCGGCCGACCGGTGAGCTGGTGGAGATCATCGAGCATGCCAACCAGGAAATCGCCGGACGCTACTATGAGGAGCGTGGCGTCGGCTTTGTGGTGCCCAATAACAAACGCCTGCACCAGGATCTGATCATCCCGGCGATGGATGCCAATGGCGCGGCCAACGGCGAACTCGTCAGCGCCGAGGTGGTCAGTCAGCCGTCGCAGCGCCGTCAGCCCATTGGCCGGATTATCGAGGTGTTCGGCACGCGGATCGCGCCGGGCGATGAGGTGGCGGTGGCGGCCCGCACCCACGGCATCCCGGTGGAGTGGCCCGACGAGGTGCTTGCCGAGGCCGCAGGTTTTGGCGATGAAGTTCCCGAGTCGAGCAAGGCAGGGCGCAAGGACCTGCGCAAGCTGCCACTGGTGACCATCGACGGCGCCGATGCCCGCGATTTTGACGACGCCGTCTACTGCGAGCCCACCTCCACCGGCTGGAAGTTGATCGTGGCGATCGCCGATGTCGGCGCCTACGTCACGCCCGGCTCGGCGCTGGATACCGAGGCCGCCGAGCGCGGCAACTCCTGCTATTTCCCGCGCAATGTCGTCCCCATGCTGCCCGAGAATCTCTCCAACGGACTGTGCTCGCTCAACCCGGGCGTCGATCGGTTGTGTATGGTCTGCGAAATGCAGATCGATCCCGAGGGCCAGCTCAAGCGCTCGCGCTTTTACGAGGGGCTGATGAAGTCCGCGGCACGGCTTACCTACGAGGACGTGGACGCCATCCACAACGAGCGCGATCCGTCGTTGCTGCGCGAGCATGAGGCGCTACTCAAACCCCTCGCCAATCTGTACGCGGTCTTCGATGCCCTGCGCGTCGACCGGCGAAAGCGCGGCGCCATCGACTTCAACACCAGCGAGTCGGTGATCGAGTTCGACCACGCGGGTCAGGTTGCCGATGTCCATCCGGCCGAGCGCACCAACGCCCACCGCCTGATCGAGGAGTGCATGGTCAAGGCGAATGTGGCCACCGCGCGCTTTCTGCGTCGCCACCGCATCCCGTCGCTGTACCGGGTCCATGAGCCGCCGGCGGAGCAGCGCCTGAAGAATCTGCGCGAGTTTCTTGCCCAGACCGGACTGACGCTGGGCGGGGGTGACGAGCCCACGGCCGAGGATTTCTCCGCGCTGATGGAGGCCGTCAGGCAGCGACCCGATCGGCATTTCATCGAGTCGATCATGCTGCGATCGATGATGGCGGCGGAGTACCGCCCGGACAATGCCGGGCATTTCGGCCTGGCGCTGGATGCCTACGCGCATTTCACCTCGCCTATCCGTCGCTACCCGGACCTGATCGTGCATCGCGGCATCAAGCACGTGCTGTCCAAGCAGCCCGTCGAGGCGTTCGAGTACACCGAGGATCAGCTGGTGACCGTGGGCGAGCATTGCTCGATGACCGACCGGCGCGCCGAAGAGGCCACCCGCGAAGCGCTGATGACGCTCAAGTGCCGGTTCATGGCCGGGCGCATCGGCGAGGAGTTTACCGGCGTGATCAGCGGTGTGACCTCGTTTGGTCTGTTTGTCGAGCTCGATGGCCTGTACGTGGACGGTCTCATCCACATCACCAATCTCGAGCAGGACTTCTTCCACTTCGACGCCATCGGCCATCGGCTGGCGGGCGAGCGCACGGGCAAGGAGTACCGGCTGACCGATCGTATTCGGGTGCGGCTCGCGCAGGTCAATGTCGATGACGGTAAGATGGACTTCGACCCCATTGCCCATCCCCTCGGGCCCGACGGCCAACCGCTTGGCGACGGCGCTGCCGGGCGCTCAAAGGGCAAGGGCAAGGGCCGCGGCCGGGACAAGGATAATGCCAGGTCGGGAGACCGATCACGGGGCGGTCGCCGATCCGAGTCGCGTAATCGCCGCCGGCGGCGATGAGCCGGACCACGCTGATCGGCGGTCTGCATCCGGTGCAGGCCGCGCTTCGCTATGATGCCACCCGGGTCCGCGAGGTCTGGCTGGACAGCCGCCGCCGGGACGGCCGCCACCAGCGATTGCGCCGGCAGATCGAAGCGCTCGACTGCCCGGTGCATGCCTGTCACCCCCGAGCCCTCGACGAGAAGCTTCCCGACGTCAACCACCAGGGCGTCATCCTTGCCTGGCAGGGGCAGCCGCCGCTCGACGAGCAGGATCTGGCCGCGCATCTCGACCACCTCGGCCATGATCCGCTGCTGCTGGTGCTCGATCAGGTCCAGGACCCCCACAACCTGGGGGCCTGCCTGCGCAGTGCCGATGCCGCCGGGGTGGATGCGGTCATTACCCCGCGGGATCGGGCCGCGGGCCTGACGCCGGTGGTCCATCGCGTTGCCGCGGGCGCGGCCGACGCCGTGGCGCTCTATCAGGTGACTAACCTGGTGCGTTGTCTGCGCCAGCTGGGTGATCGCGGTATCTGGCGGTTCGGCCTGGCCGACGGCGGGGCGACCGGGCTGCATGACAGTGATCTGGGTGGCGCCATCGCCGTGGTCATGGGCGCGGAGGGCAGCGGCCTGCGGCGCCTGACCCGCGAACACTGCGATGCCCTGGTGCGCATTCCGATGGCCGGCCGCGTCGAGAGCCTGAACGTCTCGGTGGCCACCGGCGTGGTGCTGTTCGAAGCCGTCCGCCAGCGCAGCGCTTTAACCTGACACCCGGCTGGATTATACTCACCGGCTAATCAGCGCGCGCTGATTTCTCCTTGCTGTCCGTTTCGTCGGGCGGCTTTCCCGGCCCACGCCGGATCAACCGAAAGGAGCCATAATGCGGCACTATGAAATCGTCTTTCTGGTCCATCCCGACCAGAGCGACCAGGTCCCCGCCATGATCGAGCGCTATCGCGGGCTCATCGAGGGCAACGGGGGCAGCATCCATCGCCTCGAGGATTGGGGCCGGCGCCAGCTCGCCTATCCGATCAACAAGCTCATCAAGGCGCACTACGTGCTGATGAACATCGAGTGCGAGCCCTCCGACATCGAAGAGCTCGAGTCGATGTTCCGCTTCAACGATGCGGTCATTCGCAACATGGTGCTCGCCCGGGACGAGGCGGTCACCGATGTCTCACCGCTCGCCAAGGGGCAGGAAGAAGAGCGTGAGCGGGCGCCCCGTCGCGAGCGTGACGACGCCGATGACGACGCCGATGAAGACGCCGACACCGATGGCGGTGACGGGCGTGATACCGCCGACGAGGCGGACGCTGACCGCGGCGCGTGAGCAATCACGTCGAGCTGACCGGCTGGCTGGTCGAGGCCGCGGGGCTTCGGCATTCGCCCGCCGGTGTGCCGATCGCCCGCGGGCTGATCGAGCATGAGTCGCAGCAGACCGAGGCCGGCGCCTCGCGCCCGATCCGCTTTCGGGTGGGGGTCAGCGCCGCCGGGACGCCCCTGGCCGAGCAGCTCAACGAGTTGCCGGCCGGCAGCCCGGTCCGTGTCAGCGGCTACATGCGCCGGTCGCGTCAGCGCACACCCGATACCGACCCCATTATCATTAGCGTCAGCCGCCTCGAGCGGGTGACCCCGAACGAATAGAGGACACCGACATGGCCCGTTTTTTTCGTCGCCGCAAGTATTGCCGTTTCACCGCCGAGGGCGTGAAGGAAATTGACTACAAGGACCTGAACACCCTGCGCCAGTACATCACCGAGACGGGCAAGATCGTGCCCAGCCGCATCACCGGTACCCGTGCCAAGTACCAGCGCCAGCTCTCGACCGCGGTCAAGCGCGCGCGTTATCTGGCACTGCTTCCGTACACGGACAGCCACTGAGCGCGCTGGCCGCGCCCAACCCTCGCTGATGCGTGCCCTGCTCGAGTTCGCCATGCGCAGCCGCCTGGCCGCCGTGGCCCTGGTGGCGCTTGGCGCACTCGTGCCGCTGCTTTTCTGGCTGAGTGCCGGGCTGCTGGCGTTGGTCACGCTACGCCGCGGTCTTGCCGAAAGCGCGCTGGTGCTGGCCGGCGCCACGGCGGCACTGGCCCCAGTCTATGCCGTCATGCTGGGCACACCGCTGGCGGTGCTGCAGCCGCTGGCGCTGGTCTGGCTGCCGGTCATGGGGCTTGCCCAGGTGCTGCGGGTGCGGGTCTCGCTGGAGACGACCATCCAGGTCGGGGCGCTGGTCGCGGCCGGGGCGGTGGTTGCCTTCTACGGGCTTTATGGCGACCCGTCCGTTTTCTGGCGCCAGATCCTGGAGATGTTCTCGCAGCAGCTGATCGCCGGCCCGCCCGGCGAGGGCTGGAATCAGACCGTCGATCAGCTCGCACCGCGTTTGACGGGGTTGTGGGTGACCAACGTGCTGGCGATCGCGCTGCTCTGTCTACTGCTGGGTCGTTGGTGGCAGGCGATGCTGTACAATCCCGGCGGATTCCGTCGCGAGTTCCATGCCCTGCAGCTCAGTCCATGGTTCGCCGTCATCGCCGCGGCGGCGGTGATCGCCGGGTTGTTCAGCGCCCCGGGGCTGGTGGCCGACCTGGGGACGATCCTGGGTGCGGTATTCATCCTGCAGGCGGTGGCGGTGGCCCATGCGGTGGTCGCGCGGCGGGGCTGGCACATCGGCTGGCTGGTGGGGTTCTATCTGGTGCTGCCGGTCATGCTGCGGCCGGCGATGGTGATCGGGCTGGCCGATCCCGCGATCAATTTTCGGGCGCGGCTTGCGCCCGAGACCTAATCAACGAACAGACTTGAAGTCGGGGTATACAAATGGAAGTCATTCTGATGGAAAAAGTGGCCAACCTGGGCGGGCTCGGCGACACCGTTCGCGTGCGTGCCGGGTATGGCCGGAACTATCTCATCCCCCAGGGCAAGGCCCGGCCGGCAACAGCGGAGAATGTGGCCTACTTCGAAGCCCAGCGCGCCGAGCTCGAGCGCAAGGCCGCCGAGGAGCTTGCCGCCGCCCGGCAGCGCGCCGAGCAGGTTGATGCCACGCCGGTCACCATTGCCGCCAATGTGGGGGAAGAGGGCAAGCTGTTCGGCTCCATTGGTCCGCAGGACATCGCCGACGCCCTGACCGCCGCGGGCGCCGAGGTGGGCCGCCACGAGGTGCGCATGCCCGACGGGCCGATCCGCGCCGTGGGCGAGTACAGCGTCGAGATCCATCTGCATGCCGATGTCAACGCCACCGCCAATGTGAACGTCAGCGGCGAGAGCTGAAGGACTCGCACTCGGGATGGTCGAGTCCGGCAATGCCGTGAGCGCCGAGGCACTGAAGGTGCCGCCCCACTCCATTGAGGCGGAGCAGGCGGTGCTCGGGGGCCTCATGCTCGATAACAATGCCTGGGATCAGATCGCCGATCGCGTTAGCGAGGCGGATTTCTACCGCCGCGATCACCGCCTCATTTTCCGCGCCCTGGACGGGCTTGCCGAGACCGGCCAGCCCATGGACGCCGTCACACTCTCGGAGTGGCTCAAGTCCAACGACGCCCTTGAGACCGCCGGGGGCCTCGGTTATCTGGGGTTGCTGGCGCGGGATACCCCCAGCGCGGCCAATATCCGGGCCTACGCCGACATCGTCCGCGAGCAGTCGGTGCTGCGCCAGCTCATCGAGGCCGGTACCGAGGTGGCCAACGCCGGGTTTAATCCCGAGGGCCAGAATTCCGCCGATCTGCTCGATAATGCCGAGCGTCAGATCTTTCAGATCGCCGAGCAGTCCGGGCGTAATCGCCGCGGGTTTGTCGGTGTGCGCGACGTTCTGCCCGATGTGGTCGACCGCATCGACACCCTCTACCATCAGGATAGTGATGTCACTGGCCTGCCGACGGGGTTCACCGACCTCGACCGCATGACCTCGGGCCTGCAGGACGGCGACCTGGTGATCGTGGCCGGCCGCCCGTCCATGGGCAAGACCACCTTTGCCATGAACATCGCCGAGGCGGCGGCCCTGCAAAGCGGCCCGCCCACGGCCGTGTTCAGCATGGAGATGCCCGCCGATGCGCTGGCCATGCGCATGCTTTCGTCGCTGGGGCGTGTGGAGCTGCAAAAGATCCGCTCGGGCCGGCTCAGTGATGATGACTGGCCGCGACTGACCAGCACCATGAACCTGCTCTCGCAGGCCAATCTGTTCATTGATGACACGCCGGGACTGACCCCCACTGAGATGCGCGCCCGCTGCCGGCGTCTGAAGCGCGAGCACGGTCTGGGCCTGGTGCTGGTGGACTACCTGCAGCTCATGCAGCTGCCCGGCTTCAAGGAAAACCGCGCCGCCGAGATCTCGCAGATCTCCCGGGCGCTGAAAGGAATGGCCAAGGAACTGGGCGTGCCGGTGATGGTGCTCTCGCAGCTCAACCGCAGTCTCGAGCAGCGCCCCAACAAGCGCCCGATCATGTCGGATCTTCGCGAATGTGTGACCGGCGATACTCTGGTGATGCTGGCCGATGGCTCGCGAAAGCCCATTCAGTCACTGGTCGGTCAGCAGCCCGAAGTAGTCAGCATTGACGATCGTGGCGCACTGACCACCGCCAGGTCGGATCTTGTCTGGGAAGTCGGGAAGCGCTCCGTTTTTCGCATCAATCTCGCCAGTGGCCGCTCGATTCGGTGCACCGCCGAGCACCAGCTCCGGACCCTGTGGGGTTGGCGCCGGGTAGAGGATATCCGGTTCGGCGATCGTCTGGCGGTTGCGCGGCATCTCCCTGAACCGTCCCCCGGGGTGAGCTGGCCTGAGCAGGCGCTGATATTACTCGGACACCTTGTCGGCGATGGAAGCTATGTGAAGTGCCAGCCGTTGCGGTACACAACGGCTAGCGAAGAAAACAGCGAAGCAGTCCGCAAAGCCGCCGAGTCGATGGGGTCAGTCGTCACTCGTCACGAAGGACGAGGCCAATGGCACCAGTTGGTCATGAGTGGCAACGGCAACCGGTGGCATCCTGCAGGTGTTGGGAAGTGGCTAAAAGACCTGGGTATTTTTGGGCAGCGGTCGCGGGAGAAAACTCTACCCGAGGAAATTTTCCAGCTATCCGGAGATCAGGTAGCGCTTTTTCTCAGGCACCTCTGGGCAACGGACGGCAGCATCACGGCCGCTCGCAGCGGACGAGTGAGAATTTACTTTGCTACAGCCAGTAGGTATCTGGCACGGGATGTCGCGGATCTGTTGTTGAGAGTCGGTATATCGGCCCGAACAAAATACGTCAGACATCCTGGTAGCGAAGGGTGGTACACAGTGGATGTGTCTGGTGCCAGAGACCAGCAGGTTTTTCTGGAGCGGGTCGGAAAGTTCGGTCATTCGGCAGATGCCGTTCGCGAAATACGCTTGAAGCTTCAGTCGGCCAGCGCGAACACGAATGTCGATACACTGCCCAAAGAAGTTTTCGACTACATTCGTGACCGTATGCGAGAACGCGGAATGACGCATCGCCGGATGGCGGCACTTCGCGGGACTTCGTATGGGGGTAGCTCTCATTTCTCTTTTTCGCCCTCAAGGGAAACGGTAATGGGGTACGCCGATCTGCTCGATGATGAAGTGCTGTCGGGGCTGGCGTCGGATGACCTTTTCTGGGACCGCGTCGTCTCCATTGAGGACGCGGGGGAAGAGCCGGTCTACGATCTGACCGTGCCGGCAACGGAATGCTGGCTTGCCGATGGGATCGTCAGCCACAACTCTGGAGCCATTGAACAGGATGCAGACGTCATCGTGTTCATCTACCGCGATGAGGTCTACAACGAGGAAAGTCCCGATGCGGGGACCGCCGAGATCATTATCGGCAAGCAGCGCAACGGCCCGATCGGCAATGTCCGGCTGACATTTCTGGGCCAGTACACGCGCTTCGAGAACTTTATCGCCGATGCCAGCTACGGGGGCGGTGGCTGGCAGTGAGCCGCGTGGCCCGGGCAACGATTCGGCTCGACGCCATGCGACACAACCTGGGCGTGGCCCGCACCCAGATGCCCGCCGCCAATGTCATGGCGGTATTAAAGGCCGATGCCTACGGCCATGGCCTATTGCCGGTCGCCCATGAGCTGGCTGGCCTTACTGACGGCTATGCCGTTAGCTGCCTCGAAGAGGCGCTGCCCCTGCGCACCGCAGGGCTGGCACACCGCATCATCCTGCTGGAGGGGTTTTTCGACGCCGCCGAGATCCCGGTCTTCTCGGCGCGCCGGCTCGATGCCGTCATCCATCAGCCGTGGCAGATTCAGGCGCTGGCCGAGGCGGATATCGCGACGCCGATTGATTGCTGGCTCAAGGTCGATACCGGCATGGGACGACTCGGGTTTTCGCCGGAAGACGCCGGTCACGTCCTTGAACGACTCGGCACACTCAAGAACGTCGCCTCGGTGCGCTGGATGAGCCATCTGGCGCATGCCGACGAGCCTGACCACGCGGGAACGGCAGCGCAGATGCAGCGCTTCGGCGAAGTGGCCGATGCCGCTCGGCCGGCGACGTTGCCCAATTCCGCGGCTACCCTGCGCGGCCTCGAGCCGTTCGCCGACTGGATCCGCCCCGGCATCATGCTCTACGGCGCATCGCCGCTGACCGACACCGACGGGCATCCGCCGTTGCAGCCGGTCATGCGCCTCGACTCGGCGCTGATTTCGGTCAAATGGCTGCCCGCCGGGCATGGCGTGGGCTACGGGGGGCGGTTCGTCTGCCCCGAGCCGATGACGGTGGGGGTGGTGTCCATCGGCTATGGCGATGGCTACCCCCGGCATGCCCCGGATGGTACGCCGGTGCGGATCGCGGGGCGTACCTGCCCGCTGATCGGCAAGGTGTCCATGGACATGATCGCCGTGGATCTGCGCCCGGCACCCACCGCCGCGGTTGGCGACCCGGTGGTGCTGTGGGGCGATGCGCCACTTGCGACCACGGTGGCGAGCGCCTGCGAGACCATCAGCTACGAGCTTTTCTGCCGACTCACCCCCCGGGTGGAGCGCGTGTACCGGCGCGGAGACGATCATGGCCAGGGGTAGTGTCAAGACCCGGTATGTATGTACGGCCTGCGGCGCCGTCTCGCCGCAGTGGGCAGGGCAGTGCGCCGAGTGCGGGGCGTGGAACACCCTCGAGGAACAGCGCGAGTCAGCGGCACCGGCCGGCAGCCGGGGGTCCATTCAGGCCCGCGCGCAGTACGCGGGCGACCGTGGCATCCGCACGCTGGCCGAGGTCCCGCGGGATCGCGAAACGCGGTTTTCGGCCGGTGTGGGCGAGTTTGATCGAGTGCTGGGCGGTGGCCTGGTGGCCGGCGGGGTCATCCTGCTGGGCGGTGATCCCGGCATTGGCAAGTCCACGCTGCTGCTCGAGGTGGTGGCGCGGGTGGCCAGCCGGCACGGCGCGCTCTATGTGACCGGCGAGGAGTCGCTCCAGCAGGTTGGCCTGCGCGCCGAGCGACTGGGCGTAGGCGATGCCGGGCTCAAGCTGCTGGCCGAAACCCGGGTCGAGACCATTATCGATCTGGCCGCCCGCGAGCGCCCCGAGGTGCTTGTCGTCGATTCGATCCAGACCATTCACAGCGATTCCCTGGGCTCGGCGCCCGGCGGCGTCGCGCAGGTGCGCGAGGCGGCCGCTCAGCTGGTGCAGTTTGCCAAGCAGACCGGAACCGTGCTGTTTCTGGTGGGCCACGTCACCAAGGAAGGCCAGCTTGCCGGCCCGCGCGTGCTCGAGCACATGGTCGACACCGTGCTTTATTTCGAGAGCGACTCGGGCAGTCGCTATCGCCTGCTGCGGGCGGTCAAGAACCGTTTCGGCGCGGCCAATGAGCTGGGGGTGTTCGCCATGCTCGAGACCGGCCTCAAGGAGGTGAAAAACCCGTCGGCGATTTTCCTGTCCCGCCACGAACAGCCCGTGCCCGGCAGTGCCATTCTGGTCACCCGGGAGGGCACCCGACCCCTGCTGCTTGAACTCCAGGCCCTGGTGGCGGAAAGCCCGCTGTCCAATCCGCGGCGGCTGGCCGTGGGCATGGATGGCAATCGCATGGGCATGCTGCTGGCGGTCCTGCAGCGTCACGCCGGCGTGAGCACCGCTGGCGAGGATGTCTTTGTCAACGTCGTCGGGGGCGTGCGCATCGCCGAGACGGCCAGTGATCTGCCAGCGCTGCTGGCGGTGATCTCGAGTCTGCGTGATCGTCCCATCCCTCAGGACTGGGTGATTTTTGGCGAGGTGGGACTGGCCGGTGAGATCCGCCCGGTCCCGAATGGCCCGGATCGGCTGGCCGAAGCCGCCCGCCACGGGTTTCGTCGCGCGCTGGTGCCGGCGAAAAACGCCCCGGCGGCGGGCGACGTCCCGCAGGGCCTGGACGTGATCGGTGTCGAGCGCCTTGACGCCGCCCTCGACTGGATCCGCGAGGCCGACTAGCCGTCGAGCTGGCGGGCGGCGGCCAGGGTGTTCTCCAGCAGCGTGGCCCGGGTGAGCGGCCCCACACCGCCCGGCACCGGTGTCATCCAGGCCGCCCGTGCCATGGCCGTTTCCGGTTCGACATCCCCCAGCAGGCGCCCATCCGGCTGGCGGTTGATGCCCACGTCGATCACCGTGGCGCCGGGCTTGATCCACGCACCGGGGATGAAGCCGGTGCGCCCCACCGCGGCGACCAGAATGTCCGCGCGTTCGACCTGCTTGCGCAGATCACGGGTGCGGCTGTGGCATACCGTCACCGTGCAGCGGGCGTTCAGCAGCTCCAGCGCCATGGGCCGACCAACGATATTCGACTGACCGACCACCACGGCGTCGGCGCCGGCAAGCTCGACATCGGTATGCCCGAGCAATGTCATCACGCCGTGGGGTGTACATGAGCGGAACCCCGGCAGGCGAAGTACCAGTCGGCCGACATTCTGCGGATGGAAACCGTCCACATCCTTGGCCGGATCGATCCGCTCGATCACCGCCTGGGCATCGATGGAATCGGGCAGGGGCAACTGCACGAGGATGCCGTGAGTGGCGGGGTTGGCGTTTAATTCATCGATCAGCGCCATGAGCTCCGCCTGGGTGGTCGAAGCGGGCAGGTCATAATCCTGGGACACGAACCCCACCTGCTCGCAGTCGCGGCGTTTCATGCGCACATACACCGATGAAGCGGCGTTGTCGCCGACCAGCACCACGGCCAGGCCGGGCGTGGATTGGCCATGCTCGCGACGCGCACTGACGGCGGTCTGGATCTGATGGCGGATGTCGGCGGCAATGGCCTTGCCGTCGATGATTCGGGCGGCCATGGGTTGGCTCCTCACCGGTGTGGATTCGACGCTGGGCGGACTTTACCGCCCGAGCCCGGACGGATCCAGCCGTTGGCATGATCTGGGGCGGGAATGGTTGTACAATCCCGCCCCATGCGCCCGTAGCTCAATCGGATAGAGCATCGGCCTTCTAAGCCGAGGGTTGCAGGTTCAAGCCCTGCCGGGCGCGCCAGTCCTACTCAAGCAGCCGCGTCGGCGCGCCGCAGGGAGCGCTTGAGCAGGCGCTCAATCCCCTTCAGCAGCTTGCCCTCTTCGGGTGCCACCAGCGAGATCGCTTCACCGGCGTTGCCGGCCCGGCCGGTGCGGCCGATGCGATGGACATAATCCTCCGCGACGTGCGGCAGGTCGAAGTTGACGACATGGGGCAGCTGGTCGATATCCAGCCCGCGGGCGGCGATATCGGTGGCCACCAGCACCCGGACGCGGCCTTTCTTGAATCCGTCCAGCGCCTTGGTGCGCGCTGTCTGGCTCTTGTTGCCGTGGATGGCGGCGGTGCTCAGACCGTCCTTGTCGAGCTGCTTGCTCAGGTTGTTCGCGCCGTGTTTCGTGCGTGTGAACACGAGCACCTGCTGCCAGTCACCCTCACGGATCAACCGGCTCAGCAGCGGGCGCTTTTCGGCCTTGTCCAGCCGGTAGACCGACTGCTCCACCGTGTCGGCAGCGCTATGCTTGGGCGCGACGTCGATCTCGACGGGGTTTTGCAGCATGCCACTGGCAAGCTGGCGAATCTCGCGCGAGAAGGTCGCCGAGAACAATAGCGTCTGGCGCTGCGCGGGCAGTGCTTTCATGACCTTGCGGATGTCGTGGATGAAGCCCATGTCGAGCATGCGGTCGGCCTCATCCAGCACCACGCTCTCGACCCGGTCGAGTCGCAGGTTGTCGCGCTGGAGGTGATCGAGCAGCCGCCCCGGCGTGGCAATCACGATGTCCACGCCCTTGCGCAGGCGATCGACCTGCGGCTGCATGCCCACACCGCCAAAGATGACCGCCGAGCGCAGCCGCAGGTTGTGGCCATACTGCTTGACGCTTTCGTGGATCTGGGCCGCCAGCTCGCGGGTGGGGGCGATAATGAGCAGCCGCACCGGGCGGCGCTTGCCCTGGGGTTCGACCGAGGCGAGCCGCTGGAGGAGCGGCAGGGTGAACGCGGCGGTCTTGCCGGTGCCGGTCTGTGCGGCGCCGAGGAGGTCTTTGCCGTCAAGGACTTCGGGGATGGCCTGCTGCTGAATGGACGTCGGGGTGGTGTAGCCCGATGCCTTCACGGCGTCGAGCAGTTCGGTCTGAAGACCGAAATCGTCAAATGTCATCGAATGGTTACTCCTTGTGATCACCGTCACTATACGCGCATTGACCGCCGGTGGGGGGCTCAGTATTATTTTGGGGCTCCTGACGAAGGCGGCGGGGGACCTGCGAAAAAGGCGGGGTGTAGCGCAGTCTGGTAGCGCGCCTGCTTTGGGAGCAGGATGTCGGGGGTTCAAATCCCTCCACCCCGACCAGCCAAATCGCGGGAGACAATCGGTGGTGGGCGTAGCTCAGTTAGGTAGAGCTCCGGATTGTGGCTCCGGTGGTCGTGGGTTCAAGTCCCATCGCTCACCCCACCTTTCTCGACGGGCCGTTAGCTCAATTGGTAGAGCAGCTGACTCTTAATCAGTTGGTTGAAGGTTCGAGTCCTTCACGGCCCACCATTCCGATCCATCCGCGACGCCGTCGCCAACGGGAGCAGCCTCTTGCCCGGCGATCCGCTGACTGGCCTGGCGGCCTTCCATCCACTGGTTGTCGAGGGACCCGCCGGCGCGCGCGATCCGCGCGACCCGGACGCAGTGGCGGATCGGCTGGCGGTGGCACTGCAGGCACGCTGGCAGCAAAGCCCCATCGTCGGCTCGCCGCTCCTCATCACCCAGGGCGATCCGCTTGAGCCCACCGGCATATCGGCCATCACCCATCGGCTGGCGGCCCGGCTGCAGATCCCGCGGGCGCTTGTCTGCCTGGATGAGGCGCTCGCGCCCTACCACGCCCGCGATGCCGATCGCACCGGCATGGTGATGGAGTTTCGCTACTCGCAGTTAACGGCGGTTCTCGATGCGGTAGCGCCGGGTGCGACCGAGCGGCTGGCATCGGCCGTGGAAGCGGGGGTGTCAGCCAGAAACGACCGGCGGGCTGCCCGGGGGCAGCCGCCACTCAAAGCCTATTTCCGCGATTTCGCGCTGCTCCAGGAGGTCACCAAGGCCGCCCTGCGACGGCACTGTGGCGCCGTTACCGTGGCGCATACGATTGCGCCGGTGCACGAGTTTTCGGTGACCAGCTTCTACACCATCGGTCTGTCGCTGGGCTGGATCGATCCCGCGGACCTGCTGACCGACTACTGACGGATGCCCTCGACCTCGAGCTGCAGATACACCGTCTCGCTGGCCGGGCCCAGGTCGTAGTCGATGCCGTAGTCGGCGAGCTCGAACGAGGTCTCGCCGGTAAAGCCCGCGCGATAGCCGCCCCAGGGATCCTCGCCTTCACCGATTTTCTCCACGTCGATGCTGATCGGCCGAGTGACGCCGCGCAGCGTGAAATCGCCCTCGAGCGTCGCCGTGCCGTTGCCGTGGGGAATGAAGTCGGTGCTCACAAAGCCGGCTTCGGGGTAGGTCTCGACGGCAAGGAAGTCGTCGCTGCGCAGATGCTCGTCACGCTCGGCATGGTTGGAGTCCACACTGGCCGGGTCGATATCGACGCTGATGGTCGACGCCCCGGGGTTATCCGCGTCGTAGCTGAACTCGCCACTGAAGTCGTTGAAACGGCCCGTGAGCCAGCTATAGCCGAGGTGGCTGATGCGGAAGTTGATCGAGGCATGTGCGCCCTCGGTATCAATGACGTAATCGGCGGCAAGGGCCGAGCCGGTGGTAGTCAGGCCCGCAAGGGCAATGCCGGCGATGACCGGGCGAATGGATTGCATGATCGTCATGAGTGGGTCTCCTGTTGCAACAGATTCCCACGTTACGCCCTCGCAGTGAATTCATCGAATGCATGATTTACATTATGCCTATGCGTGAGGTGAATCTAAGAGGGGTCGACCTCAATCTGCTGGTCATCCTCGAGGCACTGCTCGAGGCTCGCCATGTCAGCCAGGCCGCCCACCGACTGAACATGAGCCAGCCGGCGGTGAGTCGGGCGCTGTCGCGCTTGCGGGCGGTGTTCGACGATGCCCTGCTGGTGCGGGGCGATGCCGGGCTGGTGCTCACCGAGCGCGGGCGCGAGCTGCAGGCGCCGCTGGGTGCCGCGCTGGCCGGTGTCTCGCGGTTGATCGCCGATCCGCAGTTCGATCCGGCAACGGCGACAACGCCCGTCCGGCTCGGGTGTCTGGATCTGGAAGCGAGCATCTACCTTGCCCCGGTCATCGAGCATCTGCAGCGGGTTGCACCGGCAATGCCCATCGAGATCCATGCCCAGCCGGCCGACTACTTCGATCGCCTGGCGGCCGGTGATCTGCACCTTGCCATCAGCGGGCTGGAGCCACAGCAACGCCATTCGGTGTTCCATCGCCGGGTCATCGATACCACCGCGTCGGTGTGTCTGATGCGTGATCAGCATGAGCTCGCCCACGGGCCGATGACGCTGGATCGCTACCTCGAAGCCAGTCACGGGGTAGTCGCCATCACCGGCAAGGGGCCCGCGATAATGGACCAGCGACTCGCCGCCATGGGGCGGACCCGGCGGGTGGTGCTGCGTCTGTCGAGCTTTTTCAATGTGCCCGATGCCTGCTCGGACACGGATATCGTGTTCTCGCTCCCCCACCGGGTCGCCGAGCGTCTTGCGCGTAACGAGCGGCTGACCACCCGTGTGCTGCCTTCGGCATTGCAGTCGCCGGGCTTTCCCATGTATCTCTATTGGCATAGTCGCCATCATGATGATCCGATGCACCAATGGCTTCGCCGTCTGGTGATCGACCATGCCGCGTTTCACGCCAACGATTCAGGGAGTGTCCATGAACGACCCGCAGGATCTGCAGCGCCATCGTGATGGCTGGACCTATCGGGGTGCCCGGCGCCCCGCCTTTGCGATCGAGCCCGGTCCCGGTCAGGAGTCGGTCTGGGATTACCCCCGCCCGCCGGCCTACGAGCCGGATACCCGTGGGGTGAGCGTAAGCCTTCACGGGCAGCCCATCGCGCGCAGTGATCACGCCATTCGCGCCAAGGAGACCGGCAGTCCGCCGGCGTTCTACCTACCGCCCGAGGCGGTGGACCCGCGCTGCCTGCGGCCATCCCCCCAGCGCAGTTTCTGCGAGTGGAAGGGCGAGGCCGAGTACTTTGACGTGGTGACACCGGATGCGGTGGCGGAGGCGGCCATCTGGCGGTATCCGCAGCCGCTTGCCGGGGCGGAGTCGATCGCCGGCTGGTATTCGCTATATCCCGAAAAGCTGACCTGTTACGTGGGCGATGAGCCGGTCATCGCGCAGTCGGGCCGTTACTACGGCGGCTGGGTGACCGATGAGCTGGTCGGCCCGTGGAAAGGCGAAGCCGGCACCAGCCACTGGTAGTGGCCATGGACTGGCATGCCCGCGGTGTCGAGGACACCCTCGTATCGCTCGACAGTCAGCCCGGTTACCCCCAGCGCCAGCCTGGGGAGGCGGCGCTCGATGGCGTTCCCCGGCACGCTGTTGCGGCGCCATCCTGGCCGCTGCGGCCGCCAGCTTGCCCTGGTCATCGCCAGTGCCGGGGCCGTCACGGCGCTTGCCGGCGTGCTGCTCCCCGGGGACTGTCTGGTGGCCGTGCTCGTGAGCCTGCCGGTGGTCGCGGTGGTCGAGGACCACAAGGCCTGGCAGCGGCGCTAGCTTTTGCCGGATGCGGCATGCCGGTATACTCACCGACGTCGTGTTAACTGCGCGAAAGTGGCGGAACCGGTAGACGCGCTGGGTTTAGGTCCCAGTGGGGCATCCCCCCGTGCGAGTTCGAGTCTCGCCTTTCGCACCACAAACCCAGAGGTAGGCAATGCAAGTATCGGTGGAGTCGGGCGACGGCCTGGAGCGCACATTGAAGGTCCAGGTGCCCTCCGAGCAGGTGGACAGCAAGGTTGATGAAAAGCTGCGCGAGATGCGCGGCGAGGTCCGCCTGCAGGGGTTTCGGCCCGGCAAGGTGCCCATGAAGGTCGTGCAGAAGCGCTACGGCCCCCAGGTCCGAAGCGAAGTGCTCGACGAGGTGGTCCGGGCCACCTACTCCGAGGCGCTCGAGCAGGAGTCGCTCCGGCCCGCCGGCACCCCCGACATCCAGCCGCTGACCGTGGAGCCGGGCAAGGATCTGGAGTACGAGGCGCGCTTCGAGGTGATCCCCGACATCGAGGTGGGCGGCGTGGAGTCCATCGAGCTCGAGCGCCCGGCGGTGGATATCGAGGCGGCGGATGTGGACCGGATCCTTGAGCGCCTGCGCCGTCAGCATGCCGAGTACCACGCCGTCGAGCGCGGCGCCGAGACCGGCGATCGGGTCACCATCGATTTCGACGGCAAGGTCGACGGCGAGGATTTCGAGGGCAATAACGGCACCGACGTCGAGATTAATCTGGGCGACGGGCAGATGCCCGGGCCCTTCGAAGAGGCGCTCGCCGGCATGCAGGCCGGTGACAACAAGACCGTCCACTACACCTTCCCCGACGGCTTTCCGGATACCACGATCGCCGGCCGCGAGGCCGAGTTTGCGGTGACCATGAAAAAGGTCGAGGCCCCGGAGCTGCCCGAAGCGGACGAGGCGTTCGCCGAAACCCTTGGCATCGAGGGAGGCATCGAGGCCCTTCGCTCGCGCATTGCCGAGAGCCTCGAGCGGGAACGCGACCAGGCCGTTCGTAGTCGGATCAAAAACCAGGTGATGAACGCACTGGTTGAGCGTCACGAGATGACGTTGCCGCGCACGCTGGTGGATCGCGAGGTGGAGCAGGTCCGCGAGCAGACCCTCGAGCAGATGCGTCAGGCTGGAGCGGCTGGCGACGACCCGGATCTGCCCGCGGATCGGTTCGAGGAAGAGGCCCAGCGTCGGGTCAAGCTGGGGCTGCTGGTCAACGAAGTGGTCCGGGCCAACAATATCGAGATCGACCCCGAGCGCATGCAGTCGGCGCTGCAGCAGATCGCCTCGGGCTACGAGCAGCCGCAGCAGGTCATGCAGCATTACCTGCAGAATCAGGAGGCCATGCAGAGCCTGCAGCTCCAGGTGATGGAGGATCAGGTGGTTGACTGGGTGCTCGAGCGGGCCAGTGTGGTGGAAAAGCCGATGAGTCTCGACGCGCTGACCAGTGGCGTCGAGGATGAAGACAGTACCGAGACCGCAGACGGTCAGGAGTCAGAGTGAACATGAGCGAACAGCGCCCCGACAGCGGCCCGATGGCCACCGGCATGGTGCCGATGGTGGTCGAGCAGACGGCACGTGGCGAGCGTGCCTTTGATATCTATTCGCGGCTGTTAAAGGAGCGGGTCATCTTTCTGGTGGGCCCGGTGGAGGATCACCAGGCCAACCTGCTGATCGCCCAGCTGCTGTTTCTGGAGTCGGAGAATCCGGACAAGGATATCCACTTCTACATCAACAGCCCCGGCGGCATGGTGACCGCGGGTCTGGCGATCTACGACACGATGCAGTTCATCAAGCCTGACATCAGCACGGTCTGCATCGGTCAGGCCGCGAGTATGGGCTCGCTGCTGCTTGCCGCGGGCGCCGCCGGCAAGCGCTTTGCGCTGCCCAACTCCCGGGTCATGATCCATCAGCCGCTGGGCGGCTTCCAGGGTCAGGCAACGGATATCGATATCCATGCCCGCGAGATCCTCAACACCCGCGAGCGGCTGAACAGCATTCTGGCGCATCACACGGGGCAGCCCATCGAGACGATCGCTGAGGATACCGAGCGCGACAATTTCATGGATCCCGAGGCGGCACGCGAGTACGGCCTGGTCGACCAGGTCCTGACCGATCGCAGCAAGCTGCCGCTCGAGTAGTGGCATCTTGCGTGCCTGCGCAAAAGCGGGCATCGTCAAAATCGACTGTAACTGGCATGCACAAAGGTAGCCCATGACTGACAAAAATGATGGCGGTCGCGGCGACGACAACGGCAAGCCGCTCCACTGCTCATTCTGCGGCAAGAGCCAGCACGAGGTACGCAAACTGATTGC
>Ga0102930_1000018_pt1 | contig 52520 bp, 49 predicted proteins | sample SalPon1_B_H2O_MG_FD_84514 | JGI IMG/M metagenome (GOLD analysis project Ga0102930, IMG submission 84514) | Salt pond water microbial communities from South San Francisco under conditions of wetland restoration - Salt Pond MetaG R1_B_H2O_MG | ecosystem: Environmental > Aquatic > Non-marine Saline... | reverse complement strand
GCGAAAGTGGCGGAACTGGTAGACGCGCTGGGTTTAGGTCCCAGTGGGGTTAATCCCCCGTGCGAGTTCGAGTCTCGCCTTTCGCACCAGTCACTAGAGGTGGGTAATGCAAGTATCGGTGGAGTCGGGCGAGGGTCTGAAGCGTAAGTTAACGGTCCAAGTCCCTTCCGAACGGGTGGACGAGCAGGTTGCGAAAAAGCTTCGTGAAATGCGTGGTCAGGTCCGCCTACAGGGGTTTCGCCCGGGCAAAGTGCCGATGAAAGTCGTAGAAAAGCGCTACGGCCCGCAAGTTCGTGGAGAAGTGCTTGATGAGGTGGTGCGCACGACCTACGCCGAAGCCCTCGAGCAACAATCTCTGCGTCCAGCCGGAACACCAGATATCCAACCGGTAAACCTTGAAGAGGGCAAAGACCTTGAGTACGAGGCGAACTTTGAGGTTATTCCTGAAATCACGGTAGAAGGCGTGGAGAGCATTGAGCTCTCGCGGCCTGCCGTGGATATTGAAGATAGTGATGTTGACCGGATTTTTGATCGGCTGCGCAAACAGCATGCGCAGTTCAATAGCGTCAAGCGTGCAGCAAAAAATGGTGATCAAGTCACGATTGATTTCTCAGGAAAAGTCGATGGCAAAGACTTTGAGGGCAATCGTGGTGAAGATGTGCCCGTGCCCCTAGGTGAGGGGCAAATGCCAGCACCGTTTGAAGAGCAGCTTGTGGGCATGAAAGCCGGCGACGAGAAAACGCTCCATTACACTTTCCCGGAAGGTTTTCCGGATACATCAATCGCGGGCAAAGAGGCTGCGTTCGCGGTGGTCATGAAAAAAGTGGAATCGCCAAAATTACCAAAAGCTGATGATGCATTTGCTGAAAAGCTAGGCATTGAGGGCGGTATTAAGGCGCTACGTGGACGGATTTCTGAAAGTCTCGAGCGCGAGCGGGAACAAGCGATCCGTGCACGAGTCAAGGATCAGGTAATGGATGAACTCATTAAGTCCAATGAGATCGAATTACCTCAGACGCTTGTGGATAGTGAAATTGATCAACTACGCCAGCAAACCAAAGAGCGAATGCGCCAGTCCGGTGCTAGCGATGATGAGCCTGATTTGCCGGCCGATCAGTTCGAGCAAGAAGCAAAGCGGCGAGTCGCGCTTGGTCTGCTCGTCAATGAAATTGTGCGAGCGAATAACATTGAGATCGATCCAGAGCGAATGCAGCAAGCGCTACAGCGTGTCGCGGCGGGCTACGAGCAGCCAGAGCAAATAATGCAGCATTACTTGCAAAACCAAGAGCTTATGCAAAGCTTGCAGCTCCAAGTGATGGAAGATCAAGTGGTTGATTGGGTTCTGGAGCAAGCCAAAGTCGTGGACAAACCAATGAGTCTCGATGCACTAACCAGTGGCGTCGAGGATGAAGAAAACGCCGAGGCCAATTAACGGCCAGGAGTCGAATAGACAATGAGCGATGATCGCCGCTTAGACACCCCGATGGCCACCGGGCTTGTGCCCATGGTGGTTGAGCAAACAGCCCGCGGTGAGCGTGCTTACGATATTTACTCGCGTCTTTTAAAAGAGCGGGTCATTTTTATGGTTGGACCGGTTGAGGACCATCAAGCCAATCTATTGATTGCGCAGCTACTGTTCCTTGAATCGGAAAACCCCGATAAAGACATTCATTTCTATATCAATAGCCCCGGTGGTGTTGTCACGGCGGGCTTGGCTATTTACGACACGATGCAATTTATTAAACCGGATATATCCACGGTTTGTTTAGGCCAAGCAGCCAGTATGGGATCATTTTTGCTAGCAGGCGGTGCCCCTGGCAAGCGCTTTGCGCTGCCAAACTCACGCGTGATGATTCATCAACCGCTGGGTGGATTCCAAGGTCAAGCAACGGATATTGATATCCACGCCCGTGAAATATTGAGTATGCGTGAGCGCCTCAATCAAATTTTGGCCCATCACACCGGCCAAGCGATCGAGACCATTGGGAAGGATACCGAGCGCGATAACTTTATGGCGCCAGAGGCGGCTCGTGATTACGGTATAATTGATCAGGTTTTGGCTGATCGTAGTCATTTGCCGGTCGTTTAATCGTGCTTGCGCAGTCCGCAAAAAGCGGGCATGGTCAAGTCGTAAAATTCTCGCATGCGCAGGGTTAGCCAATGACTGAAAAAGACAACGGCGGACGCAGCGACGACAACGGCAAGTTGCTCTATTGCTCGTTCTGCGGAAAAAGCCAGCATGAAGTTCGTAAGCTGATTGCTGGCCCATCGGTATTTGTATGCGATGAGTGCGTCGAGCTTTGCAACGACATCATTCGCGAAGAGATGGAAGAGAAAGGTGCCGAGGCAACCGGACAACTTCCGCGGCCGCAGGAAATTAACGCATCTCTCGATGAGCATGTTATTGGTCAAATGCATGCCAAAAAAGTGCTCTCCGTGGCAGTGTATAACCACTACAAGCGCATGCAGGCGTCTACAGGCAAGGGCGATGTTGAGCTTACGAAAAGTAATATTCTTCTAATTGGGCCAACGGGCTCAGGCAAGACGTTATTAGCGGAGACATTGGCACGCTTATTGGATGTGCCCTTTACGATCGCTGATGCAACGACACTGACCGAAGCCGGCTATGTTGGCGAGGATGTCGAGAATATTATTCAAAAGCTGTTGCAAAAATGTGATTACGACGTCGAAAAAGCTCAGCAGGGCATTGTCTACATCGATGAAATCGATAAGGTTTCACGGAAAGCAGAAAATCCGTCAATTACCCGCGATGTCTCTGGCGAGGGCGTACAGCAGGCGTTGCTCAAGCTTATTGAAGGAACCACTGCGGCTGTGCCGCCGCAGGGTGGACGTAAACATCCCCAACAAGAATTTTTGCAGGTGGATACCGCGAATATCCTATTTATTTGTGGCGGCGCATTTGCCGGTCTTGAGAAAGTCATTCAGCAGCGCTCTGAAAAAGGCGGGATTGGCTTTTACGCGGAAATTAAGGGTGAAGCGCAACGTAAAGGTGTTGGTGAGACACTGCGCGATATCGAGCCTGAAGATCTCGTGCGTTACGGGCTAATTCCTGAGTTCGTTGGCCGTCTACCTGTTGTGGCAACGTTGGACGAACTCGATGAAACCGCGCTTGTTGAGATTTTGCGTGAACCGAAAAACGCACTGGTCAAACAATTTCAGCGTCTGTTCGAAATGGAAGGTGTTGAGCTTGAGTTTCGGCCCGAGGCGCTGCATGAGGTAGCGCGTAAAGCCATTGCGCGAAACACCGGTGCGCGAGGGCTTCGCACCCTCGTTGAGCATGTGCTTTTAGACACCATGTATGACCTGCCTTCGCTGGATAATGTCAGCAAGGTGGTTGTCGATGATGCAGTGATTCGTGGTGAATCATCACCCTATCTGATCTATGACGGCTCGGAGCAGCCCGCGGCCGCTTCTGACTAGGCCGTGCGGCTGGGTCTTCCGGCCCGGAGAGGAAACCTATGAGCGATGAATTAAGCCCGGCAACCGGTAACACCATGCCGGTGTTGCCGCTGCGTGATGTGGTGGTCTACCCGCATATGGTTATCCCGCTGTTTGTAGGCCGGAATAAGTCTATTCAGGCGCTTGAAGCGGCGATGGCTGAAGATAAGCGTATTTTGTTGGTGGCCCAACACAGCGCAGAGGTTGATGACCCGGAGGCCGAGCATCTCTATGGAGTCGGAACGCTAGCGAACATTCTGCAAATGCTCAAATTGCCTGATGGCACCGTTAAAGTGCTGGTTGAGGGATCTGAGCGAGCTAGTGTCCAGGGGCTCGATGTTCAAGGTGAGTTTTTCTCAGCATTGGCTACGCCGTTGATTGAGCCCGCCGTGCGTGATGAGCAAGAAATCGAGGTGATGTCACGCTCATTGCTGTCGTTGTTTGAGCAGTACGTCAAGCTCAATAAAAAAGTCCCGCCAGAGATTCTCTCCTCGCTGCAAAGTATTGAAGAGCCAAGCCGGCTCGCGGATACCGTTGCTGCGCACATGAGTTTAAAAATCGACGATAAACAAAAGATTCTTGAAATGGAGGATCCTGCGCGTCGATTAGAGCATTTAATGGCCCTAATTGAGGGCGAGCTCGATATTCTTCAGGTTGAAAAACGCATTCGTGGTCGTGTTAAACAGCAAATGGAGAAATCCCAGCGCGAGTATTACCTCAATGAGCAAATGAAGGCGATCCAAAAAGAGCTAGGTGAGCTTGAGGACGTGCCTAATGAGCTTGAGGATCTTGAGCAGAAAATTGCAACGGCTGGTTTATCCAAGGAAGCACGCGAGAAGGCCGATCAAGAGCTGAATAAGCTACGAATGATGTCGCCGATGTCCGCTGAAGCAACAGTGGTGCGTAATTATTTAGAGTGGATGCTTGCGCTGCCTTGGAAAAAGCGCACGCGCGTGCGTCACGACCTGGGTCACGCAGAGACCATTTTAGATACTGATCATTATGGGCTTGAGAAGGTCAAAGAGCGCATTCTTGAGTACTTAGCGGTTCAGCAACGGGTGCGTAAGCTCAAAGGCCCTATACTCTGCCTAGTGGGGCCTCCAGGCGTTGGGAAAACCTCATTGGGTGAGTCCATTGCGCGATCGATCAATCGGCGTTTTGTTCGAATGTCTCTCGGTGGTGTTCGTGATGAAGCAGAGATTCGTGGTCATCGGCGCACCTATATTGGCTCGCTGCCGGGTAAAATTGTCCAAAAGCTATCAAAGGTTGGTACGCGCAACCCTCTGTTTTTGCTCGATGAAATTGACAAGATGGCGATGGACTTTCGTGGTGATCCTGCCTCCGCTCTGCTCGAAGTCCTTGACCCTGAACAAAACGCCACTTTTAACGATCATTATCTTGAGGTCGATTTTGATCTCTCAGATGTCATGTTTGTATGTACCGCAAACACCATGAATATTCCTGAGCCATTGCTCGATCGAATGGAAGTCATTCGGTTGTCGGGGTATACCGAGGAAGAGAAGACGCAAATTGCGCGTAATTACCTGGTGCCAAAACAAATAAAAGCCAATGGGCTAAAGCCCGGTGAGCTTGAGATCAGTGATAACGGGCTGCGTGATACGGTGCGTTTCTATACCCGCGAGGCAGGTGTGCGGAATTTAGAGCGCGAAATCGCCAAAATTTCCCGACGAGTCGTCAAAGATGTACTCATAAAGCCACGAGATCGGGCGGTGCAGGTGACTACGCAAAATCTGAATAAATACCTTGGAGTCCGTCGTCATCGATATGGTCTGGCTGAGTCGGAAGATCAAATCGGTCGAGTGACCGGTCTTGCATGGACCGAGGTTGGTGGTGAGCTGCTTACGATTGAGGGCGCAGTTATGCCAGGCAAGGGTCGTTTGCAGAATACCGGGCAGCTCGGTGATGTAATGAAAGAGTCAATTCACGCGGCATTAACGGTGGTGCGAAGCCGGGCCCAAGCGTTGGGAATCGCTGCCGATTTTCATCAGCAGCACGATATACACATTCATGTCCCTGAGGGTGCAATTCCTAAGGATGGTCCTAGCGCAGGCGTTGGAATGTGCACAGCTTTAGTCTCCGCACTGACCGGGATTTCGGTTTGTGCCGGGGTTGCCATGACCGGTGAGATTACCTTGCGTGGCGAGGTATTGCCTATCGGAGGGCTGAAAGAAAAGCTCTTGGCTGCGCATCGTGGAGGGATTCATACCGTATTGATTCCTGAAGATAACCGTAAGGATCTTGTCGACATCTCCCGTGATATTAAGGGTAAACTCGATATTCGACCTGTACGCTGGATCGATGAGGTATTGGCGGTTGCATTAACGCATCAGCCTGTGGCGCGGCCGATAACCGATGAGAATGCAGATGATTCTGTGAATACTGCTAACCCATCGAATGAATCCGTACGTGCACACTAAACCTAGACAAAATTAAGTAGAGCGCATTAGGGCGGGATTTGACACGGGTTATCAGGCGTTGATATATGTCTGTCCTGCAAGCTATGGCGTTCACGCTAATGGATTGGTCGGGCATTGTTAAAAGGTCATTGTCGTCGATCCAAACTGGCGATAGCATGCAAACCATTCGTCGCATGGACGATGACCGATACCAAATTTTCAAGGGGAAAAATTCATGAACAAGTCTGAACTCATTGATGCCGTTGCCGCTTCGGCCGGCCTGTCAAAAGCTGACGCGACGAAAGCCGTTGATGCCTTCTCGGGTACTGTTTCTAGCGCACTCAAAAAGGGTGATCAGGTAACGCTAGTTGGTTTTGGTACTTTCACTGTGCGCGATCGGGCTGCGCGTACCGGCCGTAATCCACGGACAGGCGCAACGATCAACATCGCCGCCTCCAAGGTCCCCGGCTTCAAAGCTGGCAAGGCGCTTAAGGATGCCGTAAACTAACGGTTGTTTTCCGGGGTGGTTAGCTCAGTTGGGAGAGCGTCGCCCTTACAAGGCGAATGTCGGGGGTTCGAACCCCTCACCACCCACCAAAAACCGGATTCGGAGCGGTAGTTCAGCTGGTTAGAATGCCGGCCTGTCACGCCGGAGGTCGCGGGTTCAAATCCCGTCCGCTCCGCCATTAGTCCCATCATCAGGAAGGCGCCAGAAGGCGCCTTTTTGATTTACGGATATTGAATATGCTGCTAGCGATCAGAGATAAAACCCGCGGCTGGATTGCCTATGTGATTGTCGCCGTGCTGGTGGTTCCGTTTGCCCTGTTCGGACTCTATAACTACGCGGGAAACGGTGGGGAACAGACCGTTGCAAGCGTTGATGGCGAGGACATTACTCGCACTCAGCTCGATCAGGCCTATCGGGAACGTCAGGCTGAACTGCGGCAAATGTTAGGCGAGCAGTTTGACCCGGGATTGTTTAACACCGAGCAACTCCGCCGAGAAGCCCTACAGCAACTCATCGATCAGCAGTTGTTATTCAATCATGCGCGGACGCGAAAACTGAATGTTAGTGATGAGCAAGTCGCGAGCATTATTCGTAATCAAGATATTTTCCAAGTCGATGGTGAGTTCTCAATGGAGCGCTATCGACAATTGCTCGAGCAAAACAATCTAACGCTCGATCGTTATGAAGCGCAGATGCGCCAAGACCTATCGTTGGGGTTATTACGGCAGGCGATCGAGCGCAGTGCGTACACCAGTGATCGCGAATTAGATCGGATTTTGGCACTCCAAGGCCAGCGGCGTGAGTTGAGTTGGGTGACCATCCCAACTGCGGCCTATCGTGACGGAATTAACCCCCAGCCTGAGGCGCTCGAACAATGGTACGAGCAAAACCCCAATCGATTTCAGCTACCTGAACAGGTGCGTTTGAACTATCTATTGCTGGATCCAGCTGTGATTGCAGAGCGTATCGATGTTTCGACAGAGGATATCCGCGAGCGCTATCGCGAGCGGCAAGCTGAGGCCAGTCAGACCGCCGAGCGCGAGCTTCGGCATATCCTCATCGAGGTGCCAGCGCAGGCGTCGGCCGATGCGGTGGGCGCGGCACGTGAGCAGGCCGTGGCAGCGCGGGAGCGGATCCAGGCCGGTGAATCATTTGCCGCGGTGGCTAGAGCCGTCTCTGATGATACCGGCTCCGCTAATGATGGCGGTAATCTTGGCGCAGTTCAGCCCAGTGATGTCGCTCCGGCATTTGCCGAGGCGGCTTGGAAGCTTGAAGTTGGTGCGATTAGCGAGCCTGTGCGTACGGATTTTGGCTGGCATGTCATTGAGGTCACCGCGGCTCGTGCCAATGAACTTGCCCCGCTAGAGGAGTTAGCGGCGTCGCTGCGTGAATCAATTGCGCAATCGCGGGCAGAGCGGGAAGTTGTTGAGTTAGGCAATACACTAGAAACATTGGCTTTCGAATATCCACGCGATCTAGAGCCTGCTGCCGAAGCACTCGGGCTGCCGGTTCAGCAAACAGACTGGTTGGCAGCGGATGATACAGGCGAGGGTATTTTGGCGGAGACAGCGATTCAACGCTCAGCCTTTAGCGATGCGTTGTTAGAGTCGCGGGAAAATAGTGATTTAATTGATTTAGGCGATGGGCGCTATGGGGTTATTCGCGTGGTCGACCATCGTGCCGCCAGCCGTGAGCCATTGGCCGATGTCAAAGCGGATGTGCGTGAGGCGGTTATCGACGAGCAAGCAGCCATCAAAGCGCAGGCACAGGCTGAGGCAATGCTACCGGCCATAGAATCAGGGCAATCTTTAAGACAAGCAGCCGAGGCGGTATCTGTTGCAAAGATCAATGCACCGCGGTGGGCGGAACGTAATGAGCGCGAATTGCCGGCTGGGGTCAGAGAGATGGGATTTCGTCTGCCAAGACCGGCGCCTGGGCAAAATCATGCTGATCTTGCCCGCTTGCCAGATGGTTGGGCTGTGGTTCTGCTAAGTGCTGTCGAGGATGCTAATCCCGATGATATTGATGCTGAGCGACGCGCACAGTTACGCCAGTCAATTAATGCAATGGATGGGCAGCTCGCGTTCCGAGCCGTACTCGCGCAATTGCGCGAGCAGGCTCAGGTTCGCATTTTTGAGGAACGCCTGTAGTCCGCCGGCTAACTGTCCTCAGCCAACGCACTGCCGGATAAAGCAACCGCATGAAAGCCAGCGTCGACGTGAACCACTTCACCGGTGATACCAGAGGCAAGCGTTGAGCATAAGAAAGCGCTCGCGTTGCCGACTTCATCGATATCCACATTGCGGCGCAGCGGCGCGCTCGCGGCGTTGTAGTCAAGCATTTTACGAAAATCACCAATGCCTGAGGCCGCTAGCGTCCGTATTGGGCCTGCAGAGACCGCATTAACGCGAATGCCCTCGGGGCCAAGATCGTGCGCCATATAGCGCACAGCAGCCTCAAGGCTGGCTTTTGCTGGACCCATTACGTTGTAGTTGGGTAAAGCTCGTTCGCCACCTAAATAGGTGAGGGTGAGAAGGCTGGCGTTGCGGCCTTGCATCAGCGCTCGTGCACCGCGGGCTAAGGCAACAAAGCTATAAGCGCTAATATCGTGTGCCATGGCATAGCCGCCCCGGGTTGTGTTATCGACAAACGAGCCTTCAAGCTCTTCACGCGGTGCGAACCCTACGGCATGCACTAGGATGTCTAAATGGCCCCAAGTTTTTTCAAGCTCACTAAATACCGCATCAATTTGGGTATCATCAGTGACATCGAGTGGCATGACCGGGCCGCCACCGCAGGCAGCAGAGCACTGCTCAACGCGGCCTTTGAGCTTGTCGGTTTGATAAGTGAGCGCGATTTCAGCGCCTTCCCGGTGCATGGCTTCGGCCACGCCCCAGGCAATGGAACGATTACTAGCAACGCCTACAACGAGCGCTTTGCGATTAGTGAGAAAACCCATGAGAACCTCTTTGCCCCTGAAACAATCCTAGGTACGTTACTTAAAAGCATCGGAACGGCCAAGCGGCTATTTCGATTGATGAGATAAAAAGGAAGTGAAAATGCCTCTATACCTCCCGCATCAAGGTCGGTTGATGGGACTATTGTTGGGTTTAAGCATAGTGCTTATCCCGATGCTGAGCGTGGCGAAGGATCATGCATTGGCACTTCATGGCACCCCAAAATATCCCACAGACTTTAGCCATTTAGATTATGTCAATCCGGATGCGCCCAAGGGCGGGACCCTTAAGTTAGCCAATGTCTCGGCTGCCACGTTTGATAGTTTGCATCCGTTTATCTTGCGCGGCACAGCGGCCGAGGGGATTGGGCTTGTTTATGACACATTAACGGAGCGCTCACTCGATGAGCCGTCTACCGAATATGGCTTAATTGCGAAATCGATCGAAGTCGCACCTGATCGGCGCTCCGTGCGGTTTGTGTTACGGAAAGCGGCACGTTTTCACGATGGCACGATGGTCACCGCTGAGGATGTTGCTTGGACGTTTCGTGCCTTAAGAGATCATGGCCATCCGCAGTATCGGGCGTATTACCAGGAAATTGATCGTGCTGAGGTCGTTGGGCCCCATGAAATTATTTTTCATTTCTCAACAGCAGATAATGCAGAGCTTGCATTGATTATTGGTCAATTACCGGTGCTGCCTGCCCATTATTGGGCGGAGCGAGATTTCTCGGCGACCACTTTAGAGCCCCCGCTTGGGAGTGGGCCTTATCAAGTAGTTGAGGTTGAGCAGGGCCGGCGCGTGGTTTATGCACGGTTTGCGGATTATTGGGCCGCAAATCTGCCATTAAAGCGGGGTCGACATAATGTTGATCTTATTGAATATGACTATTATCGCGATGGCACGGTAGCCTTGCAGGCCTTGAAAGCCGGGGAGTATCACCTGCGCCAAGAGAATGTTGCGCGTAACTGGGCAACGGCGTATGACACACCGGATGTCGAGTCAGGCCGACTGAAAAAAGAGTCCATTGAGCATGACCGTCCAGCTGGCATGCAGGGGTTTTTCTTTAACACTCGGCGCGAGATATTTGCTGATCCGCAGGTGCGGGAAGCGCTGAGTTTTGCCTTTGACTTTGAGTGGACCAATGAGAATTTATTCTATGGTGCGTATCAGCGTACTCGCAGCTACTTCGAGAATTCCGGACTTGCCGCTACGGGCAAGCCCTCAGAGGCTGAGCTTGCTGTGCTTGAGCCGTATCGCGAGCAATTGCCTGATCGGGTGTTTGAGCAGGCCTATCGGCCGCCCAGTACTCAAAATGGCAGTTTGCGCGATAATCTCCGGCAAGCCTTCGCGTTGCTGCGTGAAGCGGGTTGGGAAGTCACTGATGGCGTGTTGACCCATGTAGAGTCGGGTCGACCGATGGACTTTGAGATTTTACTCGTCAGCCCTTCCTTTGAGCGAGTTGTGCTGCCATTTAAACGCAATTTAGAGCGGCTGGGCGCAAAAATTAGTGTGCGGACAGTCGATCCCACTCAGTACCAAAATCGAATGGATAGTTTTGATTTCGATATGACAGTGCATGTGGCACCTCAGTCACTATCACCGGGGAACGAACAAAGAGATTTTTGGAGTTGTGACGCCGCCGCAATGGGTGGCAGCCGTAATGTAGCTGGGGTTTGTGATCCGGTTGTTGAAGCGTTGATTGAGGCGGTGATTGATGCGCCCAATCGTAAAGTATTAGTGGCTCGGACTCGGGCCCTAGATCGAGTCTTGCAGTGGGGCTTTTATGCGATTCCCAATTGGTATATCGATCGCTTCCGAGTCGCATACTGGGACCGTTTTGGCCGGCCGGCGAAAAACCCGCCCTATGGGCTAGCGCTTGATACTTGGTGGGTCGATCCCGAAAAAGCAGCGCGTGTTGATAACCGCTAGGAGCGCTTAACGGTGTACGCCTATATTGCACGCCGGTTACTGCTGATGATTCCTACGTTATTGGGGATCATGCTGATTAATTTTGTCATTGTGCAATTTGCCCCTGGTGGCCCCATTGAACAGGTCATGGCTCAGGTCCAGGGCACCGCGGAGTTTTCAACAACACGTTTTTCGGGGGTAGCAGGTGACGAGGTCGCGAGCGAGACTCGAGGCGGACGGGGACTGGATCCGGCGTTTATCGCTGAGCTTGAGCGGCAATTTGGGTTTGATCGTCCAGCGCATGAGCGTTTTGGCAAAATGTTGGTGGACTATGCCCGCTTTGATTTTGGTCAGAGCTTTTATCGTGATGAAACGGTATTAGCCCTGATCGCCGATAAGCTGCCGGTGTCCGTATCGCTTGGGCTTTGGACGTTGCTTTTTACTTACCTCATTTCAATTCCACTCGGTGTACGTAAAGCGGTTCGCGATGGTTCAGCCTTCGATGTTTGGAGCAGTGCGGTCGTGATCATTGGCTACGCAATTCCTGGGTTTTTATTTGCGATTGCGCTCATTGTGGTGTTTGCCGGTGGCAGTTATTTAGATTGGTTTCCGTTACGTGGGCTCGTCTCTGATCATTGGGACTCGTTGAGCTGGCCTGCACGTATTCTGGATTACCTCTGGCACTTAATCCTGCCAGTGCTGGCGATGGTGATTGGTGGGTTTGCTGGGCTGACCATGCTGACCAAAAATTCGTTTATCGAAGAGGTGAACAAGCAATACGTAATGACAGCGCGGGCGAAAGGCGTGAGCGAGCGGCGAGTGCTCTATGGACATATCTTTCGCAATGCGATGCTGATTGTTATCGCCGGTTTTCCGGCCGCGTTTGTCGGAGTTTTATTTACGGGGGCTTTGTTGATTGAAGTGATTTTCTCACTCGATGGGCTAGGTCTGCTGGGTTTTGAATCGGTGGTTAATCGAGATTACCCCGTGGTTTTTGGCAGCCTGTTTATTTTTACCTTAATCGGTTTAGTGCTTAATTTACTGGGTGATTTGATGTACGTGTTGGTAGACCCACGGATTGATTTTGAAGCCCGGGAGGGTTGAGTTTTTAAGTGTTTACACTCAATCCCATTAATCAGCGTCGTTGGGCACAATTTCGGGCTAACCGGCGTGGCTGGTGGTCGCTATGGATTTTTCTCATATTGTTTGGCCTATCACTACTCGCCGAACTCATTGCAAATGAGCGGCCATTACTTGTGAGCTATGAGGGTGATTGGTACGTTCCCGTGCTGGTGAGCTACCCGGAGACCACATTTGGTGGTGATTTTCCAACAGAGGCGAATTATCGCGATCCATTCGTTGCTGAGATGATTCAGGCGAATGGCTGGATACTCTGGGCGCCCATCCGCTATCACCACGCCACCATTAATTATCAAAGTCAGCAAGCGGCTCCAGCCCCGCCATCAGCTGAAAATTGGTTGGGCACAGATGATCAGGCTCGCGATGTATTGGCGCGGCTGATTTATGGCTTTCGGATTTCTGTACTTTTTGGTCTGGTGCTTACGTTGGCAAGCTCAGTCATTGGTGTATTCGTCGGCGCTGTTCAGGGCTATTTCGGCGGTCGAATTGATCTGCTCGGTCAGCGTTTTATCGAGGTCTGGGCGGGTTTGCCGGTGCTCTACCTGCTGATCATTATGGCGGGGTTTGTACAGCCGAACTTTTGGTGGCTATTGGGCATTATGTTGCTCTTTAGCTGGACGCAGTTGGTGGGTGTTGTCAGAGCGGAGTTCCTACGGGTGCGTAACTTTGATTATGTGAAAGCCGCCAAAGCGCTGGGTGTAAGCGATGGGGTGATTATTATTCGGCATGCCCTGCCAAACGCGATGGTCGCTACAGTGACCTTTATGCCGTTTATTTTAACCGGATCGATTACCACATTAACCTCGCTCGATTTCTTAGGCTTTGGCCTGCCCCCAGGCGCTCCATCATTGGGCGAGCTTCTCGCTCAAGGCAAAGCAAATCTGCAAGCCCCGTGGCTCGGTCTTACTGCATTTTTCACGCTTGCGATTATGCTTTCACTGCTTGTGTTTATTGGTGAAGCGGCAAGAGATGCGTTTGATCCTCGGAAAACCCTAGGAGGCAACGCTCAATGACCGCTCCATTGCTGGAAATCGAAAACCTATCGGTTCACTTTGGTCACGGCCATGCAGAGCAGCGTGTGGTTTCTGGGGTGAACTTATCCCTAGGCGCCGGCGAAACCCTAGCATTGGTCGGTGAGAGTGGCTCCGGAAAATCGGTTACTGCCTTGTCTATTCCTCAGTTACTGCCCTACCCATTGGCACATCACCCGAGTGGGCAAATTCGCCTTGCCGGTGAGGCGCTGATTGGCGCTAAGCAAGCACGCTTGCAGGCCGTCCGTGGTGGCATGCTCGGTCTGGTTTTCCAAGAGCCCATGACATCGCTTAATCCGCTGCATAATATCGAAAAGCAAATTGGCGAGACGCTACGTATCCATCAAGGCTTGAGTGTGTCGGCGGCGCGTGATCAAACGGTTAATCTGCTCGAACAGGTCCGTTTGCCTGAGGCGGCGAGTCGGTTAGGCGCGTTCCCGCATCAACTCTCCGGCGGTCAACGCCAGCGCGTGATGATTGCAATGGCCATTGCGAACGCACCCCAACTGTTGATTGCTGATGAGCCAACCACCGCCTTGGATGTGACAATTCAAGCGGAAATTCTCGATCTGCTGGCGGATCTTAAACGCCGGCTGGGAATGGCGATGTTGTTCATAAGCCATGACTTAAACGTGGTTCGCCGTATTGCTGATCGAGTGGCCGTTATGCAAAGCGGCAAAGTGGTTGAGCAAGGTGCGATCGATCAGGTGTTCAGTCAGCCTGAACATGCCTATACGCGCATGCTCATTGATGCTGAACCCAAAGGCCGGCCCGCTGCGATCCAACCGGCAGGGCCGCTTTTGCAAACGCAAGACTTGCGGGTTTGGTTTGCCCAGCGTAAGGGTTTTTTGCAGCGGGTTAGCGGTCACATTAAAGCCGTCGATGGGGTGGATTTAGCGGTTTGTCCTGGCGAAACGCTCGGGATTGTCGGTGAAAGTGGTTCTGGAAAAACCACGCTCGGTCTGGCGTTGTTGCGCCTGCAAGCGGCGCGTGGGCATATTTGGTTTGCTGGTCAGGCTATTTCGCATCGAAGGCCGCGGGCCTTGCGACCGCTGCGTCGAGCGCTTCAAGTCGTTTTCCAAGATCCGTATGGCAGCCTCAGTCCGCGCTTATCGGTTGAACAGATCATTGCCGAGGGCCTTAAAGTGCATGACCTAGGGCAGGATGCCAATGAACGGGGTAATTTGGTGCGGGCTGCGTTAGAGGAAGTCGGATTGGAGGCTGAGCTTGCAACACGATTTCCGCATGAACTCTCCGGTGGTCAGCGTCAGCGAGTTGCAGTCGCCCGGGCAATAGTTCTTAAGCCAAAGCTTATTGTGCTCGATGAGCCCACATCGGCACTTGATCGTTCCGTGCAAGCCCAGCTTGTTGACTTGCTGCGCGACTTGCAGGCGCGGCACGGATTAGCTTATGTGTTTATCAGTCATGATCTCAAAGTCGTACGCGCAATGAGTCATCGTGTGATTGTCATGCAGTCCGGCCGCGTACTCGAAATGGGTGATGCTGAGCAAATCTTTACTCACCCACAGCACCCTTACACCCGGCGTTTGTTAACGGCAGCGTTGAATACCTCGTCAATGCGCTGATTGTGCCGCCCGTATCCGTGTTGTGACTGCTATCATTGCGCCATGGAACCACCCGTTATTGCTTTGGTTGGACGTCCCAATGTGGGTAAGTCGACACTTTTCAATCGCCTAACGCGTACGCGTGATGCGTTGGTGGCCGACTTTCCGGGGCTGACGCGAGATCGGCAGTATGGCATTGGCAAGATAGGCTCAGCACCGTATGTGGTGGTCGACACCGGCGGGCTAGGTGAGCCGGATGATGTCACCTACCATCATATGCAACGTCAAGCGCTCCTGGCGCTCGATGAAGCGGACATTATTTTATTTCTAGTCGATGCTCATGCCGGCGTTACGCCTGGTGATGAAACACTGACCCAAGTGCTTCGCCAGCGCGGTAAACATGTTTGGTTGGTCATGAACAAAGTTGATGGTATTGACCCAGCGCTTGCCGGCGCTGATTTTCACTCCTTAGGCTTAGCGACGCCGTGGCCGATTGCTGCTGTACAGGGTCGGGGCGTTCATGCACTCATGGACCGAGTCTTGGAGGAGGTTGCCGAGGCGCATTGGCACGCCGCTGAGACCGATGCACAAGTCCACCAAAGCCCAATTGAGGTCGCTATTATTGGGCGACCAAATGTTGGTAAGTCAACGTTAGTGAATCGATTAATTGGCGAAGAGCGCGTCCTGGTCTATGACATGCCAGGGACCACGCGTGATGCGATTAAAGTCCCATTTGAGCGTGATGGCCAAGCGTTTACGCTTATTGATACAGCCGGTATCCGTCGTCGTAGTCGAATCAAAGAGCGCATTGAGAAGTTCAGCATCATAAAAACTTTGCAGGCAATTGATGCCGCGCAGGTGGTGATTATGGTGTTAGACGCTCGGCAAGAGATCTCAGAGCAGGATGCCCATCTAATTGGTCATACCATTGATGCCGGTCGTGGCTTAGTGTTGGCGGTCAATAAATGGGATGGCCTAGAGCCTGGCGTGCGCGAGCGCATTCGCCGTGAATTGGATGTCAAGCTAGGTTTTCTTGATTTCGCTAAACCGCGGTTCATATCGGCGCTGCATGGAACTGGCGTAGGCCGTTTACTAGAGGCGGTCGTGCGTGTGGATAAGGCAGCCCGGCGTGAAATTCCCACCTCAGCCCTTAATAAGGTTCTTGCAGAAGCCACTGAGGCACATCAGCCACCACTCGTGCGCGGACGTCGTATTAAATTACGCTACGTTCATCAAGGCGGACGTAATCCGCCCACGATAATCATCCACGGCAATCAAACAGAGAAACTGCCGGCATCCTATCGGCGCTATTTGATTAATCGTTTTCGACGTGAATTGGATTTGTGGGGAACGCCAGTGAGGCTCGAGCTGCGGACCGGAGAAAACCCATTCGCGGGACGACGCAACAAGCTCACACCAAGGCAGCAAAAAAAGCGCGAACGGGTGATGCAGCGCCGTCGAGGTAAGGATTGAGCGATGGGCGAGCTAAGTTTTCCAAGAGTCCATCAAATCCGTCTTGCCTATTCGGCGCTGGAAGATCGTTTAGCGATTTTCTTGACAATGGCCGCTGGCGATGGACGAGTAGCATGGATATCACGACGCGGTTTGGTTGGCTTGATTGGGCGTGTGAATGCAGTGCTTAAAAAAAGCCATCCCGCTGGCGAGGGGGAAGAGGCGCATGACATGGTCATGGCTCTGGAGCATATCGGTGCACGCTCGCAGATTGCCGCACAGCGTGAGCAAGAGAAAACACAGGCGGCTGATGGTGCTGGGCCACCCGTTGCGACGCCCGCCGAGTGGGTTCACTCGCTGATCACCGAGGTGCGAGTTGAGCCTCAGGGCGATGGGATTGTGGTGGCCTTTCTTGGTCAGCCGGTAGCAGGGAGTCCGGATAAGCGAATTGATGCTGAACCGGTCGCGGGGTTGGCGCTGACTCGGCCGCACGCGCATGAGATTTTGCGTCTCATGCGAGCCAATGCTGAGCAGGCAGGTTGGGATTTGAATTTACCGATCGATTGGATGCGAAGCGATACCGCGCAGTAATGGTGCCCCGAGCAGGATTCGAACCTGCGACCTATCGCTTAGGAGGCGATTGCTCTATCCAGCTGAGCTACCGGGGCCAATGACGCGCAGTCTGGCCAATTTGGATAAAAGAATGGTGGAGCCGAGGGGAATCGAACCCCTGACCTTCGCATTGCGAACGCGACGCTCTCCCAACTGAGCTACGGCCCCGAGACGCCCGGGTGGCAAAGTGTAGCATCAGCAATTATATCGGTGCCACATCCCACTGCGGGCTTGGTATCATACGATCACTAACGAGGAGCGCAGAGTGTTTAATCATGCACCAGTCTATGCATCGAATATTTAGAGTTTTGATGGGATTAGCGCTCGTGGGCGCGCTGCTTACAGGATGCAATACGCTGGAAGGTCTGGGTAAGGATATTCAATCCGCCGGACGCGTATTAGAGGAAACTGCGGATCGCGATCAATAAATCACGGTGATTTGGTGCCGGGGGCGGGAATCGAACCCGCACTCTCTTGCGAGAACCGGATTTTGAATCCGGCGCGTCTACCAGTTCCGCCACCCCGGCACGAACTCGAGCGGAGATTATAGCAGGCCTGCATGAAAGTCAGCGAGTTCAATTACGAATTACCCGAGGCACTGATTGCCTCCACTCCGCTCGCAAAGCGCACCGATAGTCGATTATTAGTGCTTGATTCGGCTACTGGAGGTCTGCGCGACGCCCAGTTTCCGGCCATTTGCGATTATCTACAAGCGGGCGATTTGCTGGTGCTCAATGACACTCGAGTGTTACCCGCGCGTTTATTTGGGAAAAAACAAAGCGGCGGTGGTGTTGAGATTTTGCTCGAGCGTCTTTGTGCTGGCGCAGAGGTATTAGCTCAGGTTCGATCGAGTAAAACGCCTAAACCCGGTGCTATTCTCCTTTTAGAGGGTGATATTCGCGTTGAGGTGCTTGCCCGTGAGGGTGAGTTCTTTCGCCTCCGTTTCCCTGCAGAGCCGCCCCTACCACAATTACTCGAAGCGCATGGTCACATGCCTCTGCCGCCCTATATCAAGCGTGCAGATACCCCTACTGATTGGGAGCGCTATCAAACGGTATTTGCGCAAAATCCCGGTGCTGTGGCCGCGCCAACGGCTGGGCTGCATTTTGATCAAACCTTGCTAGCGAGGCTACACGATGCCGGGGTTCAGACAAGGACACTGACTTTGCACGTCGGCGCGGGGACCTTTCAGCCGATTCGCAGTGAGACCATTGAAGCGCATCAAATGCATGCAGAGTGGCTTTCAGTGCCATCGCCCGTGTGCTCGGCTATTGCCGATACACGGGCGCATGGTGGGCGCGTAGTGGCAGTAGGGACCACCGTTGTACGCGCACTGGAAGCAGCGGCGCTGAGCAGCTCGACGCCACTCACGCCTTTTGAAGGCGAAACCGATATTTTTATTTATCCAGGATTTGAGTTTCAGGTTGTCGATGCGTTGATCACTAATTTTCATTTACCCGGCTCAACGCTTGTCATGCTCGTGAGCGCGCTGGCGGGACGAGAATCAATTCTTGCTGCCTATCAACATGCGATAGAGCAGGCATATCGATTTTTTAGTTACGGTGATGCGATGCTCATCATGCCTGGCGCTGAGGAAATAGCGCGATGAGTCTTCGTTTTGAAGCGCTAAGTTGTGATGGGCCTGCGCGATGTGGGCGTTTGCATTTTGATCGGGGGGTTGTTGAGACCCCAGCATTCATGCCGGTCGGTACTTATGGAACGGTTAAAGGACTAACGCCTGAAGAGGTCAAAGACGCCGGGGCGCAAATTCTTTTAGGCAATACTTTCCACCTCATGTTACGGCCGGGCACTGAGATTATTTCCGCGCACGGTGATTTGCACGACTTTATGCACTGGCCAGGCCCCATCTTGACCGACTCTGGGGGCTTTCAAGTCTTTAGTTTGGCCAAAGGCCGTCAAATCACCGAGGCTGGTGTGAACTTTCGTTCTCCCGTTGATGGTTCTGAGGTTTTTGTTGATCCCGAGCGCTCAATGGCAGTTCAACGCGCCCTTGGCTCAGATATTGTGATGATTTTTGATGAATGTACGCCGTGGCCAGTGGAATGGTCAGAGGCCAAACGTTCAATGGAGCGCTCATTGCGCTGGGCGGCGCGCAGCCGTGAGGCGCATGGAGAAAATCCAAATGCCCTGTTTGGCATCATACAAGGCGGTATGTTTGATGATTTGCGTAGCAGCTCCTTGGCGGGCCTTGTGTCAATGGGTTTTGATGGTTACGCCGTGGGTGGGCTGTCAGTTGGTGAACCACCAAAGGCGCGTTTAAGCGTATTGGATTCGTTAGGCCCGCAGCTGCCGGCTGATAAGCCGCGATATCTTATGGGAGTCGGCCGGCCGGAGGATTTGGTCGACTGCGTTGCCCGCGGGATTGATATGTTCGATTGTGTATTACCCACGCGGAATGCGCGTAATGGATTTCTCTACACCGCAACGGGGACTTTACGATTACGCAATGCACGGTATGCGCACGATACTCAGCCCATTGAGGCTGAATGCGATTGTTACACTTGTCAGCACTACAGCCGTGCCTATCTTCGACATTTGGATCGTTGTGGTGAAATGTTAGGTTCGCGGCTGAATACAATCCACAATTTACGCTACTTCCAACGCTTGATGGCTTTAATTCGTGAAGCGATCAGGCAGGGATGTCTCAAAGAATTCACACACGAATTCCATGCCCGCCGCGCGGGTATGACATAATGCCGGCCTTTTAACCGAAGGGGATTACCATGGAGTTCTTCATTAGCGACGCACTGGCCCAATCGGGCGAGCCAACCGCCGGACTGACCGGCTTAATTTTTCCGATCGCACTGATCGTTATTTTTTACTTCCTGCTCATTCGACCCCAGCAAAAGCGTGCCAAGGAGCATAAAAAGCTGGTGCAAAATCTAGGCAAGGGCGATGAAGTGTTGACCACCGGTGGCATTGTCGGTCGTATCACCGATGTCGGTGATACGTTCACTAGCCTCGAACTTGCTGAGGGCCTTGAGGTTCGCTTGCAAAAAACGGCGGTGGCTCAGGTGCTACCTAAAGGCTCGCTGAAAGGAAGCCTTGAGAAAGCTGAAGCGCCGGCCGGTGACGGGGCAAGTCAGTCTACAAAGGACAACAAAAAGGCTAAGTAGCTTCGAATGAATCGCTATCCGCTTTGGAAATATCTGCTGCTAGTGGTTGTGATCGCTGGCGGTTGTCTCTACGCCTTGCCCAACCTTTTTGGGCAAGATCCGGCGGTGCAGATTACCAGCACGGATAGCGGTGCGCCGAGTGCCGGCACGCAGGCGCAAATCCTCGATATTTTGGCAGACCAAGATATTCGTGTGCGCAACACAGCGCTTAGCGAGGAGCAGTTCTTACTGCGGCTCTCGAGTGCGGATGCGCAGGCACGGGCGGCTGATGAGTTAGAAGTGGCATTAGGACGCGACTATACCGTTGCACTTAATCTCGCCCCCGCAACGCCAGAGTGGCTGCGGGGTTTAGGCGGACAGCCGATGTATCTTGGTCTTGATCTGCGTGGTGGGGTGCACTTTCTCATGCAGGTCGATATTGAGACGGTCTTTGAACAGACTGTTTCTCGGTATAGCGATGAGTTTCGACGGCTGCTGCGAGAGGCGGATATTCGTTATCGCGATGTTACCGCGCGTGAGATCGGATTGACCATGGCATTTGCCAATGAAGCTGATCGCGATCGCGCCATTGATCGCCTTCAAGCGGATTATCTTGAACTTGAATTCACAGCCGATGATGAGGCTTCAGCGCCGCGATTGATCGCCGTGCTGAGTGATGATGAGCGCCGTGATGTGCAAAATTTTGCCGTTGAGCAGAACATGACCACGCTGCGTAATCGTGTCAATGAGCTTGGTGTTGCCGAGCCGATCATTCAGCGTCAAGGGGCTGATCGGATCGTGGTGCAATTGCCAGGCGTACAAGATACTGCACGTGCTAAAGATATTATTGGTGCGACTGCCACGCTTGAATTTCGTATGGTCGATCAAGGTAATTTCCCCTACCGCGGTAACGCGGAGTCAACGGTTCCACCGGGCACAGAGCGCTTTCCCGAGCGCGATGGTGGGTATGTCCTGCTAGAGCGCGAAATCATCATCACCGGCGAAGCGATCACGGATGCGCAATCCGGAATTGATACGCAAACGGGTCAGTCTGAGGTCAATATTCGATTAAGTGGGGCGGGTGGCAGTGTTATGAGCCGGGTCACTGGTGATCGGGTGGGTGATCACATGGCGGTTCTGTTCAAAGAAGTGGAACTTCAAGCTCGGCGCATAGATGGCGAAGTGGTGCGCGAACAAGTTGAGGTAGAAGAGGTTATTAATATCGCGCGTATTCAAGAGCAGCTCGGTGTGCGCTTTCGCATTACCGGGCTAGAGAGCTCGCAAGAGGCACGCGATCTCTCCTTGCTGTTGCGAGCAGGCTCATTGGCAGCGCCCATGCAAATCGTTGAGGAGCGCACGATTGGGCCAAGTCTTGGGCAAGAGAATATCAACCAAGGGTTTATGGCCGTGTTGGTTGGGTTTTTCTTGGTTGTGGTTTTTATGGCCGTGTACTACAGGATATTTGGGCTTATCGCTAACGCGGCGTTGGTGATTAATTTGGTATTAATTATTGCTGTCCTTTCGGTCTTACAGGCCACGCTGACTTTGCCAGGTATCGCGGGCATTGTGTTGACGGTGGGCATGGCTGTTGATGCCAATGTATTAATTTTTGAGCGTATTCGAGAAGAGCTGCGTACCGGAAGTAGTACCCAAAAAGCCATTGAAGCGGGTTATGGAAAAGCGCTATCGACCATTGCCGATGCCAACGTGACGACACTGATTGCAGCGGTTGTGTTATTTGCCTTTGGTAGTGGCCCAGTTAAGGGATTTGCGGTCACTTTATCGATAGGTATTGTGAGTTCTATGTTCACCGCAATTTTAGGAACTCGTGCCGTAGTGAATGTGGTCTATGGCGGCCGCCGCGGCGTTCGTTTGTCGATTTAAGGGGATTGGGTTGAATTTTTTCAAGCGCGAGACGCAACTCGATTTTATGACGCATCGCGGCCGGGCTGGTGTGTTAACCGCGGTATTAATTGCCGCTGCGTTTGCGTTTTTATTTGTTCGTGGACTTGATCTAGGCCTTGATTTTACCGGTGGCACGCTCGTTGAGGTGGGTTACCCGCAAGCGGTTGATCTCACTGAAGTTCGCGCCACATTGGCTGGAGCAGGGTATGAAGATGCCGTGGTACAAACCTTTGGCTCAACCCGAGATGTATTAATTCGACTAGCTCCGAGTGCTGGCGAAGGGGATGCGTTAAGTAACGCAGTCCTTGATACGTTGCGCAGCGCGAGCGCAGATGCAGAATTACGGCGGGTGGAGTTTGTAGGGCCTCAGGTGGGAGAAGAGCTCGCAGAAAAAGGCGGTTTAGCGCTTTTGTACGCATTGGGTGGAATTCTTATCTACGTTGCTTTTCGATTTGAGTATCGGTTTGCCATCGGTGCGGTTGCCGCGGTTGTCCACGATGTGGTGGTCACGCTTGGTTTATTTGCGGCGATTGGTTTGACGTTTGATTTAACTGTGCTGGCTGCGTTACTTGCTGTGATTGGCTATTCACTGAACGACACTATTGTGGTGTTTGATCGGGTACGCGAGAACTTTGTCCGGGTGCGTAAGGGCAGCGCATCGGAAGTGACTAATCTATCCATCAATCAAATGCTGCCGCGGACCTTAGTGACAAGTCTGACGACCTTGCTGGTATTGATTGCGCTTTTCGTCCTTGGCGGTGAGCTGATTCGGGGCTTTGCCCTAACGCTAATTATCGGCGTGCTCGTGGGGACTTATTCGTCGATCTACGTTGCAAGTTCAGCTGCACTTGCGTTGGGCGTAAGTAAAGAGGATCTTCTCCCTCCCGCAAAAGAGGGTGTAGATTCTGATGACGCAGTACCGTAAATTTTAACGATCGTCATCAGCCTTTCACAAAAGGTGTTTATTCTCTGGCAAAACCTGGCAACGGGAAGCCGTCATGACTGATGTTCAACGTCTCAAACCGCTTCGCTATCGCACTGTTTTCATCTCTGATGCCCACCTCGGATTTCGCGGCGCTCGCGCCGATTACCTTCTCGACTTTCTTGAATCTGTTGAATGCGAAACACTCTATTTAGTGGGTGACATTCTTGATATTTGGGAAATGCGACGCCGTGGGCTGCGTTGGCCAGACTCGCATAATGCAGTTATCCAAAATATTTTAAAACGCGCTCGTAATGGCACTCGTGTTATTTACATTCCAGGCAATCATGATGAAATGATGCGGAATTACGCAGGCATGTCTGTCGAGGGAGTGAGTATTGAACTGCGTGCCATACACGAATGCGCAGATGGACGACGTTTACTCGTATTGCATGGTGATGAGTTTGATACCGTTGTTCAATGTAGCCGATTGGTCTCGATGTTGGGACACCGAATGTATGCTTGGCTTATTTGGGCAAACCATTGGTTAAATCGCGTGCGAAAAGCCTTTAATCGGCCCTATTGGTCATTGGCGGCGTATCTCAAACAGCGGACTAAAAACGCCATGAGTTATATTGCTAACTACGAAGATGCGCTCTTGCATGAAGCCCGTGAGGCGGATGTCGATGGATTGGTTTGTGGCCATATTCATCATGCTCAGATGTTAGAGCGGAATGGTGTGCTGTATTGCAATGATGGTGATTGGGTTGAGAGCTGTACTGCTTTGGTTGAATCGCATCAGGGAGCGCTTGAGCTCATTAGCTGGAATGATGTGAAGGCCACCTTAACAACGTGCAAAGAGGCCCATGAAGCCGCGCGCGCTGCCTGATTTTAGGTCCGAATGCCATCAATGCGGTGCGGACTAATTGTCCGCACAAGATCAGCAAATAGTTTTGGACTGCCGGCAATGATGTTGCCGGTGTCCAAATAATGATCGCCGCCGGCGAAATCGCCGACAATTCCGCCAGCCTCCCGAATCATAAGCGCCCCTGCACCAATATCCCAAGGCTTCAAGCCAATCTCCCAAAAGCCATCAAGCCGACCGCAGGCGACATAGGCTAAATCAAGCGCGGCAGCGCCTGCGCGGCGTAAATCGCCGGCACGTCGAAAAATATCGCCAAACATACCCAGATAAGCGTCATGATAATCACGCGAGCGCAGAGGGAAGCCGGTTCCCAATAGTGCATTATCAATGCTCGGTCGGGCATGAATCCGCATACGTCGGCCTTCAAACGTGCAGCCGCCACCACGGTTTGCTGTCCAGAGCTCTTGTCGAATAGGGTCGTAAATAACGCCAGCCTCAAGCGCTCCGCGGTATTTAAGCGCAATAGACACGGCAAAATGCGGAACGCCACGAAGAAAATTAGTGGTGCCGTCTAAGGGATCAACTAACCAAACGTATTCGGCATCATCGGCCCCGCCGCGCTCCTCACCTACGATGGCATGATCGGGATAGGCTTGGTGCAAAATCGCACGAATTTCATCCTCTGCCATGCGATCTACTTCACTGACAAAATCATTCTCACCTTTGGACTCAATCGTTAATTGATCGAGTCGGTCCATATGTCGAGTGATAATGTTGCCGGCGCTGCGCGCTGCGCGCACAGCAATGTTAACCATGGGATGCATCAAAGGTTCCTGAACTTAGCCGCGATTACGGCAGACTATGCCGTAGAATAATCACGCTAGGATAACAGCAAACACCCAGAAGGAGGCGATCAATTGATCCTTCAACCTAGCGATCGGTGCCGTTTTGTACTCGTGGGTACAACTCACTCCGGTAATCTCGGCGCTACCGCACGGGCAATGAAAACCATGGCCATCGATGGTTTAGATTTGGTCGCGCCAATGTGTGAGGTAGATGCACAAGCGCACGCGATGGCTGCCAATGCGGAGGACGTCCTGCATGCGGCTGAGCATTACGCTGATCTTAAAACGGCATTAGCGAATTGCACGCTGGCTTTGGGGTTAACCGCCCGGCCCCGGCGTGATGGAGTGCCGGCGCTTACGCCGCGGGAAGCAGCGTCCATGCTCATGCAACACGCCGGTCAGAGCGCTGTTTTATTGGGTCGTGAGCGCACGGGGCTGACAAATGAAGAGCTCGCCTGCTGCCAGCGCTTGGTGCATATTCCAGCCAATCCAAATTACCCCGCACTTAATATCGCATCGGCTGTACAGATTATGGCCTACGAAATCTTTCTCGCAGCGAAGCCTGAGTTAAGCACAACCATCCGCCCCGCTAGCACAGAGGCACTGGCTGATCAGCCGGCGACGGGGGCGCATCTTGAGGGCTTACATGCGCAATTTGAGGCGATGGTAACGGCGAGTGGATATTCAGCCTCGCAACCACGCGAGGTGTTGATGCGGCGATTGCGCAACTTTGTCAATCGGGCAAGGCCAAGCGTTGAGGAAGTCAATTTACTGCGTGGCGTTATTAAACGTTTATTGCCGTGAGGCTGCGCTGGCTGGATACGCCGAGCGAGGCGTATACTACGAAAAGTTGGCCTAGGTAAGTTCAGCAAAACGGAGCCAATAATCGAGCATGTTTCAGCGGCTTAGAGAGGACATTCGTTGCGTTTTTGATCGTGATCCTGCGGCGCGCAACCATTTTGAGGTGCTCACCGCCTACCCGGGAGTGCATGCATTGATGTTCCACCGTGGCAATCATTGGCTTTGGCGGCACAAAATGCGGTGGTTAGCGCGGTTTTTATCCGTTTTTGCACGATTACTAACGGGTATTGAAATTCATCCTGGGGCACGCATTGGGCGGCGTTTTTTTATTGATCATGGTTTAGGCGTGGTTATTGGTGAGACAGCTGAAGTCGGCGATGACTGTACGCTGTATCAGGGCGTGACGTTGGGGGGTACCTCATGGGAGCAAGGCAAACGCCATCCCACGCTTGGTAATGATGTGGTGGTCGGCGCTGGCGCAAAAGTGCTGGGGCCTGTCCAGCTGGGCAATGGCTCGCGTATTGGCTCGAACGCAGTCGTAGTCAAAGATGTGCCGGCTGGAGCCACCATGGTTGGGATCCCTGCGCGCGTTGCCCGTGTGGCGAGCGAACCCACACCGCCAACAGAAGCCGATCAGCGACGCGCTGAGACCGCCCGCCGAATTGGCTTTGAAGCCTACGGCTCGACCCGAGATATGCCCGATCCAGTTGCCAATGCAATTAACGCAATTCTTGATCATGTCCACCAAACTGATGCCCGACTCCAAGAGATGTGCACTGCGCTGAGAGCATTGGGCGCACAAGTTAATGATAGCCGCCTTCCCGACCTTAAACATTGCGAAATTGATGACGATACGACAACCACCGAGCGTGCTTCTTCAAACGACCGCTGAGGGCTGCAATGGCATTACTGCCTTATCTTGATTACGCGGCCAGTACGCCAACGGATCCGCGGGTGATGGCGAAAATGGCGCAATTTAGTGGCCCCGAGGGTATTTTTGCGAATCCATCCAGCGCTCACCCTGCCGGCCAAGCGGCTGCGCAAGCCGTCGCTACCGCGAAACAACAAGTTTTGAATGCCGTGGGCGCAAACGCTTATGCATTGACCTGGACAAGCGGTGCGACAGAGGCAGATAACTTAGCCATTTTAGGCCGGGCCTTGGCGCTCGCTAAACGCCAACATCAACAGCGCCGTATTCTCGTTTGCGCTACGGAACACTCCGCAGTGCTAGAAGCCGCTTATGCTGCGCAATCCCATGGTTTTGTAGTAGAGCATATCGGCGTACAGCCGGATGGGTTAATTAACACTGCTGAGTTAGTCGCAACACTTGATGTCGATGTGGCGTTGGTATCGGTTGCGCATATGAATAACGAAACCGGTGTGATTCAGGATTTATCCGAGATTGCGCAAGCGACGCATGCTGTCGGGGCGTTGTTGCATGTCGATGCCGCACAAAGCGCCGGCCGACTGTCATTTGATGCAGACGCATTGGAAATTGATTTAATTTCGCTCTCCGCGCATAAGTTTTATGGACCCAAGGGGATTGGCGGTCTTTGTCACGCGCCGCATGTGCGCTTAGCGCCATTAATTCATGGCGGTGGCCAGCAAAATGGCTTGCGCTCAGGGACATTACCCGTCGCTTTGATTGTGGGCATGGGCGAGGCATTTAGGCAACGCGATGAACCTGCGGAGCAGGCTCGGCAGCAGGCCCTTAAAGATAGTCTATATGCGCAATTAGCGAGTCTGGGTGGGGTCGTGCTTAATGGCCGAAAAGAGGGCTCAGCGCATATTCTTAATGTCAGTTTTGCTGGGGTTCATGGTGCGGCGTTGCGTGCTGCGTTGACGGATTTAGCGGTCGGTTTCGGTTCAGCATGCAGCACTAAACACGGCCCCTCACATGTGCTGCGCGCGATGCAACGACCTGACCCGCTAGCACATGCCTCTGTTCGAATCAGTATTGGACGATTCACCGAGGCTGATGAATTAGAATTAGCGGGTGAGTTTATTGCCGATGCCGTTAGAAAATTGCGTGCGATATCACCGATTTGGCGCGAATATCGTCAGGGTGCTGCGCTAGAGACTGTGTATTCAGTCACAACCCCGCTGGAACTGGCTTGAAACCATGAGTCTAGAGGGTGAGTATAACGTTAAGCCTTGGTTGGGTGCGCCCGAGTCTGCGCTTGGCTGGCAACATGGCACTGCAGGGTCGGTGAGCGATGAGCTACGCATTGATTGTTGGTTAAACGTCAATAATGACCGAATTGCACAAGTGCGTTTTGAGTTATTCGCAGGCCCTGGTGCGATGCAAGCGGTCAACTGGCTAGCGAATTGGTTGAATAACCGCTCCCTGGCTGAGGCGAGTACAATCGATGGCCTAGCGATAGCGACTCATGCTGGGATCGATGATGAGTCGCGAACCGAGGCACTATGTATTGAAGATGCGCTGCGTAATGCTTTAAACGCAGCACCCATCGAAGGAGGGCAATCGCATCATGACAATTGAAGTCACTAAACGCGCTGCTGAACACATCCGTGATGCACTTTCTCGCCATGGTGTTGGCGTGGGACTGCGTCTTGGCGTGCGGACATCGGGTTGCTCAGGCTTAATGTACACCGTGGACTTTGCGCAAAGCGTTGATGCTGATGACACCTTGGTGGAACAGCACGGAGCGCGCATTGTTATTGATAAAAAGAGTCTGCCGTTTTTGGATGGAATCGAAGTGGACTATATCCGTGAAGGGCTTAACGAGCGATTTAGCTTTCGCAATCCAAATGTCACCGCGGAATGTGGCTGCGGGGAGAGCTTTGCGGTGCAGTGATTGCCGCTAAGTTGGCGGCTAGTTAGACTGTTAGGTTTTATCACTTGGCCATATCGCCAAGCTAAACGGGAGTATTTTGAATGGCCGTCGAGCGCACCCTTTCTATTGTTAAACCTGACGCGGTTGCTGGTAATCATATCGGTGAAATCTATCAGCGTTTCGAGACCGCGGGTCTAGAGATCATTGCAGCACGCATGTTGCATTTAAGTCAGGATCAAGCTGAGTCTTTTTACGGGGTGCATCGTGAACGGCCATTTTTTGCTGATTTGGTTAAGTTTATGACCTCAGGGCCGGTAGTGGTCCAAGTCCTTGAGGGCGATGAGGCAATCCGTAAGAATCGTGAAATTATGGGAGCAACCAACCCTGCTGAAGCCGCGGCTGGCACCATTCGGCATGATTTAGCGGAAACACTTGATGCCAACGCAGTGCATGGCTCTGATGCGACAGAGACTGCACGCGAGGAAATTGCTTTTTTCTTTGCTGACGATGACCTCCACAGCCGGCGCTGAATTGCGATCACTCACCGCATCAGGCCGGGTTAATCTACTCGGCCTCGATGAAGCGGGTCTGCGCGATTGGCTAGTTGAGTTAGGCGAGAAGCCCTTCCACAGTAAGCAGCTACGCCAGTGGCTCCATCAACGCCGCATGTTTGATGTTGAGACGATGACGGATCTTAGCAAGGGGCTGCGAGCGCAAATCAATGATCTCACCGAGCTCAATGTGCCTGCCGCTGTGTTTGACCGTGAATCAGCAGATGGCACCCGCAAATGGCTGGTCGGCCTTGAGAGCGGCAATGCAGTAGAGACGGTGTTTATTCCAGAGCGAGATCGGGGAACGTTATGCGTCTCCTCACAAGTCGGTTGTGCGCTCGATTGTGGCTTTTGTTCAACCGGCAAGCAGGGCTTTAACCGCAACCTAACGGCAGCGGAAATCATCGGCCAGCTTCACTTTGCCACTCAGGCCCTAGAAGCAGAGGGCCGTGGTCGCCGCGTCACCAATGTTGTCATGATGGGTATGGGCGAGCCGTTAGCAAATTTCCGCAATGTGATCGCTGCAACCAATCTCATGGTAGATCCCTATGCATGGGGACTTTCACGGCGGCGAGTGACGTTGTCCACAGTCGGACTTGTGCCCGCACTCTATCGATTGGCAGATCACAGTAATATTAGTTTGGCCGTGTCGCTGCATGCCCCTAATGATGCGTTGCGCGATGAGATTGTGCCAATCAATCGTAAATACCCGCTGCGTGAACTCCTGCCAGCATGTGAGCACTATGTGAAAAAAACCCCACATCACTGCATTTACTGGGAATACGTGATGCTAGATGGGGTGAATGACAGTCTTGCGGAAGCACGCCAATTGGCAAAATTATTGGCGGGGATTCCATCAAAAATTAATCTCATTCCTTTCAATCCGTTTCCTGGGACCCGTTATCAAGCCTCACCACGCGATCGAATTTTGCGCTTTGCTGATGTGCTCCAAAAAGCCGGTTTTATTGCAACCATTCGACGAACTCGGGGCCAAGATATCGATGGCGCCTGCGGCCAATTAGTTGGCCAAGTGATCAATCGACGTAACCAAGGCAAACGCGGAGCCATTACGGCCGAGCCATAATGCGTTGGTATGTTCTGGGGTTGTGCCTTATTGGGTTGATTGGTTGTGCAGCGCCAACGCTAGAACCGCTAACAGAGCAGCAAGCTCACCGTGCCGCGAGAGCTAATACGGATCTTGCCATTCACTATTTAAGCCGTGACGCGCTGGAACCTGCCGCGCAGAAAATCTATCGAGCGCTTGTTCAAAATCCCAACCTCATTGATGCCCAATTGGTAGCGGCTGAGTTGAATGCACGCTTATCAAAACCTGCTCTTGCTGAGCAACATTACCGCAACGCGTTGCAAATTGAGGCTGATAGTGGGGCTGCGCTTAATAACTATGCGGTATTTTTATGTGATCGCGATCAACGCCTGCGTGCGCTCGATCTTTGGGAAATGGCGGCTAACAATCCCCTCTATACAGGACGCGCTATGGCGCTAACTAATGCAGGACGCTGTTTAAACGCGGCAGGTTATGCGGATCAAGCGCGCACTTATTGGCGTCGGGCGCTTGAAGTGCAAGCTCAATACGCGCCGGCGCTTCGGGCAATGGCAGAGGAGAGCTTAGCTAGAGATTCGTTGAATACCGCACGGCTTTATTTTTCACGCTACACTCACGTTTCGGACGAAACGCCGACTCTGCTTTGGCTAGGGGTGCGGATTGCCAAGGCAGGGGGTGATACCGAGCGTTATGAGCATTTCGCTCAGAGGCTCAAGGATGTGTATCCCCTATCCGATCAGGCCGCACGACTGAGTGAGTAACTTAGACATGGTGGATATACACTCGCAACACAATCACACCACGGGTAATGACACAGCGCCCGCCGGGCCAGGGTCATTACTTTGTGAAGCTCGAGAGCGAAGTGGCATGAAGCTCCAGCAGGTCGCTGATGCCCTGCATTTAAGTCGTTCTGTTATTGAGCGATTGGAAGCTGATGATTATTCGGCATTGCCACCGATTACTTTCGTACGTGGCTATGTACGCTCATATGCTGTTCTTCTTGAGCTGGATCCAGATCCACTGATTCATCAACTAGAGCAGGTGGAATCGGGGCCAGAACCATCGCTCAAGGGTCCACCAGGATTGGCGGCGATGCATAGCCGTAAGCCGCGACCGGTCAGCCGTGGGCCGGGACTCATTGGTATTATTGTACTCTTAGCACTGCTGCTAGCGGGTGTGGCCGCCGGTACTTGGTGGATAACACGAGGGGCTAGTGATGCCGACATGGCCAATGCCAATGCCAATGCCAGTGGCAGTGCAGAGGTATCATCATCAGAGGCGCCCGTGATGGCTGAGTCAGAGCAGACCAAAACGCCAGAGCCATCCGTCACGGAGCCAGCGGAATCTGTCGAATCCGTTGATGCCGCTGCAATCGCCGAAGCCCCTGAGGTTCCTGAGGTCGCTGAGCCATCGGTTGAATCCGAGGCGGTCACAGAATCTGAGCGCACCAGCGCTTTAGAAACGCCTGAGTTATCGACGGGTCCAGATTTGCCTGAGGCAACGCCCACGCTTGATGCCGCGCTGCTTGCCAGTGATCTAGCCGCAGATCTTGAACAGCTAAATTTTGAATTTACGGGCGATTCATGGATGGAGGTAAGCGATGCTCGGGGGGAGCGATTATTGTTCGATATGGTGAGTGATGGCACCCAAACCCTGCAAGGACTTCCTCCATTTGAGATTGTGGTTGGGAATGTCAAAAACGTTTCATTGGTTTATGAAGGTGAGGCTATTGACCTTCGGTCCTATGCACGAGGGGATGTCGCTAGACTGACGCTTGGCGACTCTTGAGGATACGCGTTGAGTAATTTGATCCAGAACATTCGTGGGTTTAGCGATGTGCTGCCGAACGAGAGCGTTGCTTGGCATTTTGTTGAGCAGACATTTCGCGAGGAACTCGAGCGCTATGGGTATCGCGAAATACGCTTACCGCTTGTAGAAAAAACCCATCTGTTTTCTCGATCGATTGGTGAAGTCACCGATATTGTTGAAAAAGAAATGTACACATTCGCCGATCGTAATGGCGATAGTCTGACGTTACGTCCTGAGGGCACGGCAGGCTGTGTTCGAGCGGCTTTGCAAAATGGTCTTTTGCATAATGCCCGGCCACGGCTTTGGTATAGCGGGGCCATGTTTCGTTATGAGCGCCCGCAAAAAGGCCGTTATCGCCAGTTCCATCAAGTCGGTGCGGAAGCCTTTGGCTTGCCTGGGCCAGATGTAGATGCGGAGTTAATTCTCCTCACGGGTCGAATCTTACGTGCGCTCGGTATTAAAGATTTAGTTTTAGTGCTAAATAATTTAGGAACCATGGAGTCACGAGGGCGCTATCGAGAGGCATTGGTCGCGCATTTGCAATCGCATAAGTCTGCGCTTGATGACGATGCGCGGCGCCGGCTCGAGTCGAATCCGCTGCGTATTTTAGATAGTAAAAATCCGGCGATGGCGCCAGTCATCGCAAGCGCTCCTGATTTGTTGGATTACCTTGATGAGAATTCGCGTAATCACTTTGAGCAGTTAAAAGCCATGCTTGATGCCTCGGGACAGTCTTATCAAGTGAACTCACGTCTCGTTCGCGGCCTCGATTACTATGAGAGCACGGTGTTTGAGTGGATGAGTGATCAGCTTGGGGCGCAAGGTACGGTTTTAGCGGGGGGGCGCTATGATGCCCTAGTGGAAATGATCGGCGGGCGACCAACGCCAGCGATTGGTTTTGCTGCGGGCATTGAACGTTTAGTCTCTTTGCTCGAGGCAGCGGGTAATCTGCCAGATGCACTCATGCCACACGCTTATTTAATGAGCGGGGATGAGGCGCTGGAGCCAGAATTGTTGGCGATTGCTGAATCGCTCCGCAGTGCATTGCCAGCGCTGCGTTTAGCGTTACATATGGGCGGGGGTTCTATGAAAAGCCAGCTGCGACGCGCTGATCGTAGTGGCGCTGCGGTTGCACTAATTCGTGGATCTAGTGAAGCGGCCGAGAATGAGATCATGGTAAAAGATTTACGTGGTGATAATGAACAATATGCAGTAGCCATTGACCGGCTACCGGAGATACTCTGCGCAATCGAGTCACCCTAAGAGCACAGGAGCCATGCGTTGGCATACGAAGACGAAGAACAACTCGAAGCATTAAAGGCATGGTGGCAGCGCAATGGCCGAGTCATTGTGATCGCTGCTGTGGTCGGCCTAACCTCGGTGTTAGGTTGGCAACAATGGAGCAGTTGGCAAGATCGTCAGGCTGCCGCCGCGGCCGCTGATTATCAAGCCGTTTTAAGTGCCCTTAGCCAAAATGATCGTGAAGCGGCAACAAACCGGGTTGTGCAACTCCAACAAGATTATGCCAAAAGTACTTATGCTGTATTGGCAAGTTTGGCGGTAGCAACGGCTGAAATGGCAGACGCTAACGCAAGTGATGCCGCGGCTTTATTGGGTTGGGTGTCAGAAGCGCAGCCGGACAGTCCGATGGCGCCAGTCGCGCGATTGCGTCAAGCTGAAGCACTTGCCGCGGCGGGTGATAATGCCGCTGCGCTAGCCGTGCTCGAGCCGCCAATACAAGGTCCGCTCGAGGCCCGCTTCTACGAACTTCGCGGTGATCTTGAGCTCGCCCAGAATGATAAGGAGGCCGCAATCGAGGCTTATCGTTCCGCACTCCAACGCTCTGCAGGCCAGCGTCGCTCACTCGTTGAAGTCAAACTCTTTGATCTTGGTGCCACGCTGGAGGCTTCATCATGATTGGCCAACTTTTAAAAGGCGTGATTATCTTAACGAGTGCAGCACTCATGGCTGGCTGTAGCGTCGGTGGCGGCAGTCTGACGGGTGCACAAGATGCGCCAACAGTGGATATCACCGCGCCTGAATTAGCGATTACTGAGCGTTGGTCAACGCGAATAGGCCGTAGTGAAACCGCTTATCACCGTTTAGAGATAGCGGCGGCGAACGATCGCCTGTATGTGGCCTCCGCAAAGGGCAAAGTGAGCGCTTTAGACCGTCATAGTGGTGAGCTGATTTGGGAGCATGATCTCGATGTTAAAGTGGCCGGTGGGCCAAGTGTTGGCGATGGACAAGTTGTAGTCGCTAATCAGCAGGGGCAGGTTATTGCGCTCGATACTGAGCATGGCAGCTTACGTTGGCAAGCATCGGTGAGCAGTGAGGTGCTCGCGCCAGCCGCCGTTGGCCAAGGTCGAGTCGTTGTTCGCACCGGTGATGGTCGGGTCTTTGCGTTAGCGAGTGCGACAGGCGAGCAGCAGTGGTTGTATAGCCGCAGCGTGCCGGCGTTGAGTTTACGGGGCCATTCAGCACCAGTATTAGTGCCTGAGGGGGTTGTAGCAGGCTTTGATAATGGCCGATTGAGTGCTTTGGATCTTGCCAATGGCTCTCCGGTATGGGAATCCACTGTTGCTGTGCCAGAGGGACGGACTGACTTACAGCGAATGGTCGATCTTGATGCGGATCCGGTGGTTGCGGATGGTGATTTGTTTGCAGGAACTTATCAGGGACGCTTAGCTGGGATTAATTTAAGAAACGGTGAAATTGCTTGGGCACGGGATATTTCAGTGATTGGTGGACTCGCTGTCGATAGCAGTAATATTTACAGCACTGATGCTGAAGGTCAGCTTTGGTCGCTTGATCGCAGCAATGGCGCATCGGTATGGCGTGTAGACGCGCTGGCAGGTTTGTCGCTGACAGAACCAGCGCTGAGTGGCGAACATGTTGTCATTGCCAGTTCAGATGGTCATGTCAGTTGGTTAAATCCAGCGGATGGCCAAATACAGGCGCGGTATAAGGTAGGTAATGCTCGAATTACCGCGCCGCCGCTCGTGATGGATGAAATGGTGTACGTGCTCGATCTGCGCGGTAGACTCAAAGCCTTGACAATAAAAACGGCCGATTAAAAGGAAAGAGTATGCGTATCATACTTCTTGGGCCCCCGGGGGCAGGCAAAGGAACGCAGGCGGCAGGCCTCTGTAGCGCTTATGGCATACCGCAAATATCCACAGGAGATATGTTGCGGGCAGCGGTAAAGGCCGGCACGCCGCTTGGTCAAGCTGCAAAAGCGGTAATGGACGCAGGTGAGTTAGTGTCCGATGACATTATTATCGGACTTGTCAAAGAGCGCATTCAACAAGCTGACTGCGCTGATGGATTTTTATTTGATGGCTTCCCGCGGACCATCGCTCAGGCGGATGCTTTGCGTGAGGCAGGCATCACCATTGATGCGGTTGTTGAAATACAGGTTGATGATGAAGATATCGTCTCTCGTATGGCCGGTCGCCGCTGCCATCCAGGTTCGGGTCGTGTTTACCACCTCGAGAATGCGCCGCCGAAGGTAACAGACCGAGATGATGTAACGGGCGAGGCATTGGTTCAGCGTGATGATGATCGCGAAGATACTGTGCGCCAACGATTGGCCGTTTATCATGAGCAAACCCGTCCGTTAGTGAATTACTACAAACGCTTGGCCGCACAAGCTGATGAGCAAGCGCCTCGTTACCTCAGCGTTGATGGCCGAGGGGAGATTGATGCGGTAAGTCAACGGATTGTGACTGCGCTCGAGGCGTGAGAGGAACCGGTTGCTTGGTTTGATGATCAGATCGAGCATGAGACGTTTTTCTGTATTGTTACTACTTTGGTGCTTGGCGTTGCCAGCCGCAGCACAAACCATTCATCAGTTCACGATTGATGGGGCGATTGGCCCGGCAAGCGCTAACTATGTTTCCAATGGATTGGCGCGTGCGGCTGATGAGCAGGCTGACGCAGTAGTGATACGGCTTGATACCCCCGGCGGCCTTGATCAGGCCATGCGTGAGATTATCCAAGCAATTCTGGCCTCACCGGTTCCGGTGATTACCTATGTCTCGCCAGCGGGGGCACGCGCGGCAAGTGCGGGTACTTACATCCTGTATGCAAGCCATGGCGCTTTTATGGCCCCAGGCACTAATCTGGGTGCGGCAACGCCGGTGAGCGTGGGCGGCGGTCTTCCAGGGCAGCCCTCTGATGACTCAGTGCCGGCTGAAGACCAAGATGAAGCCAGCCCACCAGAACCGCCAGAGAAAAGCGCTAGTGAGCGGAAAATGATAAACGATGCGGTTGCCTATATTCGCTCGTTAGCCGAGTTGCGAGGACGCAATGCGGAATGGGCGGAGCGCGCAGTGCGGGAATCGGTCAGTTTGTCCGCATCATCAGCGATGAGCGCTGGCGTGATTGATGGTGTGGCGGCGAGCACTTCCGATGTCCTGAAACAGTTTGATGCGTCATTGGAAGATGCGGTCATTAACGATCAGCCGCCTGATTGGCGTGACCAGCTGTTAGCGGCAATTACTAATCCAAATGTTGCCTATGTGTTGTTGCTGGTGGGCATTTACGGGCTGATTTTTGAGCTCGCTAATCCCGGCGCCCTAGTGCCAGGCGTGATTGGAGGCATCTCGCTATTATTGGCTTTATTTGCGCTACAAGCACTGCCAATTAATTTAGCGGGACTTGGGTTAGTGGCATTAGGCATACTGTTTATGCTGGCAGAAGCATTAGTGCCTTCATTTGGTGCACTTGGAGTCGGTGGTGTGTTGGCCTTTGGGCTGGGCTCGCTAATACTCTTTGACACGCAAGGCCCAGGTTTTGAGTTATCGATGCTGTTAGTCGCCGGTGTTACGGCTGCAAGTTTGCTGGTATTTTTTGGCACCGCAACGCTTGCTTTACGTGCTTTTCGTCGTCGCGGGGTGGCGGGTACATCACACATGCGTGGTGCAATTGCGGAGGTGATTAGTACATCACCAGCGTTACGGGTACGCATTGAGGGTGAAAGCTGGCAGGCCTACTCAGATGACCCATTAGCCCGTGGTGATCAGGTAGAAATTCAAGATCTTGATGGTTTAACCGTTATCGTTAAACCCATTGGCAGGAGTAAGAGTGAGTGACGCAAGATTATTACAAAGCGGCTATTGAGCGTTTCACTGAGTGGTTAGATACCGCTCGCGGCCATGCTGAAATTACTGAGCCAACCGCAATGACATTGGCCACAGCAACGCCGGATGCAAGGCCGAGTGCGCGACTAGTGTTACTCAAGCAAGTTGATGAGCAGGGATTTGTTTTCTATACCAATACCCGGAGTCGTAAAGGCCAGCAGTTAAGTGAGAATCCGCGCGCTGCGCTCGCCTTTTTCTGGGCGCCACTAGCGCGTCAAATTTTGGTAGAAGGTGCTGTGCAGCCGGTTAGTGATGCCGAAGCTGACGCGTATTTTGCGAGCCGACCGCGATTAAGCCAAGTTGGCGCTTGGGCATCACAGCAATCACAACCATTGGCTAATCGAGAGGCCTTTGATGCGCAACTCAATGAAATCGAATCACATTTTGGTGATGGGCCAATTAGCCGCCCTGCGCACTGGACTGGGTATCGCGTTCGCCCGGATATGATTGAGTTTTGGCAGGGCCGCGATGGTCGGCTGCATGACCGCGAACGCTACTATCGTGGTGAGGCCGGCGAGTGGCTATGGACACTGCTTAACCCCTAGATCAATTAAGCACTGCCCTGGTAGTCGAGCCAGGGTTGCAATCGAGGCGGATGATCAATCGTTGTCAGTGCGCCGGGGCGCTCAATATGAAAGGTAGCGCCGTGTTCGGTGGCATAGTTTTTCCACTCGTCAATGACCGCATTAATGCCACTAGGGTCGGTTGGATAATCATGCACTAAACCCAACAGCTTGCCATCGGTTGCTTGAATGAGTGCCGTATAGGCAATTGGTCCGAGTGTTGAGTTCAGCTGCTCAGTGAGTGTGACTACCGCCGTGTCAGGAGAAGTCTTTATTTCAGCAATCACCTCGCGGTACCAACGCGTATCAGCACTAAGCGTATGTGCCTTAGCGATGCTTAATGCGACCTCGAGGTCAGCAGCGGTTGTGCCCGAGACAGGTTCGAAAATATGCGTTGGTAGACCATGACTATTGAGCCCCGCCATGTATTGGCGTTGGATGCGTGCCCATTCCGTGTAGGTCTGCTCGCTCGTCTCTCGGTCGTTTTGATGTTGATTAGCCAAGCCATCAAACGTTAACCAAGGGGTCCAAACTTCACCCGCAGTTGTTATAAAACGATTGCCCGTATTCAGAGTAACTTCTTCCACGCTTTCGGGGCGATAAAGCCCTGCTTCAATCAATTGCCAAAGCGGACCGAATTCAGCGTGCTCAAGCTGGACTTTCATTAATGCTGAAAGATCGTTGAACGTCGCATAACTCAAATTGACGGGCTCAACTCCCAATAATTGGCGAACGGCACGATCTGTCTCCAAACTCGCCCGGCCTTTTTCGAGTAATACAGTTTCAATCGTTCGCCGTAACGGATCGAGTTGATCCCCGGGGGCAACCAATGCAAAAGGAAGGGCTAACAAAGGGCCAGCGCCGGGCCTTCGCCGTGGTGCAATCGCGGCCTGCGGAAAACGCCCTCCTGAGCTTCCAATCGCAAGTAATTGAGGTGAAAAAGGCCCGCCCCGAAGGCTTCCTCGATACAGGTCTAACAATGTCTCCACCATAGGCAGGCCAGGTTGTAGTAGTTCAGTGAGGTCATACAGCGCTGCCGGAAATATAAGTCCCGCTTCCGCCACTTCTTCGCCAATAATGCGGCGCAGATCATCTGCGATTGGGCCAGCAAGAAGCTCGGCGCTATCACGGTTAAGTGGCTCTGGTGGCCGCGCTTGCATAATGGCGGCCGCGTTAATTTCTACTGTCAATACAGCGGGCGTTGCAGAAAGAGCGGATGGCATTAAGCGACTCTCATTAAAAAGTATGAATTAAATAATGTCGTGCTTTAACGGAATTCAAAGCCTTAAAGCTCGCAGATTAAATTGCTCAAAATGTGAATTAAGTTTGTTTTACCTACACAGTATCGATTATATTAACCGCACTGGATAGACCGTTTAACTAACTAACCATGAGGATATTATGGATTTCTCCAATTATACGACCGGTCAGCTCAACGAGCTGAAGAAAGATATTGATAAGGAAATCAGTGCTCGACGTAAGGACGATGCTAAAAAAGCGCAACAGGAACTTAAGTCCGTTGCCGAGCGTTATGGATTTACCTTAAGCGATCTCGTTGCGGGGCAGTCCAAAAAGACACGAAGCCAAACTAAGGTTCGCTTCCAGCATCCAAGCGATGCGAGTAAAACTTGGTCAGGCCGTGGCCGTAAACCCATGTGGGTAAAAGAATACGAAGCAAGTGGGCGCTCGTTAGAGGAGCTACGGGTCGACTAACTTTTACGCTTGCTAACTGAAGAATGCCTAGGCTTACGATGCCTAGGCATTTTTTTTGATTTAGTGAGTTGATTTTTTGAGCTGTGCGCGTAGCGCTTCAAGACCCGAGGATAATTCAACCGAGTAGGGCTCTGGGTTTTGTATTTGCTTGAGTTTGGCGGGCAGCGTAACGAGCTCTTCAGCAAAGTGCGCGCGCGCGGCTTGCAATTGATTGACGTCAGGCTTGGTCACTTGCTTACCCGCCTGCATTACTGTTTCCAGCAGTGGCTTGCCGTTGATGTCTTCATCTAGCAATCCAAGCGTGTCACTTTGCCAAGTCGATTGATTGTAGTGACGGTATATCTGTTTGCGGCCGGGTAGATCAGTTTTTCCCTCCGCGTGCTTACCACGGGGTTGGTCACGAAAATAGTGCAATTTGTAAGCTGAATCTAAGAACGGCGCATCCGCTGAGGTATCAACGTTAGAGCCAACACCTACGCCATCGATGGGTGCTTGCTCGGCCATCAACGTTGCAATGCGATATTCATCAAGTCCACCGCTGACAAGGATGCGCGTATCGGTCAGCCCGCCGCGATCAAGAATTTCTCGGGTTGTACGGGCGTTACGCGCCAGGTCGCCGCTATCGATACGAACGCCTTGGACATCGATACCGTCCCGCGCTAAACGCGCGGCAACCTCAACGACTCGCTGAGCCCCACGGTGGACATCATAGGTGTCAATTAAGAGTACCACGTTATTGGGATGGCTACGGGCAAAGCGCTCGAACGCTTCGGTCTCACTGTCATGAGCGAGTATAAATGCGTGGGCCATTGTGCCAGTGGCCGGAATGCCATAGCGTGCACTCGCCGGACAGGTTGCCGTGGCGGTGAACCCTGCGATGTAACATGCGCGAGCTGCCCAGAGTCCAGCTTCTCCGCCGTGTGCACGGCGCATTCCAAAATCCACAATCGGTGTTTTTCCTGCAGCAATGGTTGATCGCGCCGCTTTGCTGGCAATTAGGGTTTGGTAGTGAAGGATATTCATTAACCGAGATTCGATCAGCTGGGCTTCGGGCAGGGGTGCAACGATTTGGACGAGTGGCTCTTCGGCAAAAAACACCGTGCCTTCAGGAAGTGCACGGACTTCGCCGGTAAAACGAAACTGCGCCATTCGCTCAATAAAATCGTTAGAAAATAGGTTGCTTTGGCGCATCCACTGGAGCTCTTCTGGCTGAAAACAGAGGTTGCTGAGCCAATCCAGTGCTTGTTCAAGCCCGGCTGCCACATAAAACCCACGTTGTCTCGAGTGCCGCATAAACATCTCAAAGACCGCAGGTTCGGTCATTCCATGCTCGTAATAGGTCTGGAGCATGGTGAGCTCATAGAGATCTGTGAGCAAAGGCGTGCGTTCGAGATCGATGGTCATGAATGGGCCGTCCTAGTCAGCTGCGCAAACCGGTGCCGCGATGAAGCAACCACAGGCTAAGTGCGGTGCCGGCGCTGATAAACACAAAAATCAATGTGTAGGCAATTCCCAATGGAATATCTGAGCTGCCGAGTATGCCGTATCGAAACGCGTTTACCATATATAAAATGGGATTCGCCATCGATAAGCCTCGCCAGAACTCAGGCAACATCGAAATCGAATAGAAAACGCCACCCAAGTAAGTCAGTGGTGTGAGAATAAAGGTAGGAACAATAGCAATATCATCAAATTTCTTAGCGAACACGCCATTAATGAAGCCGCCTAAAGAGAAGAGTACCGCGGTGAGGAAAACCACTGAAATGGTAATGGGAACACTATGAATGTGTAGGTCAGCAAAGAAGCTTGCAATGATAGTGACAATTAATCCGGTAAAAAGCCCACGACCCACACCGCCAGCAATATAGCCGGCCAAAATCACATAGTTAGGCGTCGGTGAGACAAGTAGTTCTTCAATATGACGCTGGAATTTTGCCCCAAAGAAAGATGACACTACGTTGGAATAGGAGTTGGTGATCACCGCCATCATAATAATGCCTGGCGCGATGAACTCCATAAACGAATAACCATCCATCGGTCCAATTCGCGAACCAATAAGATTGCCAAAAATCACAAAATACAAGCTCATCGTGATAGCGGGGGGCACGAGCGTTTGTAACCAAATTCGTAGGTACCGGTGCGTTTCTTTCCCCGCAAGCGTGCGCAATGCAATGAGTGTTTGTTTTGCGTAAGCAGGATGCAGTGCAGACATATCAGGCAGCTCCTGATTTTTCATTGCTAGAGCGATGATCCAGCATGCGCACAAATAGCTCTTCGAGCCGGTTGGATTTGTTCTTCATACTGGTCACTTGCACGCCAGCCGCATTGAGTTGGTCAAACAAAAGTGTCAGGGTTTGATCGCCGCGTACCTCTACCTCGACGGTGCGCTGATCGACCGGCACAACATAGAAATCTTCTAAGCTCGGCAGCGTGCTGATAGGGCTGGCAATGTCGAGCAAAAAACTCTGACTTTTGAGTTTAGCCAACAATGTGCGCATATCGGTATTCTCAATAATGCGACCGCCATCGATAATCCCAATGTTACGACACAGCGATTCGGCTTCTTCTAGGTAATGTGTTGTGAGGATTATCGTGGTGCCACGCTCATTCATGCGGCGCAAAAATGCCCACATAGATCGGCGTAATTCGATATCGACGCCGGCAGTGGGTTCATCAAGGATAAGTAGCCGGGGTTCATGAATTAGCGCTCGCGCAATCATGAGTCGGCGCTTCATTCCGCCGGAGAGTTCGCGCGAGTTGGTATCGCGTCTACCCCACAGGTCAAGTTCTCGCAAATATCGCTCAGCACGCTCCATGGCGGTTTTTCGATCAATGCCGTAATAGCCGGCTTGATTGAGCACAATTTGGCCAACGGTTTCAAATTGATTGAAGTTAAATTCTTGCGGAACCAGTCCAATATTGGATTTGGCCTGCCATGGCGCTTTGATGATGTCGTATCCAAACACTTTGACCGACCCAGTGGTCGGCCGAACTAGCGAGGCAACAATGCCAATAATGGTTGTTTTGCCAGCACCGTTTGGACCTAGGAGGCCAAAGAAGTCACCAGGTGAGACTTCCAGGTCAACATCCTGTAGCGCAGATACGCCACCGGCATAGGTTTTATTGAGCTGGCGCAGAGATAGCGCGTTCATGTATGCAGAAAACCGGATCGGGGACCGCCGGACAGCAGTCAAAGAAGAGTAAGGTAGCCCTTTGTATGGGTGATGTGCAAGGGCTGTGATGCTGCATTGGTGCGGTCTATGCCATTGGACACACTTCAGGGGCCGGCGTAGACTTTGCCTGTATTGCACTCGGCGGGAGGGTTCTGCGGATCCCTCCCGTTTTTGCGAGCAAATGGGGATTAAAGCGTGAGCGATAGGGCAATTTTAGCACTTGAAGACGGCTCGATTTTTGACGGCACGGCTTTGGGAGCGCGTGGGCAGACCGCTGGCGAAGTTTGTTTTAACACCGCAATGACCGGGTATCAGGAAATCTGTACGGATCCGTCTTATTACGGGCAAATGGTCACTTTGACTTATCCGCATATTGGCAATACGGGTGTTACCTCGCTCGACGAGGAGGCAGATGGTCCGCAGTTATCGGGCTTAATCATTCGGGATGCACCGTTGCGAATGAGCAATTGGCGTGCGCAAGAGAATCTGCCGGACTACTTAGCGCGCCATGGTGTGATCGGGATTGCGGATATCGACACGCGACGTTTAACCCGATTGCTGCGTGAAAAAGGCGCTCAGCGTGGCTGTATTGTTTCCGCTGATACTGCAATCGAGAAAGAGGCGATTAAAGCAGCACAGGCCCATCCTGAGCTCACTGGCCGGGATTTGGTGCAGGCAGTCAGCACTCGCACCGCCTATGAGTGGCGGCTGGGTAGCTGGGCGCTCGAGCGCGGTGAGACTGAGCCTGCCGCGATGGATGACAAGGATTTGCCTTGGCATGTCGTTGCTTATGATTTCGGGATTAAGCGCAATATTCTGCGCTGCCTCGTTGATAGCGGATGTCGGGTAACGGTTGTGCCTGCCCAGACGCCGGCGAGTGACGTCTTGGCACTCGCACCTGATGGTGTATTCCTCTCCAACGGCCCGGGTGATCCAGAACCCCTCGATTATGCTATTCATGCCACGCGGGAATTCCTTGCCATTGGATTGCCTGTCTTTGGGATTTGTTTAGGCCATCAGCTCCTGGGTCTAGCGGCTGGAGCGAGTAGTATTAAAATGAAATTTGGCCATCATGGCGCCAACCATCCAGTTCTCGATGCTCGCGATTCTCGCGTGATGATCTCTAGCCAAAACCATGGTTTTGCCATTGATGCAAAGACGTTGCCAGAGAATGCCGTTGCCATGCATCGATCGTTGTTTGATCAATCCTTGCAGGGAATGGAATTAAATGACCGACCCGCTTTTAGCTTTCAGGGTCATCCCGAGGCGAGCCCAGGGCCGCACGATGTTTCTCCGTTATTTGCCCATTTCATTGAGTTGATGGCTGCCCGTCAGCCTGCGGCCTGATCCAATAGGTGTTTACCTGACTATGCCGAAGCGCACTGATTTAAAAAGTATTCTAATCATTGGAGCCGGGCCCATTGTGATTGGCCAGGCTTGTGAGTTTGATTACTCCGGAGCACAGGCTTGTAAAGCACTGCGTGAGGAGGGGTATCGCGTCATCCTAGTGAACTCCAATCCAGCCACCATAATGACTGATCCAGAAATGGCCGATGCGGTGTACATCGAGCCAATTCAGTGGCAGGTGGTTGCAAGCATTATCGAGCGTGAACAGCCGGATGCGGTGTTGCCGACGATGGGCGGGCAAACGGCGCTTAATTGTGCGCTTGATCTGGATCGCCATGGTGTTCTAAAGCAGCACGGCGTCGAGATGATTGGTGCAAGCAAAGAAGCCATTGATATGGCAGAAGATCGCGAAGCGTTTCGCCAAGCGATGAACCGTATTGGACTGGATACGCCAATTGCTCAGGTCGCGCATAGTATGGAGGAGGCCAACGCGGTACAGCGTGACATTGGATTTCCTACCATTATTCGTCCCTCATTTACATTAGGGGGTAGCGGCGGTGGCATTGCCTACAACGCCGATGAATTTACTGATATTTGTGAACGTGGGCTTGATCTTTCGCCGACCAATGAGTTGCTGATTGAAGAATCAATACTGGGTTGGAAAGAGTTTGAGATGGAGGTCGTTCGCGATCGGGCTGATAACGCAATTATTATTTGTGCGATTGAAAATCTTGATCCCATGGAGGTGCACACGGGGGATTCGATTACCGTGGCCCCGGCGCAAACGCTGACCGATAAGGAATACCAAATCATGCGCAACGCCTCATTGGCGGTGCTCCGTGAAATTGGGGTAGAAACAGGTGGTTCGAACGTTCAATTCGCAATTAATCCCGACGATGGTCGGTTAGTAGTGATTGAAATGAACCCTCGCGTGTCGCGCTCCTCGGCGCTCGCGTCGAAAGCCACTGGATTTCCGATCGCTAAGGTAGCCGCCAAACTTGCGGTGGGCTATACCCTTGATGAGTTGCGTAACGAGATCACTGGCGGGTTGACGCCAGCCTCGTTTGAGCCAAGCATTGATTACGTCGTCACCAAAATTCCGCGGTTTACCTTTGAGAAATTCATGCGGACAAAACCCGTTCTGACGACGCAAATGAAGTCTGTGGGTGAGGTCATGGCGATCGGCCGGACCTTTCAAGAGTCTTTGCAAAAAGCCTTACGCGGTCTTGAAAATGGCCTTGAAGGGCTTGATCCGCGTTTAGTCGCGGGCGTGACTGATGCATCAGCGCAAGTAACGCAGGAATTACGTCTGCCTGGGCCAGAGCGGTTGCTTTGGGTGGCCGAGGGATTTCGTAATGGATTGGATCTCGACACGCTATTCGGGCATACCTGGATTGATCCTTGGTTTTTAGCGCAAATTGGCGACTTAGTAGCACGCGAACAGGCACTTGCCGGCAAGACACTAAAATCACTCGATGCGGATGCGATGCGCACACTTAAGCGTTGCGGCTTCTCGGATGCACGAATTGCGCGATTGACGGGTTCCGATGAGCATGCGGTTCGCGCGCATCGGCGAGCGCAGGGCATTCGTCCGGTATACAAACGGGTCGACTCTTGTGCGGCAGAGTTTGCGACGGCCACGGCATATATGTATTCGACCTATGAGCAAGAAGACGAGGCAGCACCGACCGATCGTCGTAAGATTATGATTTTAGGCGGTGGTCCAAACCGCATTGGTCAAGGTATTGAGTTTGATTATTGTTGTGTGCACGCCGCGCTTGCGCTGCGTGAGGATGGCTTTGAAACCATTATGGTCAACTGTAATCCCGAAACGGTCTCGACGGATTACGACACCTCGGATCGGCTCTATTTTGAGCCACTGACACTGGAAGATGTCTTGGAGGTGGTGGAAACAGAACAGCCTGAAGGTATTGTGATTCAGTACGGTGGGCAAACACCGCTCAAATTGGCACGCGATCTTCAAGCCTTTGGTGCGCCAATCATCGGTACGACGCCTGATTCGATTGATTTGGCCGAAGATCGTGAGCGGTTTCAAGGTTTGATCACTGAGGCTGGCCTGATACAGCCGCCCAATCGCACGGCTAGTAGTGCAGAGCAAGCGTTTCGCTGTGCCAAAGAAATTGGGTATCCATTAGTGGTTCGGCCATCCTATGTGTTGGGCGGACGAGCAATGGAAATTGTGTATGAGGAATCAGAACTCGCTCAGTATATGAATGAAGCGGTTAAGGTTTCTAATGAGTCACCCGTGCTACTTGATCGATTCCTCGACGATGCCATCGAGGTGGATGTCGATGCGATTTGTGACGGTACTGATGTGCTCATCGGTGGAATTATGGAGCATATCGAGCAAGCTGGTGTGCATTCGGGAGATTCGGCCTGCTCGCTACCGCCTTACAGCCTGGCACCACAGGTTAGCGATAGATTACGTGCGCAAATGCGTGAAATGGCCTTGCGGCTGGGCGTTGTTGGATTGATGAATGCACAGTTTGCAATCAAGGGCGATGATATTTATGTGCTTGAGGTCAATCCCCGTGCCTCACGTACCGTGCCATTTGTCTCTAAGGCGGCGGGTGTTCCATTGGCAAAAATAGCCGCTCGTTGCATGGCTGGGCGAAGTTTGGCGGAGCAGGGGTACACTCGTGAGGTTGTGCCCAGTAGCTATTCGGTAAAAGAGGCTGTTTTCCCATTTATTAAATTTCCAGGCGTTGATCCCATTTTGGGTCCGGAAATGAAATCCACGGGCGAGGTTATGGGTATTGGCTATGTCTTTGGTGAGGCGTATGCCAAGTCGCAATTAGCCGCTGGCGTTGAATTGCCAAGTCGTGGTCGGGTGTTCATTAGCGTTCGGGATGCTGATAAACCGGCACTAGCAGCCATTGGGCGAGATTTAGTTCGCAAAGGTTTTGAACTAGTTGCAACGCCGGGTACGGCGGGTGTTTTGCACGATAATGGCATTGAGTGCGCGCTGATCAACAAAGTGGCCGAAGGTCGGCCTCATGTGGTCGATGCAATTAAAAATTCAGAGATTGATTTGATTATTAATACGACAGAAGGCCGACAGGCGATTGCTGATTCGTTTTCCATTCGGCGTGAGGCGCTGCATCAAAAGGTTTGCTACACCACAACGGTGGCTGGCGCTCGCGCTACCTGTCAGGCGCTCGATTTCTTGGGGTCGACGGATGTACGTTCACTTCAAGACTTGCACAAGGAGGCAAGAGCATGAATAAAACACCGCTGACAGTGCGCGGTGCCGAACAGCTCCGCGAGGAGCTCAATCGGCTCAAAGGCCAAGATCGACCTGCGGTGATTAAGGCCATTGCTGAAGCACGGGCGCACGGTGATCTCAAAGAAAATGCCGAATACCACGCTGCTCGCGAGCAGCAGGGGTTCATCGAAGGGCGTATTGCAGAGATTGAGTCGAAACTATCTCACTCGCAGGTTATCGATGTCACAACGCTGCCGGTGACGGGGAAAGTGGTATTTGGCGTCACCGTTGTGCTCGCTGATGAGGATGACGGCAGCGAGAAAACCTACCAAATCGTGGGCGAAGATGAGGCGGATATCAAAGCCGGTCGGATTTCAGTGCAATCACCGATCGCGCGCGCGCTCATCGGTAAAGAGCAAGGCGAAGTGGTGGATGTTCAAGCCCCGGGAGGGCAGCGTTCGTATGAAATCGTTCAGGTCCGCTACGAGTAGCCCTCTCCGCTTGTTTGAATCGGTAAAGCTCGAGCTTGCCATTCTGCTAGGTTTAGTCATTGCGGTGGCTTTGGTGGTCTGGCGTATTGATGCACCGCATTGGTTTGAACTACTAGTACTAGCAGTAACCGGCGCCGGGGCTGGTGGTTGGTTGACTTGGCGGACTCATCGCGTAGCGGTGATTAGTCATGATGAGCCGAACTAGATATGCCGCGGAGTTCAGGTAGTCAGCGCTGGCTCAAAGCGCATTTTAATGATCCGTTTGTGCGTGAGGCCCAACGTCGAGGATTGCGATCTCGCGCGGTCTTTAAGCTTGAGGAGATTAACGCGCGAGATGCACTGCTTGCGCCAGGGCAATGTGTGGTTGATTTAGGCGCAGCCCCCGGTGGTTGGAGTGAGTTGGCTGCTCACTTTGTTGGCCCGCACGGCCAAGTAATCGCCATTGACCTATTAGCAATGGATCCACTGCCTGGGGTGACGATATTGCAGGCCGATTTTGCCAGTGATGAGGGCTTGGCTAAGCTCGACGCTGCAGTCAATGGTGCTTCGATCGATCTTGTATTATCGGATATGGCCCCCAATCTCTCAGGACAGAAGGCGGTGGATCAGCCGCGATCTATGTTGTTGGCGGAATTGGCACTGGATTTTTGTGAAAACCGCCTGAACCCTGATGGCGCGCTGCTGGTCAAAGTTTTCCAAGGGCAAGGTTTTGATGCATTGCTAAACGCAATGCGTGAGCGCTTTGTAAAGGTGCAAAGTCGCAAGCCCAAGGCCTCGCGCAATCGGAGTCGAGAAGTCTATCTACTAGCCCGTGGCTTTCGGGCGTAGTAGGGTAACGAAACAAACCACGTTTTGAGGTAAGCCGTCTTGAACGACATGGCCAAAAATCTGATTCTTTGGGTCGTCATCGCCGTGGTGCTGATGTCGGTGTTTAGTAATTTTCAAAATCAGGGAACGACCACCCAAGAAGTACCTTATTCGCAATTTTTGGGCGAAGTCGAGAGCAATCGCATTGACTCGGTGACAATGAAAGGCCCAGTCATCCGTGGGACGCGATCCGACGGGTCAAACTTTAGTACGTACAGCCCAGAAACGGATAATAAAGCGCTCATTGGCCAGCTAATGGACAGCGGCGTCAACATTCGTGCAGAAGCGCCAGAAGGGCGCAGCATGTTGCTGCAAATCCTCATTTCCTGGTTTCCATTTTTATTGCTTATTGGGGTTTGGATTTATTTCATGCGCCAAATGCAAGGGGGCGGTGGCGGCCGTGGTGCGATGTCATTTGGAAAAAGCCGTGCCAAGATGATGTCGGACGAGCAAGTCAAAGTCACTTTCAAAGACGTTGCTGGTGTTGAAGAGGCCAAGCAGGACGTGGTTGAGTTGGTGGAGTTCCTCCGCGATCCCTCTAAATTTCAGCGTTTGGGCGGAACGATTCCGCGTGGCGTGTTAATGGTTGGCCCGCCCGGTACCGGTAAAACATTACTTGCAAAGGCGATTGCCGGCGAGGCGCGAGTTCCATTTTTCAGCATCTCCGGTTCTGATTTTGTGGAGATGTTTGTGGGTGTAGGCGCCTCCCGTGTCCGCGACATGTTCGCGCAAGCTAAGAAACAAGCCCCTTGCATTATCTTTATCGACGAGCTTGATGCGGTCGGCAGACAGCGTGGTGCGGGTCTTGGTGGTGGCCATGATGAGCGTGAACAAACGCTCAATCAGATGCTGGTTGAAATGGACGGCTTTGAGGGCAGTGAGGGCGTTATTGTAATTGCAGCGACTAACCGTCCGGACGTGCTTGATCCAGCGCTACTGCGTCCAGGACGGTTTGACCGGCAGGTGGTTGTGCCATTGCCCGATGTGCGCGGTCGCGAGCAGATTTTGCGGGTTCATATGAACAAAACACCACTATCGGACGATGTTGAAGCGCGGACGATCGCTCGCGGCTGTCCCGGATTTTCGGGCGCGGATCTAGCCAATTTGGTTAATGAGGCTGCCTTGTATGCAGCACGCCGCAACAAGCGCGTCGTGGATCAGCAAGATTTTGAGGATGCTAAAGATAAAATAATGATGGGTGCTGAGCGTAAGTCTATGGTGATGACCGAGGACGAAAAGCGCCTGACTGCTTATCATGAAGCCGGCCATGCCATTGTCGGGCTTAGAGTCCCAGAGCATGATCCGGTGCATAAAGTCACGATTATTCCGCGCGGGCGAGCGTTGGGTGTAACGATGTTCTTGCCAGAAGAAGATCGATACAGCTACACCAAGCAGCGTTTGAACAGCTCCATTTGTGGGCTTTTCGGCGGCCGAATTGCTGAAGAGATGATCTTTGGTGCTGAGCGAGTCACGACTGGTGCCCAGAACGATATTCAGCGAGTGACTGAAATCGCCCGTAATATGGTGACCAAGTGGGGCTTGTCGGATGCGCTTGGGCCGCTCGCTTACGGCGAGGATGAAGGCGAGGTCTTCCTAGGCCATCAAGTGACTCAACATAAGACGATTTCTGACGAGACCGCTCATGCAATTGATGAAGAGGTACGGCGGATCGTTGAGGAAAATTACTCGGCTGCTAAAAAGGTGCTTGAGGCCAATGTGGACACACTCCACGCGATGGCTGATGCGTTGATTAAATTTGAAACCATCGATCGTGACCAGATTGACGACGTGATGAATGGCCGGCCACCGCGGCCGCCTAAAGACTATACGCAATCAACTGACACAACCGCTGGTGGTAGTGGCGCTGCTGAGGGTTCAAAGCCCGCTGATGACAGCGGCGATGTCGGGAAGCCTGCTAGCGAGCACTAGGCCAATGACGATGCTCGATTGTGGGGGGCGCTGGCTTGATCTTAGCCAACCCTGCGTGATGGGCATTCTTAACGTCACCCCCGATTCCTTCTCGGACGGGGGTGTTTTTGTTGGTGCCGATGCAGCGGTTTCCCACGCCAAAGCCATGGAGGCGGCCGGCGCAGCGATCATTGATGTGGGTGGTGAGTCAACGCGGCCGGGTTCAACCGGGGTGAGCGTTAGCGACGAGCTGGCTCGTGTTATTCCTGTGTTAAAGGCACTGCGGGAGGCAGTGACGGTGCCGTTATCAGTCGATACCTCAAAACCTGAAGTTATGTTTGCGGCAGCAAATGCAGGGGCGGGGCTTATTAATGATGTAATGGCGCTGCGGCGTGAGGGTGCTTTGGCGGCGGCACAGCAGACGGGATTACCCATTTGTTTGATGCACATGCAGGGTACACCGCTTACTATGCAGGAGCAGCCTCAGTATGCTGATGTCATCGCGGAAGTGGGTGATTTTCTTCAAGCGCGCCGTCAGGCCGCCATTGCCGCTGGTGTGGCGGCTGAAGCGATTATTGTTGATCCTGGCTTTGGCTTTGGTAAAACCGATATTCATAATGCGCAGCTATTAGCTGGGCTTGATCAGATTGCAGCGCTAGGCGCGCCGGTTCTAGCCGGATTGTCGCGCAAATCTCTTGTTGGTCGCGTTTTGGGCCGAGAGATGCCCGATCGTCTCGCCGGGAGTGTGGCGGCCGCTGCGATCGCAACATGGAAGGGCGCCCAGATCATACGCGCTCATGATGTAGCAGAAACGCTGGATGCGGTTCGCTTGGCCCATTTTGTGGCGCGAACAGGATAAAAGAAGTCCGCCGGGCAGTGGTAGGGATAACTCAAATGGTCGATAAACGGTTTTTTGGCACAGATGGTATTCGGGGTCGCGTTGGTGAGTGGCCAGTTACAGCAGATTTCGTATTGAAGCTTGGTTGGGCAGCCGGGCAGGTGTTGGGACAGCGTGGTGGTTCAGGCCAGGTTCTCATTGGTAAAGATACGCGTTTGTCCAATTACATGTTTGAGTCAGCACTCGAGGCAGGGTTAAGTGCCGCGGGCGTTAATATACGGCTTCTCGGTCCTATGCCAACGCCGGCGATCGCTTATCTTACTCGAACGCTGCGTGCTAATGCCGGTATTGTGATTAGCGCTTCGCATAACGGCCATGAAGATAACGGGATTAAGTTTTTCTCGGCTGACGGCTTTAAATTGGATGATGCTGCTGAATTAGCGATCGAAGCGCATATCGATAAGCCGCTTAAAACTGCGGATTCACAAGCACTGGGCAAAGCGAGCCGGCTTTTAGATGCGCCAGAGCGTTACATTGAGTTTTGTACCCAAACACTAAACTCTGGCGTTAGCTTGCGGGGCTTAACTCTGGTTGTAGATTGCGCCAACGGTGCAGGCTATCAGGTCGCGCCTAGCGTTTTTGAAGCGCTTGGTGCTCGAGTTATTCGTATGGGCACCGAGCCTGATGGCCTGAATATAAACGTCGAGTGTGGCTCGACTTACCCTTGGGCTTTGCAAAAACGCGTTATCGCTGAGGCGGCGGATGCGGGTATTGCACTCGATGGTGATGGGGATCGTGTCCTCATGGTCGATGAGCATGGCGCATTGCTAGATGGTGATCAGTTGCTTTGGATGATCGCGCGGAGTCGATTACAAGCCGGACAATTGCGGGGTCCGGTAGTTGGCACGCAAATGAGCAATTTGGGCCTTGAGTTGGCGTTAACGGAGCTTGGGATTGTTTTCGAGCGCGCTAAAGTCGGTGATCGATACGTGCTTGAGATGCTGCAATCGCACCAAGGATTACTTGGTGGTGAGTCGTCTGGTCACATTGTTTGTCTTGATCGCACAACGACCGGTGATGGAGTGGTCTCGGCACTGCAGGTACTGGGTGCTGCTATAGAGAGTGGTACAAGCTTAAGTGAGTTAGCAACGGGAATGGATAAATTGCCACAGCACATGATTAACGTTCCCATTATTCGGGGTAGCGATCCGATGAGTGATGTGAGAGTCGGCCAAGCGGTGCAAGCACTCGAGTCAAGGCTTGGCGATGCGGGGCGTGTGCTATTGAGGCCTTCAGGTACTGAGCCCGTGTTACGCGTTATGGTGGAAGGCCAAGATGCCGATATTGTCGAAGCGCTAACCGCTGAGCTTGCACAGGATGTCGCAGCCATCTGCGGTCAAACGGCAGTTCCTGCGAGCAGTGATTGATTCTAATGTCCTCGGCAAGTAATCTCCTCGGCCTTTATACAAGGATTTAGGCGATTATGCGCACACCGTTAGTTGTGGGTAATTGGAAGATGCACG
>Ga0102930_1000016_pt1 | contig 53994 bp, 56 predicted proteins | sample SalPon1_B_H2O_MG_FD_84514 | JGI IMG/M metagenome (GOLD analysis project Ga0102930, IMG submission 84514) | Salt pond water microbial communities from South San Francisco under conditions of wetland restoration - Salt Pond MetaG R1_B_H2O_MG | ecosystem: Environmental > Aquatic > Non-marine Saline... | reverse complement strand
GGTGCGGCGGGGCGGGGCGATATCGGTCAGCATTTTCCCGATACCGATGCCGCCTACGCAGACATCGACAGCCGCGTGCTGCTGCGGCATGTCGGGTCACTGATTGCCAAGCAGGGCGGCTCGATCGTCAACCTTGACGCCACCCTGATGGCGCAGCGCCCGCGGCTGTCAGGTCACCTGGCCGGGATGTGCGCGTGCATCGCCGCCGATCTGGATCTGCCCATCAGCGCTATCAACCTCAAGGCGACCACCCTGGAGTGGATGGGGTTCACCGGGCGCGGCGAGGGGATCGCCTCCAGTGCGGTCGCGTTGATCGATTGCCCGTGAACCGGCCTGACGACGGACCGTTTGCCTGGGGCGGACCGGTGGGTGTCGGCCGTCTCGCCGCCGTCCCGGAGGACTTTCAGGTGGATGAGCGCCTGGGCTTTGCCGCGGAAGGCGACGGCCCGCACCTGCTGGTGCGGATCCGCAAGCGCGGGCTCAGCACGCAGCAGGCCATGCAGCGGCTCGCCGAGTACTGGCAGGTCGAGCGGCGAGCCATGGGGTATGCCGGGCGCAAGGATCGTCAGGCGGTGACCACGCAGTGGCTGTCGCTGCCCTGGCCGGTCAACGCGCCGCTCCCGGCGCCGGGTTGCGTGAGTGAGGACCATGACGGGTCGCTGTGGGTGCTCGATGTGCGCCGTCACCGACGCAAGCTGCCCGTGGGCGCGCTGCTCGGCAATCGCTTTACGCTGACCCTGCGCGACGTCGACGCCGATCCGCGGGCGCTGGCGAGACGGCTTGTCATGATTGCCAGCCACGGTGTGCCCAATTATTTCGGGGGGCAGCGGTTCGGTCGTGGCGGCCACACTCTCACCCGCGCCCTCGACTGGCTCGGGGGCAGGCAGAAGCCGCGCTCGCGCAACGAGCGCAGCATGCTGATTTCGGCCGCGCGCTCGGCCATGTTCAATGCCGTGCTGGCCGATCGGGTTGCGGCCTGCGACTGGGCGCAGCCCCAGCGCGGGGACCTGCTGGTGCTCGACGGGCGCGGCAGTCTGTTTGCTGCCGACCGCACGGATCTGGCGGTGGCCCGGCGCCGGGCAGCGGGCCAGCGCATTCACCCCACCGGGCCGCTGCCCGGTGCCGATAACCGGCGCCAGCCGCAATCGGCGGCGGGGCTCGACCGCGAGGCGGCGATACTGGGGGACTGGTCAGCGGTGATTCAGTCCCTGGCGCAACAGGGTGTGACGGCCGATCGGCGCGCGCTGCGGCTTAGCGTGCGCGGGCTCGCCGGTGCCTGCGTGGCGCCCGGGGTCTGGCGGTTTCAGTTCGAGCTGACCCGGGGCGCCTATGCCACCACCGTGGTCCGCGAGCTGGTGGCACCGATCAATGACTGATCAGCGCCGTAGCAGCACGTACAGCGCCCCGGTGCCGCCATCGACCGGGCGGGCCGAGCAAAAGGCCAGGATGTCATCGCGCTGGCGCAGCCAGCGATCGACCTGGCCCTTGAGCACCGGGCCGGCATTCGATGAGCGCCGTCCCTTTCCGTGGATGACCCGCACGCAGCCCATGTGCCGGCGCTGGCATTCGTTGAGAAAATCCGTGAGCAGACGCCGCGCCGACTCCACGGTGTGGCCGTGCAGGTCGACTTCGGCCATTACGCTGAAATCCCCCCGCCGCAACCGCCGCAGGGTCTTGCGGTGGAGCCCGGCGCGCGACCAGGCCAGCGCCTCGCCCAGCTCCGCACCCAGCTCCGAGCCGTCCTGTTCGCCTTCGGCGAGTTCGCGCAGCACGGCCCGATCATCGGCACGGCGCTGGCCGGGAATGGGCGGCGGACGCCGTCGCCGCAGATCCGGCGTGTCGGGGTGCTCGAGCGGACTGACATCCTCCATGGCCGCCCGGAAAAGGGCGGTCTCCGGGTCCTGATCTTCCATGGCTGTCTCCCGCAGCGTCTCGGGATCGGTATAGTACACGGGCAAAAGCGCAAGGAGAAAAGGGCCTCTTATGAGAATTCTCGTCAGCAACGACGACGGGTATGAATCCACCGGCATCGGTGAACTGGCCGCGACGCTCGCCGAGCGGGCCGACGTGACGGTGGTGGCGCCGGTGCGCGACCGCAGCGGCGCGAGCAATTCGCTGACCCTCGATCGTCCCATTCGCGTTGACGAAGTCCGCGCGGGGGTTTACCGGGTTGACGGCACCCCCACCGATTGCGTGCATCTGGCCACCACGGGTCTGCTTGGGGCCCTGCCAGACATGGTGGTCTCGGGCATCAATGCCGGCGGCAATCTGGGCGATGACGTGCTCTACAGCGGGACGGTGGCGGCCGCGATGGAGGGCCGCACGCTGGGCCTGCCGGCGATTGCGATCTCGCTGGTGGGGGAGTCGCCGACGCACTACGACACGGCGGCGATGATGGCGCGGCAGCTTCTCGAACGGCTGCATAACGATCCGCTGCCCGCCGATACCATCCTTAATGTCAATGTCCCGGATCGGCCGTGGTCGGCAATCAGCGGTATCGAGGCCACCCGGCTGGGCAGCCGTCATCGTGCCGAGGCGGCAATCCGCGATCACGACCCCAAGGGCCGGCCCATCTACTGGATCGGCCCGCCCGGCGCGCGTCAGGACGCCGGTCCGGGGACCGACTTTGACGCCATCGAGCGCGGAGCCATCGCCATTACGCCCATGCAGGTGGATCTCACCGACTACCCCGCGCTCGAGTCGGTGGCGGGCTGGATCGAAGGGCTGCGCTGATGGACGATCAGCGGCGGCAGGGTATTGGCATGACTTCGCGGCGCACCCGTGAGCGCCTCGCCGGGCGCCTCGGTGACGCCGGGATCCGGGATGCCCGTGTGCTCAATGTCATGCGCCAGATCCCGAGGCATCTGTTCGTCGACGAGGCACTCGCCTCGCGCGCCTACGAGGATACGGCCCTGCCCATCGGCCATGGGCAGACGATTTCGCAGCCGTTCGTGGTGGCGCGCATGACCGAGATCCTCATCCGCGAGCGCATTCCCTCGCGGATCCTCGAAGTGGGCACCGGCTCGGGCTATCAGGCGGCGGTGCTTGCGGCGCTGGTCGACGAGGTGTGCACCATCGAGCGGATTCGTGCGCTCTACGCGCGCTCCCGGCAACTGTTCCGTGTGCTTGGTACCCGCAACATCCGCCAGCGCCTGGGGGACGGGTTCGAGGGCTGGCCGTCGGCGGCGCCCTTTGATGCGATCATCCTGACCGCCGCGCCAGAGACCGTGCCACCGGTGTTGTTCGAGCAGGTGGCCGAAGCCGGGCAGCTGCTGGCGCCGGTGGGCGATGGCGGCGGCCAGCAGCTGCGGGTCTGGCACAAGCGCTCGGGGGATTTTGTCGAGGAAACCATCGAGGCGGTGAGCTTTGTGCCGATGCGCGCCGGAGTCGAGGGGTGAAGGTCTTTACCACCCTCTACGATCGGGTGCTTCACTGGGCGAAGCACCCGCGGGCCCCGTGGATGCTGGCGGGTCTGAGCTTTGCCGAGTCTTCGTTCTTTCCGGTACCGCCGGATGTCATGCTGGCGCCCATGTGCATGGCACGGCCGGCCCGCGCACTGCGCCTGGCGGCGCTCACGACGGTGGCCTCGGTGGCCGGCGGCGTGCTTGGCTACTTCATCGGGCTGCTCGGCCTGGAGCTTGTCCTGCCCGTCATCCAGGACGCCGGCTACGCCCCCGCCTACGAGATGGCGCGGCGCTGGTTCGTGGAGTGGGGTTTCTGGGTGGTGCTGGTGGCCGGGTTTTCGCCCATTCCCTACAAGGTCTTCACCATTGCCGCCGGCGCCATGGCGATCGCCTGGTTGCCCTTTTTCATTGCCTCGCTGCTGGGTCGCGGGGCACGTTTTTTCCTCGTTGCCATCGTGCTCGGCTGGGGCGGACCGCGCATGGAGCCGTGGCTGCGCCGTTATATGGAGCGGATCGGGTGGTTCAGTGTGATCGTGCTGCTCGCGCTCGTCGCGTTCCTGTCGCTGTAGGCCGGGCGCTGGCGGCCTGCGCGGTCGCCGTGCTGGTGCTCGCCGGGTGCACCGAGTTTGACTATCCCGCCGACCGGGCGCTCCGTGAATCGGGGATCAGCGCGGGTATGCCGGATCGCTACACGGTGCGTGAGGGGGACACCCTCTACCAGATCGCCTTTGCCGCCGGGCTTGATTTTCGCGATGTCGCCCAGTGGAACGGCATTGATCCGCCCTACGTGATCTATCCGGGCCAGTCGCTGCGGCTGCGTCCCCCGCGGGGGCAAACCGCGCCGTCGGCCCGCTCATCGGCGTCAGTGGCGGAGCAGCGCCCGGACCCATCGGCGTGGCGCTGGCCGCTGGAGGGTTCAATCGTGCGCGATTATCAGCCCGGTTCACCGGGCAAGCGGGGCGTCGGGATTGCCGCCGCGCCGGGTACGCGGGTGCGGGCGGCAGCGGCCGGCGAGGTCGTCTACAGCGGCGACGGGCTGCCCGGCTACGGCAATCTGGTCATCATTAAGCACAACGCCCGCTACCTGACCGCCTATGGCTACAACCGCTCGCTGCTGGTCGACGAGGGAGCCACGGTAGCCGCCGGCGATGCCATCGCGCGGGTGGGCGCGAGTGATGCCCATCCCGGCGAGTTGCATTTCGAGATCAGGCAGCGCGGCGAGCCGGTGGATCCGACCGACTACCTGCCCTGATCAATGATCAGGGCGGCGACCACGCGACGGCCCTCCGACATGAGCACGTTATAGGTCCGGCAGGCCGAGGCGGTGTCCATGACCTCGAGGCCGACGCCGGTTTCCAGCACGCTCAGCATCAGCTCGCGGCCGGGAAAGGTCTGCTGCTCGCCGGTGCCCAGCAGTACGACTTCGGGGTCGAGGTCATGGACCGCCCTGAAGTCTTCCGGGCCGATGGTCGCCACCGATCGCGGTCCCCACTCGGTGATCAGCGTATCGGGGGTCACAAGCAGGCTCTCGCGGTAGCGCACCTCATTGATGCGGATTTCGCCCTCACCGTAGCCCTGGATGCGGTAGGTGCCATCGGCACCGTCGAGACTCATCTTCATGCGTCAACGATAGCGATTGCGAGGGCCGGCGGGCAACTGCCGATTTGACAGGGGTGGGAGGCAATTTTAGCGTTCACGGGTTACCATTGTGCCTTTCGGGAATCGATCCCGAGTTCGATCAAATGACCGCCCGAGGGGACTGCCTTGAACGAGGAATTCCAGCGCATCAAGCGCCTGCCGCCCTACGTGTTCAACATCGTCAATGAACTCAAGGCAGCGGCGCGGGCCCGTGGCGAGGACATTGTCGATTTCGGCATGGGCAATCCTGATCAGCCCACGCCCCGCCACATCGTCGACAAGCTCGCCGAGGCGGCGCAGCGCCCGGACACCCATCGCTATTCGGTCTCCCGCGGGATCCCGCGACTGCGCCGGGCGATCACGCGCTGGTATGCCGATCGCTACAACGTCTCGCTCGATCCCGATAGCGAGGCGATCGTGACCATCGGCTCAAAGGAGGGCCTCGCGCATCTGGCGCTGGCAACTCTCGGCCCCGGGGACGCCGTGCTGGTGCCGAATCCCGCCTATCCGATCCATCCCTACGGCGTGGTGATCGCCGGCGCGGATATCCGCCATGTCCCGCTCATCGAGGACGGTGATTTCTTTACCGAGCTGGAAAAGGCCATTAAGGATACCTGGCCCAAGCCGAAGATGCTGATCCTCAACTTCCCGGCCAATCCCACGGCGCAGTGCGTGGATCTGGCGTTCTTCGAGCGGGTGGTTGAGATCTGCCGCGAGCACGCGATCTGGATCGTCCACGATCTGGCCTATGCCGATCTGGTGTATGACGGCTATCGCGCGCCCTCGATCCTGGAGGTCCCGGGCGCCCGCGAAATCGCCGTGGAGTCATTCTCGCTGTCAAAAAGCTACAACATGCCCGGCTGGCGCGTCGGGTTCATGTGCGGGAGTGAAAAGCTCATCGCAGCGCTGGCGCGCATGAAGTCGTATCTCGACTACGGCATGTTCACCCCCATTCAGGTGGCCGCCATTCATGCGCTGGAGGGGCCGCAGGACTGTGTCACCGAGATCCGCGATACCTATCAGGGCCGCCGTGACGTGCTCTGCGACGGGCTCGAGGCGGCCGGTTGGGCAATCACCCGGCCGCAGGCCACCATGTTTGCCTGGGCCCGCATTCCCGAGGCGTACCAGTCCATGGGCTCGCTCGAGTTTGCGAAAAAACTGATCAGCGACGCCGGCGTCGCGGTGTCGCCGGGCGTGGGATTCGGGGAATACGGCGACACACACGTGCGCTTTGGGCTGATTGAGAACCAGCACAGAACACGACAGGCGGTGCGGGGCATCAAGCAGATGTTCCGACGCGATGGTCTTGGGCAATAACGAGAAGGGAGAAGGCAACTTGGATCCGGTAAAGGTCGGGGTACTCGGGCTGGGCACGGTGGGCGGCGGAACCGTCAACCTGCTCGAGCGCAATCGTGACGAGATTACTCGGCGGGCAGGGCGCCCGGTGGACGTGGTCCGGGCGGCGGCCCGGCATCCCGACCGTCCGAGGACCTGCAGTACCGAGCAGATCCAGCTCGATTACGATGCCTACGCCGTTGTCGATGACCCCGATATCCAGATCATTGTCGAGCTGATCGGGGGCGAGACCCTGGCCAAGGAGCTTATCCTGCGGGCGCTCGATAACGGCAAGCATGTCGTCACCGCCAACAAGGCGCTGATTGCGCTGCATGGCAACGAGATCTTTGCCCGGGCGCGGGCCAATGGCGTGACCATTGGCTTCGAGGCCGCCGTCGCCGGCGGTATCCCGATCATCAAGGCGGTGCGCGAGGGCCTGGTGGGCAATCGCATCGAGTGGCTGGCCGGGATCATCAATGGCACGGGCAATTTCATCCTCACCGAGATGTGTTACGCCGGGCGCGCGTTCGGTGATGTGCTCGCCGAGGCGCAGCGCCTGGGCTATGCCGAGGCCGATCCCAGCTTTGATGTCGACGGCATCGACGCCGCCCACAAGCTGACCATTCTGGGCTCGATCGCCTTTGGCATTCCGCTGCAGTTCGACAAGGTCCACACCGAGGGCATCGGTCAGGTCAGCACCGATGATGTGGCCTATGCCGCCGAGCTTGGTTTTCGCATCAAGCACCTGGGAATCTGCCGGCGCGAGGGCGATGGCATTGCCCTGCGCGTGCATCCCACGCTGTTGCCCGAGCGTCAGCTGCTGGCCAATGTCGATGGCGTGATGAATGCGGTCATGGTCAATGCCGACCCTCTGGGGCCAACGCTCTACTACGGGGCCGGGGCCGGCGCCGAGCCGACCGCCTCGGCAGTGGTTGCCGATCTGGTGGACGTGGTGCGCGAGTTTACCCTCGAGCCGGAAAACCGGGTGCCGTATCTGGCCTTCCAGTCGCATTCGCTGTCCGACGAGCCGGTGCTGGGCATGCAGTCGGTGGAAACGGCCTACTACCTGCGGGTCGAGGCTCAGGATCAGCCCGGCGTGCTGGCCGACCTGACGGGCATTCTCAGTCATGCCGGGATCAGTATCGAGGCGGTGATCCAGAAACAGCCCGGCCCGGGGGCCGAGACCGTCCCGGTCATTCTTCTGACCCATCGCGTTCAGGAGTCCCGCATGGACGAGGCCTGCAGCCGTATCGAGGCGATGGAGGCCATTCACGGCAAGGTGACGCGAATTCGCGTGGAGGCGTTACTGTGACGCAAGGCAATCGCTACACCGGTCTGATCGGCGCCTACGGCGATCGTTTGCCCCTGAGCGCCGGGGCCCGGCCCATCAGCCTCGGCGAGGGCAATACGCCGCTTATTCGTCTCGACAATCTGCCCGCGACCCGCGCCCGTGAGGTCGAGCTCTACGTCAAATTCGAGGGGCTCAACCCCACCGGGTCGTTCAAGGACCGCGGCATGACCGCTGCGGTGACTCAGGCGGTGGCCGAGGGCAGCCGGGCGATCATCTGTGCATCCACCGGCAACACCTCGGCATCGGCGGCGGCCTATGCCGCGCGGGCGGGGATCAAGGCGTTCGTGCTCATCCCCGATGGCAAGATCGCCATGGGCAAACTCGCCCAGGCCATCATGCACGGCGCGGAGGTGCTGCAGATCCGTGGCAACTTCGACGACGGCATGCGCATCGTCAAGGAAATGGCCGAACAGGCCCCGGTGAGCCTGGTCAACTCGGTCAATCCCTATCGGTTGCAGGGTCAGAAGACCGCGGCGTTCGAGATTGTCGAAGCCCTGGGTTCGGCGCCGGATTACCACTGCCTGCCGGTGGGCAATGCCGGCAACATCACCGCCTACTGGATGGGCTACAGCGAGACGGCGCTCAGCCCGGGGCAGGCCGGGACCGCGGCCTGCGGGTTCTGTGGCGGCGACTGTCGGTTTCATCAGGGCAGCGGCGGCAAGCGCCCGGTCATGCTGGGCTATCAGGCCAGTGGCTCGGCGCCGTTTCTGCGCGGTGGGCCCGTCAAGCATCCCGAAACCCTCGCCACGGCCATCCGCATTGGCGCGCCACAGAGCTGGGACTATGCGATGGCCGCCTCGCATGAATCCGGGGGCTGGTTCGACGAGTTTGGTGACGAGGCCATTCTCGACGCCCAGTGGCAGCTCGCCAGCCACGAGGGGATTTTCTGCGAGCCGGCGTCGGTGGTGTCCGTGGCCGGGGCGCTGCGCGACATCGATAACGGCCGCATTGCCCCCGGCAGCCGGGTGGTGTGCACGCTGACCGGGCATGGGCTCAAGGACCCGGATGTCGCCCAGCGCCACGCCGAATCGGCCGTGAGCACGGTGGATGCAAGCGGCGCCGCCGTGCGCGAGGCCATCCTCGGCAAGATGGGCTAGGGCGTGGCGGCCACGCCGGATCTTTGCTGTCTGGCGCCGGCGCTCCTGGGCCCGGTGCCTTCGACGCTGGCCGATGCAACCGCGTCGGCCGGGCCGTTTGAGCTCCTTGAGTATCTGCTCGGCAGGGCCCGGCGCCACACCGCCGAGCCGGCCGATGGCGAGACACTGATCCGCCACCGGGTGGTGGGTGCTCCGCCGCCGGGCGCCCTGCTTGCAAGCGCGTTCGACATTGCCCCGGAGCGCTCGGTGTACCGCGCGGCGCCGGTGCACCTGCGAGCCGATCGCGATCGCCTGCTGCTGTTCGCCGGCGACGGACTTGATCTGACTGAGACGGAATCCGCATCGATCTGTGCCGATTTCAATCGCCTGTTCGGCGCCGATGGCCTGGCACTGGCGCGCCACAACGGCGAATGGCTGTTGAGCGCGGAAAAGCCGCCGGGGCCGTCGCTGCCGGCCCTGCGTTCAGTCGCCGGGCAGTATCTCGACACCGTCATTCCCAATGACTCCGAGAGTCGGCCGTGGCGCCAGCTGCTCAATGAAGCGCAGATGTTCCTGTTCGACCATCCGGTCAATACGGCCCGCGAGGCGCGAGGCGAGCTGACGGCGAACGGCCTGTGGTTCTGGGGCGGCGGCCGCGCCGAGCCCACACCGCCAACGGGGTCGGTGGACTGGATTATTGCCGATGACCCGTTTGCCGGTGCTGTTGCCGGCGCGCTGCAGGTGCCCGTATCGGCCCCGGGGGCTGTCACCCGCGCCGAGCTGGCGGCGGCGTCCCGGCCGGTGATTGTCTGGAGCGATGCCGAGCGCGCGCTGCTGGGGGGCGATGTGCACGGCTGGCTGGCGGCGCTGCAGGCGTTCGAGCAGGGTTGGGCGCCCCGGCTGCGGGATCTCGCCATCACGCATGGACGCCGTGTGGTGCTCGACACTGGGGCCGGTACATTCGTTATCGACCGTGGGGCCCAACGCCGGTTCTGGCGGCGCCATCGGCCGCTCGGCGACTGGATGGCGCGCGAATGAGCGAATCACCGGGCGTGCACATCCGGCACCGGGAACCGGTCCATGACGACGATCGCCTGCCCGATGACCTGCCGGCGCTGTTGCGCCGCCTCTATCGCTCGCGCGGCGTCACCGGGCCCGAAGCACTGGATTATCGTCTGGCCTCGTTGCCGGCGCCAACGGAGCTTGCCGGGCTGGATGCGGTGGCCCGGGCGCTGGCCGAGGCCATCGTCAATGGCGTCAACGTGCTGGTGGTGGGTGATTTCGACGCCGATGGCGCCACCAGCACCGCGGTGGCGGTCAGCGCACTGCGGGCGATGGGGGCGGCATCGGTGCAGTACCTCGTCCCCAACCGATTCGCCTTTGGCTATGGGCTGTCGCCGGCGCTGGTGGCCGTGGCGCGTGACTACGCCCCGGACCTCATCCTGACCGTCGATAACGGGATCAGTGCGCATGAAGGCGTGGAAGCGGCCAATGAAGCGGGCATCGAGGTGGTTATCACCGATCATCACCTGCCCGGCACCACGCTACCCGCCGCCCGAGCCATCGCCAATCCGCAGGTTGACTCCCCCGGCTTCGAAGGCTCGGAGCTCGCCGGCGTCGGGGTGTGTTTCTATGCGATGCTCGCAACACGGTCGGTGCTGCGCGCGCGGGACTGGTTTGGTGGCGAGCGCCCCGAGCCGGCACTGGTCGATCAGCTCGACCGCGTTGCGCTGGGCACCATTGCCGATGTGGTGCCACTGGATCGCGTCAACCGCCTGCTGGTTGATCAGGGGCTGCGCCGTATCCGTGGCGGCGGGGCCAATCCCGGCACGCTTGCCCTGCTGGATGCCGCCGGTCGCGATCCGGCCGCCGCCAGTGCCACCGATCTGGGTTTTGGTGCGGCGCCTCGCCTGAACGCGGCCGGGCGCCTCGATGACATGAGCATCGGCATCGAGACCCTGCTGGCGCCGGACGCCGCGACCGCGCAGCACCAGGCCGGCCGGCTTGATCAACTGAACCGCGAGCGGCGTGATCTTGAGCAGCAGATGCGCGAGACCGCCATCGCCGATATCGAGGCCGAGACCCTCGCCGGCGACGGCGATATGGCTCCCATCCTCTGCCTTTTCAATGCCGACTGGCACCAGGGCGTGGTCGGGATCGTGGCGTCCCGGCTGCTGGAGCGGTTCCGTCGCCCGGTCATCGCCTTCGCTCCGGGCGAGCAGGGCCTGATCAAGGGCTCGGCACGCTCGGTGCCCGGCCTGCACATGCGTGATCTGCTCGAAGCGGTGAATACCCGCAGTGGGGGTACGCTATTGGAGCGCTTCGGGGGGCATGCCATGGCCGCCGGCCTGACGTTGCCGGGCCGGCACTTCGAGGCATTCAAGGCCCTGCTCATCGAACAGGCCCGCTACCGGCTGGGTGATGAGCCCGGCCGTGAGGAGATCTGGGCCGATGGCGCGCTGCCGGCACCGGCCTACACGCTGGAGACCGCGGTGATGCTGCGCGATGCCGGCCCCTGGGGAGCGGGGTTTCCCGAGCCCCGATTTCACGAGACCTTTCACGTGCTTGATCAGCGCGTGGTCGGCGGGCGCCACCTGAAATTCTCGCTGGCACCGCGCTGTGCGCCATCGGTGCGCATGGACGGCATCGCCTTCAACGCCGCGGAGACCACGATCGCGACGGGCGGTCTGGCCGAGGCGGTCTTTCGCCTCGAGGTCAACCGCTATCGCGGTGTGGACCGTCCGCAACTTGTCATCGAGCACCTGCTCGGCGCCTAGTCGCCGGCGCCGACGATGCGCGCGCCCCTGTCGGCCCGCAGTTCGGCCAGGTCCGCAACCACCTCGGCACTCTCGTCAAGCAGCACATCGGGGATAGTGTCCGGATCCAGGGCAGAGAGATCCTCGATGGGTGGCTGACCGTAGGCTTCGCGCTGGGTGTTGATGGCGGCGAGACGGGCTTTCGCGCGGCGGTCGGCGGCGGCCTCGCGCTCACGCTCGTTAAGCGATACCCGGGTCGTCTGGCGGGCCTCGCGCAGGCGCTCGGCCTCGTCGGCGACCGCACGCAGGGCCGGCGCCTTGCGCAGCCGCCGCTCGTGACGCTGACGCAGCTCGCCAAGCATCCCGTTAAGGCGGTCCATGCGGCGATAATCCGCCGTCTGGATGGTGTCCCAGGGCAGGGCGTTGTCGGCCGCTCGTTCGCTCATGGCGTCATTGCCGTGCGGATAGGGCATCTCGAGGTCGGGCGTTACCCCCTGCCGCTGGGTGCTATCGCCATTGATACGGTAGAACTTGGCGATGGTGAGTTTGAGCCGGCCACTGCGGGTGTCGTCATTACCCACCCCGAAGCGGTCGAGGTTGATCAGGGTCTGTACGGTGCCCTTGCCAAAGGTCTGATCGCCCATCACTACGCCGCGGCCATAGTCCTGCATGGCTGCGGCGAAGATCTCGGAGGCGGAGGCACTGCGACCATCCACGAGCACGCCGAGCGGGCCGTCGTAGACCGCCGAGCGGCCTGCCTGGTCGTCGAGCACGCGGCGCTCGCCGTTGCGGCGATGGACCTGGACGATCGGCCCGGCATCGACAAACAGTCCGCTCAGGCGCACCGCCTCGTCCAGCGAGCCGCCGGCGTTGCCACGAAGATCGATCACCAGCCCGTCAATGCCCTCGAGCTTTTCGCCTTCGATCAGCTCGCGGACGTCGCGCGTGGTGCTGCGATAGTCGTCATCACCCGCGTTGGCGGCTTCGATGTCAGCATAGAACGCCGGCACCTCGATCACGCCGATGCGCCGGGTCTCCGAGCTCCGTTCGACGCGGCGCACCTCGGCCTGCGCGGCCTGCTCCTCGAGTTCGATGGTGCTACGGGTCAGCGTGACCGTGTCCTGGGTATTATCGGCCGCCTGCGTGGGCGGGAGGACCTGCAGGTGAACGCGCGAGTCCTTGGGGCCGCGGATCATGTCCACGACATCGCCCAGGCGCAGCCCCACCACATCCTCGATGGCATCGGCGCTCTGTCCCACGCCGACAATGCGATCACCGGCGCTCAGCTCGCCACTGCGCGCCGCCGGACCGCCGGGAATCAGCTCGACGATTTCCACGAAGTCCCCTTCGCTGCCGAGCAGTGCACCAATGCCCTCGAGGGACAGGCGCATATTGATGTCGAAGTTCTCCGAGCGGCGGGGTGACATGTAGCTGCTGTGCGGATCGTACTCGCCGGCCCAGGCGCTCATGAAGGTCTGGAAGACATCCTCCGCCTCGTACTGCTCGAGAGTCCGCGCGACGCGCTGGTAGCGGCTTCGCAGCGACTCGGTGATGGCGTCCATGTCGCGGCCGCTCAGCTTCTGTTTGAGGGCGTCATGGGTGACGCGCTGCGCCCAGAGCCGGTCCAGTTCAGCCTCGGACTCGGCCCAGTCCGCGCTGGAGCGGTCGGTCTGGAAGGTGCCGTCGCCGTCAAAGGACAATCCCTGATCGAGCAGCTGCAGGGCGTACTCACTGCGCGCCTGCACGCGTTCGCGATATTGCTCGAAGATCGCGTAGGCGGTGTCGAGCCGTCCATTGCCGATCTCATCGTCGAGGCGCGTGCGCTGCGCCGCGAAGGTCTCGATATCGCCCCGGGTAAAGTAGTAGTGCTGGGGATCGAGCGCGTCGAAGTAGGCCTTGTAAGCGGCCCTGGACAGGGCATCGCCCGTGGCGCGGTCGTTGTAGTGATAGCGCGACAGCAGCTGATTGACCACCTGAGCGGATTCTTCCTGAATGGCGCCCGGTTTGATGGGTTCGGCGGCCACCGGCGCGGCGGCCGCGAACATCAGCCCCAGCGCGGCAACCCAGCCAGTCAGTCGTTTGGGATAGGTCAATGGTCCACCTTGATTGGCTTGTCAGCGATTGTTGTTGAGACAGGCCGTCCCGCAGGAAAATTCAACACTTTCTGATAGCGTATCCGCTCCGCTAACAAGGGGGAACCGATGTACGCTGATTTCCGCTGGCCCAACTGGGCCCAGACCAGCGATCTGAACCTGGAGGTGCTGAGTGAACGACCGCCGGCCGGCGTCACACCGCGGCCGACGCCGATCGTCTTCGCCCACGGTGCGTTCATGGGGGCGTGGTCCTGGCAGGCGCATTTCCTCGATTACTTCGCCCGTCAGGGGTTTCACGCGGTCGCGCCGAGTTTTCGTGGTCATGGGCAGAGCGAGGGCTTTGATCGCCTCGACAGCGCCAGCATCAATGACTACGTCAATGATCTGGAGGCCGTGATTGGCGAACTGGGCGGGCCGCCACCGATCCTTGTCGGGCACTCGATGGGGGCGCTGGTCGCCCAGCGATACATGGAGCGCGCACCGGTGGCCGGCACGGTGCTCATGGCCCCGGTGCCGCCCCACGGACTGATGCCGTCAACGCTGCGCATGCTGGCCGGTGATCCGCTGCTGTATCTGCAGTTCGGGATGATGCAGTTCTTCGGGCCCGCCGCCATGAACACCGATGTGGCCCAGCGCGCCGTTTTTTCGCAGTCGCCGGATCGCCCGGATATGAGCGGCTATGCCGCGCAGGTGCAGCGTGAGTCGCAGCGCGCCCTCTGGGACATGACCGTGCATGCCCGGGGTCGGCCGACGCTGGCGCGCCGGCACGGGCCCATGCATGTGATCGCGGGCGGTGACGATGCGCTTTTCACCGCGCAGGAGACCCGAGCGGTGGCTCAGCTCTGGGACGCCAGCTGGGCGGTCGTGCCGTCACTCGCACATGCGCTGATGATCGAGCCCGGCTGGCAGCAGGCCGCGGATTCACTGATCGGCTGGCTCGATCAGCACGGACTCGCCTAGCCGCTTACCAGCGGTAGCGGTCCCAGAGCTCGGGATTGGCCCAGTGGCGGGGGTTCAGCCAATCGGGGGTGACTTTGTAGTCGGCCAGGCTGAACTCGTACCAGCGGCGCCGCTGCGCGGCCTCGCCGGTGGTCGCCCAGCGCCGGAAGCCCAGGCCGATGAGCTGCTGGCGGCCGAGTTGGGTCGCTGACTCGCGAGCGCCGATGACGATCACCTGCGCGGCGTGAACGTCGCGCAGGCGGCTGACCAGATGGATGGCGCTTGCCTCGCTCGCGAAGCCCGCCTCGGCATCCACCACGGCCAGGTCGACCCGGGGCAGGGCATCGAGGTGCCCATCCGCTGCCGCGGCGCCCATCACGGTCGGCTCCGCGCCCTCGACCGCCGCTGCCACCACCTCGTTGTCGGTGATCACCAGGGCCCCGGCGGCGCCCGGGTCGGTCATCATTGCGCGAAGCTGCTCGATGGTCGAATCATCGGGCGCGTTCATCGCGCCTCCAGTTGATCGTGGAGCTCGGAAAACGCCGTGGTCAGCTTGTGACGGGGGGCGAGATCGGCCAGCGGTCGCCTTGCCTGGTGGGACTCGCGCACCTTGACCGAGGCCGGCAGGAAGGGCTCGACCACTGGGTATCCCTCACCGCGCAGCTCTTCAACCAGGGCGGCGGGCAGCCGCGCGCGGGCCTGGAACTGATTGATGATGATCGCCTCGATGGCAAGGTCGGGATTGTGGTCGATGCGCAGCTCGTTCACCGCGGCGACCAGCTCATCGAGCGCCTGTCGCGCGAACGCGTCGCAATCGAAGGGAACCAGGCATCGCTCGGCCGCGATCAGTGCCGAGCGTGTGTAGAAGTTGAGCGCCGGTGGGGTGTCGATATAAATCCGGTCATAGTCGGTCAGCGCCGCCAGCGACTCGCGCAGCTTGTAGATTTTGTAGCGTGACTCGAGCCGCCCCTGCAGGGTCTCCAGACTTGGATGGGCCGCGACGACGGCGAGATTGTCGTATGGAGTCGACCGCGCAATCGCTTGGATATCGCGGGGATAGATGCGAAAGCTCAACGTATCGTCAAAGTAGCCGGCGATCGTCTCGTCGGCCGTGGCCGGAGGCTCGCCCAGCAGATAGTGCGTCGCGTTGGCCTGCGTGTCGAGATCGACCACTAGCGTACGCAGCCCCCGCCGCGCCGCCATTGCAGCCAGGTTGCAGGTGATGGTCGACTTTCCGACGCCGCCTTTCTGGTTGAAGATGACCCGACGCATGCAAGCACTCCTGCTATGATTCATGGTTTGTAATGCCAGTCTAGGCACGTCCACCCCCAGGGTCGAGGGTCATTATGTTCACGGCGCTGAGACGTCTGCTTTTCATGCTTGCGCCCGAACGGGCGCATGATCTGACCTTTGGCACCCTCGATCAGGCCTATCGCCTGGGCGGTGGGCGGTTCTTCCCCCGGCGCATCGACGCCCCCCGGTCGTTGATGGGGCTGGAATTCGCCAATGCCGTGGGCCTGTCCGCGGGGCTGGACAAGAATGCCGACCACATTCGAAGCCTTGCGGCACTGGGATTCGGGTTCATCGAGCTTGGGACCGTCACGCCCCGGGCCCAGCCCGGCAACCCGCCGCCGCGGGTATTCCGGCTGCCCACGCACAACGCCCTGATCAACCGGCTGGGGTTTAATAACGAGGGACTGGCGGTGATGACGCAGCACCTCAGTGACGCCGCCCACTGCGTCGATGTGCCGATTGGCGTGAACATCGGCAAGAATCGCGACACCCCTCTCGAGCGCGCGACCGACGACTACCTCGCCGGTCTGCAGGCCGTGCACGCGCTGGCCGACTACGTGGTCGTCAATCTGTCATCGCCGAATACCCCCGGTCTCCGATCGCTTCAATCGGGCGATAACCTGACCGGGCTGGTGCAGGCGCTGCGCCGTCGCGCGGATGCACTGGACGCCGAGAACGGGCGGCGCGTCCCGCTGGTGGTCAAGATCGCCCCGGATATGGATGACGATGCCGTGCGCTGGCTCGTCGACGCACTGCTCGAAGCCGGAGTGGATGGCCTGACCGCCACCAACACCACCATCGATCACAGCGCAGTCGCCGGTGCGCGTCACGCGGCCGAAACCGGCGGTCTCAGCGGGACACCCCTGCGCCAGCGCGCCACGCAAGTGATCCGCACTGTCCGCGAGCATGCTGGCCCAACGCTGCCGATTATCGGCGTGGGCGGCATCCTCTCGGGCGAGGACGCTGTCGAAAAAATCGATGCCGGTGCCAACCTGGTGCAGATCTACACCGGGCTGATCTACCGGGGCCCGGGACTGATCCGCGAGGCGGCCGCAGCCATCCGCGACCGAACCCCAGGCGACTAGGGACTTGCCCCGCGCGATGACCCGATGGACAATTCACCCCCACGGAGAGGTGGCAGAGTGGTCGATTGCGGCGGACTTGAAATCCGCTGAGTCCTAACGGGCTCCGGGGGTTCGAATCCCTCCCTCTCCGCCAGATACGTAAGCGGGCCCAATCGGGCTCGTTTTCGTATCTGACCAAGCACGGGGTTCGAACCCCCGGAGCAAACAGATGGGGTTCGACCAATCGCGGCAGCGATTGGGACGCGTCGCGAAGCGATGCGCCCGCAGGGTGAGGCCCGTAGGAGTTAGAAGCGGTATTCGAGGCCGGCCGATACACTCGGGCTGTAGCGCAGGCTCTCGAACATGCTGCCAAGCTCGGACTGACCCGGCACGCTCCGCAGCCCGTCCCCGCCGGAGCCGTCCGTGTCACGAACGCTTTCAAAAGCAAGGCCCATGTCCAGGGACAGGCCGAGGCGATCGTCGGTACTGAAATCGCCGTCCCACCCCACACCGAAGTAGGTCTGGATGTTTTCGCGCTCAACGCTCGAGAACTGCCAGGGACTCGTCGCCGAGTCGCGATCGTCGTACCGGGCCCCTCCGCGCATGCGCAGGCCGTCGTCGCTGAATGACCAGTCGACCAGTGCCGAGAAGGCGAACTCGTCACCCACGGGGCTGAGACGCGCTGGCGTGGAGTCGATCGATGACGGGCCTGAGTCAGGCACACCAAAGTGAATGTCGAGACGGTCATTGAGGTGGGCGGTCAATTCCTGACCGGCCGAGGGCAGCACCTGCCAGTCCGCGGGCTGGGCATGACTCGCCGTGGCCATCGCAAGCCCCAGGGCCAGCCCGGCGAATCCGCGCGTTGTCAGGCATTTGAACGTCATGGGTTGTATTCTCTCTCAATTGTCCCGGAAAGCGAACCCCCGAAAGTCGTCCCACTGCGGTAGACTGGACCGGAATTAATCGAGGATAAATGCCAATGAGGTCAGCGCAGGCGATGGTGAAGGCCGGCTGCCTTCTGGGGGCACTGATGCTGTCCCCCGGGGCAACGGGGCTTACCTTTCCGCTCCCCCCGGCCGGCACCGATGTCGTCGGCCATGTCAAGCGCATTGAGGCGGAGGCCGATGACACGCTGCTCTCCCTTGGGCGCGAGCACGGCATTGGCTACGAAGAGATGCGCCGGGCGAATCCCTCGGTGGATGTCTGGCTGCCGGGCGAGGGCACCGAGGTGAGGATCCCCAGCCGCTATATCCTCCCGCAGGGTGAACGCGACGGGGTGGTCGTGAACGTTGCCGAGATGCGTCTTTACTACTACCCGGGGCGCGATGACTCGGGGCAGGCCGTGGTCGAGACCTATCCCATCAGTGTGGGACGCATGGACTGGCGCACGCCGCTTGGCGAGTCGCGCATCACCGAAAAGACGGAGGACCCGTACTGGTTCCCGCCCCAGTCAATCCTCACCGAGCGGGCTGAGCAGGGGCGTCCGCTGCCGGATGCCGTCCCGCCGGGACCGGATAACCCGCTCGGCCGGCACAAGATGCGGCTCGATATCTCCGGCGGGGCCTATCTCATCCACGGCACCAATGAGCCCCGCGGTATCGGCATGCGCGTCACGCACGGCTGTATCCGCATGTTTCCCGAAGACGTGGAGTCGCTTTTCAATCGGCTACCCACTGGGGCTTCGGTGCGGATCGTCAATCAGCCGGTGAAAGCGGGCTGGGCGGCGGATGGGCTGCTGATCGAAGCCCATCCGGTGCTGCCGGCGGAAGCGGAAAATGCCTACGACCCGATGAAGCCGCCGCCGATGCGCAGCGCGGTCGAAGCCATCGCTCCGGTGCTTGATCATGGCCCGGATCGGGTGAATCACCAGCGACTGGCGCAGGTTGTCGAGCGCGCCAACGGACTGCCGGCCCCGATCTCGCGGCGCGATGCGATGGCCGCCTCGCACCGGCGGGCGACTACCGAAGCGCCATAAAAAAACCCCGCCGAAGCGGGGTTTACATCCGTTCGTTAATTACGGATTTACTTGTACATCGACTCCTCGAACATGCGATCGATCTTCTCGCTGTTCTCGTCCGCCTTGCGGTTGGCATTGGCGGCCGACGTCTCGGCACCCTCGGCGGTCATCATGGCCGTGCTGGCCTCATCCATCGCCGAATCGGCAAGCCCGCGGACGTCGTCGATCTCGGCCTGCAGGTCCTGAAGGGTGGTCTGCGACGCGCAGCCTACCAGCAGGCCCATCGATGCGGCGGCGGCACTGAGTTTGAGCATGGTTTTGACGGTCTGACTCATTGGAAGACTCCTTGATTGTTGTTCGGCATTCGTTCGCAGCGCGCCATCACCCGTGATGGCACCCCCGGAATGTCCAACGCATGATTGCGCGCCGATGGCGGACTTTCAACCCCCGGGGGATTCACTCGATAACAACGGGCGTACCAACCCGCACCCAATCCATCAGTGTCTCGATCTGTGTATTGGTCAGGGCGACACACCCCTGGGTCCAGTGGAATGCGCGGTGGATGCGGCGGTCGCCGTCTCCGATTCCATGAAAACCGATATGGCCGCCAAGCGGACCGTCCTGGGGGAATCGCCCATCGCGCAGCCCGGCATCCAGACTGTCCCGATAGGTCCGGGCGCTGATCTTGCCGCGGACCCGCGCCCGGTCGAGGTGGCGCAGGGTCGGGTAATTGATTCCGATGAATCGGTGAAAGCGGCTTTCCCGGTTGAAATGCGTGATCCGGTATTCGCCACGCGGAGTGGTCCCGTCGCCATTCAAGTGCAGGTTTGACACGCCGCCGCGGCCGAGGGCGATTTCCTCGAGCCGGACGATGGATTCGTCCCCGCGCCGCACTTCGGTGACTTCGGCTCGCGTGTCCACATGCACCCAGACCCCGGTGTAGGGCGGCGAGGTGGCACCGACCCGAGCGCCCGGCACCGCAAGGCAGAGCGCGAGCAGCAGTACCGCCACCCAGCGGCCATCACGCCGCGCCGTCACGGCAGGTACCGGTACAGCGCCGCCGTATCAAAGGGCCAGCTCAGTACCTCCTGGCGCTCGGACGATGCGACCACGGGAATGGACTCCGCGTAGGCTGCTTCGGCCTCGGGATCATCCATGATGTCGATGCATTCGACCCGCAGATGCCGTCGTTGCGCCACCGGCGCGACCAGCGCCCACGCCTGCTCGCAGAGATGACAGCCGGAAGTCGTGTAAAATCGCAGTAATGACATCAGACACTCGCAATACCGATCCGCACCCCGATCATAGCGCGTCGAAGGCGCTCATGCGCACCACGCCCGGGCGCTGGCTGAGCGTGGCGCCGATGATGGACTGGACCGACCCGGCCTGTCGCTATTTCCTGCGGCTGATTACCCGCCGGACGCTGCTCTACACCGAGATGGTACCGGCACAGGCGCTCTGGCATGGCCGTGACGAGCGCTTTCTCGCCGGCCCCTCCGGAACGGCGCCGGTGGCCCTGCAGCTCGGTGGCAGCGATCCGGTGCAGCTCGCGCATGGCGCCGCGCTGGCAAGCGAATGGGGGTATGCAGAGGTGAATCTCAACGTGGGCTGTCCCAGCGATCGGGTCCAGTCGGGGCGGTTCGGCGCCTGTCTGATGCGCGAGCCCGGTCTGGTCGGCGAACTGGTGGCCGCCATGCGCGAGGTCACGGCCTTGCCGGTGACGGTGAAATCGCGCATTGGTGTCGATGACATGGATGACGACGACGCGCTGCGGCGTTTTGTCGCGGTGATTGCCGGGGCGGGGTGCGACGCGCTCACGGTGCACGCCCGCAAGGCATGGCTGAAGGGGCTCTCGCCCAAGCAGAATCGCGAAATCCCGCCGCTGCGGCATGACCGGGTGGCGGCACTGAAGGACGACTTCCCGGATCTGCCCATCATGATCAATGGCGGGATCGCCGATCTGGACTCGGCCATCGGCTGGCTCGATCGACTCGATGGGGTGATGATCGGGCGCGAGGCCTACCACAATCCCTGGCTACTGGCAGCGGCCGATGCGCGGGTGTTCGGCGAGCCCGATGCGGTGCCGCCCGAGCGCGAGGCGGTGGCGTTGGCCTACCGCGATTATGTCGCCGAGCACTGGCGCCCGGGGGTCCCCGTCACCCGCTTTACACGGCATCTGGCCGGGCTTTTCCAGGGACTGCCCGGGGCGCGGATCTGGCGCCGGGCACTGAGTGAGGGCGGTGCGGCGAGCGGCGCCGGGCCCGAGGTCATTGACCAGGCGCTGGCGGCGCGGCATCGGGCCGTGGGCCGGATGCCGGCGACGGCCAGTTGAAAAATCGGCGGCTGTTCGCCTCGGTCAGCGCGGCGAGCGCCGCCGGCGTTTGATCGCGAAGCGCCGCCACGGCGTTGAGCACATGCGCCAGATAGGCCGGTTCATTGCGCCGTTTGACCCAGGGCCGGCTGACCGGCGCTGGCAGCAGGAAGGGCGCATCGGTCTCGATCATCAATCGATTGTCCGGGATATCCGCCACCCCTTCGCGCAGTGCCGCGCCACGGCGTTCGTCACCGATCCAGCCGGTGATTCCGAAATGCAGATCCAGCGCGCGGCAGGCCTCGATCATCGCCCGGTCACCGGTAAAGCAGTGCAACACGGCGCCGGGCAGGACCGGGCGGTAATCCCGGAGCAGGGCGAGGAAATCCGCTTCGGCATCACGCTGGTGCAGAAAAACGGGGCGCTGGTGATCGGCGGCAAGGCGCAACTGCGCTTCAAAGGCGGCACGCTGCTCGGCACGGGGCGAGAAATCACGGTTATAGTCCAGTCCGGTCTCGCCGACGGCGACGTTGGCGGGCTCGTCCAGCAGCGCTGCCAGTGCCGCGGCGCTGGCGGGCGTCCAGTCCTGCGCATGATGGGGATGGACCCCGGCGGTGGCGGCCATCAGATCGGGGTACTGAGTGGCCAGTGCCGCCGCGGCGCGTGATTCGTCCACGCTTACCCCGGTGATGATCATGCCGGCAACACCGGCATCCGTGGCGCGCTGGATAACGGCGGCGCGGTCGCCGTCAAAGCGCGCGTGCGTCAGGTTGACACCGATATCGACCAGCCCACTGTACTGCATGCCCGCATTCTGCTGGAATTTCCCGTGATGATGAACATGGACGACGCAATGGATCACCGGCCCATGAACTGGGTGGGCGACTGGGGCGGCCGGCGCCGAGCGCTGACCCCGGAGCCCGCCGCGTTGATCGACCCGGGCAGCGGCCGTCAGTTGAGCTATCGCCAGCTCGATGACCGGGCCCGACAGTGGGCCCACTGGATGACGGCGGCGGGGCTGGCCGCGGGCGATGTCGTGGCGCTGATCACGCGCAACCGGCTGGAGGCGGTGGAGCTTTTGCTTGCCGCGGGCAAGACCGGGGTCGTGATTGCGCCGGTCAGCCACCGGCTTGCTCCCGGCGAGGCGAGCGCGCTCATCGACCGGCTCGATCCCGCCTGGCTGGTGGTCGACGAGGCACTGGACGATTTTGTCGCGGCGCTCACGGGCTGCGCCGGCGTTCGTCCCCGGCTCGGGTTTGGCTACGCGGATGCGCCGGCCGAGCAGGCCCTGGGGCGACATCACCCGACGCCGATCAATCAACCGCTTGCCATGGCCGATACGGCCCTGCTCGTGCACACCGGCGGGAGCACGGGGCTGCCCAAGATCTGCCGGGTCAGTCACCGGCAGATGCTCTGGAATGCCGTTGAGCTGCTGCTGGCCGCAGATGGCGCGCTGGCCGCACGCCGGGAGCTGGTGCTGTTCCCGCTTTTCCATATCGGCGGCTGGAATTCGGTTCTGCCGATTCTCTATGCAGGCGGATGCGTCGTCATGCCCGATGCCTTTGATGCCTCGGCCGTGCTGCGGACCATCGATGCGCAGCGCATCAACCATTTTGGCGCCGTTGAGGCCATGCTCCAGGCCATGGCCGCCAGCCCCGAATTCGCCGGGCAATCGCTGGCCTGCCTCGAGGCGATCACGACCGCGGGAGCCCCCTGCGCGGAATCGAGCATGGCGCCGTTTCTCGAACGCGGCATCGCCGTGCGCCAGTCCTACGGGCTGACCGAGGCGGGCCCGTCGAACTTTATCCACGCGAAAAGCGATGGGACGGAACCGCCGATCGACCGCGCCAGCGTGGGGACGAGCTTTTTCCACACCGACTATCGCATTGTCGACCCGGAGCATCTCACGCCGGTGGCGGTGGATGTGCCCGGCGAGCTGCAGATGCGAAGCCCGCATGATTTTGACGGCTATCTTGATGATGCCGGGGCGACGGCCGCGCGCTGGACGGCGGATGGCTGGATCCGCAGCGGGGATCTCGCCCGCGAGGACGCGACGGGGCGCGTTTTCATCGTCGGTCGCATGGACAATGTGATTGTCAGTGGCGGCGAGAATATCGCCGCGGAGGAGCTTGAGGCGCTGTTGCTGCAGCATCCGCAGGTCAGCGAGGCCCTGGTCTTTGGGGTGCCGGACAGTCACTGGGGGGCGCGACCGGTGGCCTGGGTCAGCGGCCCCGACGCGCCGGCCACCGAAGCCATCGGTGAATGGCTGCACGGGCGGCTCGCCCGATTCAAGCATCCGGCCTTGATCGAGTCGGTGGCAGAGATCCCGCGCACCGGCGCGGGCAAGCCCGACCGTCAGGCCGCCCGTCGTCGCTACGACGCCACCAACCCGGGAGCCGTCGAATGAATCCTTCCCGTGTCCTGATCATTGCCGGCTCGGATGCCGGTGGCGGCGCCGGCATTCAGGCCGATATCAAGGCCGTGACGGCGCTCGGCGGGTACGCAATGACCGCCATCACCGCGCTGACCGCGCAGAATACCTGCGGCGTTCAGGGGGTTATGGGCGTTGAGCCGGCGTTCATCCGCGAGCAGATCCGCTCGGTGGTGTCGGATCTGGGCGTCGATTGCGTGAAAACCGGCATGCTCCATGACGACGCCGTGATCGACGCCGTGGCGGACGAGCTGCAACGCAGTGCCCGGCATGTCCCCTGGGTGATCGATCCGGTGATGGTCGCGCAGAGCGGTGCCCAGCTTGTGGATGACGGCGCCATGAACCGCCTGCGCGAGGCAATCGTGCCCATGGCGCGGCTGATCACCCCGAATCTGCCCGAAGCCGGCGTGCTGCTCGGTCAGCGTATCGAGCGGGTCGACGAAATGGAGGATGCGGCCCGGGCGCTGCTGGGGTTTGGCTGCGACGCGGTGCTGCTCAAAGGCGGTCATCTGGCCGGCGACCGGCTGACCGACGTGCTCGCCACCGCCCGGGGCTGCGAGCGCCTCGAGCACCCGCGCATCGACACGCAGAGTGATCATGGCACGGGCTGCACGCTGGCCTCGGCCATCGCCGAGGGGCTGGGGCGGGAACTCCCGCTGGCGCAGGCCGTCCATCGGGGTAGGGACTATCTGCAGCAGGCCCTGGCGAGCGCCCCGTCACTGGGAGCCGGGCACGGTCCGGTCAATCACGCCCACACGGTGGCGGCCTTCGGCCTGACCCACCCGGGAGAATCGCGGTTACCATGACGTCATGATCAGACTTTCTGCAAAAAGCCGTTACGCCGTGAGCGCACTGCTGCACCTGGCGGTGCACAACCAGGCGGGCGCGGTGCCACTGGCGGAGATTTCCGTGTGTCAGGGCATTTCCATGTCCTACATCGATCAGATCTTCTGGAAGCTGCGTCGCGCCGGACTGGTGCGTGGAACGCCCGGGCCGGGGGGCGGCTATCGCCTGGGCCGCGCGCCCGAGGCGATTGTCATGGGCGAAATCATCACCCTGATGGACGGCCATGGCGGGCCGCGGCGCGCCACCTCGGCGCTTGATCAGACGCTGTGGGCCGGTCTGGCCGAGCGCATCGAGAGCTTTCTCAACGGGATCACGCTGGCGGATTTCGCCGCCCGGTCGGACGTTCGTGACGCGCTCAACGATCAGTATGCGGGCGGCAGCTGGCGCTGCGACATCTGCGGGGCGCTCTCGACACGACAGCAGCCGGCGGCCGCGTCGCGGGCATGACCTATGTGGTCACTGAATCGTGTGTGCGCTGTCGCTACACCGACTGTGTCGAAGTCTGCCCGGTGGACTGCTTTCACGGTGGGCCCACGATGCTGGTCATCGACCCGCAGGTGTGTATTGACTGTGCCGTGTGTGTTGCCGAATGCCCGGTAGATGCCATTTATCCGGACGACGAGGTGCCGGCCGATCAGCAGGACTTTATCGCCCTCAACGAGCGGCTAGCCCGGCAGTGGCCGGTGATCAGTCGCCGCGAGCCGCCGCCGGAGGACGCCGAATACTGGGAATCGGTCAGCGCCAAGCGCGATCAGATCACCGAGTAGGAAGCCGGCGGGGGGCTAGCCATCGGCGGCCTCCGCCCCGTAGCGACGGGCCACGTAGTCCTCGACGATGGCCTTGAACTCGTCGGCGATCGCATCGCCTTTCAGCGTCACGGTCTTCTCGCCATCGATGTAGACCGGTGCCACGGGCTTTTCGCCGGTGCCCGGCAGGCTGATGCCGATATCCGCCTGACGGCTCTCGCCCGGCCCGTTCACCACACAGCCCATCACCGCAAGGCTCATGGACTCGACCCCGGGGTAGCGGTCGCGCCATTCGGGCATCCGCTCGCGGACATGGGTCTGGATATCATCGGCCAGCTCCTGGAAGTAGGTGCTCGTGGTCCGCCCACACCCCGGGCACGCCGCCACCAGCGGGGTGAAGCTGCGCAGCCCCATGGTCTGGAGGATCTCCTGCGCCACCACGACCTCCTGGGTGCGATCGCCGCCCGGCTCGGGGGTCAGCGAGATCCGGATGGTATCGCCAATGCCCTGCTGCAGCAGCACTGACAGGGCCGCCGTGGACGCTACAATCCCCTTGGACCCCATGCCCGCCTCGGTGAGCCCCAGATGCAGGGGGTACTCGCAACGCGCTCCCAGATCCTGATACACGCTGATCAGATCCTGCACGCGGCTCATCTTGCAGGAGATGATGATCGCGTCATGGGGCAGGCCGATGGCCTCGGCCCGTTCGGCGCTCTCGAGCGATGACACCACCACTGCCTCGCGGGTGACGGTGTCCGGCGGTTTGGGCTCGGCCCGCCGGGCGTTCTCATCCATGAGCCGCGAGAGCAGATCCTGATCGAGGCTGCCCCAGTTGACGCCAATGCGCACCGGGCGGTTCATGTCGCGGGCCAGTTCAATGATCTCGGTAAACTGCGGGTCGCGGCGGCTGCCCTTGCCCACGTTGCCCGGGTTGATGCGCCACTTGCCAAGGGCCGCGCCGCACTCGGGAACGGCGCGCAGCAGCCGATGGCCATTGAAGTGGAAGTCCCCCACCAGCGGCACATCAACGCCCATGTCATCGAGGCGCTGGCGGATGCGCGGCACGGCGCGGGCGGCGTCCTCGTTGTTCACGGTAATGCGCACCAGTTCGGAGCCCGCCCGGGCAAGATCGGCGACCTGGATGGCCGTGCGGATCTCATCCACGGTGTCGGTGTTGGTCATCGACTGCACGACCACGGGCGATTCGCCGCCGACCGTGACGTTGCCCACCTTGACCGGCACACTGTGCCGCCTGTGATATCCGGGTATTTCGTCCATACCGGCATGATAAAGGAAGGAAAGCGCATGATCGACGTCTATACCTGGCCGACACCTAACGGCCACAAAGTCCATATCGCCCTCGAGGAAATGGGGCTCGACTATCGCGTTCATGGCGTCAATATCGGCCAGGGGGATCAGTTTGGCGAGGCGTTTCTCGCCATCAGCCCCAACAACAAGATCCCCGCCATCGTCGATGCGCAGGGCCCGGACGGAGCGGCCATCTCGGTGTTCGAGTCCGGGGCGATTCTGATGTATCTAGCCGAAAAGACCGGCTCATTGCTCCCCACCGAGTCAAGAGCCCGCTATAACACCCTGGAATGGTTGATGTTCCAGATGGGCGGTGTCGGTCCCATGCTGGGTCAGGCCCATCACTTTCGCCAGTACGCCCCGGAGCACATCGACTACGGCATCAACCGCTATACCCAGGAGGCAAGCCGGCTGTACGCGGTGATGGATCGCCGCCTTGCCGAGCACGAATGGCTGGCCGCCGACACCTACACGATTGCCGATATCGCGACGTATCCGTGGATCCGGCCGCACGCCAACCAGGGCCAGTCGCTGGATGACTATCCCAACCTCAAGCGGTGGTACGAGGCCATCGACGCGCGGCCGGCCGTGCAGCAGGGCGTTGCGGTGCTCGCCGACGCACGCCCGGCGCAACTCGATGACGCCGCCAAAGAGCAGCTCTTCGGCGCCAGTCAGTATCAGCGGCGATGAGCGGGATCGACGACCTGCTCGCGGTCATGGCGCAGCTGCGCGACCCGGTCGGCGGCTGTCCATGGGATCGCGAGCAGGACCTGCGCAGCCTCGTCCCGCATACGCTCGAGGAGGCCTACGAGGTGGCGGATGCCATCGAGCGGGACGACGACGCCGCCATCCCGGATGAACTGGGGGATCTGCTGTTTCAGGTGGTCTTCTATGCCGAGATCGGCCGCGAGACGGGTCGATTCGATTTCGATTCGATCGCGAGCGGCATGACCGACAAGCTCATCCGCCGTCATCCGCATGTCTTTGCCGATCGGCGCGAGGTCTCCGCCGCCGGGCAGCGCGCCACCTGGGAGTCGATCAAGGCCGATGAGCGAGCGGCGCGCACCGTCGGGGATCACCCCCCCGGGGCGCTGGATGACGTCCCGGTGGCATTGCCGGCACTCACGCGCAGCCGTAAGCTCCAGTCCCGCGCCGCCCGGGTGGGATTCGACTGGCCCGAGGCGCATCACGTCATCGACAAGGTGCGCGAGGAGCTCGGCGAGCTCGAGGAAGCACTGGCGAATGAACCGTCTGATCCGACCCATGTCCACGAGGAGCTTGGCGATCTGCTGCTCGCCTGTGTCAATCTCTCGCGCCGCATCGGCGTTGATGCCGAGCAGGCGCTGCGCGATGGCAACGCCAAGTTCGAGCGGCGCTTTCGCGGTCTTGAGGCCATCTTGGCAACGGCGCACCAGCGCCCCGAGGACGTCGACTTCGAGCGCCTGGAGTGGGCCTATCAGCAGGCAAAGGCCCGGGACGGGGCGGGCAGCGACCGCGCGGATGCCGACTGAACAGGCTCCACCCCCGTGTTGTCAGGGTTGATAGCCGCGTCGGATCGATGATCCGCTAAGTATAAGGCCAATAAAAGGAGTACCCATGAGTTTGACCGACAAGCATTGCACACCCTGCCAGGGGGGTATTGATCCGATGTCCCGCGAGACCGCGGAGCAGTATCTGGCCGATGTGCCGGGCTGGACGCTGAGTGAGGACGGGACCCGGATCACGCGGCGGTTCAAGACCGGTGATTTCGCCAACGCCCAGGCCGTCGCCAACAAGGCAGGCGACGTGGCGGAGCAGGAGGACCATCACTCCGATATTCGATTCGGCTACGGATGGTGCGAGGTCGAGATCCACACCCACGCCATTGGCGGGCTGCATGAAAACGATTTCATCTATGCCGCCAAGGTCAATGAGGCGGTCGACGGCTAACGCGACCACGCCCCCGAGCGGCCGCCGCGCTTGTGGATCAGCCGCACGCCCTCGATCGTCATGCCGCGATCGAGGGCCTTGCCCATGTCATAGACTGTCAGCAGCGCGATCTGAACGGCGCTGAGGGCTTCATCTCCACGCCGGTCGCGGCCTGGGTGGCTGTCGTCGCCTCAGCGCGAACGGCGCTTTTCTGGGCATTCACCTCAACGGTGACCTCCACCTGCGACAGGGCCAGTGGACGGCACAGCGGGATCAGCTCCGCGGTGCGCTTCGCGGCCATGAACCCGGCGATACGCGCGGTGGCGAGCGCATCCCCCTTGGCCAGGTCACCACGCTCGAGAGCGGCAAGGGCGGTGGCCCCCATGCGAATCCACCCCTCGGCAATCGCCAAGCGATCGCTTGCGGCTTTCTCGCCAATGTCCACCATGTGCGCCTCGCCGCGGGCGTTGAGATGCGGCAGATCGCTCAACCGGGCGTCCTCAACGAGTATTTGCGGGTTACCGCCAGGGCATCGTCAAGCTCGTAGACAAGCGGATCACCGGTGGCGATTTCGACACCGGTGATGGCTTCGTCGGAAATCCCCTCAAGATGCTTGGCGAGCGCCCGCAGGCTATTGCCGTGGGCGGCGATCAGCAGGGTCGGGTATTGCTGCAGCGCGGGCACCAGATCACTGCGCCAGTAGGGCAGCACCCGCGCGAGGGTGTCCTTGAGCGACTCGGTGGCGGGCAGACTGGCCGGGTCCAGATCGGCGTAGCGGGGATCGTGGCGGGGATGGCGCTCGTCGTCGGCCTCCAGCGCCGGTGGCGGCGTGACAAAGCTGCGGCGCCACACATGGACCTGCTCATCGCCGTACTGCTCGGCCGTTTCGGCCTTGTCGAGGCCGGTCAGCGCGCCATAGTGACGCTCGTTGAGCCGCCAGTCCTTGACCATCGGGATCCACAGCCGATTGAGAACATCCAGACTCATAAAGCCGGTGCGAATCGCCCGGGTGAGGACCGAGGTATAGATCGCATCCGGCAGGACGCCGGCGTCGCGCATCAGGGTGCCGGCTGCCGTGGCCTCGTCGCGGCCCTTGTCGCTCAGGTCGACATCATGCCAGCCGGTAAAGCGGTTCTCGAGATTCCAGACGCTCTGGCCGTGGCGCAGCAGAATCAGACGTCGCATGGTCGGGATGCCCCCATTCATCGTTGTCATTGGCCGGGTAGGGTAGCATTGCAGGCATGGCACAGGAGGAACCCGCCATGCGCGAGGGGATCGTGATCTCGCTGGCAGAGCAGCGACTCGTGCTGCGGCACGACGGTCGGCCGCGCATGACTTTGCCCGTGTCAACGGCGGCAGTCGGCGCAGACGAGCGTGATGGCAGCGGCGGCACTCCGCGGGGCTGGCACCGGATTCGGGCGATGATCGGCCACCGGGCACCACCGGGCGCGGTGTTTGTCGGCCGGCGGCCGACGGGCGAGTGTTACAGCGAAGCGCTCGGGCGGGCCTACCCCCATCGCGACTGGATTCTCACCCGTATCCTCTGGCTCTGCGGCGAGGAGCCCGGGCGTAATCGCGGCGGCCGGGTCGATACCCAGCGCCGATTCATCTACCTCCACGGGACGCCCGAGACCGAGCCGCTGGGGGTGGCGCGCTCGCATGGCTGCATCCGGCTGCATAGCGCCGCGGTCATCGAGCTTTTCAATGCCTGCCGGCCGGGGCTGGCGGTGTGGATCGGGGAGCGCTGATGCGCGGGCCATTGATGCTGGGGATCGAAGGGCTCGAATTGCTGGGCGAGGAGCGTGAGCGGCTGCGTCATCCGGCGGTGGGGGGAGTGATCCTTTTCAGCCGCAACTTTTCAACGCCGGCGCAACTCATTGATCTAACACGCGAAATAAGAGCGCTTCGTCGCCCGCCTCTGCTGATCGCGGTCGATCAGGAGGGCGGCCGGGTGCAACGCTTTCACGAGGGGCTGACCCGGCTGCCGGCCATCGGCGCGCTGGGGGCGGTCGCCGCTGCGGCCCCCCAGCGCGCGTGCCAGCAGGCGCAGGCGGCGGGATGGATCATGGCCAGCGAACTGCGGGCGCTGGGCGTTGACTTCAGCTTTGCGCCGGTACTTGACCTCGACCGGGGGATCAGCCGGGTCATCGGTGATCGGGCGTTCGCGGCTGACCCGGTCACGGTGGCCCGTCTGGGAGTTGCCTGGCAGCGCGGCGTGCGTGCGGCCGGCAGCGTGTGCGTGGGCAAGCACTTTCCCGGTCATGGGGGCATTGCGCCCGACTCCCACGAGCGGACAGTGGATGACCCGCGGGCGCTGGCCGATCTGGTGCATGCCGATCTTCTACCGTTTCGTCGCCTGATCGACAACGGGCTCGCGGCGATGATGATGGCGCATGTCCGCTTTCCGGCCGTCGATGCGCAGCCTGCCGGTTTTTCGGCGTTCTGGGTCGGGTATCTGCGCCGTTCCCTGGGGTTTGAGGGGGCGATTTTTACCGACGATCTGGAAATGGCCGCGGCGAGTGCGGTGGGTGACGCCCTGGCGCGTGCCCGGCGGGCGATGGCGGCCGGCTGCGACATGATCATCTTTGGCAATGCCGGCCGGCGCGTTGACCCCATCGTTGATGCCCTGCCGCGTCCCGACCCGCTCACGGCCCTGCGCCTGGCCCGGGTTCAGGGCGGTGGTGGCCCGGACCTGGCCCAGCTGCATGCGAGTGATGACTACCGTCAGGCGCGTTCGTTGCTGGCTGGCGGCTAGCGCGCTCGCTATACTGGACGATTAACCGGTAACGCAGCGAGGATCTATGACCCAGGGTGTGGAACTGACCGCCGATCAACTCACCGGGGTGCTTGAGCGCGCGGCATGCCTGTATGACGCGGCGGCCATCGAGGCGGCGCTGGATGACCTCGGCGAGCGCATCAGTGCCGACATGGCGGCATCGCGCCCGTTGGTGCTGGGTGTCATGACTGGGGCGATTGTGCCCATGGGGCGGTTGCTCCATCGCCTCAATTTTCCGCTTGAGATCGATTACATCCATGCCACGCGCTATCACAAGACCACTACCGGCCGCGAGCTGGTGTGGCTGGCGCGCCCCCAGACCCCGCTCCGCGACCGGCATGTCCTGCTGGTGGACGATATTCTCGATGAAGGGCATACCTTTCGCGGCCTGATCGCGGAATGCCGAGAGAACGGCGCCGCGTCGGTCCGCACTGCGGTGCTGGCGGATAAGCCCAATGCCGGGCGAGTGCCGGGGCTGGCGGCGGATTATGTCGGACTGACCGTGCCCGAGCGGTACGTGTTCGGGGCCGGCATGGATTACAAGGGCTATCTGCGCAATGTCGACGCCATTTACGCCGCCCATCCGGACGACGAGGATTAATCCGCCCCGGCGTTCTCCTCGAGGCGCTCGACGCGGATGATGACCCCCAGCGCGGGGTGGTCGAAGTAATGCGGATCGTCGCCCCGCAGCCGCCGCGCCTGGCTGAGCCGCCAGTGCGTGTCGGCATCGACGCGCTGGCGTAGCTCGACCCGGGCGTGGACAAAGCGCTCGCGATAGACCTGGATAAACCCGTCGAGCCCGGGCATTGACTCGATGGTGGGCACCGCCACGCGCTGGCTCTCGCCCTCGGCCAGGCCCGGCTGCCGCCAGCCGGCGTGCCAGAGCACGCGAAAGCCCGGGGCGTCATCGATTCGTCGCGTCGCCCGGGCCAGCGATTCATCCGCCGCGGGCAGGCGTGGGTAGCCCAGCTGATCGGTGTCCGGCGCCCGCAGTGGCCAGGTGAGTCCAGGGGGCAGGGGCGTTGGTGACGTCGCCGGTGCCTCGCGCTGGTCCTCGCCCTCGGTCTCGTCCACCGCGGGCTGACTGAACACGACCACCTCTACGGTATAGCGCGGCGGTGGCTCGGCCTCGGGCTTTGCCGATGACTGCGCGAGGACGGCCGGGCTGGCGATTGCCAGCGCAATGACCAGGCCAAGGCCGCGTACCCGCGCCATCATGCCGCCTGCTTCATGGCCATGGCCTGCAGCAGCCCATCCACCAGCTCGATGCGGGCGGCGGCGGTTTCTGTCTCGCGCTTGAAGCGCAGGCGCTCCTGGCCCTCAAGGCGGTAGACCGCGGGCTGCTCCTGGACCAGTCGTACCAGGGCACCGGCATCGATCCGGGGCGAGGCGCCGAACTGCACGATGCCGCCGCCGGGGCCCACTTCGAAGCGGGTGATACCCATCGCCTGAACCTGCTGGCGGATGCGGGCGATCTCGAGCAGGTTGCGGGCGGGCTCGGGCAGCAGGCCGAAGCGGTCGATCATTTCTACCTGCAATTCGCGCAGCGCCTCGTCGCCGGCAGCATTGGCAATGCGCTTGTACATCACCAGTCGGGCGTGGACATCCGGCAGGTAATCCTCGGGCAGCAGGGCGGGGATGTGCAGCTCCACGTCGGCGCTCTGCTCGAGCGGCTCTTCGAGGGCCGGCTCCTTGCCGGCCTTGAGTGACTGCACGGCGCGGTCGAGCAGGTCGCTGTAGAGATTGAAGCCGACTTCGTGAATCTGCCCGCTCTGGCCTTCCCCGAGCAGCTCGCCCGCGCCGCGGATCTCGAGATCGTGGCTGGCCAGCGCGAAGCCGATACCCAGATCCTCCAGCGAGGCAATGGCGTCGAGGCGCTTGACCGCGTCCGCCGTCTGGCTGCGGCGGGGCGGCGCGATCAGATAGGCATAGGCGCGGTGATGGGATCGACCGACCCGGCCGCGCAGCTGATGGAGCTGGGCCAGCCCCAGACGATCGGCGCGGTTGATGATGATGGTGTTGGCCGTGGGCACATCGATGCCGCTTTCGATGATGGTGCTGCAGACCAGGATGTTGAACCGCTGGTGGTAAAAATCGAGCATGACCCGCTCGAGGTCACGCTCGGGCATCTGCCCGTGCGCGATGTCCACCCGGGCCTCGGGCAGCAGCTCGCCGATTGTCTCGGCGGTGCGCTGGATGCTCTCGACATCGTTGTGCAGGAAATACACCTGACCCCCGCGGTGGAGTTCGCGCAGACACGCCTCGCGGATGGTGGTGTCATCCCACTCGTTGACGAAGGTCTTGACGGCCAGTCGGCGCGCCGGTGGCGTAGCGATGATCGACAGATCCCGCAGCCCCGCCAGTGACATGTTGAGTGTCCGCGGGATCGGTGTGGCGGTCAGGGTCAGGACATCCACATTGGCGCGCAGCCGTTTCAGGGCCTCTTTCTGACGCACCCCGAAGCGGTGCTCCTCGTCGATGATCATCAACCCCAGGCGCTTGAAGCGTACCGACTGCTGGAGCAGCTTGTGCGTGCCGATGACCACATCCACCGTGCCCTCGTTGAGCGCCTCGAGGGTCTTTGCCTGGGCCCTCGCGGACTGAAAGCGCGAGAGCTGCTCGATGCGCACCGGCCAGTCGGCAAATCGGTCAATGAAGTTCTGGTAATGCTGCTGGCAGAGCAGCGTTGTGGGGACCAGGACGGCCACCTGACGGCCCGACTGGATGCCGGCAAACGCCGCGCGCATCGCCACTTCGGTCTTGCCGAATCCCACGTCGCCACAGACGACGCGGTCCATGGGACGGGTCTGCTGCAGATCCTGGAGGACGGCGTGGATGGCGGTCTCCTGATCGGGGGTCTCTTCAAACGGAAACTGGGCGGCGAACTGCGCATAATCGTCCGCCGGCACGCGGTGCGGTTCACCCTGCTGGGCCTCGCGCCGGGCATAGATATCCAGCAGTTCGGCGGCTACATCCCGCGCCTTCTGCGCGGCGCGTTTGCGCGCCTTCTCCCACTGACCGCTGCCGAGCCGATGCACGGGAGCGGCCTCGTCATCGGCTCCGGTATAGCGGCTGATCAGGTGCAGCGATGCCACCGGCACGTAGAGTTTGTCGCCGCCCGAGTACTCGAGGGTCAGGAACTCGGTCTGCACACCGTCCACCGCCAGCGTCTGGAGGCCCTGATAGCGGCCGATGCCGTGCTGTTCGTGGACCACCGGTGCGCCGATGGACAGATCGGTGAGGTCCCGAATGATGGCGTCAGGATCGCGATCCGGGGCGTTTCGGCGGCGCCGGCGCTGTTCGGCGCGCTCGCCGAGCAGGGCCGATTCGGGGACCACGGCGAGTCCGGCCTCGGGCAGCTCAAAGCCGACATCCAGCGGGGCGACGGTCAGGGCCAGTGCCGGCGGGTTGCCGACAAAGCCCGCCCAGTCGGCGACCTCGCGGGGCCTCAGCCCGGCCTCCTGGAGCCGCTCGCGCAGGGCCTCGCGGCGCCCGGCGGTCTCGGCGGTCAGCAGCACGCCCCCGCGGGACCCTTCGAGGTAGGCGCGTAGCGCGGCCACGCCCGACTCGTCACCGGGCGCGCTGTGCAGATCCGGCAGCGCCCGGCTCGCCAGGAGACGATCACGGCCGCGGGTTGGCGCCGGATCATCGCCGCCCGACAGCGTGACCTGAGCGCGCTGGTTAAGCTCCTCGCGTACCGTATCCGGCGATAGGTAGAGCTCGTCCGGCGTCAGCAGCGGACGCTCACGGTCGTGGCGACGCTGCTCGTGGCGCTCGGCGATCTGTGACCACTCGCGCTCGAGCTGCTCGTCCACCGATCCGACCCGCATCGCCAGCGCGGTGGCCGGCAGGTAGTCGAACAACGTTGCCGTTGCTTCAAAGAAAAGCGGCAGATACGCCTCGATGCCGTTGGGAATATGCCCGTCACTGACCGACTGATAGATCGCGCTGGTCGTGGGATCGCCCTCGAAGCGGGCCCGGTACTGGCGTCGAAACCGCCGGATCCCCGTCTCGTCGGTGGGGAACTCGTGGGCGGGCAGCAACTCGACGGTCTCGAGCCGGTCGATGCTGCGCTGGGTCTCGGGGTCGAAGCGGCGGATGGTATCGATCTCGTCATCGAACAGATCGATGCGATAGGGCGCCTCGGCGCCCATGGGGTAGAGGTCGAGAATAGCGCCGCGCACGGCGAACTCACCGTGCTCGAGCACCTCCGAGACGCAGCGATAGCCGCTTGCCTGAAGCGATGTGCGCATGGCCTCGAGGTTGAGCGACTGGCCGGTGGCAAGCCGAATGACCGTCCCCTCGAGAAAGGCCGGCGGCGCGATCCGCTGCATGAGCGTTGCCGCCGGGACAATCACCACGCCGTGGGTCTTTCGCGGCAACCGGTGCAGGGCGCGCAAGCGCTCCGAGGTGATGTCCTGATGCGGCGAGAACAGATCGTAGGGGAGGATTTCCCAGTCGGGCATCAGCTCGATGTCGTCCACCCCGAAAAACCGCAGGCCACGACGCAGGGCCTCGGCCTCGACCATGCCGGGGGTGATGAGCATCAGCGGCCCGTCGTGACGCGCCGCCGTCTCGGCAATCGCGAGCGCTCGGGCATCGCCGGACAGCCCCAGCCAGTCCTGGCGCTCGCCGGCGCGGGTCGGGGGGGCATGGTGGATCAGCAGGGGATCGGGTAAGGCCATGGATAAAACGGTCACTGGCAGTCGAACCGGGAGTCTACCCAATGCGACCGGCACGGGAAACGGGATGATTGCCGATCACGCTGGGCGTAGACTGTGCGAATGGACTACGAATCGCCGCTCATCGCCGGCACCCTCCTGCGCCGCTACAAGCGTTTTCTCGCCGACGTCAGCCTCGAGGGGGGCGAGACGATCACCGCGCATTGCCCCAACACCGGCTCAATGCTCGGTTGTGCCGAACCGGGCATGCGGGTGTGGGTGTCGCACACGGATCGACGCGGCCGCAAGTATGCTCACACCTGGGAGCAGGTCGAGCTCGCCGGCGGCCTGCGCGTGGGCATTCACACCGGCCGCACCAACCGGCTGGTGGCCGAGGCATTGCTCGATCCGGCGCTGATCCCCGATGTGGGCGGTGGCGGTCTGCCCCGCGCCGAGGTCAACGTGCCGGACGAGCCCATGCGCGCGGATTTCCAGCTCGAGGGCGATGGCCGCTTCATCGAGGTGAAAAACGTCACCGCCGCCGTCGACGCAGGCGTGGCCGTCTTTCCGGATGCGCCGAGCAGCCGCGGTGTCCGCCACCTCGAAGTGCTCCAGCGCCTTGCCGAGCGCGGCAGCCCGGGCCTGCTCGTGTTCTGCGCGCAGCGCACCGACGTTGAGGAGATCCGCCCGGCGGATGCCATTGATCCGGCCTACGGCCGCGCGTTGCGATCCGCGCAGCAGGCCGGAGTGGCGGTCATCGGCGTGGGGGCAACCCCCGCCGCAACAGGGATCCGGGTCGACCGGCGCATCCCGGTGACGACATGATCCGGCCGCTCGCGCTTTTCATCGGCACGCGCTACACCCGGGCGCGGCGGCGTAACGGCTTTGTCTCGTTCATCTCGGCAAGCTCCATGCTCGGCATCGCCATTGGCGTCATGGCACTGATCACGGTGTTATCGGTCATGAACGGCTTCGAAAAAGAGCTCCGTGAACGCATCCTCGGCATGGTCTCGCATGCCACCGTGCAGGGGAGCGCCGAGGGACTCGAGGATTGGCAGTCACTGCTGCCAACGCTCGATGCGCGCCCGGCGGTGGTCGGCGCGGCGCCGTTTGTCAACGGCGAGGTCATGCTCACCCGCGGCTCGGCCGTGACCGGCGCCCTCGCGCGCGGCATCGACCCTCAGCGCGAGGCGTCCGTCTCGCGGATTGCCAACAACCTGGTCACCGGGCAGCTGAGTGACCTCACCGACGGGGCCTATCACATTATCCTCGGCCAGCGGCTGGCCGCCGAGCTGGGTGTCAGCCGGGGAGATGCCGTCAACCTCATCACCCCCGAGGTGCGCGTCTCGGCGGCCGGTATCCTGCCGCGCCTGCGACGCTTCGAGGTGGTGGGGACCTTCGAGGTGGACATGGCGCAGTACGACAGCTCGCTGGCGCTGATCCACATCGCCGATGCCCAGCGCCTGCAGCGCCTCGGCGGGGCGGTGACGGGCATCCGTCTCGAGTTCAACGACCTGATGAGCGCCCCGCAGCGCGTGCGTCGTATCGCCGGGGAACTGCCGGGACGCTACCGCGTCAGCGACTGGACGATGCAGCATCGCAATTTCTTTCGCGCCGTGGCGATGGAGAAGACCGTGATGTTCATCATCCTGATGCTGATTGTCGGTGTGGCCGCCTTCAACATTGTCTCGACACTGGTCATGGCGGTGCAGGACAAGCGATCGGATATCGCGATCCTGCGCACCCTGGGCGCGCGACCGGCCACGGTGATGGGTATTTTCATCATCCAGGGGAGTCTGCTGGGGATCGTGGGCACGCTGATCGGAACGGGCGCGGGCGTGGCCCTGGCGCTCAACGTCGAGACCATCGTTCCCGCCATCGAAGGGCTTTTCAACGTCCAGTTCCTGTCGGGCGATATCTACCTGATCAGCGATCTGCCCTCGGATCTGCGCGCGGGTGATGTCTGGCGGATCAGCCTCTCGGCGATCGGTCTGAGCCTGCTGGCAACCCTATACCCGGCCTGGCGTGCGGCGCGTACGGCCCCGGCGGAGGCGCTGCGGCATGAGTGAGAAAGCGCCGGTGCTCGAGTGCCTCGGAGTGGGCAAGGGGTTCCACGAGGGGGGACTGGATGTCGAGGTGTTGCAGGCGCTCGACTTTCAGGTCGCCCCCGGTGAGCAGATCGCGATCCTCGGGCGTTCGGGCTCGGGCAAGAGTACGTTGCTGCAGCTGCTCGGCGGGCTCGAGGATCCGGACGTGGGCGAGGTGCGGATCGGCGGGCAGCCGGTGCATCGTCTGCGCGCCGCGGCGCGGGGTCGGCTGCGCAACCGGATGCTCGGCTTTGTCTATCAGTTCCACCACCTGCTCGGTGAATTCACGGCGCTCGAGAACGTGGCCATGCCGCTGCTCATTCGCGGCAGTGCGATTGGCGAGGCGCGCGCCTCGGCCAGGGCCATGCTTGAATCCGTCGCGCTTGGCCATCGCCTCGATCACAAGCCCGGCGAACTCTCCGGCGGCGAGCGTCAGCGCGTGGCCATTGCCCGGGCACTGGTCACCCGGCCGGCCTGTCTGCTCGCCGACGAGCCCACCGGCAATCTCGACCAGCAGACCGCCGAGTCGGTGCTCGCCCTGTTCCAGTCGCTGAACCGTGCCGACGGGATCAGTGTGGTGCTCGTCACCCACGATCAGGACGTTGCCGCGAGAATGGACCGGCGCATGAACCTCGCCGACGGACGGCTCCAGCCAGTCTGATCGGCCTTGCTAGTCTGGCGTCTGGCCCTTGGCGGGAGACAGGCGCATGGCAAGCAGCGTGGGTGAGCGTCTGGGGGCGTTGCTGGCCGGACTGATGCTGGCCGTGTTGCTGCCCGTCGGGCTGGCGCCCGGGCTGCTCATCCTGCTGCCCCTGCTGCCGTGCCTGGCCCGGGTCGGGCGCGGTCAGCTGCCGGGCTGGCTGGCGCTGGGTGTGCTCATTGCGCTGATCAGTCAGGCAGTCGCACTCGATCGACGACCGGGGCTGGAGGCGAGCGAACCGGTAACCGTCAGCGGGCGTGTGATCAGTCTCCCCGAGGCGGGCGAGGGCCGCCAGCGCTTTGTCCTGCAACCCGATGCCATCGACGGGCAATCGCAACGACTGCCGCGACGCATCCGCGTCAGCCTCTACGCCCCGACACCCCGCATCGCCGCCGGCGAGCGCTGGCAGTTGCCGCTGCGCCTGCGGCGGCCGCGCGGGTTCATGAACCCGGTGCGCTTCGACTACGAGCAGTGGCTTGCCAGTGAGCATATCGATGCCACCGCCTATGTCAGCGATCCGGCCGACGCCCGTCGGCTGACACCCGGGCGGGGGCTTGTGCACTGGCGCGCGCAAATGGCCGACCATCTGCGCGAACAGGCGGCGACGGCGGGGCCCGGCGAGGCGTTGCTGCGCGGGTTGGTCGTGGGTGATCGACGCGGCTTCAGCGAGACGACCTGGGATGTGCTGCGCGCCACCGGCACCAGTCATCTCATGGCCATATCGGGTCTGCATATCGGTCTGGTGGCCGGTTTCGGGTATGCACTGGGGCGCTGGCTGTGGGCGTTGGCGCGACTGCCGGGCCGGCGCCGGGTGACGGCCTCGCTGACGGGCGTGGGTGCGGCGCTTGGCTATGCGGCCATGGCCGGCTTTGCGCTGCCAACGCAACGCGCACTGGTGATGGTGGCCGTGCTTGCGCTGGCCGCGGTGCTGGGCCGACGGGTCGAAGCCGGCCGCCTGCTGCTGATCGCCGCGGCGGGCGTGGTCCTGATCGATCCGGCGGCCGTGCTCGGGGCGGGGTTCTGGCTGTCATTCGTGGCCGTGGCGCTCATTGTGCTGGTGGTCCGGGGCCGTCGCCCGGGCGCAGTCGGCGGACTCTGGCGTATCCAGGTCGCGCTGCTCATCGGCCTCGCGCCGCTGTCCGGGCTTTTCTTTGGCAGCTGGAGCCCGGCGGGCCTGTTGATCAACCTCGCCGTCCTGCCGCTTTTCTCGCTGGTGATCGTGCCCGTGGCGCTGGTCGCCGCGGTGACGAGTCTTATCCTGCCGATGCCCGCAGGCACAGTGCTCGAGTGGCTGGCCTGGCTGCTCGATCAACTCATCCACGCGGGCACGGCACTGCTGGACGCCGGCGTTGCGGCCTGGCCACTTGCCCCGGCCGGCGCGCTTACCGCGCTGGGACTGGGCGCTGGGCTGGCGCTTTGGATGCTGCCGGTGGGCGCGGCGCTGCGGCTGCTCGGTGCCGGGCTGGTGGCGGGATTTTTCGTGGCCGGACCCGAAGCGCTGGATCACGGCGCGGTAAGGGTGACTTGGCTGGAGGTCGGGCAGGGTAACGCGGCGGTGATCCATACCCGCGATCACACCCTGGTGGTGGATACCGGACCCGCGTGGTCGGGCGGCAGCAACGCGGCGGCCTTCTCGCTGGTGCCGTATCTCGAGGAGCGCGGTATCCGCCGGATCGACCGACTGATCGTGACCCACGCCGATCGGGATCATCGCGGCGGGGTCGAGGCGCTGCGCAAGGCGGTGGCGATCGACCGGGTGGATGCTGGCGAGCCGCTGTCGGCCTTCGCCGACGCGCGGCGTTGCCGCACCGGGCAGTCGTGGCAGGCCGACGGGGTGCGCTTCGATTATCTCTGGCCGGACACGCCCGTCGCGGTGGCGGGCAACGCGGCGTCCTGCGTGCTGCGGCTGCGCAGTCCGGGCGGGACGGTGCTTTTTACCGGAGACATTGACCAAGCCATCGAGCGTCGCATTGCGCCGCGTCTCGAGAGGCCGGTGGTGGCGCTGGAAGCCCCGCACCATGGCAGTCGCACCGGCAGCAGCGCAGCGTTACTCGAGCGCGCATCGCCGCAGCGCGCGGTCATTGCCGCGGGCTATCGTAATGCCTACGGCATGCCGCATCCGGCGGTGATCCGCCGGTTTCGCTGTCGGGGTATTGCGCTCCATGACACCGGCCGGCAGGGCGCCCTCGTGCTTGACCTGCATCCGCGGCGTCCGCCGCGCTGGCAAGCCCTGCGCGGGGCCGGACGCCGGTTGCTGCACGAGTCGCCGCAACGCGGTCGCTTTCCGGATGACCCGACAATCCATTACCATCGACGAACTTATCCGGCAGTACCGATGGAGTCGCGCCAACCAACGTGTGGGAACTGATGCGTATCGGTGGTTGGGTGATGGTGCCCATCGCAGGCTGCTCCGTCCTCGCCATCGCCATTATCCTCGAGCGGGTCTGGATCCTGCGCGAGCCGCGGGTTGCCCCGCCGGATCTGGTCCCCGAGGTCTGGCGGCTGGTGACCACCGACTCGCTGGGGCCGGTCAATCGCCGCCGCCTGCGCGCCGGCTCGCCCCTGGGGCGGGTGATTGCCGCGGGGCTCGGCCATGCCGGGCTTTCGCGGGCCGAGCGACTCGAGCGGATCGAAGAGACCGGCCGCGTCGAGGCGCAGGCACTCGAGCGCCATCTCACCACGCTGGGCACCATTGCCGCGGTCACCCCGTTACTGGGGCTGCTGGGGACCGTGATTGGCATGATCGACGTGTTCGCCGGTATTGATGCCGGGGGGCTCGGCAATCATCGGGCGCTCGCCGGCGGCATCGGCGAGGCGCTGGTGACCACCGGAGCGGGGCTGAGCGTGGCCATACCCAGCGTTGCCGCGCACCGCTACCTGCGCGCTCGAGCCGGGCGTTTGATTATGGCGCTGGAGCGCGAGGCGCTCAAACTGGCCGATGCCCTGGCACGCAATCCCGATCCGGCGGGCCCGGCATGAGGCTGGCAAGCCGCGAGAGCGAGGCCCCCGAGATCAACCTGACGCCGTTGATCGATGTGGTGCTGCTGATGCTGGTGTTTTTCATCATGACCACGAGTTTCAGTGATCGCGAGGCGCTCGAGGTGAACCTGCCGTCGGCCCAGACCGCCGAGCGCGTCGACCCGGCCCCGCTGGCCATCGTGATCCATGCCGATGGCACGGTGCGCATCGACGGGCAGACCGTCGCCGGCGGCGTCAGCGGCATCGCCACCGCTCTGGCCGCCGCCCGCCGCGAGCGCCCGGCGCAGGCCGATCAGGTGCGTATCCGGGCCGATCATCGCGTCGCCCATGGTCGCGTCATCACGGTCATGGACGAGGCCCGCCGCCGCGGTTTCACCCGAGTGGGCATCGCCACCACCGGCGGGGAGCGCACGCCATGAGTGCGCTCACCCCCGAGACCACCGGCCTGCAGATCTATCGCCGTCTGATCGGCTATGTCCTGGTGCACTGGCGGGTGGCCGCGCTCGCCGTCGTCGGCATGCTGATCACCGGTGCCAGCGAGGCGGGCTTTGCCTGGCTGATCAAGCCCATGCTCGACTCGGGCTTTGTCGAGCGCGACCCGGACACCCTGCGATTGATCCCGCTCGGGGTGCTGGCCATCTTCCTGGTCCGCGGGGTCAGCAGCTTTGCCGCTCAGTACGGGACGGCCTGGGTGAGTCGACGCGTGATTGCGCAGCTGCGTGGCGAGGTGTTCGCGCGGTTGCTCACCCTGCCGCGGCGGTATTTCGACGACATGTCCTCGGGCATGTTGCTCTCGCGGCTGACCTACAACGTTGAGCAGGTCGCGCAGGCCGGCACCAATGCCATGGTGATCATCATCCGCGACACCGCCACGGTGGTGTTCCTGCTCGCCTACATGGCCTGGCTCAGTGTCTCGCTGACGCTGACGTTCATGCTGCTCGGACCGGTGGTGATCGCGGTCGTGCTCTACGTCAGCAAACGCTTCCGCCGCCTCAGCCATACCATTCAGCAGTCGGTGGGGAGCATTGCCTACGTGGCCGAGGAAGCCATCGAGGGCAGTGACGAGGTGCGCATGCACGGCGCCCAGGCGGCGGAGCGTGAGCGCTTCGAGGCGGCCAACCGCCGCAACACCGAGCAGTTCATGAAGTTCGCCAGCACCCAGGCGCTGAGCACCCCCGTGGTGCAGTTCTGCGCAGCGCTCGCGCTGTCGATCGTGGTCTGGCTCGCGACCCTGCAGGGCAGCGTGACGACGGTCAGCGTGGGGACGTTCGTGTCGTTCATCACGGCGATGATGCTCCTGCTGCAGCCGCTCAAGCGCCTCACCCGCGTGCATGCCGAGATTCAGCGCGGCATTGCCGCCGGCGAGAGCATCTTCGAGGTGATCGATGAGCCGCCGGAACCCGACACCGGGGGCTATGCCCCCGAGCGGGTGGCGGGAAGTCTGCGCTTCGCCGACGTGAGTTTTACCTACGCGAGCGGCGCCGACCGGGTCCTCGATCGCATCGATCTCGAGATTCCCGCCGGCGAGACCGTGGCCATCGTGGGGCGCTCGGGGAGTGGCAAGACCACCCTGGTCAACCTGCTGCCGCGGTTCTACCAGCCCTCGGCAGGCGCCATCCATCTGGACGGGGTGGCGCTGGGCGAGTATCGGCTCGATGCGTTGCGCCGGCAGTTGGCGCTGGTGGGCCAGCAAGTGGTGCTGTTCAACACCAGCGTGGCCGAGAATATCGCCTACGGGCAGTCTCCCATGCCTTCGCGCGCGTCCATCGAGGCGGCCGCGGAGGCGGCCAACGCGCGGGGCTTTATCGAAGGACTCCCGGCGGGATTCGATACCCTGATCGGCGCCGACGGAGTGCAGCTATCGGGCGGCCAGCGACAGCGCCTTGCCATCGCCCGGGCATTGCTCAAGGACGCCCCCGTGCTGATCCTCGATGAGGCCACGTCCGCCCTCGACTCGGAGTCGGAGCAACATATCCAGTCGGCGCTCGAGCGTCTCATCCGCGGGCGGACCACGCTGGTGATCGCCCATCGCCTGTCCACGATCGAGCGCGCGGACCGCATTGTGGTGCTGGACGGCGGCTGCGTGGTCGAGCAGGGCACACACCACGAGCTGATGGAGCGGCGCGGGCATTATGCCGCCCTGCATCGCCTGCAATTCCGCAGTCAGTCCGCTCAGGCGGCGGATGACTAGGCAATGGCCGGCATGCTGGTCACGGACCAGCGGGCTCACCCGGGCGCTCTGGCCGCTGGAGTGGCTTTTCCGCCGATCGGTCCGGCGGCGCCGGGACCGATTGCAGCGTCGTGCGCCGTTCATCCCGGCGCCGGTGCTGGTCGTTGGCAACCTGGTGGTGGGCGGCAGCGGCAAGACGCCGCTGGTGATCTGGCTGGCACAGCTGGCCGCCGCGCGGGGCTGGCGCCCGGGCGTGGTGCTACGCGGCTATGGCGGAAGCCTGCGCGGAATCGAGCGGGTCGCGGCCGATGCCGATCCGGCGAGGGTGGGGGATGAGGCCGTTGTCATTGCCCGACGCACCGGCGTGCCGGTATGGGTGGGCCGCGATCGGGCGGCCGCGGCGCTGGCAATGGTGGGCGAGTGTAATGTGGATTTTGTGATCAGCGATGACGGGCTGCAGCACTATCGCTTGCAGCGCGACAGCGAAGTGGCGGTGGTGGATGCCTGGCGCGGCGCGGGCAACGGCCACTGTCTGCCCGCCGGACCGCTGCGCGAGCCGCTGGCCCGTCTCGCGGCGGTGGATTGCGTGATCGGCAAGGGGGGCGCTGCCGGCGCCGAGGGGAATCGGTTTGATCTGATTGGTGATGCGCTCGTCCCCCTCCGCGAGTCCGCGCCGGCGCCGCCCGTCGCCGGTGATCGGGTGCATGGCATCGCCGGGATCGGTGAGCCCGAGCGCTTTTTCGAGACGTTGCGCGAGCGCGGCTTCGAGGTGGTTGGCCACGCATTCGGTGACCATCACCGCTATCGCCCGGCGGATCTGCCCCGCGGCGGTGCTGATCCGCTGGTGGTCACCGAAAAGGATGCGGTCAAACTCACCGGGCTCGCGCCCTTGAACAGCTTTCAGTTGCCGGTGAGCGCCCGCCCGGACAGCGCGACGGCCGATCGCCTGGCCGCGCTGCTCGAGACTACGCGGCAACGTTTTAATGAACGAAGGAGACGCCCGTGAGCCCCTTTATCGTGGTGATACCCGCCCGCCATGGCTCAACCCGGCTGCCCGGCAAGCCGCTGCTCCCGCTGGCGGGCCGGCCGGTCATCGAGCACGTCTGGCGACGGGCCGGCGAGAGCGGCGCCCGCCGCGTCATCATTGCCACGGACCATGCCGCTATTGCCGAGCAGGCCGATCGGCTGGGCGCGGAGTGCTGCATGACCGATGCCGCCCACGCGAGCGGTACCGAGCGCATTGCCGAGGTTGTGGACCGATGTGGTCTCGACACCGCGGAGATCATCGTGAATCTGCAGGGCGATGAGCCACTGATGCCGCCGGGGCTGCTCGCTCAGGTGGCGGGCACGCTCGCCGCCACGCCCGAGGCCTCTATGGCGACGCTTGCAACGGCCATCCACGACAGCGATGAACTGCATGACCCGCATGCGGTCAAGCTGGTGACGGATCACTCCGGTCGGGCGCTTTATTTCAGTCGGGCGGCCATCCCGCGCGATCGCGAGGGCAACAGTGCCCGTCTGCGGGAGGTCGCGCGGCGACATCTGGGCATCTACGCCTATCGCGCCGGGTTTCTGCGCGACTATGCCTCGCTGCCGGCAAGCGCACTCGAGGGCATCGAACAGCTCGAGCAGTTACGCGCGCTGGAGGCGGGCGTCGTCATTCAGGTCGCCGACGCCAATGAACAACCCGGTCCCGGCATCGATACCGCCGCTGATCTGGCACTGGCGGAATCCGCAATGCGTCCACCCTCCAGCGAGGAGCATCAATGACACGACTGCTTTTTGTTTGTATGGGCAATATCTGCCGCTCACCCATCGCCGAGGGCATCGTTCGCGAGCGTCTGCGCGCCCGCGGACTGTCATCGTTGGTCTCAACGGATTCGGCGGGTACCCACGATTACCATGTTGGCAAGCCGCCGGATCGCCGCGCCCAACGGCTCATGGCCGGCGAGGGGATCGATATCAGTGACCTGCGCGCGCGACAGGTGGACGGGTTCGATTTCGAGTTTTTTGATCACATCCTCGCCATGGACGAGGGCAACGATGCGTGGCTGCGGGCGGAGGCGCCCAGTGCGCACCGCGCAAAAATCCGGCCCATGCTCAGTTTTGCCCGCATCCCGGGCGCCGATTGGGTGCCCGATCCGTACTATGGCGGCGAGGCGGGCTTCCGCCGCGTACACGCATTGATCGATGACGCGGCGGAAGGCCTGATCGAGGCGGTGCAGGGGAGCACCGCCGGCGGCTAGTCGTCCGACGACTCGGCGCGCTCGGAGGCGGGCGCCTCGTCACGCGCGGGCAGTCGCGGCCGCCCCGACCAGCGCCGCGGATCGGGGGAACCCTCGCGGCCGCCGGCCTTCGGCGGGGTTTCCCTGGCCGGCGAAGCCGCCGCTGACGTCTGCGACTTGTCCGTGTCCTCGCCCTTGGGGGCCGACCGCGATTTCGACCGGGATTTGGCTGGCGTCCTGGTCTTTGGCGCGGGCTTTTCCGCCGTCTCGGCGCCGCTCACACCGTCCGGCGTCGGCTCGTCACGGGCTGGTTCAGGCGCCTCGGCCGTGTTGCCCCCGCCAGCGCCCGTGCTGGTCTCAGCCTTGGCGTCGGCATTGGCCTCGGTGGCGGTGTCGTTGCCATCGACCGGGGCGTCATTGCTGGCGCTGCGACGGCGGCGGCGTCCACCCCGACGCCCGCGTCGGCTGCGGGCATTGCCGCTTGCCGCTTCGCCGGTTTCGGTCTGATCGGCGCCATCGCCATTCGTCTCGTCGGCGGCCTCGGTGCTTGCCTTGGCCGATGCGGCGCTCGACGACGACTTTGCCGCCGGCTTGTCGGCGGCGGGCTTTTTCTTGCGTGAACCGCGCGCCGGCGTTGCCGGGGCCGACTCGGTGGACGGCTCGTTCGCCTCATCGCTTTCGGATGCAGCGTCTTCGCTGCTACCACCATTGCCGCGATGCCGGCGTTGGCCACCACGCCGGTTACTCGAGGCGGATTGGCCGCCGCTGCTCCCGCCGCGTCGCCGCCGACCGTTGCCACTACGGTTGCGCGATGCCGTTTGATCGCCGGTCTTGTCGCTGTCCGTTGCCGTGTCCGAGGCGTCGGCCTTGGCCGCATTCGCATCGCCGGCCGCCGCCTGGGCAGCGGCCTCCTCATCGCCGCTGACCAGGCGTTTCAGCCAGCCAATCAGCCCGGGGGCGCGGGGGGTGTCGGCGGTGGCGGGAGCCGCACCCGCCGCCGACTTCGACGTTGTCGACGGTTTCGCCGGGGCGGCGTCGGCGTCGGGGCTGGCGGGCGTGGGCGCCGGACGGCCGGCGCTGACGCCGCTGACGACGGGCCGCTCGGCGCGCGACCGCTCGGCGGTGAGCAGTTCCTCGGCCCGGCTCGGCGCGGTGTCGTCGGTGCCCAGATCGTAGCTGTTTTCCGCGCCCAGATCCTCGTCGGTGCGAACGCGCTGCAGCTCGTAATGCGGGGTCTCGAGCCCGCGGTTGGGGATCAGGATAATGCCGATACCGTTGCGCGACTCGATGGTCTCGAGGATGCCGCGCTTTTCATTGAGCAGGAATGTCGCCACGTCCACCGGCAGCTGCGCGACCACCTTGCCGGTCTTATCCTTCATGGCTTCTTCTTCGATAATGCGCAGCACCGATAGCGCCAGCGACTCGACGCTGCGTACCGTGCCCTGGCCGCTGCAGCGGCTGCAGACCTCGAGCGCGGCTTCACCCAGCGACGAGCGCAGGCGCTGGCGCGACATCTCCAGCAGACCAAAGCGCGAGATGCGGCCGAGCTGAACGCGGGCGCGGTCCTGTTTGACCGCGTCGCGGACGCGGTTTTCCACCTCGCGCTGGTTGCGGTTGGGCCCCATGTCGATGAAATCGATCACGATCAGCCCGCCCAGATCCCGCAGCCGGAGCTGACGGGCAATCTCGTCAGCCGCCTCGAGGTTGGTCTTGAGGGCGGTCTCCTCGATATCAGCGCCCTTGGTGGCCCGGGCGGAGTTGATGTCGATGGAGATCAGCGCTTCGGTATGGTCAATGACGATGACGCCGCCGCTGGGCAGCCGCACCTCGCGCTGAAACGCCGATTCGATCTGGCTTTCAATCTGGTAGCGGCTGAAAAGCGGGACCCGATCGTCGTAGAACTTGAGCTTTTGCAGGTTGTGCGGCATGACCTGCTCGACGAATTCGCGGGCACGCTCGTAGAGCTCCCGGTCATCAATCAGGATCTCACCGATGTCGGCACGCAGGTAATCGCGCAGCGCGCGAATGATGACGTTGCTCTCCTGGTAGATGAGAAAGGGCGCCGAGCGGGTTTCCGCGGCCTTGCCCACCGCCGACCACAGGTTGCGCAGGTAATCGAGGTCCCACTGCAGCTCGTCGGCGCTGCGCCCGACCCCGGCTGTGCGCACGATGACCCCCATGTCCTCGGGCACTTCGAGGCTTTTCAGCGCGTCGCGGATCTCATTGCGCTCATTGCCCTCAATCCGTCGCGACACGCCGCCGGCGCGCGGGTTGTTGGGCATCAGCACCAGATAACGGCCGGCCAGACTGACATACGTGGTCAGCGCCGCGCCCTTGGTGCCGCGCTCTTCTTTTTCGACCTGGACGACCACCTCAAGGCCTTCGCTGATGACATCCGCGATGGATACCTTGGCGTCGTCGTCACTCCCGCCGGCGTAGTATTCGCGGGCGATCTCCTTGAACGGCAGAAAGCCGTGGCGCTCGGCACCGTACTGCACGAACGCCGCCTCGAGGCTGGGTTCAACCCGGGTAATCCGGCCTTTGTAGATGTTGGCTTTCTTACGCTCCCGCGCCGGGGTTTCGATATCGAGGTCGTAGAGGGACTGGCCGTCCACCAGCGCAACCCGCAGCTCTTCGGGCTGGGTTGCATTGACGAGCATTCTTTTCATGCGGACTTGGTCTCCGGCGCCGGTCCGTGGCGTCCGCATACGCGTCACGCTGGCCGGCGCAGCACCGAATCATTCGGGCAAGCGTCAACGGCAGACAGCGGATTTGCAGGATCAACAGACCCATTATGAGGTGTCCATTTTTGCGGGCGCCCGGGCAGGCGCGTTGTCGGGTTGATTGTTGGGTTCGTCCGGCGTCAGTTCGGAACTGGCGCGCATTCAGCATTCGTATCCGGTCGGCGGGGAGCGCACCGATTCGCGCCTCTCTCACCCGTCACGACCTAAGCAGTCTACCAACCGAGCGCCAAGCCGTCCAAAAACCCCCGGGAACTGTGGCAATCTTGTGGCCTTTCCCACACCGGAGGCGCCGATTGGCGGGAGCACGCATTCATACCGTGGCGGCGGAACTGGCCGGCCAGCGCATCGACAATTACCTGCTGCGCGAACTCAAAGGCGTCCCCCGGACGCGGATCTATCGACTGCTGCGTCGCGGCGAAGTGCGCGTCAACGGCGGCCGCATCCGACCGACCTACCGGCTGGCCGAAGGCGATCGCGTGCGCCTGCCCCCGGTGCGTCAGGCGACACAGGGCGAGGCGATGACGCCCTCCGAGGCGGTCATGACCCGCCTCGAGGCAGCCATAATGCATGAGGACGAACGCCTGCTCGTGCTCGACAAGCCCTCGGGCATGGCGGTGCACGGTGGCTCGGGCATTGCCTACGGCATTATCGAGGCATTGCGATTAATGCGTCCGCGGGCGGCGTTTCTGGACCTGGCCCATCGACTGGATCGGGACACCAGCGGCTGTCTGGTGGTCGCGAAACGGCGCTCGACATTGCGGGCTCTGCACGAGGAATTTCGGGCCAACCGGGTGGACAAGCACTATCTTGCGCTCCTGCAGGGTAGACCGGCCCCGGCGTCCCGGCGCATCAACGCCCCGTTACGCGCGGAGACCGGCAAGGGCGGCGAGCGGGTCATGCGGGTCCGTGCCGACGGGCAATCGGCGCGAACGGATATCGCCGGGCTGACGTCTTACCCGGGGTGGACGTTGGTGCGGGCGACGCTGCATACCGGTCGCACCCACCAGATCCGCGCGCATGCCGCCTCCATCGGTCATCCAGTGGCCATGGACGCGCGCTATGGCAACGCGCAGGCGGATCGTGCGCTCCGCGCCCTGGGGCTCCGGCGGCTTTTTCTGCATGCCGAGCATCTGGGCTTTGAACTGCCCGGCCATGGCCGAGTCGATGTCACGGCGGCATTGCCGGGTGATCTGACCGCGCTGCTGTCGCGCCTTGAAAACGACACACCGGCCGAGCGGCCGACACGAACGGGAGTGGATTGATGAGTGATGACGAATCCTGGGCGCGCGAAACGCTGCGCGAGGTCGCCCTCGAGAGCGTGCGGGAGCGTCGCCGCTCGCGGCGCTGGGGCATATTCCTGCGCAGTGTCTTTTTGCTGATCATTGGCACGGCGGTGTACTCGACACTCGGCCCGCTGCTGGCCATGGGCGGCTCGCAGCCTAACGGCCTCCACACGGCCGTTGTGCAGGTCAACGGGCCGATTCTGGCGAGCCGACCCGCCAATGCCGAGCGTCTGATCGAGGGCCTCGAGCGGGCCTTCGAGGCTGAAAATGCCCGTGGCGTGATGCTCGAGATTAATAGCCCCGGCGGCTCACCGGTGGCGTCGAGCCGGGTCTATCAGGCCATTGATCGACTGCGCGCGGCGCACCCCGACACCCCTGTTCACGCCGTGGCCGGTGATGTCATGGCCTCGGGCGCCTACTACATCGCCGCCGCCGCCGACGAGATCCACGTTAATGGCGCCTCGCTCATCGGCTCCATCGGGGTCATCAATCGCGGCTTCGGGTTTTCCAGGGCCATTGAACGACTCGGCATCGAGCGACGCGTTTATACCGCCGGCGATGAAAAGGCCGGGCTGGATCCGTTCACCCCTCCCGACGCCGAGCAGATCGATGCCATGCAGGGCATGCTCGATGCCATTCACGAGCAGTTCATCGAGGCGGTGAAAGCCGGCCGCGGCGATCGGCTCAACGGCGATCCCGAGTCGCTGTACTCCGGTCGGATCTGGGCTGGTGGCGAGGGCATCGAGCTTGGCCTCGCGGATGCCTACGGCAGTCCCGAGAGCGTTGCCCGCTCGGTGATCGGCGCGCCCCGGCGGGTGGATTACACGCCCCGGCGACAGCTGCTGGATCGGGCCCTCGAGCAAGTGGGCAGCGCCATGGCCACCACCTGGTCACGCCTGCAGGGGCCGTCGCTGCGCCCCTAGCGTCAGGGACGGATGATCCCGACGCGCCCGAGCAGCCGGTTGAGGGCAATCAGCGGCAGCCCGATCAGTGCGTTGGGATCATCGGTTCGAATCGACTCGAAAAGGCTTGTCCCCAGCCCCTCGGCGCGAAACGCACCGGCGCAGTCCAGGGGCTGGTCGCTATCGACATAACGCTCGATGGCGTGATGTCCGAGCCGCCGGAACTGCACCTGAGTGGCCACCGCTTCCACCTCGATGTGTCCACTCGCCGGGTCGTGCACGGCCACGGCAGTGCTCAGAGTCACGCACTGACCGGAGGCATTCAAAAGCTGTTCGATGGCGCGCTCACGGGTGCCGGGTTTGCCAAGGACATCGCCGCCGCACTCGCTGCACTGATCCGAGCCAATCACCACCGCATCGGGATGGGCGTCCGCCACGGCCGCCGCCTTCTCGCGGGCCAGGCGCCGCACGTAGGCCTCCGGGGGCTCGTCGGTATGGCGGGTTTCATTGATGTCGGGTGCGATCGCGGTGAAATCGATCTGCAGGCGACGCAGCAACTCGGCGCGGTAAGGCGAGCTGGAAGCGAGAATGATGGCGGCCATGGGCATTCCCCGGGGTCGGTTGCAAATGGGGCATGGTCGGCGACGACAGGGGTCGACGCAATCGCCGGTGCCTTCGTCGTTGGCTTTTTGACAGGCTCGGCATGGGCCAATAATATCCACCGGTTATGCACGGGAGTGAGCTACCGCAGCGCATCGACATGAGCCGGCTCGGCGATGGTGAGCATGCCTGGCAAGGGTCGCTCGCCGACGCGCCGCTGTCGCGCATGGAAGCGCTCGGGGCGAGCGTCCGCGCCCCGACCGGCGCGGTTCGTGTCGAGGTCGGGCGATCCGGGCTTCGGGTCAGTGGTGAGTGTGCGGCGACGGTCACCCTCGAGTGTGAGCGCTGTCTCGAGCCGGTGGCACTGGAGGTTGCCGGCGGCTTCGATCTACTCGTGGTCGACCGCATCGAGGAGGCCGACCGCTTCGAGGCGGATCAGCCGGTGGTCGTGGCGCCGAAGGGGCAGCTCGATGTGGCTGCACTGCTCGAGGATGAGCTCATCCTGGCCCTGCCGGTGATCCCGACTCATGACAATCGGGACTGCGACGGCGGGCAGCGTCGTTTCGGTCCGGCGGGCGAGGCCCCGCCCGAGCGCGACAACCCGTTTCAGGCACTCGAATCACTCAAGCGCGATGATTCGAGTGAGGTATACTGACCGACTCAGCAACAGGCAGGACAAGCAATGGCCGTACAGAAATCGAAGAAATCACCGTCGCGTCGCGGCATGCGCCGCAGTCACGACGCCCTGGGCACCCCCAGCCTCGGCGTCGAGCCGACCACCGGCGAGACCCACCGGCGCCATCACATTTCCGCCGATGGCTACTATCGGGGACGCAAGGTGACCACCGGCAAGGACGACTAGTCCGGTGAGGCAGGCAGACACAGGCCGCGTTGGCATCCCGCTGACGCGGTCATTTGTTTTGGGCGATGCGAAACGCCGGCAATGAGTGAGCCGTGCACGCTCGCCATTGATGCCATGGGCGGAGATCACGGGGCCGCCGTCACGGTGCCCGCGGCGGTCGCTGTGCTCGGCCGTCATCCGTCGCTGTCACTGATCATCGTCGGCGATCCCGAGCGGCTTGACCCGCAGGTCGCCGCGCTGGACCCGCCGCTTCGCGAGCGGATCCGCGTGCAGGCCGCCACTCAGGTGGTGGCCATGGACGAGTCGCCGTCCCAGGCGCTGCGCTTCAAGCGGGATTCGTCCATGCGCGTCACCATTGATCTGGTTCGCAATGGCGAGGCGGATGCCTGTGTGAGTGCCGGCAACACCGGGGCGCTGATGGCAACGGCCCGGTATCGGCTCAAGACCCTGCCGGGCATCGATCGGCCGGCGATCTGCACGACCATCCCGTGCCGTGGTGGGCGCTTTCGCATGCTTGATCTGGGCGCCAATGTCGACTGCACCGCCGAGCACCTGTTCCAGTTTGCGGTGATGGGTTCGGTGCTTGTCGAAGCGGCCGGTGCCAGCGACCATCCGCGGATCGGTCTGCTCAACCTTGGCGAGGAGGAGATCAAGGGCAATGATCAGGTCAAGCAGGCGGCGCAGTTGCTGCAGTCGAGCGATCTCAACTACATCGGCTACGTCGAGGGGGATCGCATGTTCGACAACGTCGCCGATCTGGTGGTCTGCGACGGTTTTACCGGCAATGTGGCGCTGAAAAGCAGCGAAGGGGTGGCGGCGATGATCTCTCAGTATCTCCGCGACGAGTTCCGGCGCAGCCGTCTCACCCGGTTGGCCGGGCTGGTGGCCATGCCGGTGCTCAAGGCCCTGCGCCGGCGCCTCGATCACCGCCAGTATAACGGGGCAAGTCTGCTCGGGCTGCGCGGCGTGGTGGTCAAGAGTCACGGCAGTGCCGATGCCTGGGCGTTTGAGCAGGCCATTGAGACCGGTCGCATCGAGGCAACCGAGGCGATTCCCCAACGCATCGACGCCCGACTGGGCGAAATCTTCGGCGCCGAGTCCTCGCAATGAGTCGCTCCCGCATCACCGGCACCGGCGGCTATCTGCCCGAGCGGGTTGTCACCAACGCCGAGCTTGAGACGCTGGTCGAGACCTCCGATCGCTGGATTGTCGAGCGCACCGGCATCGCGCAGCGCCACGTCGCGGCGCCGGATCAGATCTGCTCGGATCTGGCCGAGGCGGCAGCCATGGAGGCGCTCGAAAGCGCCGGCGTCGGCGCCGACGCCATCGATCTGGTCCTGGTGGCCACCTCGACGCCCGATCATGTCTTTCCGAGTACGGCCTGCCGGTTGATCGAGCGTCTCGGCATGGCACCCGGCGCCATTGCCTTCGACCTCGGCGCCGCCTGTTCGGGGTTTGTCTACGGGCTGGATGTCGCCGATCGGTTCATCCGCACCGGCGGCGCCCGCCGCGCCCTGGTCATCGGCGCCGAGGTGTTCTCGCGCATCCT
>Ga0102930_1000015_pt1 | contig 54374 bp, 64 predicted proteins | sample SalPon1_B_H2O_MG_FD_84514 | JGI IMG/M metagenome (GOLD analysis project Ga0102930, IMG submission 84514) | Salt pond water microbial communities from South San Francisco under conditions of wetland restoration - Salt Pond MetaG R1_B_H2O_MG | ecosystem: Environmental > Aquatic > Non-marine Saline... | reverse complement strand
CTGCCCTATGTGTTTGCTATAACTTACACATAGGGCAACACATAGCAGAGAGGGATACACGCTATGCAGAACACTTACTGGAACAAGCAGGGCGCTTACCAAGCAGACTTTGATCGGATGTGCGATGAGCTCATTCCGCTGATGGGCAACTGCGACACTGTAGCTGGCGAGATGCTGCGCTCAGCAACACGCCTTGCTCACGACCTGTATAACAACGGCATGGGCAACAACACCAGTGGCGCTGTGAACTTCCTGCTCCATAAAGGTGTCATTGACGCTGAGACACACGGCACCATCTACGAATACACACGAGGCTTGCTGTATGACGGGCGCTACGAAGGCGACAGCTTGCAGGTTGCTGTAGAGCGCATGATTGACAGCACTGTGGAGCACATCCTGGAGCGGCCGGAGCTCGTCAATGCTGAGAACACGGAAGACATGTTCGAATACGAAGAGCCGGAGCAGAACTTCTGCGAAGAGTGCGGCGACGAAGTAGACGGAGGCGGGCTGTATAGCAGCCTGTGCCACTACTGTGAGGACGAGCAGCTGGCAGAGGACCAAGAGGAAGAAGAGGACGAATACTATTACTGATCCTTCCGGGCAGCGTGTCGACAATGGAGTCGACACGCTGCCCGTCATATGCTACAACACAGACACACACAACGACATAGGAGACTGATATGGCCCGGATGATTCACGTTACTGTTGCACTGTATTTGGAGGAAGACGCAGACGTCAGCGAAGTAATTGCCGAGATGGACTATGACTTCACATATGAGGATCAAATCAAGAACATGGAACTGATTGACGTCAACACTGAAGTTTGATGTTGACACTGTCCTATGCGTTTGCTATTGTAAGCGTATAGGGCAACACATACAAAGGAACTACACAATGGCTAATGCACGTCAAATGACAATCCGGATTTACGACGCTGTTGATGAAGGCTTGCTGACTTGGGAGCAGGTTGCACAAGCTGCGCTGGGCTACATGAGCGAAGACGAAGTTGCTGACATGGCACACAACGAAGAGTTCTTTATGTGGGAAGAAGAGGATGAAGAGGACGAGGACGAGGACGAGGAGTGGAGCCCCTACACTGCGGACTACTGTGATCTAGGCAGCAGTCATCACTGGTAAAAACTGGTTGACACTGCTCTACCCTTGTGCTATAGTATAAGGGTAGGGCAACACAGCAAGAGGGTTTGCAAATGGCTAAGACTAAGCGCAAGACTGTAGAAGTTGGCACACTGCTGCACCGCGTAAACTATTTCCTCGCTTCGGAGAACTCAACCGCAGAGGAGCGGGAGGTGATGTGCACCTTCGTCGAAGGCGTGCTGTTTGACACTGGCAACTATCGCGGCTTCCGTTATCTCGACAACGCCGCAGTATTCGGCGACGGAGAGAACGCTGGAGTTGGTCCTGGAGGCAACGGCTCGCGTCGCTTTTACTTTGTTAGCTCAAAGATCCAAGACGACTACGATGCTGCACGGTCACTGATTGAGAAACATTACTACGGACGGGGGGTGTGATATGAATAACATTATTATAATCGTCCAAGGCGGACTTGTTGGCTACACAGCAGGACAAGCGTTCCCAGGCGGTGGTTGGGAGTTTTGGGCTATCTGTCTAGCCAATGCTGTTTTGACTGTGGCTTATGGCACTACTCGCAAACTGGAGGATTGACATGTTTCCACGCTGGGTATACTTTGTAATAGCTGTATGGTTTGTGCTTGCTGTGAGCATGGCTGTATTTACTTTCAAAGAATGTGGGGCGCGGGCTCTGCTGTTGGGCAACGGCGCTGGTGCTGCTGCTTTCATGGGAATGTGCGACTAAAGGAGAATGACGATGATCGATCCTGACAACATCAAGACTGATGCACAGGTCACGCTGGATCTGCCGCGTGTGATCACTGCGGATGACTATCACGAGTTCCGTTATCTACAGAACTTCCTGGACATAGACCTTGGCCTCAAAGACGTGTATATCACTGAAGTTGGATTCAACGATTCGATGTATGTGGGGTTGGTGCACCTTAACACGCCAACCCACAACCAAATGGTGCGCGAGCTTGAAGCCCATTACGAGCAACTAGAGGAGATGGAATGATGTATTACGTCTATTTCGCACGAGGCTATGCCAACGAAGCACTGATCGCTGAGTGCCGCACACTGGAAGCGGCCTGTGCTCGAGCAGACGAAGAGTTTGACTCAGGCTCACGAGATGTAGAAGTCTATGACGCTGACGGCTGTGTGGTTTATGAGCCTGAGGAAGAATATCTCATTGACGAGTTCTAAATCCGGTGCTATAACTAACACATAGAGCAACACACAAAGAGGGAATACACAATGAGTGTTCAAACTGCAATCACTGCAATTCGCAACTGCAACAACAACGACGAACTGGCGCAGATCATTGACGCTGTGAAGCTTCAGCGACAGTTCATCTCCATGCAGAACATCCGTTCGGTTAACGTTGGCGACACTGTTGAATTCACTGCTCGCGGGCGTGTGATCACCGGTGAAGTTGTCAAAGTGAATCGCAAGAACGTGAAGGTGCGTGAAGGCTTCACCACTTGGAACGTGCCGGCTGCAATGCTTGCTGTGGTCGACGCAGCATAAAACAAAACAGTTGACAGGGCTTCGGCCCTGTCATACACTGTGCGAGTAGAAGAGGATATACAATGCAAAATCAAATCATTCTCACTGCTGGTGTTATGGCAATGTTGGCTTTTCCAGCTTTTGCTGACAAGACTCCAGTAAAGCCAACCAAAATGATCACTGTTCAACAGTGCGAGCTTATGATTGTCAAAGAACAAGTATCTATGCTCAACGACATGATTGATCAAGCACAGGCAAACATCAAACCGAAACCAAAGCCTGTTTACAAGGAGAACAAGTAAATAGGCACAGAGCCTGCGTGGTGGAATTGGTAGACACATCAGAAAAGGACAAACGGGGGATTAGCTCAATTGGTTAGAGCACAAGCGTAAGATAGCAGAAGCAATCCGTCAAAAGAACTTGACAAAGAAACAGAACGACGCTAAATTAAACAAGTAGACAGAGAAAGACGCGGGCGTGGAGGAATTGGTATACTCAACAGACTTAAAATCTGTCGCCTTAATGGATTGTGGGTTCGAGTCCCACCGCCCGCACCATATACGCTTCTGTAGCTCAACTGGAAAGAGCAAGGCACTTCTAATGCCTAGGTTGAGGGTTCGAGTCCTTCCGGGAGCGCCAGTTAGCAGGAGTTGATCTCGCATTGAGAGTGTTGGTCTCGCGCTTTGCTGACGATCCTCCTGCTATGCGAGTTGACATACACAAGAATTGCTGCTATACTGCAATGGACAACACAAGGAGAACATCATGGCATACTGTCCAAAGTGTCACAAGGAAAAGCCAATGTTTGCATCGCACTGCTCGCATTGCACACACAGTTCCTCAGTGGGCGATCACATCATGTTCGAAGTGATCGGGTTCGTTGGGTATATCATTGGCTTTGGCGTTATTTTGGCACTGTTGTTTGGTTGACAACAGAGAACAATCACAGTATACTGATTGAACACAAAGAGGGAAATGCATGAGCACAATCACTATCATCAACGGACGCTACAAACTGCGCGGAGTTCCTACCGACGTAAACGGCATGAGCTTTGAGCTGGTCGAAGGGTTCAAAACAGGCAAGCGCGGTGGCTATGTTACTGTAAACGGCAGTTCACATCCTGGCTTTCCTGATCACAACATCAAGATCCTCTGTGACAGTGAGGATGATTACGAAGTCACTGAAGGCCCCGCTGTTGCTGTTAAGGAACCAGTGATCGAAGAGACTGATGACGAGATTGTAGAACGACTGAGAACTCGCTTTGGCATGCTCAACGAAATGACCAAAGCTGTGAAGAAGGGCGATGTTCGAGCAATGATCGTATCAGGTCCTCCAGGTGTTGGCAAGAGCCACGGTGTAGAGGAAGTGCTGGATCGTTATCAGATGGTTGAGACGCTGGGCGGCGCCAAGAAATACGAAGTCGTGAAAGGTGCAATGAGCGCAATCGGCTTGTATGTCAAACTCTACAAGTATGCAGACCGAGACAATGTGATTGTGTTCGACGACTGTGATTCTGTGTTTTCAGATGAACTCAGTCTCAACATCATGAAAGCAGCACTGGACTCAAAAAAGCATCGCACTATTCATTGGAACACAGACAGTTTCAAGTTGCGCAATGAAGGTGTACCTGACAGCTTTCGTTTTGAAGGTTCGGCTATCTTTATCACAAACTTGAAGTTTGATCGTGTCAAGAGCAAAAAGTTGAAGGATCATCTGGAAGCACTGGAATCGCGCTGTCACTACATTGACTTGACCATTGACACAGAGCGAGAAAAGATGCTGCGTATTCGTCAAGTTGTTCAGGACGGCATGCTGGATAATTACGATTTAGCACAGGATGTCAAGATGGAAATCATTGATTTCGTAGACGAACACAAACACAGACTGCGAGAACTCAGTCTTCGAACTGTTCTCAAAGTTGCTGACTTGGCAAAAGCGTTCCCGCAGAACTGGAAAGCGTTTGCAGAAAACACTGTGATGAGCAGATAACAAAAAGACCGTGGACAGCACGGCGAATCAGCACAGTTGAGCACTGCTCCTGTGCTGCACAACAGTAGCCCTTGTGCCCTCAGGTGCTGCTGTAACACATGGTTGGTCCGCCCTCGACCAACTGTGCACTAGGAGCAAACGTTGCCCTCACGCTCTGCTCCTACACTAGGCCCTTGCTGTGTTCCCTCGCAGCAAGGGCTTTTTTTGACATTTGGTAATTTTTTTGTTGATCACGGCTCAGTGCTGTGCTATAAAGTTTGAACAAACAGAAACACACAAAGGAGATACAAAAAAATCATCGAACGTCGAAAAAAACTGTTGACACTGAAGGCACAACAGTTTAAGTTAAACATGCTAGCAAAGAGCTAGTGCAACACACACAAGAGGGAAAATACAAAATGACCAACTCCAACTCCAACTCCAAGCGCGGCGCCCCCAGCATTTTCGATCGCAAGGACAAGCTGCTGGCTGCACTGAAAGGCATCAAAGGCATGGAAGGCTATGCTGAGCCCAGCTACTACCACAAGCGTCAGCTGGCTGAAGCTGGTTACGTGGGCTTTGTGGCTGTGAAGCAGGAAGGGCGTGGGCGCCCGCGGCACAACACCAAGCTGACTCCCAAAGGCCAGGCAGTGATCAACTTTGCTCGGTAAGCAGCAAGGTGCAGCGCAGGCAACTGCGCTGCACACACTATGAGGCCCCGCTGTTAAACGCATACGCAGCACAAAAAAAAGAAGCAGAATGTTCACAGTATCTGAAATCCAAAAAATCAAACAGCTTCTACGCAACGTCGCAGAAGTTGACCCTGATGATATTGTAGCAAACCGTGCAAGTCAACTCTCAGTGGATCTGGAGATGTTGGATAAGATAGATAATCTAAACGACGACGAGCGGTCACTGATACGGTATGCATACAGCAAACGAGACCAGTATGTGCTGAAGCCTGAAGCACGACACGCAGTGAATTTAGAGGTTGAACTTCGTCCGCGTCAGTGCTAATGTAAACACACAGCAACACAGAGGGCAACAGGATGAATTTTTTCCTTCAAAAACCTGAATATGTTATGGTCAAATTCCAAGGAGTTGAACTGTGGGTTGAGCAGGATCGCTTTGAATTTTTGCAGCAAGCTCGGCTCGACGGCATCAACGACTTGCAAATGGTTGGATGGAAAACCCTATCGTTTGGGTTTTTACACTTTGCAAAATCCCACGGAGTTGGCGGAACAAGGAGAACTGTGCCCAACTGAAGTGATTGCTCATATGAATGAATTCACACTTCGCAAGATAGGAGTGAACCGAGATAGTATTCTCAGTGAATGGAGAGATCCTGAAACCAAAGCTGAGATTGAATATTTTCCATATTGACACTGCTCTGTGCAGATGCTAAGTTGTCTGCACAGGGCAACACACAAGAGGGAAACAGAGAATGGCACAGACCGCTCTTGACGCTGAGCTGAAGCGGCTCGAAAATCTCACTGATATGCAACTCTACGAGGCGCTTGATGCTATGGAGTCTGATCCTGCTCCGGAGTGGGTGAAAGATCTTGTTGCTCGCAAAATCAACTCAATTTTCAATCAGCGTCTGGGACTGAAAACGTAGAAATCAGTTGACACTGCTCTGTGCAGATGCTAAGTTGTCTGCACAGGGCAACACACAACAGAGGGAAACACAATGAGCAACAAGACTTTCACTCGCGCAGGCCGCAGCACTTGCGAAAAAGGTCGCACTCGTTTCCGCTTCACCAACGATCTCAATCGTGAGACTGTGCTGGTCAAAGCTGGACACACTGACATAGAGTTCTGGGAACTGGGCTCGGCAATGACCAAGGAACAGGCAACTGAATTCCTCGTGGCAAAAAGGCTTACAGAAGACCGTCCTGCAGGCAGGCGAGCAGCACCAGCAAAGCAGAAACCTGATACAGCGGCGCGCAAGCGTGATGAAGCGATGCTTGCAAAATTGGCACAGGGCGAGGTTGCATACGACGAAGAGTCAGACAGCTTCCAGAAGATCCTTGCAGAGAAGCGTCAACTGTTTCCATCGAACAGTGATGAGCAGATACTTGAGATTACACGGTTCCAAGCAAGCTGCAATCAGAAACATTTTGGCGATCTCGAACCCAACTTTTGAGTTGACTCAGCCCTGTGCGTTTGCTATAAACAACGCATAGGGCAACACACAAGAGGGAAACTTCGGATGTATGCAGTCACTGGTTCACCCCGAGAGTACCTAGACGAACAGCCTGACGATGGCACTGTTATTCTGTTCCTCATCGAAGAATGTCACGCCAACACCGACGAACCCTGGGGCGACTATGCTGGTTGGGACCTTTACTGGTTCAACGACGGTTCTGATACGGGTTGTATTCTAATCACTGTCGCATATGGCCAATATCTGCCAGTTTGTGATCAGATGACAAAGGAAGATATATTCACTGATGCTCAACTTGAGACATTGTCAGAGAGAGAAGAGATCATTGAGCCTGCTCCGTGGGGCGTAAGGAAACGAGTGTTGGACACACCCGACGACGAACCTGACTACTACTTCGACCTTGATCAGCTGCTGAACGCAGGTCGCATTGATCATTGGGCACAGTGGGAACAGCGTTTAATCGCATAAAAACGGTTGACTCAGCCCTGTGCGTTTGCTATAAACAACGCATAGGGCAACACACAAGAGAGGAGCACAACATGGGACTGGATATGTTTTTCACTGGTAAGCGTTACCTTTGGGACTTTGGTGATGCAGACCAGGACCGAATCGCAGGTGTGGCACGACTGTTTCCGGAAGCTGCTGGCGCACGGATCAACGAAGTCAGCGCAGAGTTCATGTATTGGCGCAAGGCCAACGCAATCCATCGTTGGTTTGTGGATACAGTGCAAGAGGGCGTCGACGAATGCCAGGAGTCATCTGTGTCCATAGAAGATCTGCACGATCTCAGAGATATCTGCAAACAGGTATCAGAGGATCACTCCCTAGCTGAAAAGCTGCTGCCTGTGCAAAGCGGATTCTTCTTTGGCAGCACGGCATACGACGAATACTACTTTGACGATGTGGAACGCACACTGCGTTGGCTGAACGGATTCCTCACAAAGGAAGCACTGGATGCTCTCAAAGGCTGGGACTTCTACTACCGAGCCAGTTGGTAACAAAATCCACTGACGCGCATGCACAAGCAGGTTGACACTGTTTCGTGCATGCGCTACAGTGAACACAACAAAAAAGGAGATACAAATGCGTTTTGCTCATGTCGAAAACCGTCAGCTTCGGGACCTGCTGGAGTTTGGTTGGAACGGCGACGAAGACGACATCTGCCAGGCACTGACGTATAGCGCAGACTGCGTTGCCGAAGACGCTCACAACGAGCTGCTGGATCAGCGTATCGTAGATGCTCGTGCTCGGGCATTGGAAGATGCAGAGCATGCCTGGAACGAACTGGGCGATGGTTTTGCTGCTGCTGAGAGTCTGCGAGTGTTGTGGGGAGTGTAAATCATGTATGCAATCAAAGACTATATGACTGACGAGACTGTGGCTGTGGTGAGCCGGCATGAGGACGCATTGGCAATGATTCGTCAACAGTTGCCCGGAGATCCCAAACTGATCATCGAAAAAGTCAAAAAATAGGATTGACACTGCCCTGTGCGTTTGCTATAAACAACGCATAAGGCAACACAAAAAGGATGATTGCAATGAAACTGGAAACTGCACAGAGAGCGTTCGCAGCACTGGAAGGCGGCACATTCGTAGGTTTGGACACGGCGACACCGGTCAAGCTCAAAGGCGGCAAGAAGAATCCGCAGCAAGGTCGCGTCACAAAGGTGATGACAGGCGCACAGGTAATGAGCTTTTCAAACACCAACGGCAGCGCATACGACAAAATGGTGCGGCGCCGCTTGGAGGCAGAAGGCAAGGACGCAGACAGCTTTCAACTCAGCCCTCGCGCATGGGGCGAGCGCATTGAGGGCACTCCGTTCGTTACTCACAAAGGCGAACACTACCTGGAAGTGATCTTCCTGAAGGCAGGCGAGGTGCAGTATATGCTGGACGGGCAGCCCGTGCAAGCAAGCGAGATTGAAGGGCTTCCGGAGGCACGTGAGAGCACAGGACAGGGCGGGCTTGAACGCAAGGTTGTGATCCGCACTTTCAAACTGGAGAACGTGACGGCGCTGAGAGCATATGGCCTGAAGTGGACCTAAACACCACAACGAAAAAACGCAACTTCAGGTTGCGTTTTTTTGTGGCTTGCAACTGTGGGTTGTTACAACTGTGGGTTGTGTGCTCACAAACGAAAACAGTTTAATTTTTCGGTTGCACACTGTTTTGTGAGATGCTATAACACACATATAGGGCAACAACACAGCAGAGGAGATACACGCTATGGCATACGATCAACGACACGGCGGAGCATTTGATCGCGGCTCAGCAGACAGCTACTACGGGCGTCTTCCTCGTCCGCACTACTACAAAGGCGGCACTGGCCGGAGCGAGCGTGTCGAGCAGGAGGACATGACAGCAGACGAGATTGCTGCTTACTGGGCAGGCTACGAAGAGAACGAACAGCTGGGACATTTTAAAGATTACGGTTGACCGTGATGTTGCCCTATGCTATAAAACGGCGTAGGGCAACACACACAAGAGGGCAACACGATGGCGACGAACAAAAGCAAGTTTACTGTTAAGAAGTATGACGGTGACTCGGCGGAAAGCTATGCAGTATTCCGCAAAGCAGACGTCAAAGGCAAAGGCTCAATCATCTTCTGGGGCGAGGCACAGCCTATTGTGTGCGGGCTTACACGCCGCACTGCACAGTATTATCGCAGCAAGTGTGATGCAGGTGCATACGGCGATCCTGCAAAAATCTAAAAACAACAGTTGACACAGCTCTGTGCGTTTGCTATAACACACACATAGGGCAACACAAGAGAGGAAAACAACATGCACAGCATCGTAAACAGTGAAGAACTCAACCCAGGCGGCACCAGCTTGCAGGGTTATGTGCACACAACGCTGGCAGAGCTCACTGAGGTATTTGGCGAGCCCACTTACACGGATGCCAGCGGTGACGGCAAAGTCAACACAGAATGGACACTGTTGATCAACGGTGTGCTGGTTACGATATACGACTGGAAGACAGTAACAACGCCCGATGGCTGGTATGACTGGCACGTGGGCGGCAAGGACAGTCGCGCAGAACAGCTGGTGCAGGACTGCATCGAACAGCACAGAACAGTTTACGCAGACTGACCAAACTGATCCAGGCAGTGCTGCAATAAAACAAAGCACACGCTGCAATTGCAGCGTGTGTTTTAATACAACCTGCGAGTGTTACACGCTAAAAGTGCATTGGCTCGGCTGTATATACACGCACAGCTTGCACAGATTTTTTTGCTTTTTTCTAAAAAAACACTTGCACACTACAGCAGTTTAAGCTATAACACATGTATAGCAACAGCAGCAGGAGCAGCAATATGTATACTATGCAAGTGCTTAACAGCGCAAACGAGTGGGAAACTGTAGCGCGCAAGTTTAAGAGCAAGCGCACTGCAATTAACTACTTTGTTAAGCGCATGGGGGGACATCGCGTGTGGGAAAGCGTGCGCATACTTTAACACAAACACAACTGCATTGCAAGTGCAAAAAGTGCTTGCAATGCACCACAGTTTTTGTTAAAACAACAGTGTAGCAACAGAGGAGCACACTATGCGTAAACTGCTTTACATCACTCTCGCAAAAGCAACTGTTAACCCGCGCCTGTGCCCGCGCATACAGCTCGCAGCACTTAAACTGCAAACACACATGGGAACATGGGAACAAAATACTTAAAAAACAGCAGCGCAAGCGCATTCAGTGCTTGCGCAGCACAGCAGTTTAAGCTATAACACAAGAACATACTCTGAGTCGGAGTGTGCTTTTTTATGCGCACAACCTGCGAGTGTAACAACTGAAAAGTGTAAAAAATTTCTCTCGGGGCGTATAAAAATCTAAAAATAAAAAATTTTTTCGTTGACAAACGATTTTTTTCACCGGCCGGCGTATAAAAATAAAAAAATAAAAAAATTTTTCCGTTGACAAACGTTTTTCACGGGGAGAAAAAATCACCACCGTGAATCTGTAAGTACTCCACCCGAATTTTTTTGCGCGGAGTTTTTTTCCAGCAAAAACACCCCTGGGGTCCTGTAAACTTTATACCCCTAAATTTTTTGCGCACGAGATTTTTTCTCTGCAAACTGAATTTCACTCTACGCAAGAATCCTCATCTGCACTGTTTCCTCTGTGAAAATTTTCACTTTGATCAGATCAGCTAAATACTGCATGGCACAGTGGACACCTTGGCTGCGACCCAGAATCGCAGAATATGCAGAAACAGACAGGATACAGTTTGACAATCTCAACACAGACACTGCCACAGTTTCTCTGGAGCCCTGCGTCAGTGTAGCAGTGTCACAGGGACGTTTGAACACTGTGGAGACTCAGGCCATACTGTACAGAGATTTTGATCTGTCATCCACTGTGCTTGCTGCACAATTACACTTGCATGTCAGCAGACTGGGCAGAACACAGGACAGATTGATACGCATGCGAGACAGTGAAGGTTGGCTCAGTGACAATCTCAGTGATCTCACTGCTGAAGATCATCATGTGTACACTGTGCGAGATCTCAACATTTCTGTGAACAGCAGCACAGGCTTTGTGATAGATCTTGGACCGCACACTGAATACCCCAGTAGAAACACAGTGTACATACGATCAGTGCAAGCGCGATTTCGTTTAAAATGAGCTAAAACAGTGTCTGGGTCCGTACGGGGTCGTACGACGCTTCATACGGTACCGTACGACCAGGTTGAGACAAAATTCTGTTTTTATATTGTTTGTGCACTGTGACGCTGACCTTGTGAATTTTTGCGCTTTGCGGCTTGCTGCGCAAGCCACTTCGTGGCTTTTGAGGCTCTGTGAATTTTCCACTAAATACACACAGGGCAAGGATAGAAATCATGAGGGCTGGTCTGTGTTATTTGTTTTTTGTTATGCTGCTCAGTGGCTGTGGCACTGGGATTTTCAGTGAACCAAAATCTCAGCACACTGTGCCATGGATGCACACTGCTGATCAATATCTGGGCAAAAACGAACACCATCACAGACAATTGCTGAGAGAATTCATCTCAGTGGATCCTGTGACCACAGCTTGGTGTGCTGCTTTTGTAAACAGTGTGCTTGCACAGCACAGCATAGCTGGCAGTGACAGTGTACACCCACATCCTCTGCTGGCTCGCAGTTTTCTGCACTGGGGTGAACCCAGAACAGGAGAACCCAGAATCGGCGACGTTGTGGTGTTTCCCAGAGGCAGTGCAGGCTGGCAAGGGCACGTGGGATTTTCGCAGGTTCTTTCACAAACAGAGATGGTCAAACACTGTGGATCATACTGGGTGGCAATCAACAGAACAGTGTAAGCTATGACAGCTATGATCCTCAAACAGCGTTGGCAGTGCGAACAGTGCCAGTGCTGTGATCATCGCAGATTGTTCAAAAAACTTCTCAACGCAGTGCTGTCTGCTTCAGCTCGCACAGGCGCAGTGTCCGCTGTGGGTGCTGTGGTGTCAGTGAAGTCTGTTTCTGTTTGATCACTGCTGTTCTGCCGACGCAATTGGTTATAAACTGTGCTGTTGCTGTTTTCAGCTTGGGCCTCGTCGTCTTCGTCGATGTCTGTGATTCTCAAACTGTCCACATCGAATTCCAAGTCAATTTTGCTGTTTACACCTGAACTGGAACGAGTTTTCATCAGCTGCAACTGATACCTGCCGCGTTCTCTCATTGCTCTGCTGGTAAAGATACCAAACAGGTTATCAGCTGTGTTGATTTTGGAGATACCTCCGGATATATGACTGTGATCAAATTCAATTTCTTCAACTGAGCTTCTGTTCAACTGCGAAGCAGTGACAAAAATAGTGTTCAGTTCCATTGCTAGATTTCTCAATTCTTCTGACACATATTTGTCTTTGATAAACAGATTTTCTGCTGAAATTTTTTGACCAATTGGATGCATTAGATCCAAATAATCCACAAGTATAACATCCAGCTTTTTGCCGGTTTTGATTTCGTATTCTTTGATATAGCTGCGCAGGTCATTGGCAGTTTTGCCAGTGGGCATGTACTTAACTTGAAATGCACCTGATTTTTTGCCAATCATTTTTACTCGCATTTCAACGTCGTCGATGCTTTTGAAAATGTCTCTGCTGGGTATATCTGTAACCATGCTGTCAACTCGCATGCTTACCAACTGTTCTGACAGTTCAAACGTGAGATACAGAACATTTAGGCCTGCCAGTGCCCAGTTAACTCCTAGATTGGCCAGGAACAGACTTTTACCTGAACCAGATCCACCAGCAAAAATATTCAGTTCGCCTCTGTTGAAACCACCAAACAGTTTTTTGTCCAATGCTGCCCAGCCTGTGCTGATCTGTCCGTTTTTGTCTTTGATTGCTTCCAGTCTGGTTCTTGGATCAGCAAAGTAGTCAGTGCCCAAGTCTTTTTGTAGACCAATCTGCACAGCTTTTTTAACCAAATCCTCAACTGGTCCATATTCTCCTCGTTCCAACAAATCAGCACTTTTGAGAATTGCAGCTTCCAGTGCTTTGTGTCTTGAGAATGTTTCAAACTCTGTGAGCAACCAATCATAGTGATTTTCCTGTAACTGTCCAGGATCTTTGAGATCTGCTTGTGTTGCTGCATTTACCATATCAAATGTGGGCATGGCATTGTGATTGGTTACGTATTCATTGATAAACTGTGCTGCCGGCTGTAACCGTCTGTCGAATACATTTTGGTCAAACACTGACTGACATCTCACAAAAGTTTCTGCGTCTGTCAACATCATTTCTAGATATACTCGCTGTATATCATATCCGTAATCTGTGTTTTGTCTTGTGCTCATACTGTTAATTTATGCTTTATTTCAAAAATTGTCAATCAATACCATCCCATTAGTATTCTAGTTTCTTCAGGAACTTGATCAATACTAAACGGTGGATCAAACACCAAGTTGGGTATAACTTTGTCAACTCCGTCCAGTGCAGCAACAGCAAGATAGATGTTTTCACAAATTTCGTCCGCAAACGGACACATCATTGATGTTAATGTGTGTACAACTTCCACAGTGCTGCCGTCGATGTTTACTTCATATATAAGTCCTAAATCCTGTACATTTATTGAAATTTCAGGATCGTATACGTCTCTTAGTGCTTCTCTTACTTGTTCTTCTGTTATCATGTAAAAACTTTTACTCCGTATGTGTTTTCAAATTCTCTAGCATCATCGGCTGTGTTTACCATAGGACGTCCTTTGATATTGAGCGAGGTATTTAGTAATACAGGACAGCCAGTTTCTTCATACCATCGTTCTAACAGTTTTCTAAAGCCCATGCTTTCTTTTGCAGAAACTGTCTGTACCCTACTGGTGCCGTCCCTGTGCGTGATTGCAGGTAATCCAGGATCCGTGCAAGTTGCAGTGTATTGCATGTATGGGCTGACAGGTCCGTGGAAATAGGAAGATGCATGTTCCTCCAAAACTGCTGGCGCAAATGGTCTAAACTGCTGTCGCTGTTTAATAGCATTAACTGTGTCTTTGATATGATCTTTTCGTGGGTCTGCCAATAAGCTGCGGTTGCCCAATGCTCTAGGTCCAAATTCAGCTCGACCGTTGGCCACACCACAAATACCAGTGTCCAACAACTCGTGTAAAATTTCTTCAACTGGATAATCTCCTACAATGTTATAACCTGTAAAAACATGCGGCATAGGCATGAATTGTTTTTTGTGTGCAAGCACTGCACCTATTGCACTGCCTGCGTCGCCTGGATTGGGCATGATGTGCACATTGTTCCAATCTTTGTATATTTTACTATTGGCCGAACAATTCAGTGCACAACCTCCTGCGAAAACTAGATTGCCTGATGACGATTTTGATCTAGCCCAGTTACTGATGTATTTTAGCAGATATTCGTATATTGCTTGGACTGCGGCTGCTATATCTATGATATCTTTTTTGTTGTTAAGTTCTGGCCTCCACCACATGCATCCTTTGTGTAAATTATGACGCAATCTAACTGTAGGAGTATCATGTAACATGTGTATCCAGCTATGCAAACCAGTGCTACTGTCTACAGGATAGAAAAAATCCTGCAATATTTCATTAAAAAATCTAAGAGGATCGCCATATGCAGCCATACCCATTAGTATATACTCGTCTTCCTGTGGCTTTAATCCTATTCTCTGTGTCATAGCACTGTACCACAATCCTATACTATGAGGATATTTCTGCGAAAATATCTTTTTTAAACCTTGTTCTTCTGTAGCATCCCATACAGTCATAGTATCAAATTCGCCAATACTGTCCAAACAAAGCACAGTGGCTTTTTCAAACGGTGAAGTGTAATAGCCACCAGCAGCGTGTGAATAATGATGGTCAATATAATGAATAGGAGTGTCTATTCCATAAGAACGCAAATAACCTTTGATGTTGTTTTCAAAAAATTTAAATCCTTGGCCTGCTCGAAGTTGTCTAAAGCTTTTAGCCAAAGGACGTTCATACCAAACAACTTCGTCTGGTTCTCCCCATTGACGAGCATAATCAATTAAATCACTGTGCAGATTAGGGTCATTCTTTATTCCACTGAATCTTTCGCTATGACTGGCAAATTCTAATCCATCATCATTGAATACTGCTAATGCAGCATCATGACTGTTTGCTGATATTCCCCAAGTAATCATCGATATATAAAAGGATCCTTTTTTCTTAGTTCTTTTAATTTTTTACGAAGTTGAATCTTTTCTTTGATTCTAGTATATGGCCATATTAAAATATGCCAAATCTTTTTTAGTATTGAAACCATTTTTTCTCTCTCAATCTAATTTTTAAGTTACTGCTTTCGGCAGCAGTGACAATACTGTACAGTGTATAAAGCCTACCATATTTAAGTACAGCATCGCCTATATCTTTACAATTTGTACCCCAGTCTGGCATACTAACGCTCCAACCTAAATCTATAGCTTGATTTACCAATTGCTGACCTTTGCTATCTTTATCAGGTACAACAATAATATCCTTGTTTAATCTATTCAGTAACAGTGCTTGCTGCTGGGATATTTCTGATCCCATTAGTGCACATCCTTCGATATATTGTGCATCAATAGGACCTTCGCACACTATACAAAAGATTTTTTCAGGACGCTGTTGATCTAATCCGTATACATACCCAGGCTGTGTTTCCATTAAATATTTAGGATTTCCGTCTGTAACTCGCCTGGCAGTCCATCCAACAATTCTGTTGTTGTATGTAAAAGGTATTATTACACGTTCTCTGTACATCAGGCTAGGACTCCAATAATAATCATAATCTTCTTGGTCTATCCACATTTGCCTGCTTTTCATGTACTGTTTTACTTTAAACAAATATTCTGATTCGTTACAAGGATCATCTGTTATTAACCTAGCATCTTCAGGCAACGAAACTGAATCAAATTGCGGCAACCCTATATCATTACGCGAAACTGAAACATTTTCATTGATTTTAAGAACATCCAATGCTAGTTTATTAATTTCGCTGTCTGGAACATTTAACCATTGCAACAGCTTTCGCATTTTGTAACTGAGATTTCTTCCTGGTTGCCAACTGGCCTTATATCCACAATTAAAACAATGATAACTGAATGTATCGTCTTTGGTAATTATTCCGCCGCGTTGTCTTTTATCTGCATTTTCTCCATTGTGTATACAACAAGGAGCATCAAAACTTGTCCAGCCGCTGGGTGTAGTCTTTTTCTTTCCAGAAATATATGCTATAACAAGATCAGAAACTAGACTCATGTTGTTATTTTAACAACACATTGAGCAATAGTCAATCAGTTTCTCAATAGAATTTTAAATACCTTGTCGCCGATTATATAATCTTCGTCAGCTTCTTGTGGTTCTAATTTAAACCTTAGATGACTGAATACTCCATTGAAATTTACAGGCACTGGTTCAGTTTCATTATCCAATGATAATGTAGTAATATCAGCCCATACTGTATTGTTAGTAACTTGCGGTTGTAAGGTTCCTTGTACAGTTACAGTACCTATATAATTTTTACTATATATTGCTGCTGTGTGCAATGCAGTATTTCCGTTTAATGCAGGTTGTGCTGTTATACTTTCGCTTACCCACACATCTTCATTTGGCGCGTTTCTTAAAAATTGAGAAATACTAAATGTATCTGTTGGACCTGGCATTACAGTATCTTTGAGATTTATTGTTGCTTCTGCACCAAAATGTGAATCACTGTAAGTTAAAACTTTTTGCGAATTTTCGTCAATGAGATAAACTGCATAATTGAGATATTGACTCCGAAGGTTCAACAATTCGTGTTCAGTTATGTTAACAGTAAATACACCTTTTTTGTTTTTGGTTTGAAATGTTATCGGAGTTCCAACAGGAATATCATTGATTATAGGTTTGTTAATAGTTACAGTTGTATTGTTTACATTAGATACCAATGTTTTGTCTTGTATGTTAAATCCTGTAACACGCTGTCCTGATTCGATTCCTTCGACGCTGGCAAATGTTAATACCGTATTGTTTTTTGGTTCTTCTGTTGCAGTATTTACTGTTACTGTATCATCTAAAACAGTGCCTGATTTTTTTAACACCATATTATTGTTTTCGTCAAACACCACCAAAGTAGGAGTATATCCATCTAGGTCTACATTTTTTTGATCATGGTTTTTTACTTCAAAATATAATAAATTATCTATGCCTTTGTAAACTTCTAAAGTTCTTTGATACACTGGTTTATACTCCGTTACAAATCCGTTCAAATCTGCTACTACAATAATTTTGTTCTTTGCTAAATATCTGTAAGTTTTTTGCATTATTGAAACCTTTTGTATAAGTATTTATCGTAATATGTTATTAAAAAATATTGAAAATAATTTTCCATTTATTAGTGTTGTTGCATACGGGGGCAACGAATATGTTGGTATTATCTCTAACCAAGATAATACCATTACTACTATGTACGTTTATGACAAACTGAAGTCAGATGAGCACAAGAAGTTGTTGCTGGATTTAGGCGAAATATGGTGGTGGGAATCAAATAGAATGATTCCCATCAACATTTTCTTAAAGAAAGATATTGTTGAATTAAATTATTGTATGATCAGTATGAACAGCAAAGATGTTAAGGTCAGTATAGGGCCATGTGTTAATCTCAACAATCTTTCACTGAAACGTGTAAAACGAAAAAGCGTACAAGTTATGAGGAAGCCTCAATAGCTTTTTCGCACAGTAGATTCATGTGTACAACAACAACAAATGCATAAGCAATTCCGTGTGATTTTTTAAAGTAGTATTCACCGTTTTCTGGTTTTTTCCAAACTTCTTCGAAAATTTCTTTCCAACTTTTATTTTCTAAATGTCTTTTTGATGGTCTAATCATAGCCAATACCGCGGCTAATTTTTCCACTGAATCGGGTTTGGTTTTCTTTAAAATATTATCATGGCCATTTAAATGAAATAATTGATCAACAAATTCTTTGTGCAACAACAAGTCCCAGATTGGTTCTTTGTTCATAAGATTTTGCAGGTGTTCTTCGTTTCGAATGTCCTTGTAAATACTTACATTTAGAAAATCCAGTTTAAAATATCCCCGATCCTCTGCTGTCTTGTGATCTATTGTTGCAACATTATCAATTGGATTGTTCGGTATTTCTGTAACATAAATGCCAGTGTTGTGTTTTTTGCCATTAGGAAGTTTAGCAGCTCTGTGCAATAGTTTTTCTAATATTTCGTCTCTATTAGAAAAATCTAAATCAATATCAGGCATCTTTGTGATACCTTTCTGGAACTTTGCTCCAATGATATCTGTTTTCTTGTGGCGTATTACCTATGTATTGTTCGCCAGTTTCTCTGTCAATCAATAACCATTTCATTGGCGCTTTAGTTTTAATAACTAGATCTACAGGATTATCAAGTTCGTACACTTGTACTCCGTCTTTTAATGTTCTCATAGTTTTGCTTCCTGTACAATTTGTTTAACTAGTTCAACATCTTTGGGATGTCTTTTAAATTTTAACGACCAGTGTTTTGGATCTAATATTTTGTTCAACAAATTTAATTGTTCATCATTGAAATTGTTTAACATATTTCTTCCAGTTTCACTGTTTAATATTAACCATGGTGATATTTTACCATCTTTGAGATCCCAAGTAACTCTGTTTGGTGACGCATATATAAAATAATGATTCCACACACTGTTTTTTTCTTTTGCCCAAGTGTCCATGGTTTTTATTGATCTTTCTAATGCTGTTTCTACATTTTCTTTTTTAATTAATTCAATTACATATTTTTCATATAATTCATCTTGACACCATTTATCTAACTTTACATTACTGGTTACAATCCAGTCTATGTATTTTTCTGGATACAACGGTTTTACATTTGATAAAAAGCTACCAAATTTTACAAATGCATTATAAAAACTACTGTTGCAGAATTCTTCATAGGTTTTTATACCTTTGTATCCTGCACTTAATTGATAAAATCTTATGAATGCTTGGTATCCTAATTGTACCCGCCTTTCGTTTTTTTGTAAAGCTCGTCTCTTTTTTTCACATAAATGAGAAGTTATTGTACTTTCTTTAGTAAACGATTTTTTACAATATTCACAGGTATATGGCTTAGATGTCAATGTCTTTCTTTTCGTATCCATGCTCTTCTGCAAGTTGTTTGATTTCTGATTTTGTAGATATTTTAGCAAGTGTTTCTATCTCGTCTATTTTCATATTAGGATATATTTTCATCAGCAATTTTATTGTTTTGTTATTGGTATTTTTCTTTTGCTTTAACCCAATCCATGGATGATATTCAATATTATTTGTCGCTCCTGATATACACAACAATTTCCACAGCAAAGGTTTATGATTTTTTTGCAAAGTAAGATAATGTCTGTTATAGTATTTGTTTGTTTTTTGTATAGCAGCTTCTTGTTTTTCTCTACTTCCTGAGACACTGCTAACATACCTATTCAATAACCAAAAATTTATACTTTTGCGTTCTTCCTCAGTGAATTCATTCCATGCACCTTTATAATTCATATCGATGCACCCAAGTATTTGTTTTAATGTTAATTTTTCTTGTGACATAATTGAATTCCTTATATTATGTTTTAAAGTTTACAAGGTTTATATTAATTTGCCAACCTTTTATTTTTGATCTTTTATAATGTAATATGTGTTTAAAAGTTGATCCAATTGTTTTTTTAGCGTTGGATTTTCTTCTGATAATCTAAATATTTCTTGCCACTGAAAATAACTTAAAAGTTCGCCGTTGGCATTAGCAACTGCATCAGGGTCGCCGCCAGAAATCCACCGTTCTATTTGATTATAAGGCGGATCTCTATATCTAGTATATATAACTCCGTCAACACATTCATGTATAAGTGCTGCACCTGGAATTAATTTATTGGGCGTTGAGTCGGTCAAGAATCTCGTTCTTTTTTAAACTGGCATTGGCTTTAATACCACGCTTTTTTGCTTCTGCAAGAAGTTGTGTTTTAGTCATTGAATCAAGATCGACTGATTTTTTCTTACTTGTTTTCTTTTTAGGTTTTGTAGGCTTTGGTTCAGGTGGACGTTCTTGAACTTTTATTTCGTCTTCGTATTTTATAGGATCAGTTAGAACTAATGGTTCTCTTTTTTCTTCTGTAAATCCTAAAAGTCGTTTTATCCAATTAAACATATTAGTCTCCTTTATTTAATATAATTTTTTACTTCAATAATACAATTAGAAAATTTTTTATAAATTAATCAACGTTTCTACAAAAGCTTACCAAAGTCAATTAATTCACTTTGCCTACTTATGTCTTTAACAAAGTGTGCACACAACGAATCTTTTTTGCTTTCAATTGGTACACTTAACAGTTGACCATTTTTCATTTTTGGAAAGTACCATTTAACATCATTGTAAAAATTTGTTATTTCGATATGAGCAAATTCAGCTTTGTAACTGGTTAATGGATTAAATAAGAATGCCTCAAATCCTCGCTGATTTAAACTGGTTAAACTTAAAACTTCTAAATCACTGCCTGCTTCACTGCATCCTACTGCAATACGCCAGTCTAGCGGCATGGTTAGTTCTTTTCCGTCTATTTCTAAAACTACAGCAGGAGAGTTAAAACTTTCTAAAAAAATCAAAGGCATAAAGAAAAAATCAGGATCCTGTGGATTGCTGTTATCTAAAACAGAAAATCTTAAATTATCGTCAACTTCTTCTGGAATAGTATTTAAGTTATATGGTTGGTTGTCTATTAGTAATATATTCATTTTTGCCAATCTATTTTTTCTATAGTAAATGGGTACTCGGCTTCCTTATAAAATCGTTTACGTTCTCTTAAATGACGCTTTGCATATTTGCATGTGCTAGTAATATCCCATATCTGTACAAAATCTTTATCTTTTGCTTTTCTTACGCCTCTGCCTATGGACTGAATAACTCGGACAAAACTTTTACCAGGTTCAAAAAGAACCAAATTGAAAATCCTAGGTATATTAATACCGACAGCAGCAACACCATAAGTAGCAATAACAACGTGGTTTGTACCTTTGTTAATTTCATCATAAGCGTCTTTTCTGTCGTTTAGTTTTACATCACCTTTGACAAATACCGAATCCGGAATTAACTCATGTAACATTTCGCCTGCTGAGATCCTGTCAACAAGAATCAATGTATTACCTGATTCCTTAACAGTATTTAACATTTTTGCAATATATTCAATCCTGCTTTTATCTGTAACAAGATATTTAAGCTCTTCTTGATAACTTCTGTGTGCAACTGTATCAATTAGCTGACATACATTTACATGACAATTGGATAATACACCTTTGTTTTGTAATTCTTTTGCGCTTACATGCCCTACTACTGGCCCAAGACTGGCATGTATTGCTTGAAACTCAAAATCTTCTTTAGGTACTGTGCCGGTTAATCCCCAGCGTATAGGAGCATTGCGAAGGTTCTGTGTGAGCAGTTTCTTCAACACATCAGCTTTTGCTTGGTGCACCTCATCAACAATAACACAGTTTATATTTTCTAAAAATTCATCAAGAGTGACATTATTTGGATCTTTAAGTAATCTTGTACTATAAGGTTCCGTTATATCTTTGCTTTTCTTTTCAAGTGTGTTAAGACTTTGCCAAGTACATATTGTGTGTGTCTTGCCTAACTCTTTTCTATCACCAAAGTAAACACCAACATCAAGTCCGCAGTTGCGATAGTCTTCTTCGGTTTGTGTGACTAGACTTTTGTTTGGAACAATTACCAAACTTCGACCATAGGGTTCACAGATTTTTGATAGTGTTGCAGTGATAATGGTTTTTCCTGCACCAGTGGCAACTTCTTGCAGAGCTTGAGGAGTTTTTAAAAAATTATTGATTACTTCAACTTGATAATCTCTCAGTTTAATAGGTTCTCCTTCGGCAGGGTGTCCTTTTGGCCAACAGGTATTTTTCCAAAAATCTTCTTTTATAGATTTAAAATCAAGATTAAATGACTTTCTTTTATCTTCGATTTCTGATATTACTATGTTGTTTGATTCTAAAATACCTGTAATAATATCTAAATGATTAATAAAACCATGACCGCCTATGCCAAAGAATCCAACTTTGCCATCCCATCTTCCTAGTTTGTATTGAGGCATGTGTTTTGCATAAGGAAGTTCATATTTTAATGCATTGGAAATTTTTCTTCTGATATCAACTGGTAAACCTTCAAATTTGATATTAACTTCGTCTTCAATAATTAACTTACAACTTGGCATTTATTTCCTTAAAATATATTGCCAAAAATACTAGGTTGTTTGTCATGATTAACAATTAGATCACAGTTAAACTTTGTATAAGTTTCTACATATTTGTTCATTCTATAGCTAGTAAGTGTTAGCATAGTAACTGGAACAAAATCACTGGTTAGTAAAATTTTTGGCAATTTTTTCTTTTTAATATAAACTATTTTAGTATTATTGTCAACCCAATTATTTAAAGAATTGTCTTTAACAAAGTTATTGAGTTCTTTATTTTTAGTATCAGTATTGTCTATTCTAAATAGAACACTTTGTTGCGTATTTTCAATGATGTTTTTAAAGGCATTGTAAGATTGTGTAATCTGTTCAAAACTGTTTTCTTCGTCAAGTGCAATCAATAGTGGAAATCTATTTAAGGAGTTTAACGTGTTGGCAATTTCTGTTAAACTATACTGCTCAGGATCGATATACACAGAAGACTTTTCTCTATGTACAACTAAATTAGTAAGATCCGAATAAGACTCAGTATTGTTGTCTGGCATAGTATAAGAAAATCTTATTTGCCGGTCCAGCGCAATCAAAGAATCGTTATTAAGATCATCAACATTTGATTTTATAGCTTCAACAGTAATTTTAGGAATATTTTTAAAACTGTTGTTGACTATTTTTGGTTGATAATCATCTGGATTTTCTAAAATCTTTTTAGTTTCCTGTGAGCAGTCCAACACAATAGTATCAATAGAAAAATTCCTGTTTTGCAAAGCAGATGAAACATGATAGCAATTTAGATTTGTAAATCTAATAAAATGCTCATGCGATCCGGGCTTATGAAAATATTCATTACGAGATATCTGTTCTACAATTTTTTTAATAGCAATTATGTCTTTTTTTCTAAACGGAAACTTAATTTTAATCCATTTCCATTTGTTCTTGTAATATTCGTAAACTGTACGAGGAATTTTTAGATCAGCATCATCTATAATAGTAACAGATTTAGTACGATCAATTTGCCTCAGAGGCAGTCGCAGATTTTCGATTGCATTATCGAAGTCATACTCTAATGCAGTGTATTGATCTTTGTATTTGACTAATTTTTGTTTACAAAGTTCAAATTGCCTGTCAGTTAAAGCAACACCTTTAAATACTTGTCTTGCAATGCTATGCAATATATTCGCATCGCTGGATTCTATTTGAATCCTGCTGTTGCCTTTGAGTCCAGACAAAATTTCAAGAAGGTCTTCAATGGTATACAGATTCTTATTCATAACCTAACTATAGCTTAAACAAGTGCGGTTGTCAATCTTTCAAGGGGTATTCCTTGTGCAATTTCTTCTATTGTAAACTCGGTCCATGCATAATCATTTAACCATTGTGTTCTATCTGGCATCAATGGAGTTTCAATTTTTTTCAAATCGCTATTGCCAACAGGATAAGCTAAGGATGCAGGTCCTACAAAAGCAGGTATGCCTTCAATTACGCTATGCACTCCTGGATTACTATTCCAACTAACAGTGGCATACACATTATCAAAATGCATGTCAAAAGTATCGTAACTATTTGCTTGTTTTATTGGTTCTTGACGATATACATTTTTATATTGTAATTCAATTGCATCTAGTCTACATCTCGGATGGGGTCTAAACACAATAGGTCTATCACTGTAATTTTGTATAATATCAATGGTATCCATTATCCATTGACTCATTGGCGGTTGTCCTTCCCATTGAAGACTTTTATTGTGTTGTCCGCATATTAATATATAATCGCCACTGGAACGCCATGGTTTTTTGTGCAAGTTTAACTTTTGAACACGATCTGAGCTGTTGCCTGTGGTGCCAAAGTAGGCATCACGATTAACTCCGTTTAAACCTACTTTCCAGGTTGTACCTCTTTGTATACCACCTACTTCTAATACTATAACATTCCTGCCAGTTTTACGATAATGATCCCACACAGACTTGTTTCTAGACATCCTACCATGCCATAATACACTCCATATAACAGCAACATCACTGTACATATCATCATTACAAACTGTATGACCAGCTGCAATCAAACTATTTTCAAATGCTTCAAACACAGGTCTTGAATTCTGTGCACCATATTTTTTAAATAAACTAAACTTCATGAGTAAATATCCGTATACTATTTACAAAGGAAACATAAATGCCTGCTATAACTGTGGTAACAACATTCCATCCCGAAGGATATTCACTGTACGGAGAACGATTTTTAGAAAGTTTTGCCCGGCATGTTGATAAAAGAATCAAACTGATTGTGTATGCAGAAAATTGCAAACCAGTTAATCCTGATCCGTCTAGAATAGAAATACTCAACGCAGAAACTGCGTTGCCTAAATTAAATGCATTCAAACAGCATTGGAGAGATGTTCCTAAAGCAAATGGCATACCGCCCGATGATATTAAGCGCAGACGTCCTAGAGATTATCACAAAACATTCAAATGGGATGCAATAAGATTTGCTAATAAAGTTTATGCTGTATTTGATGCATGTAGTAAAGTAGGCAAAGATTGGTGTGTATGGATGGATGCAGACACTGTGGTACACAGTGATTGGAGTTACGAGGAGTTCTTAGAACTATTACCCAGCACCAGTTGGGTGACCTATGTAGGACGGGGCCGGGGATCACAAACTTGGCCTGAATGCGGATTTTACGGGTTAAATTTAAATGATCCAGTTTGTAAAGAATTTTTAGCTGAATTTGAAAGAATGTACGAAGATGCAGATCAAGGCATTTTTGAATTAGACGAATGGCATGATAGTTATGTATTTGGACACATTGTAAACCAAATGAAACAGAGTGCACCAAACGTTCTAGACTATTCAGCTGAAATGTATTTGCGCGAAGCTAAAACCGGAGGCGGGGGCCACCCTTTAATCAATACCAAATTAGGAAAATGGATTGATCACATGAAAGGCGATCGTAAAAACAAAGGCAAAAGTTTGCCAAAAGATCTAATGATTAACAGAACTGAAAGTTATTGGAAATACTAATCAAGATTGTGTCTTTCTTCAAGAATATTATTGTCGAGCGTATCTTTAAGACCTGCTTTGTAATGAGTAACATAAGGTGAAAGAATGCTTCTTGGTATAGGGGTTTTATGTTTACCAGGATTTAAGTTCAAAACTTTATAACCTTTGTCTTGCATAAGTTCAACAGTTTTACCATATACTTCACCATCATAAAATCTTCTCAATCCATCAGTTTTGTCATTTATATAGATATCTCTATATGTGTCGTAAAAGTCTTCAAATCCTTTGTGGCGACGATTTAATATAAAGAATCCTGTTTCACAACTGTGATACTCAATATTGTCTTTGACGTGCCATACAGAAAAGTGTGTGCTAAGCACATCATCGGGTGCAATTAAATTTAACAATTGTAAATGAATTTCGCGTTGAAGAATTGTATCAGCATCAAGCCAGATTAGTCTGTCGCACTCGATGTTCTGCATTGCATCTATAATCGGAAATCCTTTTTTGGCAAAAGTTTTTACTTTTGTGTTAGTGTGTCTATTTTGAAAATCCCAATAATCGTTTGATAAATTCCATCCAACTGATTCTACATTTTTGATTTTTATATTAAAATTGTCTTCGTTGTAAACATACAAAGGAATATTTTTTGACCAGAATTTTTTGTAACTGCTTAGCATAGATTTTCCGCAATGATCATAATATTTTTGATCCATACTGGTTATTGCTGCATATTTTGTCATATGTAATCCTTAATTGTATTCCATGCTGTACCATTTTTTAAATCTTCAAAGTTGTAATGACTCATTGCAAGTTTCTCTACCCACTGTTGTCTTTCAACTGTTTTAGGATTTTCGATATTTATAAGATCGACATTTGCTACATCAAATGCCTGACTGCGTTTTGGATTTTTATCTGTAACAAAAACCGGTATTCCTTCTATAGCACTTGCAACTCCAGGTGAACTGTTATATGTAACTGTTGCCCAACAATTTTCGAAGTCTTCTAATATATTAGAGTTTTTAGATATTTTTACATTAGGATATTTTAATTTTAAATATTGTTTTGCTCGTTTGTCGCCCGGGTGTGCTCTAACCGTAACAGGTCTATCAGTGTGTTGTTTTATTTTTTCAATGGTTTGATTACACCATTTCATAATATCAAGTCCCGACATACTCCAGCCGCCGTTTCTTTGTAAACAGATTAAAATGTGTTCGCCTGAGGTACGCCATGGCTGTAAATCAAACCCTATGTCTGTTTTAATTTTATGCCAACGACAGGGATCTATGTTATCAGTAAAATAATTTCCTGTGGTAGGAAATACATCATCTAAACTAAATCTCAAATAGTTTTTTGTATTGTTTGGATCTCTATACAAAAATAGATTTGAATCAATAGCTAATGTGTGTTTTCCGATTCTTCTCTGTTCATGTATAATTGTTTTTCGAAAATTTAGATGAGGTACACTTTCACTGTTTTCATGAACCCAACCTTGCATCACTGCAAGATCACTCGGTTCCCACTGCATTTTTTCAATTTCTTTGCTTTGATTATATGGAACACCTTGATGAAAATATTTTAAAACATTTCTTTTTTCTGGCTTGGTATTTTTTTTAGGAATACCTGCATAGTAAACTCTAACTGTTTTCATTTGTTAATATCCTATAAGCTGTGCCATTTTTCATTTCGTCTATGTGAAACTGTCCATATGCTAAATGATGAGCCCAGGCATGTAATTTATCTATATGATGTAGTGTAGGATTTTCTAATAATGTTAAATCCTTGTCGCACACAGGGTCGGCAGCAGTTGGAGCAAGTGTAAATGCAGGTACTCCATAGATTACACTCTCAACAGCAGCAATGCTATTAAACGTAACCATTGCATGACATTTTTCAAGATCTTGGTATATTGACTTTTGTTTTATACGTTCTGACCTTGAAGGTTTTTTCCTAACAACTACGGGCCTATCTGTGTTTTCTTTGATTTTGTCGATTGTTTCTGATGTCCAAGTTTCTAAATCAATGTTGTAAAATTTACATGGTTTTTCACTGGGCAATACTAATAATATATGATTGCCATTGCGTTTTTGTTTATGCACTTTTGTTTTTAATCGTTCCCAACGATCAGCTGGTCTTGGTATTATTTCATTGTGTTGTAGTCCGTTTTTTACTATTCTGTGAAATATTTTGATTCCGCGCGGATTTATTTCTCCTGGATAGTTCCCGATATACCCGCTATCCATATAATAAAACGTTTGATTGTCTTTTAATCTCTGTTGAATCAAGTTTCTTTTTGCAATGCTACGAATAAGCACAGGTGAATCACCTATATCGTCGCTGTAATCTCTTATAGGTAAATTTGCACCTTTTGCAAATAAGTTTACATATTCATCAGTAAGATTCTTACTTAAACAGATCATTTCATCATATCAAACAATTCGTTTTTCCAGTATTCTGCTAGAGGACAATTTATATAATTAAGTATCATTACATATCCTTATATACATTCCTTTTGCTCTACCCCTAGAAGGAATATCATTTTTCCTTTGCGGCAGGGTATCTCTTAATGTACCACAAGGATAATTGTTTTCTTTACACCACTTTGATAGATTAATTATTATTTTAGTACTTCCGTCTGGAAAATATACTTTATATCTAGCCGGCTTAGTTGCTATTTGATTTTTCTTTGCTATTTTTTGTTTAGCACGATATTCATCGTTCTTCCAAAGTTCTTTTGTTTTATTTCTTCTTAACTCAATCTGCTTAGGATCTTCAAATTGTTTTTTATTATGTTCTCTTAATTTTTCTTTGGTTTCTTCAGTATGTTTTTTACCTTTAAATGTTCCAGGATTTCCTTTTCGACTGGGAGGATTTGAATCTAATGTTAAGTTTAATAAAACTCCTTCATCCTCAAATCCTATCCTGCCATATTGTTCTATTAATCTTTTTTCAAAAATCTTTGCTTCTTCTTCATTATCTGTAAAGAAAACTTTTTTAACTTTATAATTTAAATTTAAATCTAATAACTTTTTAATTCTTCCAGCCTTTCTTTTATTATACCACCATTCTGATTCTTTATAATGCATATTTGCTCGACTACCTGTACCTTTTCCTACATAAAAAGGAATGTTAGTTCTAGGATCAATCAGTTCATAAACATAATACATAGAGGCCTCCGTTAGTATAATGTTATTTATCTAAAACATTATCTTCGGTAAAAATATTCCCAGTCATACCTTTGTATTCATCTTTCCATAATTGATGATAGTCACAATAAAAATAATCCTTAAAATAGGGACCGCCTTCGGTATAGTGTATCAGTTTGGGTTTTTTAATATCATCATAAACACCAACTAGATAATTCCACGTGTGATCTAGTTCTCCAATCTCACTGTCATCTAGCCAGCTGAATCGATGTAAATATGCACCGCCGATTTCAGGATCATTTACAAGTTCTCGGTTTAATGCACGATTGCTAGGATGACCACAGTTGATTAACATTACACTTGACCAATTTTTTCTTGGGTAAACTGTTTGCTTTTGGCCATCCATTTTAACACCTTCTCTGGGAGTATAATCATGTTGTACACACATCACAGCATACTGATCATCTGCTTGATCAAATAGTTCTTTGATGTCTGTAGTGAGTATCATATCACAATCCATAAACAACGCCCAGCCCTTGTACTCGGTTAATTCTGGAAGTAAAAATCTAGTAAAGGTAAATTCTGTACTGGCCATAAGATCTCGTTCTCTCCAATAGAGATTTTTTTCTCTAAGTTCGTGCTGCTTTAAAGGAACCACTTCTGCTTCGGGTTGTTTGCTTACAATGCTGTGTTTACACACTTGGTATGCAATGTCTTCTCTGCTGTCCCATCCTACAAATATTTTCATTAATTTTTCCTTTCAATATCATTTTCAATACACTCAGTACCCCATTGTATTTCAAGTATGTGAGCATTTTTATTTCCTGGATTACTAGCTTGGTGCCAAACCATTTTTTCAATTAGATAACCGTGAACGTTTTCAGGAAAAAGATGAACTGTTTCGTTTCTACCTTGATATTCTGTGTCCATCTTTACTTCGCCTTCAAGAACATGCCAGTGTTCAGATCTTTTAAAATGTCGCTGATTGCTAAGACTCTTACCTGGATAAATTACCAATTCTTTAACTTTATAACCTTTTGCAGGCTTATCGTCTAGCACTCTCCAGTATCCCCAATCTCGTTCGGTTTTTTGAGTTTTCCATTCATCTAGAATCCAACTGCTGGAATTCTTTTTGTTTTTGCCGCCGACACCCCAGCGAAATTCTACGTCAGGATGATCGCCATATGTTTCGAATTCTGGCGTATTTTTAGCACTGTCTCTATCGCCACCGTTGGCAAAAACAATTTTCCAGCTGGTACTTTTGGTTTGTAAAACCTGCATAATAGCTGCACAAGAACTGTCATCGTTGTCGTTAAATGTAATAACTTCGTCAACACACTCTAACTCTTTGATAATAGCAGCTCGTTCTTCGACGGGCATAAACGGCCTGCCTTTTTTACGAGTTAACCATGCATCTGAATTGAGACCGACTACTAAATGATCACCAAGTTCTCGTGCTGCTTTGAAGTATTCGATATGTCCCGAGTGAGGAGGATCGAAGCCTCCCGTGGTTAAAACTACTTTGTTCATGTAGATATTTATAAGTGTTATAAACAGCTTAAAAACTTTTGATAGAAAACTTCATTTAGATGTCTACATTCTTCTAAAAACCCATCGAGTCTATTGTTAATAATAATCGGAGTATCGTTAATTGAGTTTATAAATTTTGGTGGATATTTCATGTGATCGAACTTAACACTCCAGCTTGATACAATTACATTTTTTCCTAATAACTGTGCCCAATATGCTCCGTGATAACTGTCTGTTATGACTGTATTTCCACTACCTAAAAATTCTATAACCTTGTCAAAGTTCATTTCGTTGTTTGACATATGAGGATAATTGTTAAGAGTATATTTAGATTTAAAAGCATGTGTAAAATACACAAATTCATATTGACTTTTGTATGACTTATTAAATGTATTATGCATACAACTAACACAAGGAAGGTAGTATTTTTCTTGACCAGGAATCCAATCTCTAATTCCTACTAAATCAACTTCGTCAATCCATTTAGGATAGTAAACATTGCTGCCTTGTTTTTTTACATGTTTTTTTCCAAAATTATGTCCAATACCCCATAATACGCTGAATTTAGGAGATTTATTTAATATATTTTGAATATGTAGTTGAAATTTTTTGTGAATAAGTCCACCGCCGCCAATAATTAAAATGTTGTCTTTTACAGGAAAATCATTATACATTATTTCACCAGAGGTGACTTCTGAAAAATTAAAATATTTACTCGGATTACAGTAGTAATCTCCTATATTATTGTATACTTTTCTATGAACTTCGTAAATCATTATAATATTTTCTTAGATGATTTGTATAATGCAATATATATGCACTATCTTTATATTTAGGTTGACTACAATTCCATTCCAAAGGAAGTTCTTGCAGTCCTTCCGACATTTCGGATAATATCCATATTACATGTCCATTATCGCCAGATGGTTTAACCTTAAATTTTGACGGAACTTTTTGCAAACGTCTTTTTATAAGTTCAGTATGAAAATATTTTCTTATAGAATCATTTCGATAAACCATAAATCCTGCATTTGGTCTTTTAGAAACCCCTAATACATAATATATGCTATTTTTGTTTAAAAAACTTTCAATCGGCGGTGTGTTAGGTTTGATTTCACAGTCAGCATCAATTGCAACAAATATGTCATGCGTTTCTTCATATTGATCTAATGTATAATGTTTCTTCCAAGTCCATTCTGAATTAGTTTGCCCTTCTAATAAAGGGCGGTCATCAATTACATAATCATATCCATGTAATTGGCAATATTTTTTTTGTGAATTTATACATCTTTTCCATTTTTTTATAAAGTCTGGAGAAGACGAACATGACATTATTATTTTCATATTTTTTCAACTATAAAAATATAATTTAAAATTTTAGCGTCTTTTTTTACCGGATCTCTCCAAAACTCATCTACAATTTTTACATTCATATTTTTTAAAATATTTTTACGCCAAAAATCAGGTTGTTCTTGTATTAAATGAGCATTTCTTCCATCGGGAAGAACTGTCGGTGATGACCCAGTATGAATATCTAAATATGCAGCTTTTGTAAATAATTTACTTATAGACTTTAAATTCTCATCTAATAATTTAGGTTCTATATGTTCTAATACATCCATAGAAACTAAAACATCATATTCTTTGTCTGGATAAACAGTGTATCTTTCTACACAAGGGTCATAACCTTCTACAAGATTATAAGTTTCTGACAGATAATTAACAACTCCGCCAGATCCGCAACCATAATCTATAATACTATTTGGGTTGTATTTTTCTAAAAACTCTGGCATATTAAACAGTTTGGGTATTTTTCTTTTACTATTTTTGCCCATTTTGTTTTGAGAATATAATATTTTAATTTGACTTTTATATTCATTGCTTATATTGCTCATTTTAAAAATTCCTATAATGTAGCATCTTCCATTCCTGCTACACGTAGTTTAACAATGTTTGTAATTTGCCATTGCTTTTGATCAAGTGCTTTCAGTACACCTAACCATTTGTTACGCATTAGCGCAAATTCGTTTATGATTTTTTCGTAATCACAAACATCACTTTCACCGTCAACATATTTTTCAACATCGCGACTGCTTAGAGCACGTTGATAGTTTTCTAAATACTGTTTAAAGAAAGAGCTGCGCAATTTGCGCAACTCTATATTAAGATATTCAAGTATTGCTTCTATTTCTTGAAGTTGATTAAATCTGTGTTCGACTATACCAGGCAGTTCTGCAGATGCACGTTCGACATTACCGACAAGTTTTACTTCCATACGAGCTTGTTGTAATTCATTTTCAAAATATGCAATAGCGTCAGGAATTTTTCCAATGTCACGAGAAACGCTACTATACCATCCCATTAATCATCCTCGTTATCAAAATCAATATCCATTTCAAGATAATATTGAATTGCTGCATCAAGATGTGTATCTGTTCCTAACATTTCTTTGAGATCTTCGTCACTTATGCCATAATCAATTATAGCATCTACAAATCTTTCAGCTGCTAATTCAACATGTTTCTTATCTAGATATTCTTTCATCATCATCCAAATATCAGCAACAAATTCTTCATTCATTCGGCTTCATGCTCCTCTATATAATCATCCTCTGATTCTTCAGATTCGACTATATTTAGTAGTTCTTCTTCTTTTCTTGGCAAATCAGCCATTACATTATCAAACAATTCGCCCTTCCAATTTTTGCGAAATTCAATAATTTCGTTACCGTCGCTGGTAATATAGCTGTAACGATTGCCCTTTTTCTCTAATAAGCCTTTGGCTTCGAACAGATCGAATAGGCCGCTGTACGGATCCATGCCTGTTTCATAAGGAATTCGCACTTCTACACTTTCAAAAGGTTTTGCATAACGGCTTTTCATTACTTTGCATTTGGCACGGATACCATGAACAGTTGAACTTTTTACGCCGTTTTCGTCTTCTTTTAGTTTTAGCTTTTTCATTGCTACAACAATACTTGATGCATAAATGAAACCTTGACCTCCTGCAATCTTATCATCTGGATCAAACATATCTTGGCTTGCATATGTGTGATTAGTTGCTACTAGACCAACATTGTGTGCACCAAACATATTGACACAGTTGGTTACCAGTGCCTTTAGTGCTTTGGCCTTGCGACCCATGTCGCCTTTCATATCACCTGCTTCAAACTGATTAAGTTCAGTTGGACTCATAAGCATGCCCAATGAATCAACTACAAATAATACCTTTGGACGTTCTTCTTCAGGCGTATCTTTATAATCTTTCATAAACAATGTTATAGTTTTTGCAACATCGTCTATCATTGCCATATTGAGTTTGAGCAATTTATCCTCAGAAGTGTCTACATCAAGTGCCTGCAACCATGATTCGTCCAGTGCATTTTCACTGTCGATTAATACTACAAAAATACCTTGTTTTTGTGCTTCACGTACCAAAGTACCAGAACAAATGAAACTTTTACCTGCACCCGATTCGCCTGCAAAGCAGCTTACTTTACCTAAAGGAATGCCGCGATGAAAATCTCCGCTAATAAGATAATTTAGTGCAAAATTTCCAGTGCTTATCCAATCAGTTGGATCATTAAATCCAGCACTCATACCTGTTATAGATTTGGTCAACGAATTACGAAATTTCGTTGGATCAAATGATTTAGTTGCCATTAATTTCTCCTAAAATATAAAGCTTGTAAATACAAAGGGTTGCATTCAAGATGCAACCCTTTGCATGTGTTGATTATTGGTTCTGACGAGAGCGAATTAAATCTAACACATTTTGTACGCCAGCATTGTCGCTTGTGTTAGTATCAGTAGTTGAAGCTGATTCTGTTGCGCCTTGAGCTGCTGGTGTACTTGTTGATTCTGCTACAGTGTTTTCAGTCGTTGTCGGTGCACTTTGACTGGTTGCAGTTGCTTGCGGACTTGCTGTCTGTGACGGATCGCCAGTTCTAGCTGCCATTCCTGCAGGACGGAAATATTGACTCCAACGATCTGGATCGTATGGTTCGCCGTCAACACTTGCTTCAAACATTTCTTGCATTACTTTAATAGCTGTTTCTTCAGGCTTTTTAGGTAGGAAGTCGCTTAGATTATACAGTCCATGTGTGTTAATTGCTGACATTTCTTCATCTGATAGAGGACGTTCACGACGTGCCCAGTTAGATGTTGAGTAGTCAGCATAACCACCTTTGGTACCTTTTGAAAGACGGAAATCAACACCAGCAGTGTAATCTGTTGGCAATTCTTCCATATCTGGATCCATTAATGCTGCTTTAATAAGTTGAAAAATTTGAGGTCCGATAATAAATCTACGTATTGGATTATCTGGAGTTGTATCTTCTGTGAGAGGATTTTCTGTAACAAAGCCTTGGAAAATATAGCTGCGCTTTTTCCAATATTTACGACCCATTTCTTCGAGACTAGGATCTTTGAACCATCCACGCACTTCATTGAGTATATTACAGGTTTCGCCATACATTTCCATGCAAGGAATTTGTACTTGTACAGGACGAGAATCAGTTTCGCCTTTAATGCCTGCAAATGGCAACTTAATCATTAACCGTTCTGCCCAAAAGAATGTATTGTCAGGGTTTCCATCGGGAAGAAAACGAATAGTTGCCTGGTCGCCTTCTTTCATATTCCAAAATGCGTAAATTGCGTTGTCGCCACCTGTGGAACCACCTTGTGAACGTGTTTCCTGTTCTTTGAGCTTGGCTCTGATTTCTGCTAAACTAGCCATAGTATTTGCCTCCTTTATTGCCTATAATTCTATGTGTTTTGTGCCTTAATATGTGCAGCACTGTGTTAATACTACACAATATTATTTATCTTGTCAATTTATTTTTTATTAAATTTGTCAAAATCTATACGTTTATTATGTCTAATCCAGTTATCCAACTGGTCAGCTAATATATAGTGTTTTGGTTTTGATAAGTGATCATGTCATTTTAATCCAGCTAACGCTGAAATTCTACCAACTTCTGATGTTTTTTTATTTGATTTGTTTTCGCTATATACGGATTTTTTAGCAACAAGATCGTTAACTTTTTCCATGAAGTTTTTTGCATGCGATACGTATTTGTCACCGTACTCTTTTTCAACCATAGTAAGTACTGCTGTTGGGCCTTTAGGAAATTGTCCTGTTTCTCTGTCAAAATAACTGAGAATAAATTCGCCCAGTGGTGTTTTACTTTCTTTCTCAGATGACATTGTGTCAGGGGATTCAGTTGGAGCATCTCTGCCTGGATGGTTTTGAATGAAATCTAAAACCGCTGGAAGAAGCGGAGGAGTTTTGCTAAGTCTTGATGCACGATTAAAAAAATCAACTATTTGGTTTAATTCATCTACATCCATGCTCCATGGACGAGTAGCTAACCATTGGTCTACAGCCCTATTGAATTGTTGTAACTCTCTAGGTGATAAACTAGTTGGTTGTATAATATTGTTTGTGTTTTCAAATAGTTGCCCATGTTCAACAGTGTCTTCTACAAAATGTTCTACAATGCTGTTCATGATATTTTCAAATTCGCCTAGTGGTGTTTTACTTTCTTTCTCAGATGACATTGTGTCAGGGGATTCACTGTGGGTATCTTCGGAAAAACTACGTTCCTGATCAACATCAATGTTAGTTGGACCATAATTATCTACAACTTTTTCAGATTGTAAAAATTTCTCAAACTGACGATAATCTCGATCGTTCATTACAAACATTTTTATGTTAGCTCTGTAATGTTTGTTCATAAAATCTGGCATTTGTTTTCTTAAAAAATCTAAAAGTCTATCATTATCGATAGAAAAATAACGAGTCATTTTCTTTTCAGGAGCCGTAACATCCATTTCTCCTGAAGCTGCATGTCCTTTTGGAAGTCTTTTTTTGCCAGCGCCCTTTTCTCTTTCAGGTTTGTCTAGATCTTCTGCTGGTTCTTCAATTTTAATTTTATCACCCGTATAGCTGGTTTCAATCCAATTGTAAAATTCCTCTAAATGTGGATGTTTCTTTTCTAATCCTGGCCTATCTCTATAAAGAACAATCTGCTTTGCTGAAACAAATGTTTCGTCGTTCATCATCTTTTTGATAGCATTTGCTATATTTTCCATGCTATTAAGTGTTGTAAATTTTCGTAATGCTGTCTTTTCTTTTACCTGTGCAGGATCCTGAGCAAAGTCTGCAAATCCTGTAAGATACTCCATGCCGCCTGTAGCACCTGGAGTCTTTTTAGGTCTAAATTTTACATAAAGTTGCCCATGTTCAACAGTGTCTTCTACAAAATGTTCTACAATGCTGTTCATGATATTTTCAAATTCTTCCATAGGATTTACACCTCGTGTGCTGCCAGTGGGCTGTCCTGACGGAGAAAGTTCTCTTGTTGCACCTGCGCCTATTTGTACTGGTATTACTAAATCTTGTCCTGGATATATAGTGGCCCTGTCGTCTAGATTGTTTACTTCGATTACGTCTTCAACTGATACGCCATATTGTTTTGCAATGCTATACACTGTCTCGCCACGAGACACTGTGTGTGTTTTTGTATTATTTTCGTTTATAACATCTTCCAGTGTCACTTCTTGTATGTATTTTTCACCTATGAGATTATACACATAAGGAAAAATATCTTTGAGTTCTTCATTAAATTGTTTAATAGTAAGTTGATCTATCCAAGTTTCTTCGACGTCTTTTGGAACCTCACTAAAACTTTTTGGTTCAAATGATTCAAATGCCTCTTTATAATAAGATTCTTTTTGCAACTTTGATATTTCTTTTTTAATTTCTTCAACACGTTCTTTTACAACACCAGTATAGTCATTTAATGTTTCAGCCATTACGCTGTTTTTTGTTAAGTATTGATTAAACTTTCTTAGTTTGCCAAGTTCTTCACTTAAACTACTGATATGCTTACCAAACTCATCGTATGCAGTACCGCCTTCGCTGACATGTCTAGCCATTGCTCTAGCACCACTGAGATGCTTGTAAGGAAACTTAAATCTTTCGCCATCCGGTGATTCTACATATATACTTTTAATTTTTTGTGTTCTACCATTGGCACTTTCGTTGTTTATTGGTGCACTGTGCTTAATTGCTAATCTAGCATTGCCAATTTTTTGATAACTTGTTTTTGATGTGCCATACATTCTTGATTCAGCCATTGCTCTATCTCCAGGACGGTTTTGTGCTAAAAATTGATAATCTCTTTTGGTTAGATTTGATCTATTAATATCTCTTACTTCAAATTTCATTAGACGTTTTTTGCTAAATCTACGCATATCTTTTAAAAAATTATACCAATGATCTTTAGCAACACCATAAGCTTCGTCGACTATATCTTTACTGAAAATTAAAGTCATTCCATCTTCTTCGTCAAGACTTATACTTACATTTCCTAAATTTTTATCATCACCGATTACATATTTAAAATCTAAAAATCTTGCTTGAGAAGGTTCATTGGTTATTGTTCCGTCGCTATCGCCAAGAGTTACTTCAGGAAAGCGAGTGCGAATTTTATTAAACAATTCTTCAGCTATTACGTCTAGTTTAATCATTGTATTTTATTTATCAATATTTTGAACTTACAAATATTGGCATCGGTGGTTCATAATCGTCTTCTAATTCTATTTGTGTAAACGTGTTATACACATTTATATCCCAGTCTTTCATAATATTGATAATTCTCAGTGCCAAAAGCAGTGAACTAACCAAATCATCCGTATAACCTTGCTTTGCCTGAAAACTGCTACCAGCAGCAACAAATGCTTTTAATTCGCTTATCAATGGTTTACTGTGTAATATAATTTGATTGTTTTCTACCATGGTTTTTAATCTTGCACAAGTAGTAGTTTTACTACCATGTGTGGTATTAAATCCTTTTCTAAATTTTCTTACATGACCTTTACGTATGGGTTCGCTAATAAACAATCCTGGAATATTTTCTTCACCGAAATCTTGTATAACCAACAGTGCTGCTTCTCCTAGACCGTTATTTTCAACACTCCAATATATACTGGTGTCTGTTTTTAAAACTTCTTTAAGATAACTGCAAATATCTCTTAGTATTCTTATTTGTCCTGGTATTGCAGTTTGATTATGTTGCCACTCAGCAACTTGTTCGTAGGTAGGCAGTTCTAATACTTGTATAGCTGAAAAATCACCGCCTGTGCCCATACTAGGATCAAGTGCAACTACATAACTTTTACGAGGGTCCGGTTTTTTATACCAGCGAACTTGACCCATGTGCATCTGTGGGTCAATGCCTTCCATTTCTGCCAATTTTATACTATTGATCAGTGTTTCATCAAAAACTAGGAATTCACATTCGTATTCACGTTTAAATCTTTCCTCGCCTATTCGTCCTATTTCAGCTTTCATCCATTCGTCGTCTCTGTCTGGATGTTCTTTCCAGTGTGCTCTAAATGCATGAAACCCATTTCTTCCTGTTTGTGATTCGTTTCCATGTTCATCAAAACGGTCTTCAGCTTGTTTCCAAATTTGAGCAAATGTGTCTTCGTCGCTGTTAGGTGTACTGGTAATAATAGCTTTACCGCCTGTTGCCAATGTTGGCGATATTGAAGTCCAAAATTCATCTGCAATGTTAGGTTGTACAAATGCAAACTCGTCGCAGTATAACAAAGAGATTGATAAACCACGTCCAGTAGTGCCTGTGGTTGTTTGACTTATAATTCTACTGCCATTTTCAAAATCTATTGAACCTTTGTTATAACTGATAACACCAGCACGAATGTGATCTGGACACAATTCGTAAACATAACGTACACGTTGCATAATTTCTTGTGCCCCGGTGTATTTGTGTGCAGCAATAAGTATAGTTTGATCAGGATGAAACATAGCATACCAAGCTAGATAGATAGCAGCGCATGTTGTCTTACCTGTTTGACGTGGCATCATATTGATGTTAAAACGATAATTGTGATAACTATGCATTAACCTTTCTTGATATTCAAAAGGTTCAAACAACAGTTTTCCTTTAACTGGATGTTGTATATATGCAAATTTTTTTGAAAAATACATATATCCATCATCAGGATCCATACACTTAACAAGGTCTTCAATCTGCTGTTCTGTGTATGTTTCCTGTTGATTTGCTTTTTTTGTTAATACCCCGTCGAGACTTTTACTCATATCAATACTTATCAAAAAAACAGCGTCGAGTAGTGCTATTGATATTATTTAGGAACACAGTTAGGAACTTCTTTGCCATTTTTCTTTTTAGTTCCTACCATCTTATAGTTTTTCCAGCATGGATCGTCGTCGTCTTCGCTGACTTCTTTGTCCTCTGCATCCTTGGCAGCTTTTTTCATTGGCTCTTTGGTGTCGCCGTCTCCATCTAAATCGATATAATCTGGTTTTGCTTTTTTTTCAGCAAGTGCTGCTGCTAATTTATTTTTAATTTGTTGTTCCAGTGCCATTGGATTATCGCCGCCGTCGGTTGGCGAATAAGGCTTTTTGCTTCTATTTAAATCATCCCCGCTGGGTATACTAGCACTTATATCACTGTATTCTTCATCTGGTTCTGTAGTAGCATCTTCAAAACCGCCGTCCTCTTCGGCTTCTTGAGATAACATTCTTATATAATCGCCCATTTCTGAACTATCAGATGAACATCCTCCAGTTTCTGGATCGTGCATTTTATCACATATAGGACAAGGTTCTAAGTCAGGCATCTGTGAAATAGTTTTAGAGGATACTGGCTCTGCACTGTTTAGTCCTGCTGCTTTCATCATTGATAGCAAATCGTCAACGTGTTCTTTGCCTGATGCTGACAAATTCACATTCATTGTAACAGGAGAGCCTGTGCTATCTGACACAGTGCCGGCTTCCATTGGTGGACATTCTTCCAACGATTGTGATTCATTAAGTGATTTTTTGTTTGTTCCGGCTAATTCTAGTATTCTTGATATATTGCTCATGTTATTATTGCTTTCTGCTAGTAAAGGACCATTGTTTATTTTGCTTGAATTTTGCGTTGGTCTTTGTTGTGGTCTACGACTGGTTTGCGGTGCTGCACTTATTCTTCCCGGAGTAACATCAACATTTCCGACATTACCGGATTGCGCAAAGTTTCTTAATGCTGCAAGTGTTTGTCGTCCTACTATACCATCGACTTGTAGCCCATTATTTTGTTGAAATTGTCTTACCGCACGCTGTGTTTGCGGACCAAAAATGCCATCGGCAGGAATACCTAATGCTTGCTGAACAACTCTAACTGCTTGACCTCTGCTGCCACGTTGTAAATTTCTTCTAACTTGATCTAATCTCGGTCCGCTGCGCTCTTGACCGGGTCTAGTTGGAGGGCGGCGTGTAACACTGGCATCCGGGTCTGGTGTCGAATCGCCACTCTGTTGCTGTGCAGGTACATCTCTTTGATCACGTCCTCGTGGATCATCAGCATCTGGGTCTGGTGTCAGATCGCCACTCTGTTGCTGTGCAGGTACATCTCTTTGATCACGTCCTCGTGGATCATCAGCATCTGGGTCTGGTGTTTGATTTCCACCTAGACCAGCGCGATCAAGCCACATTGCAGCTATTTCCGGAGGAGTAGTTTCTCTATTGATTCGATTCATAATATTGCTCAATCGAACACGTTCGTCAGACCTCCTAGGTAATTCATTACGTGCATCTCTAATTTGATTCCATACTTCATCGGCGCTACTCAAAGAAGTGTCTGGAGTATAGTCTCTTTCCATAGCTAGTCTAGCATACTCGCGAGTTATTTCAGAAGGAGTAGTTCTTCTGATACTATTCATATAGTTATTCAACCGAGTTCGTTCATCAGATCCTCTGGGAAATTGATTGCGTAACTCTCTAATTTGATTGCGAATTTCTCTGTTAAATTGTGGATTCTCTAGCACAATTTTGACTTCTGAAATTTTCATTTTACGCTCCTAGTGTGCTTTTTGTATTTTGAGTATCACCTATGTCTTTGCTTTCACCTGATTTAACATCTTTTGTTGGATCAACAGTATTTTCTTTTCTTGCAGATTCTAGCTCTTTTAATAAATTCATAACTCTATCTTCGCCGACACTTTCCTGAGCACTGATACCTTCTAATTCTTCTTTGGTCAATTTAACTTCATATGTTTCATCTGTATCACTTTGATCCTCTTGATATAGTTCTTGTGGTTCATCTGGTGATCTTACGATAACATGGCTGCGTTCTACTCCGCACACATTTCCTATGTATTCCTGTAATACATGAGGTGTAGTTGGATATGTAACTTCAGCTTGATAATAAGTAACTTCCATATTTTGCAATTGAGGGAAATCCAGCGGTCTTTCTTGAATTGGTGTTTTTTTACCCGGAGATAATTTTTGTATACCAAATTTTTGTAGTGCAGTTTCCATATGATCAGTGAATTCTTCAGGTAATTCTCCTGCAACACCGATTTTAAATTCATATGTTTTTTTACTTTCGGCTAAAAAATCAATAAAACTTTTCATAATAAATTCCTAATATAGTACTATTTATCTTTATCAATGCCTTTTAGCTGTTCGAGCAAGCTGTTTCTATCACTGACTATATAACCATCGCCTTCTTGAATACCGCCTGGACTTTTTGATGAATCTTTGTCCTGTTTTTCTTTTTTAAGTTGTAATTCGACCATTTTTAGTTTTTTATCCAGTTTTGCAACTTTAGCATCAAGACCAGTTTTTAACATTGTTCCGGCTACTTCAAAAACTCTGCCGCTATAACGTGCTTCCACATTCATTCCTAGATCCATTAAATCATCGTATGCAGTCATTGCTTTATCGGCTACTTCGTTAAGTTCATTGTCTGCCATATCACCAAGACCTTTTACAGCAGGCAATGCATTACTAATTTTATCAAATTCAGCAATGTCTCTAAAAGTGGATTCATGTTGCTCTACATCAGGTGTTGATTTTTTTTGTTTTTTATTATCTTCTGGAAGATTAAGCATGTTTTCTAAATTTTTTGTCATATGTGATTTCCATTATACACTAATATTATTTATCTACGTCTTCCTTGATGAAAAATATCACCTTCGTTTACAATTCTAAAAACCATTCCTTTTTGTTGACAATATTCTCTAGCAGCTTGCCATTTAGCTTGATTTACAATCCAATGTGCTTGATTTACTTTGCTTTTTCCTACTTTTTCTTTAATAGTTTGATTAGCTGGTTTAACTTCAATTAGCTCTACATGCTGTTTGTTATTACGATCAACATAAACTATAAAAAAGTCTGGTACATATATTGTATATTTTCCTGATAAAGGATTTCTATAAGGAATACGTATTGCTTCGCTGGCCCATTTTGTTATATATTCGTTATTGTCACAAAACCTCATAAAAGCAAATTCCCAACCACTGCGATATGTAGGAGTTTTGTTTCCTATATATTTGTCAGGATTTTTTAATGTGTATTTTCCTTGTGCAAATTGTGCCATTATACTCGTATATTTCTCTGTTCTCTGGTTTGTGCAGGCAGATTTGTGCGATATCCAATGCTACTGAATCTACTCCTATTGGAATTTAATATTGTAGACACAAGATTATTAAGTTGTACTTCGTTTAACCCTTTTAATGTATCTAATAATTTAAATACATTAACTCCGTCTACGTCTGCCTGTTGTAATAGCACTGTAGAAATTGCAATAGCACTTTGTTTGCCAAAACCTCTTTTTTCAAAAAAACCGATTACTGAATTAACTTGATTACTGGTTAAACTGATTTTTTTAACTAGATATTTGTCAAAAAATTCTTTTACTTCAGATGCACTGTCTTGTTTTTGATCGATACTCTCGCTGTTGATTGAGCTCATCTAAATTTACTCCTTATTTCGACAAAATTTTCAGCAGCATAATTACCTATGTTTTCTTTTAAACTGTCAGGCAATTCATTCCATGCCGCACGTTTATCTTGAAAATTTCCATTTGTCGGAAATTGACTAGGTAATAATTCATTTACTCCTGGATCATTTATAGTTGCACTAAAAAATGCAAAATTTTGTCTTGCAATTTGATTTTCTTCTAAAATATTTTGTGCTTGTCTAGTAGGCTGAACAAATAAATTATTTACAATATCTACATCTGCTTGTGTAGACACCGTAACAGAATTATTTACACTTTTGTTAATTACTATATTTTCAGGTAATCGTTGACTGCTCTCTTGTTGTTGTAACAATCTCTGCTGTTGTGTATCAATAACACTTGGAACACCCTTGGCCAAACGCCGATCAGTATTAAGCTGAGCTTGTATAAAATTAGCAGATCTTTCATCGTTAAAGAGACTTGAAAAGAGACCAATTAGTGATTCTAATCCTGACAGCGATTCAATTGGAGAATTTGATTGCAACGGACTTGGTGTTACATCATAGTGATCAGGATTAGCAAATCCGGCAGGATTATCTCTGTCAGTTAATCCTCTTCCATAGATTACATTTTCGTATTGAATACGCATTGTTGTTTTTGAAAATCCGTTAACATCTTGATCCATTTGATCATGCTGCAAACTAATAATTAAAGGATTTATCAGTGTAAAACTAGTAAATGTGCTTTTTATATTTTGCGGATGCAACTGATATACTGTAATACTATTAAAAAAAGGTGCATTAGTAATTCTTGATCTGTCTAAACCGTATCTAAATCTATTGGAGTTTTCACCTGCATAGATATTATCTGGATTTTTGCTGTAACTGCTAGGCACAGTTGTAGAAGGATTTCCTGTACTGTCTAATCTTGCATAATTAGGATCCTGTGAATAATATCTAAAATATGATTCCCATAGCAGAGTAGTTAAGCCTGCATTATCATCATGGAAATTTAATGTTGTAGGTTCGTAATTAAATTTAGTTTGTATTAATCTCTTTCTATTGTATTGATTTTTAGTGTCTACATCTGCACTAAAACTGGGCAGTTCAACAGATTGTACTAACAAATTAAACTCTCTAGTATCTAACACCCCTGCTACACTTCTGCCTAAACTGTTAATAGCATTAGCATTGATATCAAAGACTACATGATATAAAAATTTAGTTTTAGGAGCAAGTCTTAAATTATTACGAATATACAAATCTGATGCGTGGGTATAATCGCCTAATATACCTTTGTCACCGTTAAAAAAATTTAGATATTTAGAGAAATATGACATACTGTATTTATCGAGAGTAAAATCTACATATAAAACAAGGGGCACATTGGCCCCTTGTAATAAAAAGTATCAAATATCTATTATGATGATCCGCCGCCTGTTACTAGACTGCTTTGATTTCTTGGAACTGCTGCGCCAACACCGTCGCCTTGTGGCGTTTGAATTGCATTATCATACTTGATTGTTAATGCAACAGTTGCAGGATCGCTAGTAGCGTATGATAAACTACCATAATCAACATTGGTCAAATAACAACCGTACAGTTCCCATGTTTCTAGCACAGCTGGTTCATTTACTCCGTTACCACCGTCTAAAATTTCCAATCTCTCAGTGAATTTATAATCAATGCCTGATGCAGCACTGCTTTGTTCAAAAAAGTCAAATTGCTTTTGTAATTGTTCACCGACTAGTTTGCTAACATTACCGTTTACATCATCTCTTAAAGTAACATTTACTTCATTCCATGTATGCTTGCCAGCAATATTTGCTTTACTATTGTAAACATTTAATTCAATGTTTTCAAATTGTAAAGTAGGTCTAGTTGCTTCAGTTACTTGCTTCGTAAGTTCTTGTGTTTCGTTTGATACTCCAAAATTTTCCAATGTAATTCTAAAACGATATTGTAACTTGGGCATCAACAGGCCTTGAGTATTAGCACTGGTATTATTTGCTAACGGCACAGTAATTTTTGTCAGTGTTGAGATTGCCATCTATGTTCTCCTTCAATAATATTTATCATAGTAGGGGAATAAAAAATTAACCCCCTACTTTATGATATTATAGACCTGAGATTTCTCCAGTGTTTTTAATTCTCAATGGAATGTAAATAAATTCAACTGCTTTAACTGGTTCAATTGCAATATCTAGATACAACTCATTTCTGTCAATTCTTGCTGGTGTATTGTTTGATTCGTCGCAAACTACTAAGAAATCAAACAATCCTCTTAATCCTACCAATTCAACCAGTAGACTTTCAGTTTGCTGTTTAATTTCGTCTCTAGTTACTCTATCATTTGGCTGGAATAAGAAAGGTTTTGCAAGTTGATTTAACTGACTGCGCAGATATATTACCAATCTAGCAACATTTACTCTGTCAAGTGCAGAAGCATTTCTTGCACGAGTTTTTTGACCAAATATAACCAAACCAGCGCCTGTTAAGAAAGTGATCGGATTAACATTTTTTTGATAAAGAGTATCTCGCTGTCCTTCATTTAGTGCTACACTAACAAATTCACCTTCGTTGTCGATATAGCCAGTAGCAGTTGCATTTGTTACACTACCGCGTCTTGTGCCAGCAGGTGCAAACCATGGAAATGCTACTTGGTCATTCAATGCCAGTGTTCTTAGAGCCATATGACTTGGAGGAACAACTATGTTATTACCTGCATTATCACTGGTAAAGCCCGATGGATAATAAACACCTAGGTATTCGTCTGTACTTACTAAACCTTCAATGCTATCTTCAACTGCATTATTTGCATTTGATCCCCATTCGTTTAATGATGTAGCATCTGGAGTAAGTCTAAATGGTGTATCTCCTACAATAAATCCAGTTAAACCTCGATCGTTGTTTAGACTGATCATTTCGCCAATCAGTTCAGGATACCCAGGGCAAGATATAAGGTTGAAAAGTCTTGATTCAGTATCTCGAATGTCGTTGTTGCTGTTTACCAATGATTGTAGACTTTGAACAACTACTTTACGCTGTGCTTTACGTCCGAAGCTGCCTTTACCGTCGGCATCGTTGGCACTTTCAGTAACCCAACGATGTGGGTAGTAACCAGTCATGTCTTCGTTATTATTAAATCTAACATTTTCTGCATTAACATCAATATAGTTGCGTTCAAAACGCTTTACATTAAATCCGCTTCTACGTAAATTCCACAATAGCATGCCTTTTGGATAAAGAGCAGGATCAGGAGCATCTGGATCTAGATAATCACTTGTTAGTAGATTTTCAATTAATCCTGCTTCACTTGAATTTGCTCCTGTGGTATTATATCTTGCATCTGCAAATAAAACACCATTTTCGGTGGTTTGATCTGTTGAATCGAGCTGTACAAACTTTCCTAGTACACTGTTGTAACGATATATAGTCGGATAATTTTCAATATCAGATGTATCAATCCAAATATCGCCCGTTACAAGTGCAGATCCAACAGTACGATCTGCTCCAGTAGGTTCAGTTGCTTGCACAAAAGGTCCAGAAGGATCTGGTGCAAGTGAGGAATCAATATTGTAATATGGCGAAGTATCATGCAATAATCCGACCCATGTATTTCCATTATGAACCATAATATCCGCTTCGTCAATGATACTGCTATACCAAAGCGTACCAGTTTCAGGGATACTTGATGGAGTATCATCACTGGCCACATATTCTAAAGGCTGCCACAGGCTACCTGTAAATTCTGCAGGATCAGTAGTATTGTCTGTACCCGGTGTATAATAAAGATTCACAGTTGTAGCAGGATCAAACCCTGCTAAAGCAAGCAATCCATTGGTATCAACTAGACGTATTTCGCCTCCGGTTTTGTGAGATATAACAACTCTGTTCTGGCTATCAACACTTGCAGAAACATTAACAAGATTAGCACTGTTTATAGCTGCTGCAATAGCTTCTGCATCTGTTGCATCGTTATTCGTTTCAACTTCAATTGATTTACCTTGTGTTAGATCTCTTGACCCAACTAAACTTTCTCTTATGCTAAAACTACGTGTACCTGCTGTGATACCTTCTATTTTTGAAGATGTTATTGTAGTAGGACCTGATGAGCTTCTAACAAAAATTTTAAATGTTGCTAGTTCAAGAGTATCCTCTGCAACATTATAACTTGCATAAACATTGCCCGGTAAAATATTGGTGCCGCCGCCGCTACGATCCAATGCAAACAAGGCTTGATGATTTGTTTCATACAAAGGAGTAGTGCGAGATTCAAATAAACCAGTATCTCCATTGAAAATTTTGACTGACCATTTAGCACCAAGATTCGGTTCAGTGGTTTTTATCCATAGGCTGCCGGTTGGTCTAGGATTAACGTCGTTGGTTTTGTATTCTGGAACATCGGTGTGTTCGCTAATTTGAAGTTTTGGAGCATAATATGTACCTGGTTCAACACCAGCTGCTTCTAACGGAGTTCCTGTTCCATCTGATAATACAATTGTATCTTGTCCTGAACCATCGTTATAAATAACCAATGCAGCATCAACTATTGCAGCACTGATGCCTTGAATTCCTTCACCGTTTATATCGTCAACCAAGTCCTGTAATGTTGTACCGGTAGTGGTAATAGTATTACCGTTAAGTGTAAATGTGTCATTAACATCTGTAATACTTGTACTGTCATTAGGATTAGTTGACCCTACTACACTTGGCCAACTGCTTTTCCATTCAGGTGAACCTACTTCTACCCAGTTGCCTTCTGCATTTTTGTACCAAATTCTAATAGTATTAGTAACAGCTACTACAGCATACTCGCCGATTGCTCCTACTGAAGCTTTTGGAGCAAATGGAGAACTTCCTGTAGTTTGACTCTGGTCAGTTATAACTATAGTATCTTGATTTTGAAATGTTTGGCCAGTTTCAGTGACAATGCTAGCACCGTCCCATTGGAATATGCCCCACTGAGTATTCTGTGTGTCTAACCACCAAGTACCATCTGCAGGATCGCCGACTGGTTCAGTTGCACTAGCAGTCAGTGCATTAAGATCTGTATCTGCACGCACAACATATGCACGATTACTTACGCCGAGAAAACTGTACGCAGCTTGTAGACCATATTCATTTTGCTCGCCGCCGTGAATTGGATTATTGTTAGCATCTGTTTTGAATACTGGATCACCAAAAGTTTCGACTAAATCTCTTTGAGAACTCAATAAAAATACTCGTTCAGCGTTTTCTTTGAGTGTGCCTGGCGCAATACCGTCGCCGGCTCCGTTGAGTTTGTTTTCTGCTGTCGCAACAAAAATTATTGGTGTTGTTCCTGGTTCAGCTGGCGTGTAAAAACTTTCGTCTATTACATTTACCTGAACACCTGGTGATACTAATGCCATTGTTATTTTCTCCTATGAGTCATCTCTGTTATTGTTATTTAGCAGAGATTTAGAGAAAATAGGGGTTTGACCGTTAAAAATGCGTGTATTAACTTTAATTTACTGAATATGAGTCAATATTTTTAAGCAGTTGAGAAACATTAAATTCGAGTTCTTGCAATGTTCCATTATTATCAATGGTAAAATCAGCCATCCATTGCTCAAGACTCATACTTGTCTTTGCTTCTTTGGGTAAATGGTCTGACCTATCAACCCAAATGGCATAATCAAAAACGCCTGTATTACGCATTGCATGAAATTCTTTTTTGTTGCGCAGTCCGCAATAGATATCATGTTCTTGAAATATTTCTCTACCTAAACGGCTTGCATCAGGAACATTATAATTGCAGATAGCATCATACCATTCTGCTCTGTGATTATGCCTGTCAGCATAACACTGTTCTTCGTTATCATATTCATATTTGTCCTTTAGATCATTGAAAATAAATTTCCGAGAACAAAAACGACTGCTTGACTCAAAGCTATAATTGTATTTGTCTCTTAAAATTTCACATACAGTGTCTTTACCATGTCTTCCATGGCCGATTATCAATAACTTTAATTTCATAATTTATATTATTATAAGATCGATCATTTGTCAATATTTTTATTATATAATATAATTTTATCCTATAAGAAAACTATAACCCACACCGCCAGCAAGAGCTGTTGCAAGTTCGTCTTCTAATTTTTCCATTTCCTGTTGTGCTTCAGACTTTAATGTATCGCCATTCAAAGTGGTGCCGCCGCCAGGACCTGCAATGGTACTGAATTTGCTTCTTGCTTCGCCTAGCATATATTTGCAATTTGCCAATGTATAATCTTTTATCCATTGATAAACTTTGTAATCTCTATAAAGTTCAAAGTCTGGTCTATAATTATATGACTCTAACAATATTTCTTCTTCTGCTCTTGGTCGCTGCAACAGAGTTAATTTTTTATTACTGGTATTCCATGTAAATTCCATAAAACTACCGAACATTCTTCCAACCAGTTCTTGCTGTTGTGCAAACATATCATAAGTAGCAAGTCCGCCAATGCCACTACCTGCTAAAAGATAAGTATTAGTATATGCTAAATTAAACGGCTCAAATAAGCTGCCGCCATCAGCACTAGCACCCAATCGACTACCGACGCTGCGTCTGTAAATTTTACGAACTTCGATTATTTCCTGTGGCAATATATATTCATTTTTATCCTGTTCAATAGGCAATGTTAAATAACTTTCTTCAACACTGTTTTCACTGCGTTGTCTGTACTTGCTTAATGCTTTGTCTAAAGCAGTTTCATAATGAATAGGATCCAATTCAACATCAATCATTCCTCCACCTAAGAATGCATTAACGTAATCAAAAATTTCTTTTTTTTCAGTGTTGGTATCTGCCATAATATACTCCGTGCAGTATTTATCGTAAAAGTATCAAGATTAGATAGTATAAATCATAAAATACAGTAAATTAATTGTAGCATAAATATAACTATGCCACGTCTCAGTTTATATAGGTCAGAAAAAAGCAAAGATTACGACTTTATGGATAAAGTTATATTTGAACAATTTACCGTTGGAGGTACAGATGTTGTCCTTCACAAATATCTTGGCCCTAAAACTACTTCTGAAGAAAACTCGTCAGCTGATCAACCAGTTTATGATGCAGTAAATGAAACTAATATACAGGATTTGCTATTTTTAGAAAATAGAGATAGAAAGTATGACGAAGATGTTTATACCATTAGAGGTCATTATAATGTTCAAGATGCAGATTTTGACCTCAGTCAATTTGGTTTATTTTTAAGCAATGATACATTGTTTCTTACTGTACACATTAACAGCAGTGTAAAAACCATAGGTAGAAAAATACTCAGCGGAGATGTTGTAGAATTACCGCATTTAAAAGACGAATATGCTTTAAATGATCTCAGTGTAGCATTGAAAAGATTTTATGTAGTTGAAGATGTAAATCGTGCAGCCGACGGATACAGTCAAACTTGGTATCCTCATTTATACCGACTGAAATTAAAACAAATTTATGACAGTCAGGAATACAAAGATATTCTTGACTTACCTGTCGAGGAAGGAAGCGATCAAACTCTTAGAGATGTACTATCCACTTACGAAACAGAATTACAGATTAATTCTGCTGTAATTAATCAAGCAGAAAACGATGCACCATTAAGCGGTTATGATACCAGTCATTTTTATACTATTGTTTTAGATGAAAACAATGAAATTGCTTTGGTAAGTGCTGACACTGATCAATTAACAGCCGATGGTGTGATTACTAGTGATGCTGTATTTCAGACTCCATTGCGCAGTGGATATCCAGGCTATCTTGTAGGTGACGGATTTCCGCCAAATGGATCTCCTTTTGGATCAGGAACTGGGTTTCCTGCTGAAAATGCACCTGGTGATTATTTTTTAAGAACTGATTTTATTCCTAATCGATTGTTCAGGTATGACGGCGAAGTATGGAAAAAAGTTGAAGATGCAGTTAGAACTAATATGACACATACTGATACTAAAAATACACAAAAAGGTTCGTTTATTAATAATGATAATGTTAATAACATCGGTGGCGAACAAGTTGAAGAAAGACAGCCTATCAGTAAAGCATTGCGTGCAAAGGCAGATAATTCATGAAATTTTTTTACGATGGACAAATAAGAAGATATCTTACACAAATTGTGAGAGCTTTTAGTAATTTTGAATACAAAGACGGTGATAATCAGCTAAGAACTGTGCCTGTTATGTATGGTGATATTACTAGACAAGTTGCAAATATTATAAATGAAAACTCAGAGAACAAAATTCCCAGTGCACCTAGAATAGGAGTTTACATTACCAATCTAGAAATGGATAGAAATAGACTCAGCGATAGCAGTTTTGTAAGCAAAATTAATGTAAGAGAACGCCAATATAACGATAATACAAATGAATATGAAAATACACAAGGGAATAGTTACACTGTAGAAAGATTACACCCTACACCGTACACACTCGGTATCAATATTGATATTTGGAGCACAAATACTGAACAAAAATTACAAATATTAGAACAAATATTAATGATTTTTAATCCAGACTTGGAATTTCAAACCACTGACAACTATATTGACTGGACCAGTTTAAGTGTTCTACAATTAGATAATATTACATGGACCAGTAGAAGTATTCCTATGGGGACTGAAAGCGATATTGATGTTAGTACTTTAGGTTTTACTGCACCAATTTATATAAGCCCTCCTGCTAAAGTTAAAAAGTTAGGAGTTATAACAGATATTATAACCAGTGTATTTGATCTCGATACCGGAACTATTGCACTGGAAGGCTTTAATCCTGATACAGCTGATGATGTTGCTGTTGATCCAAACGAAACTACATTACCCGACGATTTTACAGGAAATGACGATATAAACATAGACAACAACGGACCATTGCCAGGAGCAGTTACATTACCAGACGGGAGTATACAATATCCTGATGGTGCTATCGAAAAGCCTGATGGAACTGTTATTTTAGAAGATGGCACAACTGTAGACAATCGCAGCATCTATATTAACAAAATAGTAAAAGTAAATCAAAACAATCAAATTAATCTCGAGAATCCTCTTGCTATCAGTTACAGAAATTATGCATTGTATGTGGAAAACGAAAGTGCATTCCTTGCAGATAGCTTGTCGTCGACTGTAGGTACAATAAATTGGAAAGGAGTATTAAATGCTGAAGGTTCGGCAGTATTGCAACCGGGTATAAGTCAAATAAGATTAAAGCGTTCCGGATCTAGAGATTTAGTTACTCCTATTCTTGGAACGTTTGAACTTAATCCTGACAATGAAACCGAAATCTTAATAAACTGGGACGAAGACACATTGCCTGCAGATACTGACATCAACGGTATTTCTAGAAATGATGGTACTGTGGATTATATAATAAACCCTAGAGGTTTTAATCCTGAACAAAAAAAATCTACAGGACTTAGATTACTGTTAGTCGGACCTTTAGGATTTAAATCAGAAAACAAGTTTGTAGCAGATCAATCCAGTGCAAGAATTGATACAGAAATTGATTACTTTGAAAATCAAATAATTTCGTCTAGCGGAATTAATTCAGGAAGTGAATTTCCAAACAATCCTCAAAATGGTGATTTATTTTTACTAACTACTGACAACAGGGTATATCAGTATTCAAATAATTGGAATATGATCGAAAAAGTTACATATCACGAAGTTTATGTAAATGATCAATTGGTTTCTAGTTCAGCACAAAATATCAATGGTATTTACACTATATTTTTAGATAACGAGTATCAACCCGGAGACAAAATTAGATATGTTCTTAGTTTAAACGAAGATGGGCCGGATGCATGGAAAAACACAGACGGTACTGATTTTGTAGCTGATATTTACGATATAGTAGAATGGGACGGGTCTAAGTGGCACATTGTGTTTGATTCTAGTGAATACCAAGATACCGACGAAGTAATAATAACCAACCTAGCTAAAAACCAACAATATTGGTGGACTGGATCATATTGGCAACTTACTGTAGACGGTTGGTACCCAAGAGGAACATGGGATATTATTTTATAGTATATATATTTGTATGAACAAAATTATTTGTAGCGGCGCACTTTTTTATGCACTTGATACCAAGAGATTTTTGTTTTTACACAGAACTCAAGGTAAACAAAAAAATCTATGGGGTTTAGTAGGCGGAACCACTGAAGATCAAGAAACTCCATGGGAAGGATTACAACGAGAAATCAAGGAAGAAATAGGATCATTGCCTAACATAAAAAAAGCAGTTCCTTTAGAAACTTTTATATCAGATGACAGATCCTTTAATTTTCACACATATCTTTGTGTAGTCGAACATGAATTTTTACCAGAATTAAACCACGAACACAATGGTTATGCATGGGCCAGTTTACATAAATGGCCTAAACCATTGCATTATGGATTGAATAATACATTGCGCAACAAAGCAAACATGACCAAATTGGAAACTGTTATACGTTTAATTGACATGATTCTTTAAAAAGATTATACAGCCATTCAAAGTCATTTATTAAATTTAATGCCTCTGGATTATTTTTATTTAGCTCACCGTATTCTCTGCCTTGTCTAGCACCAAGTATGGCTTCACGTCCGTAATCTTTATCGGCTCCTCTGGTGCACCATGCATTTAATCTAAATTCAGTTTCGTTATCAATTTGTCTAGAAATCGACCTACTGGCTAATTTGCAACATTCTCTAAAACCACTTTTCCATGAACTAAATGCATCTGTATTAAACACTGTACTATTGCTCATTTCTGGAACTGCTTTGAACTTGTCGCTGATACTGGTTGTCATATCAGATGTTTGTGTATTCATATTTAACGTCAACTCTGTTGGTAAAAGTTTTACACCACCATATCCATAAACCAAATTGTTTACTGGATTAAAACTTCTCCAAACATGCACAGTGTCTTTGCCGTCAATGTCGTAATATGCTATCTGATAATCAAAATTAAAACTGTCTAAAATTTCTGCGTCGCCGTCGACTACCCAAAACATATCTGTATTTGCTAATTTTGCTGCTTCTATATGTGCTTGATGAATTCCTTTGACGCCGTGTACACGTTTAGCATAAGGATATCTTTGTTTTAACAATTCATAATTTTTATCTGCATTTGGTTCTGCATAACTTATAAACACAACGTCATAGGGCAAAGGATCGCTAGCTACAGTAGTGTGTTCTTTTTTGTTTGCTAAAAATCTAAAATCAATTTCTCTTTTGGATAGTTCTGTTTGTTTAGTAGTTAAAAAAATTCCATCATAGTATTTTCCATTAAGCCAAACATGATTGGTTTGTCTTTCGTATCGATTATGATGGCTGATATAAAAATTCCAATTAAAATCATTTCTAATTTTAATATCTGGATTTATAAGCCAAAACATTTCGGTTTCGCTTTGTTCAAACGCCTGCAAATAATCTTCATAACTGTTTATATTAAATTTGTTGTAGGGTTTTGGAGTACTGGCTACAGTATCCCATTCTTTTTTGTTTACAATAAATCTATTTTCTATTTCTTTTTTACTTACATTAT